>Ga0126371_10001122_pt1 | contig 22482 bp, 21 predicted proteins | sample PanSoiMetaPlot_4_FD_110145 | JGI IMG/M metagenome (GOLD analysis project Ga0126371, IMG submission 110145) | Tropical forest soil microbial communities from Panama - MetaG Plot_4 | ecosystem: Environmental > Terrestrial > Soil > Tropical forest > Bulk soil | place: Panama | collected 2016-02-17 | reverse complement strand
TTTTGACGACGAGGAGGGGCGCGACCGATCGCTCGCGGATTGGCGTGGCCAGCTCGTGCTTCTCAATCTGTGGGCCACCTGGTGCGTACCGTGCCGCAAAGAGATGCCGGCACTCGACGCGCTGGAGGAGAGGCTCGGCGGCGCGGATTTTCACGTCATCGCGGTCAACATCGATACCCGCGATCCGGGCAAGCCACGGGCCTTCCTGCGCGAGACCGGGATCAGGCATTTGGCGTATTTTAGCGATCGCAGCGCCAAGATCTTTCAGGATCTCAAGCTTGCCGGCTGGGCCTTCGGCATGCCCACCACCCTCATCGTCGACCCCCGCGGCTGCACGCTGGGCTTCCTGGCCGGTCCGGCCGAATGGGGGAGTGAGGATGCAGTCAGGCTGGTCGAAGCCGCTCTTGGCGACGGGCGGCCGGGCTCCGGACGCTAAAGCCGATCGTCGCTCTCATGCGGTTGGGTCGCGGATTGTCGGCGCCAAGGCCGCCGGCGAGGGCGCAGCTTGCCTTAGCGGGTCGGTACCGGCCGCTCCCCCCGGTAGTCATAGAAGCCGCGCTGGGTTTTGCGGCCGAGCCACCCGGCCTCGACGTATTTCACCAGCAGCGGGCACGGGCGATATTTGGAATCGGCGAGACCTTCGTGGAGCACCTGCATGACCGACAGACACGTATCCAGTCCAATGAAGTCGGCAAGTTGCAGCGGCCCCATCGGGTGGTTGGCACCGAGCCGCATCGCCGTATCGATCGCTTCCACGGTGCCGACGCCCTCGTAGAGCGTGTAGATGGCTTCATTGATCATCGGCAACAGGATGCGGTTGACAATGAAGGCCGGGAAATCTTCGGCGACCGCCGGGGTCTTGCCGAGCCGCAGCACGAAGGCCTTGGTGATCTCGAAGGTGGCGTCGGCGGTGGCGATGCCGCGGATCAGCTCGACCAACTCCATCAGCGGCACCGGATTCATAAAATGGATGCCGATGAATCGCTCGGGCCGGTCGGTTGAGGACGCAAGCCGCGTGATCGAGATCGACGAGGTGTTGGTGCCGATAATTGCCTCGGGTTTGATGACCGGGCACAGTTCCGAGAAAATCTTGAGCTTGATGTCTTCGCGTTCGGCCGCGGTTTCGATGATCAGATCGCAATCGAATAGCCCGTCGAGCTGCTCGGCCGGCTCGATGCGGGCGAGCGCGGCCTTGCGCTGCTCCTCGGAGATCAATTGTTTGCTGACTTGCCGCGCCATGTTGCCGTTGATGGTGGCCAGCGACGAATTGATCCGGTCGGCACTCACGTCATGGAGCAGGACCGAGAAGCCAGCAAGTGCGCAGACATGGGCGATGCCGTTGCCCATCTGACCGGCACCGATCACGCCGACCTTGTGAATTTCGAGCTCCATGATCTTGGTCCTGAGAGCTTTGGTCCTGACCCGACTAGAACCGGCCCGTGGGCGCGGTGTGATTGGCTTCGTTGCCCGGCCGCGCCGATGTTACGCTGATCCGCGACGCGACACCACAGGCCGGCGACAAACAGTTACTTTCCTAGTTTTCCCAGTTCCTCCGACAATTGCGGCAGCGCTTGGAACAAGTCGGCCACAAGGCCATAATCCGCTACCTGGAAAATCGGGGCCTCTTCGTCTTTGTTGATGGCAACGATGACCTTGGAGTCCTTCATGCCCGCGAGGTGCTGGATCGCTCCAGAAATTCCCACCGCGATGTAAAGCTCGGGGGCGACCACCTTACCGGTCTGCCCGACTTGCCAATCATTAGGCGCGTAGCCCGCATCGACCGCCGCGCGCGAGGCGCCGACGGCGGCGCGCAGCTTGTCGGCGACAGGTTCGATGTATTTGGCAAAGTTTTCCCGGCTCTGCATCGCCCGCCCGCCCGAGATCACGATCTTGGCGGCGGTCAGTTCCGGCCGATCGGACTTCGACAGCTCCTCGCCGACGAAGCTGGAAAGCTTGGGATCCTCAGCCGCCGGCACGGTCTCAATCGGCGCCGGGCCGCCGGCCCCTGCGGCCTGGAACGCGGCGGTGCGCACCGTGATAACGCGCTTTTGGTCGTGCGACTTGACGGTCTGGATGGCGTTGCCGGCGTAGATCGGCCGCTCGAATGTATCGGCGGCCAAGATCTTGGTCACATCGGAGATTTGCATCACATCGAGCAATGCGGCGACCCGCGGCATGATGTTCTTGCCCGTGGTCGTGGCCGGAGCGACGATTGCCTCGTAGCCGCCAGCGAGCGATACGATCAGCGCCGCGGTTGGTTCCGCCAGCAGATGCTCGTAGGCAGGCGCATCGCAAAGCAGCACCTTTGCGACCCCATCAAGCTTGGCGGCCGCATCGGCGACCGCCGCACCGCCACGGCCCGCGACCAGGATATGCACCTCGGCGCCGAGTTCTTTGGCGGCCGTCAACGCTTTGGCGGTCGGATCCTTGAGGACAGCGTTGTCGTGTTCGGCGACGAGCAGTGTCGGCATTAGAGCACCCCCGCCTCGTCCTTGAGCTTGGCCACGAGTTCGACGACCGAGCCGACCTTGGCACCCGCCTTGCGGCCCGGCGGCTCGGCGGTTTTCATCACTTCAAGTCTCGGCTTGACGTCGACCCCATAGGTCTCCGGGGTCTTGTCGGCGATCGGCTTCTTCTTCGCCTTCATGATGTTGGGCAAGCTTGCATAGCGCGGTTCGTTGAGGCGCAGATCGGTGGTGACGATGGCCGGCGTAGAGAGCTTGACCGTCTGCAGCCCGCCGTCGACCTCGCGCGTAACCAAAACCTCCGCTCCCTCGATCACCACCTTGGACGCGAACGTGCCCTGGGGCCAGCCGAGCAGTGCGGCGAGCATTTGTCCGGTTTGATTGGAATCATCATCGATCGCCTGTTTGCCGAGAATGACCAGGTCCGGCTTCTCCTCGCCCACGACCGCCTTGAGGATCTTGGCGACCGCAAGCGGTTCGACGCTGGCATCGGTCTTGACCAAAATGCCGCGATCCGCCCCCATGGCCAGTGCCGTGCGAATCGTCTCCGCGGCCTGCGCCGGGCCAATCGACACGCACACCACTTCAGTGGCCTTGCCCTGCTCCTTCAATCGGAGCGCCTCTTCGACCGCGATCTCGTCGAAGGGATTCATCGACATTTTGACGTTGGCAAGCTCGACCCCGGAGCCGTCCGGTTTGACCCGGGCCTTCACGTTGTAATCGATAACCCGTTTGACGGGCACGAGAATTTTCATGATATCCGCTCACTATCCGCTGATCGTGAGACCGGCTGCGCGATAAAAAACCAAGTCGCCGGCACCCTAAAGGCCGTCACATTGGAGTGTCAACGTGCTTGCTGCGACGCACCTTGGGTCGCGCCGAGCCCGCCCGTTAGTGGCCCCGGTCGGTACCCGCGGTGCGGGTCTGGCCGGGGACCCAGAGCACGTCACCTGCCCCCATGTCATTACAAAAGCGGCTGGCCACAAACAGCAAATCCGAAAGCCGGTTGACGTAGGCCCGGGCCGCTTTCGACACCTCTTCACGCTCGGAGAGCTCGGTCATCAGCCGTTCAGCGCGGCGGCATACCGTTCTGGCGAGGTGCAGAAACGCCCCGGCCGGGCTGCCGCCGGGCAGCACAAAGGAACGCAGAGGGGCAAGCGCAGCGTTGAGCACATCAATCTCGCTTTCCAGGCGTGTGGTCTGGGCATCCACGATGGCGAGGCGCTCGCCGCCAGGACCCTTGGGGCTGTTGGGCGTGCTCAAATCGGCCCCGAGGTCGAACAGATCGTTCTGGATTCGCGCCAGCATGGCATCGACCTGCGGGGTTGCGGCCGTATGCAGCCGCGCCAACCCAATCGTGGCATTGAGCTCGTCAACGGTTCCGTAGGCGGCGATCCGCAAATCATGTTTGGCCCGCCGCTCGCCACTGCCGAGCGCGGTCGTGCCGTCGTCGCCGGTGCGCGTATAGATCCGGTTCAGGACGACCATGTGTTCTCCTCGCAATGCCGTTGGATCCAACGACGTTTAAGTGCTCAGCGGCCGAGCATCCAGATGGTCACCATGACGATAATAATGGCGATGAACTGCAACAGCACCCGCAGCCGCATCAACCGTTGCGACAGGTTGGGCGAGCCGCCGCGCAGGGTGTTCGCCAGGCCGATCACGAGCACCACCGCCACCGCCGCAATGGCGATTGGCACCCCCAGGTGAGACAGATAGTCAGACATTGCGGCTCCGATGCGGTCGGCTGGGCTGGCGCCGAACCAAGCGAACGGATGACACGATAGGCCAAACGTCGCGGACCTGCGACCCGAACGTGGCGGGCCTAATTGGTCCGATCGAGCAGGCGGCGGGCGATGACCTGGGCCTGGATCTCGGCAGCGCCTTCGAAGATGTTGAGGATGCGCGCATCGCACAGCACCCGCGAGACCGGATATTCGAGCGCGAAGCCATTGCCGCCGTGAATTTGCACGGCATTGTCAGCGGCCGCCCAGGCGATGCGGGCGGCGAGCAACTTGGCCATGCCGGCTTCAAGATCGCAGCGTCGGCCCAGGTCCTTCTGGCGAGCCGCGAAATACGTGATCTGCCGAGCCGTGAGGATCTCGGCCGCCATCAGGGCGATTTTGTCGGCAACGCGCGGAAAATTGGCGAGCGGCTCGCCGAACTGGACGCGCTCTTCAGCGTAGCGCAACGCCAGCTCCATGGCCGACTGGGCGACCCCGATGGCCCGGGCCGCCGTCTGGATCCGCGCCGATTCGAAGGTCTGCATCAGCTGTTTGAAACCTTCGCCCTCGACGCCACCGAGCAGATTCGCGGCGCGCACCTCAAAGCCATCAAAGGCGATCTCGTATTCCTTCATACCTCGATAACCAAGCACCTCGATTTCGGTGCCCGACAGGCCGGGAGCCCCAAATGGCTGCTCGTCCGTGCCGCGGGATTTTTCGGCCAGCAGCATGGAAAGGCCGCGATAGCCCGGCTCGTTCGGGTCGGTGCGGACCAACAGGGTCATGAGGTCGGCGCGCACCGGGTGAGTGATCCAGGTCTTGTTGCCGTAAACCTTGTAAACGCCTCCCGCCCGCGCGGCCCGGGTCTTGAGCGAGGCCAGATCGGAACCGGTATTGGGTTCGGTGAACACCGCCGTCGGCAGCACTTCGCCTGAGGCGATCTTGGGCAGCCACGCGCGCTTCTGCTCCTCCGTCCCGCCTCCCAGAATCAATTCCGCGGCAATTTCCGAACGGGTGCCGAGCGAGCCGACGCCGATATAGCCCCGGGAGAGCTCTTCGGACACGACGCACATCGATTCCTTGCCGAGCCCCATGCCCCCATAGGCCTCCGGAATGGTGAGTCCGAAGACCCCCAGCTCGCCCATATGGGTGATGATTTCGAGCGGGATGTACTGGTTGTTGAGGTGCCATTGATGCGCATAGGGGACGACTTCGCTCTCCGCAAATTTGCGCATCTCTTCGCGGATCGCCTCCAGCGTGTCGTCGAGGCCTTGGTCGATCGCGAGGGCCTCATGCTGCCCGCGCAGCAACTGCATAAGGCGCGCGCGGTGCTCGGCGGTGTTGCCGGCGGCAATCATCGCCTCGAGAGGCGCGGTCATCCGCGCCGCGAGTGCCGCACCAGCGAGCCCCAGATCCGCGGGCCTGACGATCTCGCCCTGGCTCATGGGGATGCCGCCGAGCACCTGGGCGAGGTATTCGCCCATGGCGATTCGGACCAACAGCTCCTCTATCTCTCCCAGCCGTCCGGCGGCGTGCATGCGCTGCACGTAGGCGGCGAGCTGGCGGACTGCCTCCACATAGGTCGCGAGCCACGCAAGCCCATGCGTCGCCCGCTGCTCGCGGTCCACCAGGCGGCTGACGACCCGACCGTCTGCGGACACCCGGGCACGCACCGCCACCGTGGCGTCGGCCAGGATCGCTTCGAGCCCGCCGACGGCCGCCGCGGACATGTCGACGAGATCATGGCTCGAAATGCGAGCGCTCAGGGACATCGGATCGCCTCCTCTGGTCAGTCCCGGCACAGCGCCATGGATCTGAAAGTTACGCGTGCAGTGCACAAAAGAAAACCCGTGTCATGCTTTCAACGTAAAAATACGTTGCGCGTTGCCGCGCTTAAGGGGCTGCAAGCCCTTGCCAAGGCTGACCGCGGTTGGCGATGAAGACCGCACGATGGTTTCGGCGACCCTGAGCCGCGCGCCCAACCTGGTGGCGCGCATTGCCCTTGATGCCTTCCGGCTGTTTCTTGCCGACGAGGGCTGGGCGATCGCGAGCCACATCGCGCTCTCGACCCTGATGGCGATGTTTCCGTTCCTCATCGTTCTGACAGCGCTTTCGGCCTTTTTCGGATCCGAGGAGCTTGCCGATCAAGCCGCGCAGATTCTGCTTCAGGCCTGGCCCGAGGAGATCGCGCGGCCGATCGGCCGGGAGATCCACCAGGTGTTGACTACCCCGCGTAGTGGGCTCTTGACCTTGGGCATTGCGCTAGCGGTCTACTTTGCGTCGAGCGGCGTCGAGAGCTTGCGCATTGGGCTCAACCGGGCCTATGCGGTCGAGGAAACCCGCCCCTGGTGGTGGCTGCGTCTCGAGTCGATTGCCTATGTGCTCATCGGCGCCTTGGGACTGATTGCCATTTCGTTCCTCGTGGTGTTCGAGCCGCTGCTCTTTCGCGCGGGGCTGCGTTGGATGCCCTGGCTGGGGCAGATCGAGGCCCGGCTCGTGTTGGCGCGCTACGGCGTCACCGCGGTGGTGCTCACCGTCGCGCTGGTGGTGGCCCATAAATGGCTTCCGGCCGGAGGCCGGCGATTTTCGGAAATCGCCCCAGGAATTGCCGCCACACTGGTGCTCTGGATTGCCGGTGGCGCCTTGTTCGGCCGTTACCTGGCGGAATTCGATTACTCCTACGTGGCCACTTATGCGGGGCTCGCCTCAGCCATGATGGCGCTGGTGTTTCTGTATTGGAGCGCCTCGATCTTCCTCTACGGCGGTGAACTCAATGCGGCGCTGAGACGGCGCACCCCAAAGGGGATGGACGTGTCCAAACTTCGGGCGGAGGGCGCAGAGCCGGCGAAAGCCGATGATCCGTCAGCGTAGAATCCGCCGCCGAACTGGGTGGACGCCGTCAGGGCTGGCGCACCGCCTCGATGAGATCCTCAAAATTGCGCAGGCCGGGATGCGGGGCGTTGATGAGCACGGCCATGTTTCCGGGGCGGTGCTGGTTCTTCCACATTTTCATGTGCGCGTGTGGGATTTCGCCCCACGGGAACACCTCGCTCATGCAAGGATCGATGCGGCGATCGAGCACGAACTGATTGGCGGCGCTGGCCTGTTTGAGGTGCGCGAAATGCGAGCCTTGGATTCGCTTCTGCCGCATCCACACGTAACGCGCGTCGAAGGTGATGTTAAAGCCCGTGGTGCCGGCGCAGAACACCACCATGCCGCCGCGCTTGACCACCAGGCTTGAGACCGGAAACGTCTGTTCGCCGGGATGCTCGAACACGATGTCGACGTCGCGCTTGCCCGTAATTTCCCAGATCGCCTTGCCAAATTTGCGCGCCTCTTTGACCCAGGCATCGTAGGCGGGCGAATTGACCGTCGGCATCGCCCCCCAACAATTGAAGTCCTTGCGATTGATCACGCCCTTAGCGCCGAGCTCCATGACGTAGTCGCGCTTGGTTGCGTCGGACACGACCCCAATGGCATTGGCGCCTGAGGCGGCGGCGAGCTGCACGCCGAACACGCCGAGCCCTCCGGAGGAGCCCCAAACCAGCACGTTGTCGCCAGGCTTGAGCGTGTGGGGTGCATGACCAAACAGCATGCGGTACGCCGTCGCCAAGGTGAGTGTGTAGCAGGCGGCCTCTTCCCAAGTCAGGTGCTGCGGTTTGGGCATCAGCTGCCGGGACTGGACCCGGCAGAACTGCGCAAACGACCCGTCCGGGGTCTCATAGCCCCAAATGCGCTGCGAGGGCGACAGCAACGGATCACCACCGTTGCAATCCTCGTCGTCGCCGTCATCTTGATTGCAGTGGACGATGACCTCGTCTCCAACCTTCCAGCGCCTGACTTTGGCGCCGACGGCCCACACCACGCCCGAAGCATCCGAGCCCGCAATGTGAAAGGGATTCTTGTGGACGTCGAGCGGCGAGATCGGCTGGCCGAGCGCAGCCCAAATGCCGTTGTAGTTAACGCCGCCGGCGATCACGAACACGAGCACTTCGTCGTCGGCGATCGGCCAGGTGGGAACCACTTCGATTTGCATGGAGTTTTCGGGCGGCCCGTGGCGGTCCTTGCGGATCGCCCACGCATACATCCGCTCCGGAACGTGCCCGAGCGGGGGGATTTCGCCCAGTTCATAGAGGTTCTTGAGCGCCGCCGTCGGCGGCGTGATGCTTGCAACAGCCGACATGCCGACCTCCCGGGCTTGTTCTAAAGCTCTGCTGCCGATTGGGCTCAGTGTGGCGCAAGACTTGTTGCAGCGCAATGTCGCATTGCGAATGGGCTTAACGGTCGTGGTTTACGCTCGGCCGTCGACAACCTCGGCCCCGCCCAGGCCCGTCAAGCCGCAGCTATTTGGCCCGCTTCGTTAACGCTTATTGATACGCTGGCTGACAGCAACCTGACGTCGGGGTATCATGATTCGTTGCAACGCAACACGCTTGCCCGGGGCCGGAGATCGGGCGTTATTGTCGGGACATGTCGGGAGGTATCCGTGCCGTTTTCGGGGGACAGCGTGCTCGTTATTCTGGTTGTTGGACTGATTGCGGGCTGGCTTGCCGCAAAGATCCTCGAAGGCGGTGGTTTCGGCCTGATCGGGGACATCATTGTCGGCGTGATCGGCGCCTTCGTGGCCGCCTGGCTGTTGCCGCGATTGGGAATCCGGATCGGAGCGGGGTTCATCCGAAAGGTCATCGACGCGACCGTCGGGGCGGTGATTTTGCTCTTCGCCATTCGCCTCTTCAGACGCATCTGAACGGGCCGGACAGGATAGGACAGGATGCGCGACAAGCCTTGGATTTTTCGCACCTATGCGGGGCATTCGACCGCCCGGGAATCGAATGCGCTCTATCGGAAGAATCTCGCCAAGGGCCAGACGGGTTTGTCGGTCGCGTTCGATCTACCGACCCAGACCGGCTACGACAGCGATCACCCGCTTGCCCGTGGCGAGGTCGGCAAGGTCGGCGTGCCGATTTCGCATGTCGGCGACATGCGCGATCTCTTTGCTGGCATTCCGCTCGCGCAAATGAATACCTCGATGACCATCAACGCCACGGCCGCCTGGCTGCTGGCGCTCTATATCGCGGTCGCCGAGGAACAGGGCACCGCGCGCGCCGCGCTCCAAGGCACGACCCAAAATGACATCATCAAGGAATATTTGTCGCGCGGCACCTACGTGTTTCCGCCGGCGCCCTCAATGCGCCTCACCAAGGACGTGATCCTGTTCACCACCGTTGAGGTGCCCAAGTGGAACCCGATGAATGTCTGCTCCTACCATCTGCAGGAGGCCGGGGCGACGCCGGTGCAGGAGCTGGCCTTTGCGCTGGCAACGGCGATGGCGGTCCTCGACGCGGTCAAGGCCTCAGGCGAAGGCACGCCGGAAGGCTTCGGCGAGGTGGTGGGGCGAATTTCGTTCTTCGTCAATGCCGGGCTGCGGTTCGTCACCGAACTGTGCAAGATGCGGGCATTCGCCGAATTGTGGGACGAGATCACCGCCGAGCGCTATGGCGTGAGCGATCCCAAACACCGGTTGTTCCGTTACGGCGTGCAGGTCAATTCGCTCGGCTTGACCGAGCAGCAACCCGAAAACAACGTCTATCGCATCTTGCTCGAGACGCTTGCGGTCACGCTCTCGAAACGCGCGCGGGCGCGCGCCGTGCAATTGCCGGCCTGGAACGAGGCACTCGGACTGCCTCGCCCTTGGGACCAGCAATGGTCGCTGCGGATGCAGCAGATCCTTGCCTATGAGACCGATCTCTTGGAGTACGGCGATATCTTCGACGGCTCGACCGAAATTGCCAACGCGGTCGGCGAACTCAAGCGCCAAGCCAAGGACGAGCTCAGCCGCATCGAGGCGATGGGAGGCGCGGTGGCCGCGGTCGAGTCGAGCTACATGAAGCAGAAACTCGTCGAGTCGAACGCCCACCGCCTCGAGGCGATCGAGCGCGGCGAGAGCATCGTGGTCGGTGTCAACAAATTCATCGAGACCGAATCCTCTCCACTGGGCAGCGGTGAGGGCGCCATCCTGACCGTTTCCCAGGCGGTCGAGACGGAGCAGATCGGCCGGCTTGCCGCCTGGCGCAGCGCCCGCGATCCCACGGCGGCCGCCGCCGCACTCGATGCCCTGAGCGCTGCCGCCCAAGAGGGCCGCAACGTCATGCCCGCCTCGATCGCCTGTGCCAAGGCCGGGGTGACGACCGGTGAGTGGGGAGAGACGCTGCGGCGCATCTTCGGCGAATATCGGGCTCCAACCGGCGTTTCGGGCACCGCATCACAAACCGGCGGCGGGCTTGAAGGCGTGCGCGCGGACGTCGAGCGGGTTTCCCATAAGCTCGGGCGACGCATCAAATTTCTTGTCGGCAAGCCGGGCCTCGACGGCCATTCCAATGGCGCCGAGCAGATCGCGGTGCGCGCCCGCGATGCCGGCATGGAAGTGGTCTACGAAGGCATCCGACTCACGCCGGCAGAGATCGTCAATGCTGCTCTCGAGGAGGGCGTGCATGTCGTCGGGCTCTCGATCCTGTCAGGCTCGCACGTCCCGCTGGTCAAAGACGTGGTCGCCCGGATGGCGGAGGCCGGGCTTGAGGACGTGCCGGTCGTGGTCGGCGGCATTATTCCGCCTGACGATGAGAGGGTGCTCAAAGCGGCCGGTGTGGCCGCCGTCTACACGCCCAAGAACTACGAGCTCAACCGCATCATGGCCGACATCGTCCGCATCGTCGATCTTAGCGCCAGCGGTCCGTCGTGAGGTCGCCCGCAGCGCCAGGCGTTGGGGCACGCTGTTTTCAGCGGACCTGGGCGGCAATGGCCGCTGCCAGCGCGCGCGGACTCACGGGTTTGACCAGGTAGTCGTTCATGCCCGCCGCCCGCGCCGCCGTTTGCTGCGCGGGCGCGCTTCCTCCGGAAATGCCGAGGATCGGGACCCGCCCGACCGCGCCCGGCAGGGCGCGGATGCGGCGCACCGCTTCGATGCCATCAATCCCCGGCAACGCGACGTCCATGAGGATGATGTCATAGCCGCCCGGCCGCAGGGCTTCGACCGCGGCTTGCGCGGTTGCAACGAAATCAGCGGTGTGGCCGAGCTCGGCCAGGATGGTGTTGAGGATGACGCGTCCGTGCGGATTGTCCTCGACGCACAGCACGCGCAGACGCCGTGCGGGTCCACGCGGCAGAGCAGCGCTCGCGCTGGCGGTCCGTGACGCCGCATCGGGTTCCTCGACCAGAATGGCGAGCCGGAATGTACTCCCGGATCCGGGACGACTCTCGACCGTGACATCGCCGCGCAGGGCGTGGGCCACCCGCTTGACGAAGACGAGCCCAAGGCCGGCGCCGCTGAACCGCCGCGCCACCTGACCACTGGCCTGCCCGAACGGACGGAAGAGCCGTTTGATTTGCGCCGCCGAGAGTCCGATCCCGCTGTCATGGACCGTGAATACCAGGCGAAGACGCCCGCGGCCGGCTGGCTCACGCTCGACCTTCAGGCCCACCCGGCCCTGCTCCGTGAATTTGACGGCATTGTCGATCAGGTTCTCGAGCGCGGCGCGCAACCGCACTGGATCGCCCAGCACCTCGTTGGGCACCGAATCGTCGAGCGCCAACTCGGCTGCGAGTCCCTTGGCGGCGGCGCGCGCGGACAGCGCCAATCCCACGGCGTGCACCAGCGCGCGCGGATCAAACGCGAGCCGCGGCGAGACCAGACGTTTACGTTTGGCTCTGGCCCCATCGACGATCAGGGTGGTGAGCCGAGCCAGGTGCTCGGCAGCGCTTTTGACCCCCGCCGCCCATTGACGCTCGCGGGTGGGAATATCCGAGGCCTCGAGCAGTTCGCCGAGCGCCAAGATGCCGTTAAGCGGCGTGCGCACCTCGTGAGCAAACGCGGCGAGCGTGGCTTCCACGTCGACGCCGGCGGAGCGCCGTACGGCGCCGCTGGCGCCCGCTCGCAACTGGCGGGGCCGCTTGGTCGCCGGCTGTGACCGTCGCCTGGCTGCCATCCCGATCCTCTCAAAGCAGCATGACACGGGTGTTTTGTGGGGGCCACATTCATGCCTGTTCTATCAACCGCCGAATATCGTCGGGCGTGACGCCCTGTGCGCGGAGCTCGCGCAGGGCCGTCGCGCGCGTGGATTTCGACAGCTTGCGGCCGGCGGCGTCGAGGAGGAGACGGTGATGGTGATAGGTCGGGACGCGCAACCCGAGCAGCGCTTGCAACAAGCGATGAATGCTGGTTGCCCAAAAAAGGTCGCAGCCGCGCACCACGTGGGTCACGCCCTGAAGCGCATCATCAACCACGACCGCAACATGATAGCTCCCCGGAAAGTGCTTGCCCGAGAGCACCACGTCGCCCCAAACCTGCGGCTTCGCCATGATCGTTCCGGTCTCCCCACCCGACCCGGTCTCGCTAAACGTCAAGACACCGGTCCGTGCGATCGCCTGTTCCATGTCGAGGCGCCAAGCGCCTGCCCGTCCTGGTCTTGGGCTTGCCAGGGGCAGCGGCCATGGCCGGCGCCGTCCAGGAGCCAGCGGCGTCCCGTCGGGATCGCGCGGCCAAGGCCCCTGTTCGCCGAGCCGAGCAATGTCAGACCGGGTCTCAAAACTGCAATAGAGCAGGTCCTCGGCCTTCAGCCGATCGATGACCCCCTGGTAGTCGTCGCCATGCTCCGACTGGCGGCGGACATCGCCGTCCCAACGTACCCCGAGCCAGGTCAGGTCATCGAGGATCGCAGCCTCGAACTCCGGTCGGCAACGCGTCGTGTCGATGTCTTCGATTCGCAGCAGCAGACGGCCGTGGGCGGCCCGGGCCATGTCGAAATTCACCAGCGCGGAGAGCGCATGCCCCAGATGCAGGAAGCCGTTCGGACTCGGGGCGAAGCGGAAAACCGGCGCGGGCATCATTGTCTTTGCGGCACGCACTTAACCCGCCGTGGGCTCATTGAACAGCAACCGCTCCCACCGGCGCACGGGCGATTTCGCGACGCAACGCTTCTAACCGATTTGCCGGTTTTGCTATAGGGCTGTCGCATGCGGCGAAAAGTGAACCATCACGGCCCATGCGCCGATGACGCCTTGCGGCCGGTCCGGGTCCGCAGCGGTTGAGAGCTCCTTGCACCCCGATGACGTTTTTCATCCACACCGAAGCTGATCTGGAGAAGGGCATCAACGAACTCGTTGACGCCGACCCGCGGTTTGTTCCCGTGCTTGCTGTGGCCGGACGTCCGCCGCTGCGAAGGCGCGAGGGCTCCTTTGCCGGTTTGGCTTCGATTGTCATTTCCCAACAGCTCTCGACCGCGAGTGCCAACGCGATCTGGACGCGGCTCTCCGCGGCCTACGATCCACTCGAGCCGGCGGCCATGTTGCGCGCGAGAACGCAACGGCTCAAGCGAATCGGCCTGTCGTCAGCCAAGATCCGCACCTTGAAGGCCATCGCCTCCGCTATCAAAAGCGGCGAACTCGATTTGGGACGACTTGGCACGCACGACGCCGACGATGCCCACAAGATCCTGACAAGCGTTCATGGCATCGGACCGTGGACGGCCGATATCTACTTGCTGGTTTGTCTCGGCCATTCCGACGCATGGCCGGCTGGCGATCTGGCGTTGCAGGAAGCAACCCGTGTTGCCTTCGCGCTTGAACAACGCCCCACGGCGCGGCAAATGGGGCCGCTGGCTGACCCCTGGCGGCCCTGGCGGGCCGTCGCGGCGCGTCTGCTGTGGACCTACTATCGCGCCGTCAAGGGCCGAGAGGGCGCGCCCATCAAGGCGACTTGAAAAGGAGGGCCGGATGGCCGCTGAGCTCGAAGGTCCGCGACTTGCCCCACGCGCCAGGGGCAAAGCCCGCCAGCTCGTCGTCTTCCTGCATGGTTACGGGGCCGACGGAAATGATCTCATCGGCCTCGGCCAGGCCTGGCAGGCGATTCTACCCCACGCGGCCTTTGTGTCGCCGCATGCCCCCGAACCTTGCGGGATGGCCCCAACGGGCCGGCAATGGTTTGCGCTCACCTTTCGTGACCCCCAGGAACGTTGGCGGGGCGTGAATGCCGCCGCGCCGGTGCTCGAGCGCTTCCTTCAGGCCGAACTCGCGCGGCATCAGCTTGCCGGCAACGCGCTGGCGCTGGTGGGCTTTAGCCAGGGCACCATGATGGCCCTGCACGTAGGGCTGCGGCGGTCGGTGACGCCGGTCGCGATCATCGGCTACTCGGGTGCGCTGGTTTTGCCGGGCGACAATCCGGAGGCGATTCGGCCGGCCTTGCGCGTCCGTCCGCCCGTGCTGCTGGTCCACGGCGAGGCCGACGACCTGATCCCGGCTCAAGCCCTGTTCGTCGCGGCCCAAGGGTTGGCTGCCCTGGAAATCCCGGTTGAGTGGCACCTTTCGCCTGGTATCGGGCACGGAATTGACAATGAAGGGCTGCGCCACGGGGGCGAATTCTTGGCCCGGCGATTCGATCGTTTGCCCTGACCTTCCAGCCAAGCCTCGCATCCTGCTTCACAATCCGGTCATGGTCCCTGTAGACTATGCCGCTGCTGCTTTGCAGCAGGAAGGAGCACGGGGCATTTGAACGCACACGTCACGGCCGGCGGTTGGCCCGCCCTGGTGCTCAACGCAGATTTTCGCCCGTTGAGCTACTACCCTTTGTCGTTGTGGTCATGGCAAGACACAATCAAGGCGGTGTTTCTTGATCGTGTCAATATCGTTGCGCATTATGACAAAGCGGTGCGCAGCCCGAGCTTCGAAATGCAGCTGCCCAGCGTCGTGTCGCTCAAGACGTTTGTGCGGCCTTCGACGCATCCAGCCTTCACGCGGTTCAACGTCTTCCTGCGCGACCGATTCGCTTGCCAATATTGTGGCGCCAGCGACGACCTGACGTTTGATCACCTGCTGCCCCGCTCGCGCGGCGGCCACACCACCTGGCACAATGTTGTCGCCGCCTGCGGTGTATGCAATCTGAAGAAGGGTAATATGACACCTGTGGAGTCGGGCATGTGGCCGTCACAAATGCCCTTCCAACCCACCGTGCATCACTTGCACCGCAATGGGCGGTTGTTTCCTCCTAATTATTTGCACGAGAGCTGGCTCGACTATCTCTATTGGGATACCGAACTGGAGCCCTGATGGACAGCGGATCGCGGCCGCGGAGCTGGTTGTCGGGCGGTAATGGCGTCAGGCTTTTCGCGACGCTCTGAGCGCCCAGGCGGCGATTGCGGCGAGCGCCAGCGAAATCAGCACATTGTAGCCGGCGAGCGACACGCCGAGAAAGCGCCAAGCCGCATCGTCGCAACGCACGACGTGTACCGAATTGAGCTGCCGCAGTAGATCCGACGCCCGCCCGAAACTCTGAATCGGGCCCGAGCAATCCGCTGGGCCGGGCCAGAATTGCCACTCCACGCCGGCGTGGTAGGCCCCCAGCCCCGCGCTCGCCAGCATGACAAGGCCGACGACCAAAAGGCCGGCCATGAGCAACCCTCGGCGGGCATGGCCCCTCGCCCCGATCGCAATCAACCCCGCCAATGGGATCGCCACGTAGTACGCGATGCGCTCGTCGAGGCAGAGCGGGCATGGCGCAAGCCCAAGGACATATTGGAAGTAATACGCGCCAAGAATCGTCGCCGCCGCCGCCACCGCGGTCACGATGGAGGCGGCGAAGATCGGGTCGTATCTGGTGGATGTCCTTACCAGCATCGGGGAACCCGGGGGGCTAGGAGGTGGAAATAGCCTGATCGAGGCCAGGCTGTCGACAAGGGACTTGCTGCCCGCCCGACCGCGGCGCAGAGCCAGGCACGATCCGGCAACGCCGATCCAAGCAGACAGCGCAGATGTAGGGAGCGATTAGGGCCCTGCTTTTCATTTGCCAATTCCAGACTCGACGCTATAGGTTCACGCGGGCGTGGGGCGCAACGGGTCGCGGCGGCATCACTTTACGGAGCGGTTCGGTCCGGCGCCAAAGCACGCGAGAGAATTGTTTTGGCAGAATGACTTAGTGGAGTGAGCGCGCTTAGAAACGTCCGCCATGGCGCGCGAGCGGAGCGCACAGCTGTGGCGGCATGATCGCGGGCGTGGCGGAACTGGTAGACGCGCGGCACTCAAAATGCCGTTCCCAAAAGGAGTGTCGGTTCGATTCCGACCGCCCGCACCAATCCACCCATAGACGTGACAAAGATGCTTCACGCCGGCGCGCGGGAGCCTCGCATCGGGCGCTTTTCTATGAACTCGACGCCTTAACCTCGCTAAGGAATACAATTATAACCTTTCGACCTGCTTCTCCCGCGCTACACCTTGGAACTCTGCGCGCACGCAGAGGGACCAGCAACCAAATTGATGCTCTACACATCGTGCGAATGGATCTGCAACCTTCTGCTGGGACGCAAAACAGGCCGACGTGCTGCATTTGCAGCAAGCCGACGTGGTGTATTAGCGCTATTTCGCGCGCCACAATGGATCCAGTCGAACAAACCGTGTGCTCGAACTGGCTTGAGCCTGGCTTCGAAAACCGACCGGGGCGATCGACGCCGCAAGACAGACGACGTTGTCAGGACGGCGCCTTCGATGCCTGAAACAGCCCGACATCGAGATTGAAGCTGCCATCGGGGCCAATCTCGAAATATCGCTCAACGCTCTGCGAGCTCGCTGCCTGCAGCGCGCGAATGGCGTCGACGCGGACCTTCGGAGTGCTCATTCGTTCGACCCAGGACGCGAAGTCCAGGCGCAAGCGATAGACACTGACAGATTCGGGTCTCAGTCCGGCGCGAACCATCGCGGCGTCCCATTCGGCGCGCGAATAGTTGCGGACGTGAGACGGGTCGCGCAACAGCTCGACGGCTTGCAGGTAGGTATCGAGCAGCGCCCGACCCGGCGAGATCGAATCCACGAAGCCAACCATGCCACCGGGCCTGAGCACCCGTACGACCTCTCTGAGCGCCGCTTCGAACTCGCGCCAGTGATGCGCACTAAAGCGACTGAGCACGCAGTCGAAGCTTTGATCGGGGAACGGCAGCTGCTCAGCGACGCCTTGCCTGGTCACAATGTTGGTGAATCCACGTTCCGCCGCGGCCCGAGCGACCACGTCCAGCATGTCGGCCGAGAGATCGTAGGCGACGACGTCCCGGGCTCGCGGCGCCACGTTGAAGCTGACGTGGCCGGCCCCACAACCCAGGTCCAGCACGTGCGCCTGTGTCTGCGCGTCGACGAGCGCGGCGAGAGCCTGCAGGTCGGCGCCCTGGGCATGGACGGCGCTGCTCAGATAGGCCGCAGCACGCGACCCGAATTGCTGGTCGACCAAGGCTTCATGTGTCCTGGTTTCGGACATGGCGCGGGCTCCGACTCGAAAGCGGCGGGCAAACGGATTTGACCACAGCCATACAGGTTTAAGCCGCACATTGACACTGGTATAATATTCACCACGATGACGGAAAGATCCTTCGAACAAAGACGCGCGTTGGCGCAATTCGTCCGTGCTCACCGAGAAAAGTTGGCGCCGGCCGCCGTCGGGCTCGCCGCCGACGCCAGGCGACGCACCCCGGGCCTTCGCCGCGAGGAAGTCGCCCAACGCTGTGGGCTCAGTACAACCTGGTACACCTGGATCGAGCAAGGACGCGATGTTTCGGTATCGCCAACGGCGTTAGCGAGGTTGGCCGACGCACTGCAGTTGGATCGTGCCGAGCGCGCCTACCTCTTCGAATTGGCCTCACGGCGCGATCCAGATCATTCACTGCATGAAACCCAATCGCTGCCTGCAGCCGTGTTGGACTGCGTCGAGACAATCACCTCCCCTGCTTACATCCTCGACCGGCACTGGAATGCGCGCGGCTGGAATGCGCCGGCTGAACATTTGTTTGTCGGGTGGTTAGACCAACCCGGAACTCGCAACCTGCTTCGCTTCATCTTCCTTGACGTTTCCGCGCGCTCACTCATCTGCGCGTGGGAAGAGCGCGCCCGCCGCGTGGCCGCGGAGTTTCGTGCCGCGTGCAGCCCGCATCTTCATGAGCCCGCGCTTTGCTTGCTCATCGAGGAGCTGCGTCGAAGCCCGCAGTTTGCTCGATTCTGGGACGAACAGGGGGTCCTCGGACGCGAAGGCGGCGAGCGCACGTTCAAACATCCGGCAGATGGTTTGCTTGCCTATCAGCAAGTCACGTTCAATCTGGCGAACCATCCAGATTTCAAGCTGACGATCTTGGTTGAGGGGCACTCCTGCACCCGCGTGGGCCGCAGGGCGCGGGACCGCTAGCGAGACGCCACACGCGAGACCGCGGCCCGGGCAAGCGCGATGCTCTCGCCACGAACGGACCTTGGCATCGAGGTCGCCTCGCGGCGGTCAAATCGGCGCGGGCGTTGCGTCATAGACCCGACCATGATCGGGTTCGGCCGGGGGAGGCCGAAGTGTGACAGCCCTCGTGGGGATGGGCGGCGTTTCGTAGCGTGCGGCCTTAAGTCCGAGCCGAAATACCCACCCTGGTTGAACCAAGGGCGCCAATGAACCCGGTTGCGGCACCTCTTTTCATTGCGCTTAAACTCTGTCACAATCGCTATATCTGGATGGATATATCGTGGCACCCGTGTCTTCGCGCCAGTTGCAGCAGCTGCCGACCGTCGTCTTGCCATCCCGGACCGCAACCGGGCCGCAGCCTTCGCTCGTTGCCCTGAAGGCTCCCGAGCCGCAGGCCGGTGTGCGCCGCACCGCGCCCGAGCCCTCTTCTCGGCGGACCAAAATTTGGGAGATGCACAACACGCTGCACTGTTCGATCGTCGGCACTTGCTTGTCGACGGGGGAGCTGCGGCGTCTCCTGATCCGCCTCAAGGTGGCCGGCGTTCAAACCGCCAGCGACCATGACGTGCACATGCTCGGCGTCATGCTGGCCGATCGACCGAAGGCGGGGGCCCGGGAACTGCAAAAGGCGCTCGACCGGCGGCATCAGCTAGCGGTCAATCGTTTTGCCAAAACCAAGACCACGGATGCGATCGGCGCCCTATGGGAGGAGGCGTTGCAGAGTGGGGACATTCCAGGGGCCTATTGGGCGCTCCTCAGCCACCCTGCGGCGACAGACGCGATCATTAAGCACGCCTTCGGCGACGTTCATATGCTCTCGCATCTTGTCGGAGCGGCCAATCGCGCGGACATTCGCAGGCTACGCGAACTCGAGGCTGAGAACGGTGCTCTGGCAGCCAAGCTCGAGCGCCAACAGCGGCAACTACGCGATGGATTTACGGGCCGCGACCAAACCATTCGGCGCCTGAATGACCTGCTGGCGCAGAACGTTGGATCGCGCGTTCAGGCACACGCCCCGGTGAGCGAGGACGAGGCCACCACCCTACGCGAGGCGATCGCAGAGCTCAATCAGCGCCTCGAACTGGAGACGGCGCGTCGAAAGCGGCTTGAGGAACGCCTGGCAGCAGCGATCGAGGCGGGCGCCGAGGGAGAGCGGACGCGTCACCAACTCGAACGCCAGTGCCAAGCCCTGGGTCAGGAACTCGCCGCCGTCGAGGCCCGCATCGGCCTTCTGCTCCCCTCGCGTGAGGGGCCCGTTGCCGATCCGGCGCATCTTTGCGGTCGCAGTGTCCTCTATGTCGGTGGACGCGCACATCAGATCCCGCAATGTCGAGCGATCGTGGAGCGTTACGGCGGCGCTTTTCTTCATCATGACGCCGGCGTTGAACACAACGCGGCGCTGCTGCCCGGTCTCATTAGTCGCGCCGACATCGTGCTGTTTCCTGTCGATTGCGTCAGTCACGATGCCGTGGCGGTCGTCAAACGTTCATGCAGCCAATTGGGCAAGCGCTTGATGCCGTTGCGGACCTCGAGCTTGGCCTGCTTGCTGTCGGCACTTGCCAGCATCGAGCTTGGTAGCGAGGCGAGCGAACCGCACTAACAACGCCAAGGCCAGTGGGTTGGCTACGGACCGCTTGGCGGCGGCGTGAGCAGCTGACCAAGCTGGGCGTCGGTCAAATCCACCTGATAATAGCGCGCATAGAATTCCCGGGTCGTCTCGCTCAAGGTTTTGCTGAAGCGGTCGGGGAAAAACAGCCTGGCAAGCCATTTAAGGCCGATGAGCCGATTGAGGGACGGCGGAGAGTCGATCCAGCCATACGGCAAGCTGGGGCTGAGGTAGACGCGATTGCCGCGCACGGCTGCGGTGTCGGCCCAACCCGGCGCCTTGCGCACCTGGTCAACAAAACCCTTGTCGATTGAAACGATGGTATCTGGATTCCAAGCCAGCACCTGCTCGAGGGAGACGGTGGTCAAACGCCCCTGCTCGCCGCCGAGATCGACGACATTGATGCCGCCGGCGCGCTCGATGATCTCGGTGTTGATCGAGCCCCGCGTTCCGGTCTCAAGTCCACTCGGCCCGCGCGCCAAATAGACGTGCGGCCGTTGCGCCGCCGGCACCGACGCCATCACCCTATCGACCTCGGCGAGGTTGTCCTCAGCGTCGTGCGCAAGCAAGTCGGCCCGCGCGTCGACCCCGAGCGCGCCGCCGACGAGGCGCAGCACCTCGGCGGTCTTGGCGAACCGCCCATCGAAGAGCAGATACGGGATGCCGGTCTGACTCTGAACCCGATCGGCGAGCGACGCGTAAGTTGGCGTTACCGAGCCGAAATCAATGATCACATCGGGCTTGGCGTTGACCACGGCTTCAAGATTGGCGGTGTCTCCACGGCCGGTCAGTCGACCGATCTCGGGGAGGTCATGCACCTTTTTGGCCAGATACCCAAGCTCGGCTTCGCGCGGTTTGCGGACCCACCCCACGAGCTTCTCGGGACACAGGACGTAAAGCAAGACCGAGGCCGGCGGCCCCGCCGCCATCACCCGCTCGATCCGATCGGGCACGTTGACAGAGCGGCCAGCCGAATCCGTAATCTGGCGGCCAGCCGCCGCCGGACGCAAACCGGCGGCAAGCATCACCACGGTCAGCAACAGGGTCACGGCCATCACGCCTGAAGCCGAGCCCGCGGCGATCCGCGTCGCACCGGCATGGCGCCCGTTTGCATCCCCCTTCGCGTCCTCACCTTGGGCTGACACGCTGACGGATGGTTTCTGGCGATAAGTCGTCCATGTCTTGATCACCATCACGACGGCTGTGCTCCTATGGGGTTGCGCCCCCGCGCCCCGCGGCATGCCTCAAGGGGCGATGTAATGCAAGCGGGCCGGTTCGCGGCTCCGTTTGCCGGCGGCCCGCGAGCAGCTCGCGGCCCCGAGCCCATCAGGCGCAAGGTGCAAGCGCCGACGCCCCGGCGCGGGCGGATTCGCGCGGGCGGCGACCCCGTCGTCCGACCTGCATGCATCGTCACGGCAATCAATAGCACCCGTCCTCGTTTGCGGCGCTTTACGGCAAGACTGAGAACCCCTGATCTTGGAACACCGGCTTGGCAGCCGGTGATTTCAGATAGGCGAGATACGACGCCGCGTCAGGATTGCCGGCGCTCGCCGTGATCGCTGCCGGATAGATGATCGGCGGATGGGTGTTGTCCGGAAATGTCCCGATAATCTTGACCCCTGGTTCGGCGGCCGCATCGGTCTGGTAGACGATTCCGAGTGGCGTTTCGCGCCGCGCCACATAGAGCAGGGCGGCGCGAACATTCTCGGCGGGGGCGATTTTCGTAGCCACCGACGTCCACACGCCGAGCGCTTCGAGAGAGGCCTTGCCGTATTTGCCCGCCGGCACCGAGTTGGGGTCCGCCATGGCCAGACGGCCGTCGCCCAGCGCCTTGGCGAGGGGGAAATTTTGGCCGATCTCGATGCTCAGCTTGCTATCGGCGGGGGCGATAAGCACCAATTTGTTGGACAGCAGATTGAATCGGCTCTGGGCTTGAATCAGGCCCTTGCGGGCGAGATAGTCCATCCAATCGAGATCTGCCGAGATGAATACGTCGGCAGGCGCGCCGGCTTCAATCTGCTTGGCGAGCGCGGAACTCGCCGCGTACGACGTCGTCACCTTCCGGGCCGTATCGTGCTCAAAATGCTGGTTGATGGCGTCGAGCGCGGTCTTCAGACTCGCAGCAGCGAACACCACGAGCTCCTTGCCTTGGGCGCTCGCGCCCGACTCCAACCCGACTTGCGTCATCGCGAGCACGAGCGCGAGCACGAGCGCGCCTCGCCGCCAGAGGCCAGTCACGGACATCGTTTTCGTTCCTTGGTTATTGTCGTTGTAGGTTATTGTCGTTGTATTGTGCTGACTATAGCGAGGTTGTAAAGCCGCATTCCGGAAGCGCGGCGGCTGCCGCTTGGCCATCAACGCCTCGATGGGCTCACCTCGGCACGCGGGCCCGATGGAACGCATAGTGTCAGGCGCCCTGAGCCACCTGCGATCGCCGACACG
>Ga0126371_10001121_pt1 | contig 22498 bp, 20 predicted proteins | sample PanSoiMetaPlot_4_FD_110145 | JGI IMG/M metagenome (GOLD analysis project Ga0126371, IMG submission 110145) | Tropical forest soil microbial communities from Panama - MetaG Plot_4 | ecosystem: Environmental > Terrestrial > Soil > Tropical forest > Bulk soil | place: Panama | collected 2016-02-17 | reverse complement strand
TGAGGGGATTGCCCTCAGCGAAGTTGTTCCCAGGTGCTTACGGCAAAAGGTTCTGGTGTTCGCGTCTCCGCGCGAAGAAACGCAAAAGTGGTTCAATTCGGTCTCAAGTGGTGGTGGGTACTCATTCTGGCCGGCGCGTGCGCGCCGCTTAACAGCGCGCTCTCGATCGCCCATCCACAACAGTCTTCCAATCCGGCGGCTGCGGATTCTCCCGACAAACAAGCTCCGACCGCGCCCAAGACTCCTCCGGCAAAGACGGAACCGGATCAGTCCGGTGCGAAAGCCGCGCCGCGCAAGTCGACTGCTGCGAAAAAATCAGCCGCCTCCCGTGCGGCTGCTGCGAAGGGAAAAAAACGGCCTATCTCGCCGCGCGTGCGGCGTATCCGGCAGGCGTTTGTAGCCTCGACCAGTCTGCGTCCGATGGCGCAACAATTGATCCAGGATCGCACTCCTGCCGCGTACGCGGGAGTTGAAGCCTACGCACGCGCTCATTCGAAAGAGGACGCAGGCGCACTCGCATGGCTTGTCATCGGATACGCACACTTTATTGATCATGATTGCGCCCAGGCTATCGAGCCTTTGAACCGCGCAAAGCCGATGGCGGGGGATCTTGGCGACTACATCACCTACTATCTCGGGACGTGTTATCTGCAAACAGGGCGGCAGGCAGAGGGCATGGCTGCGCTTGCCAACTTTGGAACGACCTATCCTGATTCACTTCTCATTCGTGACGCGAATCTGAGTTATGCGACTGCTCTGCTTGCCGACAACCGCGCCTCTGAAGCCGCGGAGCTTCTCGAGAAGAATCGGCTGCCCGCGCGTTCGGATATCGAACTCACGCTCGGCAAGGCTTATGCAGCTCTGCATGAATCCGCCAAGGCTTCTGACGCTCTCAGCAATGTCTATTACAAGATGCCGACATCTGCAGATGCCGACGCCGCGTACGCAGAGTTGAAGAAGTTATCGATCGCCTCCGAGCCGAACACGGTGCTGCGCAAGACGAGGGCGGATCTGCTGATGAAGGCTCGCCGTTACGCCGATGCCGCAGACGAATACCGTGACCTTGCCATCCACGCAACTCCAGCAGAGCGGCCCGCGGCAGAACTCGCGCTTGCTGATGCCATGCATCGTAGCGGACGCAATCGCGAAGCGAAAGCCGAACTAACGACACTCAGTGGGGCGACTCTGGATCAAAACGCGCAACGGCTCTACATCTTGGGTGAAGTCGCGTGGGCCATGGACGAGAATGACGCCTTCTACCACACGGTCGATCAGCTTCGCGAAACCGCACCGACCAGTTCGTGGTTCGAATCCGCCTTGCTGTCAGTGGCCAATCTCCACCTTGTTCACCACGAATACGATCAGGCCCTTGATGCCTATCGCGAACTGCAGCAGCGCTTTCCGAACGGGGCCAAGGCTTCCTATGCCCATTGGAAGGCCGCCTGGCTGACCCTTCGCCAAGGTCGCAACGACGAGGCGAAGAAGCTTTTCGAGGAGCAGATCGCCGCCTATCCGAACGGCAACGAAACGTCGGCGGCTTTATATTGGCGCGCCCGGTTGGCCGAAGAAGACAACCAGCCCGCAATGGCGCGGGCTTTCTACCAGAAACTGTCCGATCGCTACCGTAACTACTACTACGCTGAATTAGGCCGCCAGCGAATGAAGAAGCTGCCGGAGGCTCCCGATCCTCCGGGACAGTTCACGATTCTCGATCACATTCCGCCGCTGGAACACGGAGAAAAGATCACCCTGGCGGAGCCTCCGCCCGACGATCTTCACTACCAGAAGGCGAAACTTCTCGGCAACGGCGGCCTGATTGATCTGGCTGTCCGAGAAATTGACAAAGCTGTCACTGACGATGAAGACAAGAGTTGGGCTCCGGCGGAAACTGCGCAGCTTTATATCGACACCGGACACTACGACCGCGCGATCGAAGTCATGAAGCACTCGGTGCCAAGTTATTTCGCCGTCGATATCCCGACCTTGCCGCGAGAGTATTGGGATGCGCTCTTTCCACGACCGTATTGGTCAGACTTGAAGCGATTCTCCGTGGCCAACGGCCTTGATCCCTATCTCGTGGCCTCGCTCATTCGCCAGGAATCGGAGTTCAACCCCGTTGCAGTGTCCCGTGCCAATGCGGTTGGTCTGATGCAGTTGCTCCCTAAGACGGGCAAGGTCGTTGCGCGTGAGGTTGCGCTCCGGCGCTACAACCCCAGCCAGCTTTACACTCCTGAGGTAAACCTCCAGCTTGGTACGCGTTATTTCAAGGGCATGGTCAATAAGTTTGGCGGATCGTTCGAGCAAGCGCTGGCCGCCTACAATGCCGGCTCCGACCGGGTCGAAGAATGGATGGGGCAGGGAACCTATCGTGACCCGGCCGAGTTCGTCGAGTCGATCCCTTTCACCGAGACCCGCGAGTACGTCCAAGCCATCCTGCGCAACGCTAGCGTATACAGGCAACTCTACGGCGCTCCGTGATTTTGTGGGGTGGACACTCCTGTCCCCAACGTCGCTAGTGCCTTGAACATCTGGGCGATCGTTGAGCTTGAGATCAAGCCAAGTTGGAATAGGAAGTGCCCCCCTAAAATCCGAAGATTCCTGGAACCCTCGGGCAGTCGCTTGCGTACTCCAGCCTAGATGGAGGTGTGCTCATGAAGACCCTATTCGTTCTGTTGGCCCTCAGTACCGCCTTCCTTACCGCGCAAGATGCCCGGATTGAAGAAGTCGGCAAGAATCCCGTCGAGGCTAAATTCGTAGCGGGCGGTCGCGTCCATATGAGGCTCTGTTCCAGCGGAATGGAGGTAATCGGGCGCGACGACTCGGTGTTACGCGTCTCGTACTCTCCGGACCGGAAGGATGTGAAGGTTCGCATCCAGGTCGCGGGCGATCGCGCCGACATCCACGTCACGGGATGCCCGCACAACAATTTCCAAGGAAGAATTGAGATCCCCAAGTCCTCAGGCCTTTACGTGCGTATGATGGCGGGTCAGCTTGACGTGCGGGACGTGACGGGGGATAAAGACGTTGCCCTGAGCTTTGGACAGCTCAATCTCGACATAGGCAAGGCTGACGACTATGGACGAGTGGAAGCCTCTGTCAATACCGGCGAGATCGATGCCGCCGCTTTCGACGTCAACAAAGGGGGTTTATTCCGTTCGTTTGACCACAACGGCCCGGGAAAATATCGTCTGTATGCTCACGTTGGAGCCGGCGAGTTGGACCTGCGGTAGGAATTGCATCCTGAGCGTAGTCGAAGGATCCCTACGCATATGGCACTGCCTCCCGCAGGGAATCCCTCTCCGCTTGACCGATAGTCGATGCCGTTACAAGTCCGCGGTAGGTTTCGGGTGGACGAATATGATCTCAAGCACCAGCAGGCTGGCGCCAACTACGATGGCACTGTCGGCCAGGTTGAACACCGGCCACTGGTACTGCCTCACGTAAAAAAGCAGGAAATCCACTACTCTCCCGCTTGCTACCCGGTCCCACAGATTTCCCACCGCGCCACCTAAGATCAAGGAGAACGCAATGCCGGTGAGGGTGAAGGCCCGACTCTGCCTCCACAGCAGAATCGAGACGACAATCATCGCAACCACGGAGAACGTAATTAGTGCGGCGGTCTTGAAGTGCGAAGGCGAATCAGCGAACAGGCTGAATGCCGCGCCTGTATTCTCCGTGTGAGTAATCCGGAAGAATCCCGGAATGATTTGGATGTGCGTGTACATCTGGATGTGAGTTGCAACGAGTCGCTTGCTCCACCGATCGAGAATCACGACGAGGAGCGCGAGTAGAAAATGAACGGCGCGCACGGAATTCTTGGTCATTAATCGAGTATTCGTTTCCTATCCTGCAGACGTTGAGGTCTTCTCAGCGTCCTCTGCGGAAGTTCCCGCGATCGCTGCGGTGTAAGTGTTTGACGTTGCAAAAAACTTACCGCAGAGTTCGCAAAGACTGATCGCAGAGCGCGCAGAGAAAGGCTAGCTCCCGGGCTCAAGCTCTTTCAGCACCGCGCTGCATCGCTCGCAGACTGAGGGATAGTTCTGGTCTTCGCCGACATGCGTGGAATAGTTCCAGCACCGATCGCACTTGGCGCCATCCGCTTTCTTTACTTCCACCTTCACGCCGCCAGTGCCGTTACCTGATCCCTGAGACAAGGTCACGTGCGAGACGATGAACAGATAACGCAATTGAGCGGCATAACGGTGCAGCACAGAGTACAAGGGATCAGCTGTCGTGATCGCCACCTGCGCCTCAAGCCCAGTGCCAATCAGCTTGTTGTTGCGGGCTTCTTCGAGCGCCTTCAGAACTTCATCGCGAACCGACCGTAGCGTCTTCCAGTCTTCTTCTGCTTTGGCGTCTGCGGCCGCAATTGCAGAACTTCCCAGAATATCGGTGGCGGCAGGGAACTGGGCCAGATGCACGCTGTCCCCGCGGCCTTCGACCTTCGGCAGATACTGCCAGATCTCCTCGCAAGTAAAGCTCATGATCGGAGCCAGCAATCGGGCCAGTGCTTCACCAATTCGCCAGATGGCGGTTTGCGCGCTCCGCCGACCTTGGGATTTCGGGGCGGAGATGTACAGCCGGTCCTTCAATACGTCGAAATAGAACGCACTTAGATCGACAATGCAGAAATGATTTAACCGATGGTAGATCTTGTGGAATGCGAACTCCTCGTACGAGTTCCGCACATCTGCAGCGAAGGCCGCAGTTTGGCGCAACATGTACTGATCGAGCGCTTCCATCTGATCGAAAGGAACCGCATCCTTCGCGGGATCGAAGTCATTCAGATTCCCGAGGATGTAACGGAATGTATTCCGGATCTTTTTGTAGTTCTCACCGACGCGCTGCATAAGCGCTTCGGAACCAACCACATCTTCGCGGAAGTCGACCGACGCCACCCACAGGCGCACGACTTCTCCCCCAAGCCTGCTCGAGATGTCGACTGGATCAACGTCGTTGCCGCGCGACTTCGACATTGCCTGGCCCTTCTCGTCGAGCGTCCAGCCAGGCGTGACCACGCCTTTATACGGAGGCGTCTGGTGCGTTCCCATCGCGCAGAGCAGGGAAGACTGAAACCATCCGCGATATTGATCTCCGCCTTCGAGATAAAGATCCGAAGGCCAGGGATAGCTGGGTTCATCATCCACCAGCGCAAGGTAACTCGCGCCCGATTCGAGCCAGACATCGAAGATGTCCGTCTCTTTTTCGAACTTCGTGCTGCCGCAATGCGGACACTTCGTGCCGTCAGGAAGAATCGTGTCGGATTCCGGCGTGAACCATGCATCTGCACCCGACTTCCGGAACAACTCAACAACCTTCTGATTGACTTTCTTGTCGTTGAGAGGCTTTCCGCATCCTTCGCAGAGAAATACGGCAATCGGAACGCCCCACACGCGCTGCCGCGAGATGCACCAATCCGGGCGGGTCTCGATCATGTTGGCAAGCCGCTCTTCTCCCCACGACGGATCCCACTTCACCTTCTTGATCTCTTCGAGCGTGCGCGAGCGCAGCGTGTCGTTCTTGCCTGCGCCGCCAGGCATCGGTGTTTCCATCGAGATGAACCACTGCTCAGTCGCTCTAAAAATTACCGGATTGTGGCAGCGCCAGCAGTGCGGATAGGAGTGTTCCGTCTTTTCCGTATGTAAGAGCGCGCCGCGGCTGCGCACCAGATCGATGATCGGCTGGTTCGCGTCCCAGACACGCTTGCCTGTGTACTCCGGCAGGCCGTTGCGCAGGATTCCTTTTTCGTCGACGTTGCTCGTGGCATTGAGGCCGTATTTCATGCCGGTGATGAAGTCTTCGGCGCCATGCGACGGAGCCGTGTGCACCACGCCGGTCCCGGTATCCATCGTGACGTAGTCCGCGAGCACGCCGAGAACCTTGCGCTCCAGAAACGGATGTTGGAAATTCAGCCGCTCCAGCTTGCGTCCGGGAAAGTGAGCGAGTGGCTTCGGATCAGCGAGATTGCACTTCGAAGCCACTTCGTTCGCCAACTTCGATGCAACGATGTAAACCTCTCCACCCGAGTCGAGCGCCACGTACTCTTCATCCGGATGAAATGCGACGGCCATTGAAGCAGGCAGCGTCCACGGAGTCGTGGTCCAGATGATCGTTGAAACCTTCTTGCCGCCCAGCGCCGCATCAATCTGTGCGGGATCATCGAGCAGGCGATACTTTACGAACACCGTGTGGCTGGTGTGGTTTTCGTACTCAACTTCCGCCTCCGCCAACGCGGTCTCATCGTGCATGCACCAATACACAGCGCGCAGGCCCTTGTAGACGAATCCGTTCTCGTAGAACGAAAAGAACGTCGACAACACCACCGACTCATACTGTGGAGTCATGGTGGCGTAAGGCCGGTCAAACCGTCCGAACACGCCGATGCGCTTAAATTGCACCCGCTGCAAATCGAGGTACTTCTGCGCATACTTGCGACACTCGGCGCGCACTGCCGCTGGCGCCATCTGCAGTTTCTTGCCGCCTAACTCCTTGTCGACCTTGATCTCGATCGGGAGCCCGTGGCAATCCCAGCCAGGCACATACGGGGCGTCAAACCCCGCCATCGTCTTCGATTTGACGATGAAATCCTTCAGGCACTTATTCATCGCCGTGCCCATGTGGATCGGCCCGCTGGTGTAGGGAGGGCCGTCGTGCAGGATGTAGCGCGGCGCGCCCTTCCGGGCCTGGCGGATGCGCTCATAGAGCCCAATCTGCTCCCAGCGTTCGAGCATTTTCGGCTCGTTCAGGGGCAGGCTCGCCTTCATCGGAAAGGCAGTTTGAGGCAGATTGATCGTCTTCTTCAGTTCGAACGGCACCTAGTGGTGTCTCCCAAATGTATGAATCTTTTCATTATAGGGAGCGAAGTCGGGGAACGTCTATGTGCGCACCCGTGCGCGACTGTATTCTCAGCTTTAAGATTCCTAACGTCGAACCTCACCTCACGACCGATCCTGAACTTGGCCCGATACTGGCTGAGTTGTCGAGCCGAGGATCCATCTTCTATCGGCCCGAGTTCGGAACGAACCGGGCTGATTTCGAGAAAATGACCGGAGATGATTTCTGCGAGGTGGGTGCCTCGGGCGCACTCTATTCGCGCAAGTTCGCGCTCGACGAACTCGAACGTCGCCACGCCACCAGTCATGCCGACATGTGGGAAACGAGCGAATTTTTGTGCCGAAGGCTTGCTCCGGATGTTTACCTTCTTACATACAATCTCCTGCAACACGAAACTCGTAAGACACAAAGTTCCACGATCTGGCAGCGATCTCACGAGGGATGGAAGATCGTTTACCATCAAGGTATTATCGTCAGGGATAGGTGGTCTGCTCGCCATGCTTGTCGTTGCGCCCCCGCAACAGGCGGACATGTCTCTCCAGATGTTACTTTTTAGGGACAAATTGGCCCTGTTGAAACCGAACAAATCGGGTTACAATTTGATGAAGAACGCGCATGCCAGCCGATGCGCTCCGGAAGGTGCAAAAGGCGTACCTTCTGGTGCAAAATCGGGCGGAATGGAAGCAACTTGTCGCAGGTGTCGCTCATCTTTGTAAAGAGCGGGTTCCAGAGTAGTTAAGGCTAAACTTCACACCGAGTGACGAGGAAAGTCTGTAGCGGGGAATATGGGATCCCAAACAGTGAATACGAATCTCCCCGGTCAGGAACCGGAACTGCATCTGCTTATCGCAGATCAGCAGGAGCCTCTTTATAAGCATCTCTTCCGGGAGATCGACGAATTCTTTTTCCCGAAGAAGCTCCCACCTCTAAAGCTTGAATCAAAGCCTGAACCCGTTAAGGACATCTGGGGCTTCTACGACAACAAGAAGAATGGCGCTCTCGGATCCACGGGCATACACCTTCTCATTGTGGGAGTGATTGCGCTTAGCTATGTGGTCTTCAAGCACACCGTCACAGTTGCAGCGCAGCCGAAAGTAACGGTTGCATTGGTGGATCCCTCGGATCTTCCACCCTTGAAGCCGTCGAAGACGCAAGTTGGAGGCGGTGGCGGTGGTGGAGATCGCGACGTGTTGCAGGCCACCAAAGGCAAGCTCCCCAAGTTCTCGCTGGAGCAGATCACGCCTCCGGTCGTCGTGATTCGCAACGAACATCCGAAATTGGTGGCCGAGCCGACCGTGATTATTCCGCCTCAGGTTCAATTGGCTTCTAACAACATGCCAAACCTGGGTGATCCGATGGCGCATGCAGTGCTGCCTTCGAATGGCACCGGCTCTGGCGGCGGTATCGGAACCGGTTCAGGCGGCGGCGTGGGATCGGGCACGGGCGGTGGTTTTGGTCCTGGCGAAGGTGGAGGTACTGGCGGCGGCGTGTTCCGCATGGGCAGTGGCGCGACTCCTCCTCGTGCGATTTACTCGCCCGAGCCTGAATTTTCAGAAGAAGCTCGCAAGGCGAAGTATCAGGGCGTCTGCACGCTGGGAGTGATCGTTGACGCTCAGGGCCGTCCGACCAATATCCGCGTTCTAAATAGCCTTGGAATGGGGCTTGATGAGAAGGCGATTGCGGCTGTGAAGACCTGGCGCTTCGAACCGGCCATGAAAGACGGACATGCGGTACGCTTCGAAATCGCCGTCGAAGTGGACTTCCACTTGTACTGAGATCGTCCCGGATGCACATCCTATTCCGAGGTGATCCTGAGCCGTGGCGAAGGACCGTACGACTGGTATGCCAGCAGAAATGCTGCTGAAGAATGAGTCTCAGCTTGCCCTAAGCAGAAATTCTTCTAAGCACGGCGAAGTGTCCTTCCCAGCTTTTGCGGAATCCCAACCTCTCGTACAGCGCGATGGCGCGCGCATTGTCGCTGCGCACATGTAAGAAGGGCTTCTCTCCACGCCCGCGAATACACCGCATAACTTGTGTCATAAGTTTCGCCGCGTATCCCTTGCCGAGATGATCCGGATGCGTGCACACAGCGCTGACTTCGGTATATCCGGGTACTTTGAGTCGCTCGCCGGCCATGGACACCAGTTTCCCGCTGTCGCGAATGCCGACGTAGTATCCGAGTTCCTGCGTGCGTGTTCCGAAGGGGCCGGGTTTCGTCAGAGTGGCGAGTTCAACCATTTCTGGAGAGTCTTTGTCGCCCAGTTCCGAGATCTCTGGACCTGACGTCGAGTGCGTCGATCCACCCCCGTTCTCACAGACCATCTGCAGCAGCGGGGCTCCTGCGACATACTCCCATCCCGCACGCGCTTCATAAGCATCGTTAAGGAAGACCGCCCCAGTGCCGCCAGGACCGACGAGCTCTGCCAGCGATTGGTATCCGGCGTCATTCGGTGCCTCAAACGCGGCCAGCAAGGTGACTTCACGCGGAAAACGACGAGCACACCCCACACTTTCCGCAAACCTTGCCTGCCTCGTCGTCAGTCCCTGCCAGATCACATTGTCGAGTGGATGCATGGGTAAGGTAAAAAGCCTTGGATTCCGTTGCTCTTCAAGAAGACACACTAATTCTGTGCGGGATGGATAGCTATCCGATTCTTGCGTCCAAATCCCTCAGGGGAAAGGGAGCATCTAGGAACCTGTGGGATGGATGCCCGCGGACGTCCAGCCAGACCGCAGCTCGGTTGAATCTGAAAACGTGAGCCCCTACTCCTTCAGATCCACATGCTGCACGCGATCAATCGCATGCCCCAAAAATCGCGGTCCCAGTCGCTGGAACTTCTCGGTGGAATCCGTCGCGAAGAACGTCAGCCTAGATGCGGCCCGTCGCTCCTCATTATCATCCGCCACAGCAGGCACGAGTTGCGCGAAGTGCGATGCTACTTCGTGCGCCGTCGATTCCGCCGAGTCAACGATCTTCACGTGCCCCGGCGTAACCCGCGCCAGCAGCGGCTTCAGCAAGGGATAGTGCGTGCATCCCAGCACCATCGTATCGGCGTCATTGAATCCGTCAGAAAACGCCTCGCCGAGATAAATCCGTGCCACCTGCTCGGTCACCGGATGGTCGACCCATCCCTCTTCCACCAGCGGAACGAGCAGTGGGCAAGCCTTTTCCCGCGCCTGCAATCCGCGCGCCTCCAGCGCTTTGCGATATGCATGGCTGCTCACTGTTGCTTCAGTCCCAACCACTACGATCTTTCGATTGAGCGTGGCCGCACCAGCCGCAGAAGCCCCCGGCTCGACCACTCCAACGACGGGCACATGAGACGCAGCAGTAATTCGATCCAGCGCCAGCGCCGTAGCGGTGTTGCAGGCAATCACCAGCATCTGGGCGCCGTGCGATTCGAGATAATGCGCTGCCTCTACCGCATAGCGAGCGACAGTTTCCACCGATTTCGAGCCGTAGGGGAGTCGGGCCGTGTCACCGAAGTAGGCATAGTCGGCATTCGGGATAAGCTGAAGTAAAGCTTTAAGTACAGTTAGCCCGCCAAAACCGGAATCAAAAACCCCAATAACCGGGCGACGCATGTTTCTTGATGACCCTTGCAAAATCTTAAAGCTCCTTATACTTTGTAGTGTACACCACAATAGTGTACACTGAAGCGTATGAGAAATATCACCCTGAGCGCTGACGAACACCTCATTGAGCGAGCGCGACAAACCGCCAGTTCCGAACACAGAACTCTAAATGACGCATTCCGCGAATGGCTTGAACAGTATACGGCTCGGAACGGAGATGCCGAGGCATATGACCGGCTCATGCAACGACTGCGCGGCCAGGTGGTCGCTGGTCGAAAGTTCACGCGAGAAGAAATGAATGAGCGGTAGATTCTTCCTCGACACGAATGTATTCGTTTACGAATTCGACACTCGCGATCCCCACAAAACGGATCGGGCATCGAATTTGATTCGCAGCGCGATTCTCAGCCGACAGGGAGTTGTGAGTTATCAGGTCGTGCAGGAATTCTTTAGTGTTGCCTTCACCCGTTTCCAGAAGCCGCTGGGGTTCACTGGGGTAGAGGAATACTTTTCTACGGTTTTCAAACCCCTGCTTGCCGTGCACTCTTCGCCGCGGCTCTTACTGGAAGCACTACGAATGCGCACTGAACATCAATTCTCGTGGTACGACTCACTGATCGTGTGCGCTGCGAAGCAGGCGGAATGTTCTATCCTTTACACGGAAGACATGCAGGATGGACGCCGGATTGGCGATCTGAAGATACAGAATCCCTTTCGAAAACTCACAGGCTAGCTATTCAGACCTCACAATCTCCCGCAGGTTGACTGGCATCAATCCTGCCGCCCGACAGCAAGGCCCTGGAGGAATCGGTGCTCCATGCGGGCAGGTCCGCGGGTGTCCGAGGAATGCGCAGATTTTGTCCGTAGCCTCAGGCGAAAGAATATGCTCGAACTTGCAGGCCTGCTGCTCGATTTCGGTCTCGCTGTCCATAGCCAGACTGTCAGTGAAGAGCCGCTCCGCCAGCCGGTGCCGTCGGATGATGCTGCCGGCATTTTCTCGTCCGCGGGGTGTAAGTTGAACGACCAAGGTTCCATCCCCCATTGAAGCGGACACAGGTTTGAGCGCGTCATGGCACGGGTTCACGAATGGCTTATGATCGTGCGCTTGCGGCGGGTGCGGCGACGAGACCACCAATCCCAACTCGATCATCTTCTCGATCGCCATGCTCACCGGCAGCGCTCCGTGCACTTCCATGCGCTCGACTTCAGCGATCTCCCCGTGCTCTTCCAGTACCCATAGCTCTTCCAGGACTTCGTCGAGTTGTTCCTCGTCTGCCATGGAAAAAACTTCCTGCGAGGCTACCTTGCCGTGATGTAATTCAATTCGCCGATCGGCTAGGCGTGCTACTACCGGATCGTGTGTCACCATGACGATGGTGCGTCCCTGCTGATGAAATTCGCGCAGCAGCCGCAGAACAATCTCTTCGTTCTGCGCGTCGAGATTCCCCGTCGGCTCATCGGCAAGAATAATCCGCGGATCGTTAATCAAAGCCCGCGCTATACACACGCGCTGTTGTTCGCCACCTGACAACTGGGAAGGCAGGTGATGCGCCCGGTCTCCCAAGCCGACGCGGGCTAGAGCCTCGACGGCCTCCTTTTCGTCAGTCATGCTGTGGAAGTACTGCGCGAGCATTACATTCTCAACCGCGGTAAGGAATGGAATCAGGTGGAATTGCTGGAAGATGAAACCAATTTTCTCGGCGCGAACCCGATTCAACTCGGCGGCAGAAATTCCGGCGACGTTTTGTCCATCCAGCCAGATCTCTCCCGATGACGGTTGATCGAGGCACCCAATCAGGTTGACGAGAGTTGACTTGCCCGATCCCGAGGGGCCCATGATCGACAGCCACTCTCCGGGCGTGACATGCAGCGAGATGTGGTCGAGCGCGTGAATGGCCCCATCCCCGTTGTCCTTGCCGGAGCCATCTCCCGCTTCCTTGGCGGGATAGAGCTTGGTCACATCCTTGATCTGAATCATGTCACTCTCCCCTCAAGATTACCGCGGGTTGCACCCGGCGCAGCAGGGAAATCGGCAGAATCGCCGACAGTAGCGTTACCACCATGCTGCCAACCAGAACGACTGGTAGGACGCCATAACGCGGCACAACCGTGGCGTGGAAGTTCGCCCGACCGATCCAGGCAGCGATCCCGATCCCCAGCAGAAATCCAATCAATGCCCCGGTTGCTCCCAAAACGGCAGCTTCCGCCGCAAAGAATCCATTGAGCAAGCGCTCCGATGCTCCCAGCGCCTTCATGATGGCAAAATCGCGGCGCCGGTCAAAGACCCATCCCATCAAAGTGGAAAGCACGCATAAAGCTGCTGTCAGGATGATCAATGCCGCCGCCGCCAGCAGAGTCGCACGCGTTTTGCCCAAAACTCGCGCCTCGCCCTCCACGATCTGTCGCACCGGCCGCACATCTGTGGAAGGAAGCGCTTGCGCCAGTTGATCCATGACGGCTGTGATTTCACTCGGAGACCCACTGGCAGCCACTTGAATCGTGGATGGCTGTATTCCGGTCCACGACACGAAGTCGGAGAGCGAGATGTAGATGCGGCTGTCCTCAGCAGCGCCTGTCTGTACAGTGCCCGAGGGTGAGATGCGAAGCGTCTTTCCCTGAAAGGTGAGATCGAAATCTTGGCTCTTCGGAGATACCAGCGGCAGCGCCCGCACTCCCACCAGCGATGGGTGCCCCACTTCTCCCTGATTTTGGGTGAGGTCGGGATTTTCAGTTGTCGTAGGCCACTCGCTGACCGACCACCACCGATTCAACTGCTTCACCCGGTCGAAATCCGTACCTGCAACGACGATCGGCTGACCGTCGCCGGTGCGCGCGACGACTAATCCAAACGACGCAGCAACGCCGCGTCCGGCGAGCACGGAGTCTACTTGCCCCAACGCCCCAATGGGCAGAGAAGAGCCATCCTTCCCCACGAGAATAATATTTGCACCGTAATTGCGAAATTCGCGCTGTAACTTCGCCTGCACGTCAACATAAAGATTCAACATGGCGGTAGCCACTGCGGCAGCCACTACCATCGCAAACAGAGCCGAAGCCGCCCGCCCTCGACGCAGCACCGCCGCCCGCAAAAGCATGCGCACAAACATCGAAGTATGCGGAGCGTGAGTGCGGCTCGCCGCGAGATCGCGAGCTTGATGCGACATCGGCGCGCTCATAACTCACCTCGCAGGGCGAATACCGGATCCATGGTTACGGCTCGCCGAATGGCCATTGCGCTGCCAGCGAAGGTCACAATCACCGCAATTGCCAGAATTACGGGGAACAATACTGGCGAAATCGAAATTTGCGAATTGAAGATCGACTCGCCAATCTGGTGCGCCAGCAAGGAGCCAACGCCAAATCCAATCACTCCACCCAGCAGCGCGAGCAACGCCGCTTCGGCGAAAAACACCGACGCCACGGCAAATTTCCCTGCGCCCAGCGCCTTCATGAGCCCGACCTCCGCTCTCCGTTCGAAGATCGCCGTGGCCATGGCCGCCGAAACCGCTAACGCCGACGCAAACAGCGCCGCCAACGTGATCAGGAAGATCAGCCCCTCGATCCGCGTGAGTACTGCCCCTTCATTCTGCGAGACTTGGCGAATCTGCTCGGCATGCGAATGTGACATCGCCTCGGTCAACTGCAGCGCAATCGCCTGCGGATACGGAGTGCAATACCAGCGGTCGTAAACCGCGCCCGACATGCTTTTCGGATCACGTCGCCCGAAGGCATCTTCCGGTTTGGTCAAGGCGCTGACATAGACGCGCCGTACAGCACCGGGCCGGCCAATAATCTCCTGCGCCAGCCCCAACGGCGCGACAACCTGATCGTCTTCCGCGCCGCCAGTTGATAGCACTCCGGCGACATGTAGCTGCCGTCCAGAAAGAGTCAGAGTGTCTCCGGCCGTTTTGCCAAGTCGGGAGGCCAGCCGTTCCCCGACCAGAATGTCGTGCGAATTATCATCCGGCCATGCTCCCTCGACCTTCCACCACGGATGCGTATTCCGCACACCCGTAACGAAGTTCTCATTGCCGTAAGAAAGCTGCTTGGCAAAGTACGTTCCAACCAACGTCACGTCCTGCTTCGCGCCGTCGTTTTCCAGGGAAACAGTCACAGGAAGCATCGGAGCGAATGCAGTGATATTGTTATGCCAGAAAATCCCTTTGATTTTGGGCAGGTCAGCGTCGCTGAGGAACGCGCCGTCAGTCGGCGGTTTCAGATTGACGCCTCCGATCTCAACATCCAATGTATCTTCTTGCGGGGTTACAACCAGGTTGGCGCCAATCGTCCGCAGTTCGCGATTGATCTTGTCGCCGATATCGGTCGCTACGGCGATCATCGCCGTTGCAACGGTGACGCCTAAGGCAATCGCGGCGCCGGCCAGAACTTTGCGCCGCTTCTGGCGCCGGAACGATTCGTAAACGAGCCGAATGAACATCGGCTACTGTTGCCCGAACATGCGGCTGCCGGCCGCAATGTCGGCCTCCTCAATGATGACGGCATCTGCGGTCTGTGTGGCCTTCAACGGCACCGGGTTACAGCCTCCCGCGGTTCCCACTGACTGCGGATTGATCGGCGCCGCGCAGTTCTTGCACACCACTCCGTTGCCGCTCTTGAAGAAACCGACGGAACCACAAATTTCACAAGCATCGAACACAGTTGCAATCTTGCCGTCGGGCTTCTGATACAGCCAGAAGCGAACCGCGGTCCCACCTTCCTTCGCCTGGAACCGGTGCACGTCGCCATCCGACACCTGCGTTAGAGGAATGCTTACCTTGCCGTTGGTGAACGTAACTTCCGTTGCCGGAGACAGGCCGCTGACGCTCTTGGCGTAGACGAATTCTGCCGTCACCATGGCGATGAATAGAAACGAGAACGTGTAGACCGATCCCATCCACAGGCGCTCGCGGCGAGCCGTCCAGGCGGCTTTACGCTTCTCGGCTGGAGATGCAGAGGCATCCACTACGGGCGCGCGCCGCTTCGCCTCAAACAGCACCATCAGCGCCGCCAGAGCAAAGATCGTCACAAAGAAGAACCAGTCATTGCTGACGATGGGACCAATGATCGCCATCTCCCGTTTCGAGGAGGGAAGAACGCCGCTCTCGGAAAGCTCATGGAGCCCGGAAATTACCAACTGAGCCGCCACCAGAAACATGATGGCCGTCGTTACTTTGAAGAACTTCTGCAGGTTGATCCGGACGCTTCCTTTCACGAACATCACGCCAAACGCGATCGCTGCCAGCAGACCGAGCAGAGTTCCAAGGAAACTCATCAGTTCGGTCGAATTAAGCGATACCCCCGCCAGAATCAGTACAGTCTCAGCGCCCTCGCGCAGCACCATCAGGAAGATGAAAATGAATAGCCCAAACCAGGCGTCGTTGCCGGCCAGCAGGCCGACCTTGCCCTCAATATCTCCCTTGAGCTTGCGGCCCGTCTTCATCATGAAGACGACCATGGTGACCACGAAAAACGCCGCCACCAGCATGATCCAGCCCTCGAAAACGTCCTCGTTCAGGTGGGTTCGGGAGATGACAATCGCGACGCCAATGCTGCCCAGAAAAGCGGCGGCCAGGGCGGCGTAGACGGTCTTGCGAAGCTCCGTGCGGCCAATCTTGGCCAGGTAGGCCAGGGTGATGCCGACAATGAGGGCGGCCTCGACCCCTTCGCGGAGAGTAACAATAAAAGCCTGAAGCATCTAGAAAGCCCCTAAGAAGTGCGGGAAGCTGAAAACGATTTTGAAAATGAATTTCAATTTCAACTTCAAGGATATTCTTCAGCCGTAGGAACCGTCAATCCGCCGCCTCACAAACGGTTGTGATTAGAATCACATGGTGGAATTGCGAGGTTGAACGGTTGTCGATGGTACGCAGAAGTCGCGGGCAAAGGTCGGACCAGGCTGGTTAGTAGATAAACGGGAGACCAGCAGCCATCACCCCCGCCACCGGCCACAGAAATCACCCACCAAGGACTCCCGCTTGTGCCCGTCGGGGTGCAATCCGATTGCGAAGTTGAGGCACAAGTGGCAAGATTGCGGCTTAGCAAAGAAGTGGAGCAGAAGTGATGCCGTTGCTGTTTGGAAACGCAGATCTCTCCAGTAAGGAGTGGGCTATCGCAGCGCTAGTCTTCCAAGGACTGACGAATGCGCAGATCGCAGCCGACACCAACACAAAAGTGCAAGTCGTCGAGCATCACCTGCGAAGCATCCTCGACAAAACGGGTTGCTGGAATCGTACAGAATTGGCGTTGTGGTACCTGAAGATGGGATTGGAGAAAGAAAGACGCTCCTGCGATAGACGCGAAGCAGACTGGAGCATCACTGATGAACGTCGTCAAGCGGATCGTCGCCATCCGCCACAGCGTTCTTCGAGGGGACACGAGCAACATGAGATCAGTCTGGAAGAGTGATGTTTCAGTTGAGCGAGAAAGCGGCTGTTGCTAACAGGTCAGGACCACTATCGCCGGTCAATCTCGGGTGATTTCCAGAGGGATGGCCAATTTCTAGGCAGGTCTTCCGATGGTGAGATGCGGCGGAACCCGATCACCCCTGAATTCCGCCGCAATTCGTTTCGCTCGAAGCGCCCAGTTCACTGGTGCGCGCTGCCTGCAAACAGGTCTTCGTGCGTTGTGGTCGAACGCGAGTCTGTCCATGACAGATGCACGCCGGCGCTAGGATCCGGATACATTCCTTGATAGTCACCGTATTGATTGCCAAAATCAGAGCCGGACTTCGTTTCGTCCGACTGTGCTGTAGTGATGCGAATGTTCTTCGCCCAAGTTACGCCACCATCGGTGGAATAGGTAAGGTAGCGGTCGGTCTTTACGTTGTTCGGGTCACGGCGGGTATCGTAGAAGGAAACGGCAACCGCTCCAGTCAATCCGGTGTACAACACTGAGATCGAATCGTGGAAGTGGTAAGCATGGTTGGTATCGTCATTCACTTTGACCTCTGCTGACCAGGTTGCGCCACCGTCATCGGAGTGGCGGACGTAAATGTTGGTATTGCTGCCGGAAGTGTCTTGGTCGGTGTAGCTCAGAAACAAGCGGCCCGCGTGAGCGCCGCCCTGCGCCACCGTGATGAACGGAAACGGAACGATACCTCGGGAGTCCTGCGGCGGGATGAAAACAAAGAAGCCCGTCGTGTTAAGGCGATACTTGGTCGCCATAACAGGAGTTCCAAAGCTCACACCACCATTGGTCGACTTTGCGACCCATATCTTCTGGTTCAAATAGTCTTCGAATGCAGCGTAAACAGTTCCATCTGGCCCGGTGGCAACATTCACTCCGATCGTCGGAGCGCTGGTCGGAATGGCAGCACTACGCGCCCAGCTGCCGAAGCCATTTCGCGAGTACAACACGTAGGGGGTGTTGTTGTTGCCGTTGTCATCGTAGCCGACGTATACGCTGCCCTTGAATGGGCTCTTCGGTCCGTTATCGATGGTCACCATGTCGCGATCCGGCGCGCTGCCTGCGATGCTGAGCAGAGTGGAGGTCCAGGTAGTTTGCCCCTTTTTCTTGTAGGCGATTCTCTGATCAAAACACTCGTAGGACATGAACGCATCCCCGTTGGTGTTGAAGCCCAACCATGTGTCATAGCAGAAACCGTTCGAATTCTGATTGAAACTGCTGAAGGTTTGGCCTCCGTTTGTGGATTCCCAAACCACGGCGCCCGCACCGGTAGGCGCGTTAAGGTCGTTCACGCTATACAGCAGATGGTTCGCATTGGTGGGATCGACGGCAACGCTGGTTTCACTTTGCGGGCCGGGCTCATTGCTGATGTTGGTGTTTGGCCCGATTGTGGCCGGCGAGCCTGGAATACCTGGCACAAAAGCCGTGGGCACCGGGACTGTGTTGTAGCTGTTCTGAGCAATCGCAGGCGTTACAGTCGCGCCAACCAGCAGAAGCCAGAAGATCGCGATGATGGTGACGTGTACGAGGTTCGCACTTATTTTCATTCTCAATATTCTCCTGAGATCTCTTTGGCTGCTGGTAAAGCAACCGGCGACACGAAGCCATCGAAAGGGATGTCGGGTGGTCGTGTACCGAGGGCACTCCGTTGCAGCCGATCAAATGTATTTACGGGTTGGATGCCAGTCAAGCTGCAAGACTTTGCGCTTTGGCCATGCGCCTCTCAAGTATCGGAACCGGGCGCTTACAGCCGCTTCAAGAACGCGTTCGCCTCATTCACGCGCGGAAACAGCTTCTCCTCGGCCTGAAACTCCGCCGAGTGCACGCACCGCCGGCTCCCGCGCAGCCTCACCGGATGCTTCAAATGCAGCATCTCGTGATAGACGATGTACTCCAGCACATACCGCGGTACGCCCGGATGGTCGAAGATTCGACTGATGATGATCGCGTTATGCGCGGGATCGTAGTGGCCGAGAATCCGCCGGGTTTTCGTCTGGCTCCAGCTCATGCGTGGACGCGCCATCAGGCCGTGGAAGAAACGGGCGTTGAGATCTTCGAAAACGGCGTCGAGATCATAAGAATGTCCGCGCGCCGGACGCAGCATCTTGCGCCCGCGCATCTGCCGCACTAAGTGCGCCTTACGCACGATCTCGTGGCTGGCAACGTACTTTCGATACCGGGCCGCATGCCCTCGATCGATTGGCTGCCGGTACATTTTTGCCAGCAGGATATGCGCGATCGCCCGCAGAACACCTTCTGGTGCTCCTTCCAGCAGATCAGAAAGCCGCACCAGCAACCTGCCCTGGCGGAGACGGATCGTGTTGTTTACATTCGCGAAGGCAAAGAAGTCGATTTTCATCTCGGGAACGGAATTCCCGAGACGCAGTTCGCTATAAGTTTCCTGGAAAAGTTCGAGCAGCCCTTCACGCACGGTGAGCCCAGATTATCAGGGCAGCGTGAGTTGTCGCTAGAACTGGGTTGTACGCAGTTTGCGCGGAAAAAAAGGAGCGAACCATCCAGCCCGGTGTCATCCTGATGGCCTGCGCTTTTGCAGGCTGGAGGATCTATGCAGTGCCCGCCTAATGAGCACAGCAGGCAGAGTTGCATCGGTCCTCCGGCGCCAAAAAAACGGCGCCATCAGGATGACAAAGGGGATGGTATACGGCGTACTCATGAGACCTGTGTCCGGGCGGGAGGAGAAGTGAGCCTCTCATTCCCAGTCTCTGTTACTCCTGCACTCCCGTTCCTGCAGACGGATTCTTATTCAGCTTCTTATGCTTCGCCTGTTCTTCCTGGTCGGCAAGTAATTTGCGGTGATCTTCGGTTGCGTTGTCGACGGTCTCGATTGCATTCGTCAAAACAAATTCGTACTGCGCTGCTTCTTTTGGCGATACGCCAGAAGCATCCTTCACCGCTCGCAGCTTCGACTGGAACTCCGTGTCCGCTTCGATCACAGCTTTTAGCGGTTTTCGGATGTCGTCTCTCCGGTCGACGTAGGTATCGATGTTGTCGTTCAACTCGTCGTAGAGGAGTTGAAAGTCGTCGAGCAGATCGTGTGTCTGCTTCGCTCGATCCTTGGTCTTGGGATCGGTTCTTGCCTCTTCCAGTTTCACTAGCCGTGCCCGCGCGAATTGGACATAAAGCGGCAGGCGCAGCTTGGGCTCCCAACTGGTATCGCGGACCTGATCAATCTCGGTTTGGGTCAGAGGGTCCCGGCGGTGTTGCGCCCTGAGTGTTGTAGATCCCAGCAGCAGAACAATCGCAAGCCAACGGAAAGATGTCATTTCGCACCCTTCGGAAACATCGACGAGAGCAGATCGTCGCGGACCCGCTCGATACGGCTAATCGCATCCTGCACCGCGGCCTGATCGTCATGACCCAAAGTATGCAGAATGTTATTGAGTTTGCGTGTCATGTTTCTCATCGCGATCTCTGTTTGTTTTTGATGCTTCCTCGACTGCAGCGAGTAGTCCCGGGCCTGTTCTGAAAAACTTGCGACGTCTGCCACGGCTTCCTGGCCCTTCTGGATGTCGGACGCCGCATAAAGCTTGTCGGCCTCGTCGAGCCTTTTCTCCGCAACCTGCACGCAAAGATGGACCTTATCACCGGGCTTTGCGGACGCAATTCGCGCCTTCAGTTCGTCCACCGTTGGCTCATTCCGCGGGACAGGTCTGGCGCTTGCCATCGCGCAAAGCAGCAACAATGGCCACGCATACCAAACCAGCATCTGTGAAAGTTTGTATGTCACTGTCGTCCCCAAGCTAAGCACCCCTGTACCGCGATGTCTATTTCTTCGGCTGGAGCGCGATCAGCCGGTGTTTTGCCTGCCACTCCTGATCAGGATACTTCCCGTTGGCTGTCTGCAGGAAGAGCTGATAATTCGCAACCGCCTTCTTCACATCCCGCAAATGGTCGTATGCGGAAGCGCGCAGGAAGTAGGTGATCGGGATTTCCGGCAGAGACTTTGCTCGCGCATCCAACGCCTTGAGCGCCAGGCCATAGTCTTTGTTTTCGCTCGCCACAAAAGCCAGGTCTCCGTACGCACTGCTGAGATCGGGTTTCAACTTTACGGCCGTCAACAGCTCTTCTTGGGCCTTGGCGAACTGCTTCTGCCGCAGCAATGTCTGGCCGAGGCTCTGGTGGAGTTCGGCATCCTGCGGATGCTCCGTCAAAAGAGCCCGATATGCCTTCTCGGCATCATCAGTCTTTCCTGCGCCCGCATAGAGATCGGCCAGTTCCCGTTGTAGGGTGGCATCCGCTGGCGCAAACTTTGCTCCCCTCTCCAACTCGGCAATCGCTTCATCGTTCTTTCCCTCAGCCTCGAGCACTCGACCCAATTGGATATGCGCGTTCACGTGATCCGGATGCGCTGCCACGACCTTTCGCAACTGAGTTTCGGCGTCGGGAAGTTGGCGCCCGCGCATATAGATGTTTGCCAGGCCGATGGCCGCATCGACAGATGAAGGATCGAGTGCCTGTACCGCTTTGTATTCCTGCTCAGCGTCGGAAAACTTGTTCTGTTTCTCGAGCAAAAGGCCAGCTGCGAGATGAGGCTCCGGATCCTTTGGCTGCAGTGCCGCCGCTTGACGGTAAGCGGCCAGCGCTTCGTTAGGCTCTGTCGCTTCGATGATGTGTGCCAGCGAGAGCCATGCACGCGCGCGCCCCTCGGCCACATGGCTGGTAGGCTTGAGTTCGGTCGCAGCGCGCAGGAATTTCTCGGCCTCCGGGTTCCCACTCTTGGCGAGTTGCAATCCGAGATTCAGGTTCGACTCGAACACATCCGGCTTGGCTTCCACCGATTTTCGATATGCTGCAATCGAGTCATCCGTCTTGCCCAATGCGTTGCCCACAAAGCCGAGATCAAACCAGGCCACATAGTTGGTCGGATCGTGCTCTACCACCTTGTGCAGCAGTGGCTCAGCCTCCGTGTAGTTCTTCTTTTGAATGAGATCTTCGGCTTTCGTGAGTTCGGCGGGAGGAGCTTCTTCCTCCGCAACCGTAGTGCGGTGAACAGCTTTGCGACTCCCTTTTCGGCTGGAGGAAGATTCGCCTTGCTGAGTCGAGTCTGGGTTCTGCGAGGAAGACTGCCCTGATGACTCATCTTGAAGCTTGGACGTATATGCGTACGACAGCGTGCCCACGCTGGCAATGCTCAACGCAGCCGCGACCGCCATCCTACGAACGTCCATTTGAACCCGATGCCCCATGACCGTTCAACACTCGGGCCAGATATTTCCCGGTGAAAGAGCCGGGCAGTTTCGCAATGGCCTCGGGCGGTCCAATGCCCACAATCTTGCCTCCGCGGCTGCCACCCTCTGGGCCCAGATCGATCACCCAGTCGGCCGTCTTGATGACTTCCAGATTGTGCTCGATGACAACAATCGAGCCCCCTGCTTCAATCAGACGGCGAAAAGCCGCTAGGAGTTTGCTGACGTCATCAAAATGCAGGCCAGTCGTGGGTTCGTCAAAGATATAAAGCAGCCGCCGCTTGAGTTTCTGGCCGTTGCTACCTCGGGAGCCGTCTTTCGTGGCTGGCTGAAGGTGCGCCGCCAGCTTCATCCGCTGCGCCTCGCCCCCGGACAGTGTGGTCGCTGATTGGCCCAGACGCAGGTACCCCAATCCAACTTCTTCCAGGGACCGCAGCTTCTCGGTCACCTTGGGCGCCTCGGCGAAAAACTTCAAC
>Ga0126371_10001120_pt1 | contig 22499 bp, 17 predicted proteins | sample PanSoiMetaPlot_4_FD_110145 | JGI IMG/M metagenome (GOLD analysis project Ga0126371, IMG submission 110145) | Tropical forest soil microbial communities from Panama - MetaG Plot_4 | ecosystem: Environmental > Terrestrial > Soil > Tropical forest > Bulk soil | place: Panama | collected 2016-02-17 | reverse complement strand
CGAAGGCGGGCCGTCCCGGCAAGTGATTGAGTCCCAGTGAGTTTTAAGTCTTGAACACAGTTGAGCCAAGCCCGGGAATCCCAGAAGACTGTGGGAAATCAACCACCTCAGTGGCAGGGTTGGTGAAATCCCCCACCTCCGGGGCGAAGTGGCAAAACGCAACCACTCGGTTGCGCTGAACCATGAGAAAAGCGGAGCCGGATGGCCCCGCTTGGTGTTGTGATACTCCACAGTCGCTTTACTTTGGATTCTGCGCGGTTTCAGGTGCTGACGCTGTGGTGGGCGAAGCACCCTTAGCAGCTGCGGCTTTCTGCACCCGCAACTCTTCTCGTTCTTTGCGGAGTTGGTCGGCTTCCGAATCGGTTACGTAGCGGAACTGCTGCACGCGTCCCGGGAAAATCTCAGATGTAAATACGCGGTTGTTCTTGTCGGTTGCGATGCCCACCAGGCCCTGAAATTGTCCAGGCAGAAGTCCGTGGCCGCCGAAGGAGATCAACAGCTGTGCTTCTTTGTTGAAAACCTGTACGCGATCCTGGACACTGTCCGCAATCCACAGGTGATCGTCGCTGTCGATCGCGACACCCTTGGGCCGAGCGAAGTACCCTGGGCCGTCTCCGGCCTTCCCAAACGTGCTGATGAACTTGCCGTCGGCGTCAAACACCGCGATGCGGTTGTTCAGGGTGTCGCACACGTAAAGGTTCCCATCTCGGTCCACCGCCAGTCCGGTGGGTTTCGCGAAATCACCGGGCGTCATGAGTTCGTGATTGTGTCCCGTTGTGCCAATTTTGCGAAGCAACTTGAACGAATCGGCGTCGTAGACGAGCACCTGGTCGAGTTCGATGTCAGAGACATAAAGCAGCCGATTCTCCTTGTCGATGGCCATCGCTCCCGGACTCACCATCCCGTCTGTAATCACGTCCTCCGCTTTGCGAGCCTGATTGAAAACCAGAACGTGCCTTAGCCCCGGATCGGACACGAACAAACGGTCGTTGTCATCCATCGCCAACCCGATGATGCGGACAAAATGCGCGTCGCTTTTGTTCTTGATTAGCTCGACTTCGCGCGTTTCAGTGTTGAAAATGAAGATCGCGCCCACCTTCTGATCGGCCACGTACAAATTGCCCTTGGAATCTACGGCTATGCCGTATGGCTCGGCCAACTGAAAGAGAACCTTGCCGCTATCCGCGACCGTCTCTGTCCCCGCAAGCCGATCCATCCACTTAGCTTTCTTAGTGGGCGCCGTCTGTACTTGCGACAGTTTCTGCGCGGCATAGAACGCCTGGTAGCGGATACGCGCGATGGCCGGGGGGTTCGGCCACACGATGTTCGAATAGTCGATGACCGGAGCTTTCTTCGGCTCCTCGCCTTTCTTTTTCTTCTTGTCCGCAAATGCTGACAGCGGGGCCAGCGTCAGACCCACCAGGGCGAGCACAGCCAGCAATCTCATGCGATTCGATATCGAGCGTGCTTTCGTATCAAGCATTGTGTCCATCCCCCGTTTTGGCTACCGCTTCGTCAAATCCTTGTGGCAGGTCGAACAGAACGCCATGTTGTTCAACTGATCTTTCGCCAATAAGTCAGGTTGCGTGGATGCGTGTGGCTGATGGCATGACAGGCAATTGATCTGCGCCTGGACCTTCGTGATATTCGTCGGATCCATCACGTCAGAGATTGGGTGCCCGTTGGTCGGATGCCCCCGTCCGTATTTCAGCGGCAGGACCACCACTTTGTTCTTCGCGAAGTAGTCCTCGGGCAGTTTGACCGCGCCGTTGAAAATCGTGATGACGTGCTCGGCCTCTAACTTCTTCGGCGGCGAGTCAGGCCCGTGGCACTCGAGGCATACATCCTGCGCCTTCTGCGTTCGTAGCAGATGTTCGTTGTTACCGCCGTGCGGCTCGTGGCAGACAGCGCAGCCTTCGCGGAACGCCGGTTGGTGTACGTGGGCTTTCTTGAACTGATCCGCTTGATCCGCGTGACACGTTAAACATGCGCTGACAGGATCAGGCTGCAGAAATCCCGGGGTGCTACCCGCATGCGGATTGTGGCAGGTTACACAATCACCCTGCGCTCCTGGATGCTGAACCTTTGCCTTCTCGATCTTCTCGGCTTGATCAGAGTGGCAGGTGACGCAGAGCGCCTTGGTGTCGGCGTTGGTCAGAACGACTTTCCCATCCTTCGCCGGCGCGTGGCAGACCTCGCAGGTCTTGTCGGCGAACGGCGGATGCGTAAACCTCTGCATTAGCTTCGGCCGCGTCGACTGATGCGGATCGTGGCATTGAATGCAATTTGCACCCGCAAATGGCTGATCTGCGTGAGCCTTCAGCAGCGCGGCATCCTTCCCATCGTGACACTCTAAACAAAGCGCGGGCGTGGCTTTCGTCAAATGAAAGTCGAATTCCTGCTTACCCTTTTCGCCAGTCTTGTGGGTAACGTGGCAGGTTTCGCAACCCATGTCGAGCGCCCGATGGCGGCTGCCTTTCTCCGGAACATCAACGCCGATCTTGTGGCAACTCAGGCAAAGGTTCTCTTTCGCATCCCCGGCCGTCGCCTTGAGCAACTGATTCTTATTATCGGAAGCATGTGGATCGTGACACTTGATGCAATCGCGAACCGCCGGACCGTGAACGATCCCCTTGATGTCGGCCGCGTTCTTGTCGGCGTGACAGGTGATGCAAAGACTTGAAGGCGTGGTGGTGATCAGCTTCACCCGCGTGACGTCTTTGTTCACGCGGATTTCATGACAACTTGTGCATCCCATCGCAATCGCGGAATGCACCGCCTTGCCCTTGCCCTTTTCAACGTGGCACTCAAGGCACTTTGCAGAATCCGTGTTCTTATCGAGCGCCACCGGATGCGTGCCGGCCAACAGGGGGAGCGAACATACGAAGATTGCGAGCAGAAGCTCGAGCAAGGCTGCTGAACTCGACCTTCGATTCTGTCGTTGGAACAGCACTTTTCCGGATGCCTCCGCTGAGAACGATGCACGAGCCTCGCCTTTATGGGAGGGTGCTGATTTTTTCAATGGAAATCCCGTAAGTGCTTTTGAGTTGCGTATTTATCACGCAACCTAAATTCCACCGCGAATCGTTCAGCTGGGCCGGACAAGAATCCCAATGGGCCTTCTCCCGCAGCGCCCTTGGTGAAATGACCCATGTAATGCGCTAGCCAAACGCGCCATTCCCGCCGACCTCACAGCGTAGCGCGGTCCGGAACATAGCTCGCTCATGCGCGAAATCTCTGCTTTCTTCTTTTGTTCTGAGGGATTTGGCTCAACCCGCGCTCAACGCCACCACTCTCGTGCGCCGCAACCCTGAGAAAACAAAGAGCGTTTTCCAATCGCGCGCAGATGGTGTTGCAGTTGCACCCTCATCAACCGGAGAGAGGGGAAACATATGGCTGGGGTCTCGATTAGTATTCGCCGCAAAATCTGGCAAACCCTGAGTTCGATCAAGACCGGGGTCATTCTCCTGATCATCGTCGTGATTCTCTCAGCGGCCGGAACCCTCGTTCTGCAGCGTCCCGTGACTGAAGCCGACGAGATGCAGCGCGCCTATTCACCGCAGACGCTCGCTCTGCTCGACAACATCGGCTTAACGGACGTCTTTCACGCGGGGTGGTTTGTCACCCTGCTGATTCTCGTCAGCATCAGCATCATCGCCGCATCCATCGATCGATTTCCGAATGCGTGGCGATACTTCGCGCGCCCTTACAAATCCACCGACAGGCCCTTCCGGCGGGCTCTCCCTACCCGAGCGCAGATTCCAATTCCAGATGAGGAGACGGGGCTCGTCGCCGCAGAGCGCAGTTTGCACAGCATGGGATTCAAGCCGGAACGCGTTGTCGGTACCGACCGCCTTTCGATCTTTGCCGAGCGCAACCGGATCTCAGAGATGGCTGTGTACATCGTGCACGCCAGCCTGCTGTTGATCTTCCTCGGCGGCATCATCGATGCACTCTGGGGATGGCGAGGGCATGTCTCGCTGTCTCACGGACAACAAACCACCATCGTCGGGATGCGCGATGACAAGAAGAAAGAACTGTCGTTTGCGATCCGATGCGACGGCGCCGGCCAGGAAAACTACAAAGATGGAAGCCCGAAGAAGTGGTGGTCGAAGCTCACTGTTGTAAAAGATGGTCGCGATCTTCAGAAAAAAGAAATCGTCGTCAACGACCCCCTGGTGTATGGGGGCGTTCGCGTGTATCAAGCCAGTTACGGTCCGACCGGAAAACTCGACACGCTAACCTTCACTGCAAGTGGCCGTGACGGCGGAAAGAAACAGATTTCGCTCGGAGTCGACGAAACCGCTGCTCTCGATGCGGACACCGACGTGAAGCTCGCGGAATTCATCCCCGACTACGTAGTACGCGACAACCAGGTCTATACGCGGTCGAACGACCTAGAAAATCCCGCCGCTCACCTGGTAGTCAGTTCCAAAAAGTCCGAAAAGCAAATCAATTTCTGGCTTCCCCCAATCGAAGGCTTTGCCGAGAACGAGCAGTCGCCTTACCAGTTCACCGTTGACGATCTGAAGATGGGCTACTTCACGGGTCTCGAAGTTTCGCACGAACCCGGCCAATGGGGAGTTTGGGCGGGCGTGCTGCTGATGTGCGTCGGCCTGGGGTTCGTCTTCTATGTGGCGCACACGCGTTTCTGGGTGGTCCCAATTCGCGACGAAAAAGGGCAGTTAGTTCTGTGGGTCGGCGGCACGGTCAATCGCAATCGTGACGCTTTTGAGCAGCGCTTCCAGACGCTTACCGAGAAAATCCAAGCCGAGATGAAAACAGTTGTGAAATTATCAGCGAATTCTGAGGCGCAAGTAGCTTCGCTGGCTTGAGACGAAACAAACGGAGGAGGAAATCATGGCGCGTGCACGGGTCGAACAGCAATCCCCAAGGACGGGAAACACGCTCATCGTGATGGTGGGACTTGGAGTTACCTTCCTGCTGTTCATGGCGTTCTTAAATGTGGTGAAGACCGGCAACCTGCTCAATGAATCGAACCTGCTCTATGCCGCGCTGATCTTCTACGCGGGGGCAGGCGCGCTGTATCTGGGGTTTGGCGTCACTGGAACTGACTCCTATGTGAGGTTTGCCTCTCTAGCCACATGGGCGGGGCTCGCTGCCAACACCGGCGCGGTGATTCATCGCTGGTATGAAGCCGGACATCCTCCCTTCGCCAGCATCTACGAGATGTTGTTGAGCTTTGTGTGGACGCTTGCAGTGCTCACTCTCATCGCCGAGAAAAAATATGGCGTCAAGGTGATCGGCACGGTGACCATGCCGGTGGCGATCGTCGGCGTTGTTCTGATGCAGCTTCTGCGCACCGATGTCCACCCGCTGGTCCCGGCCCTTCAATCCACTTGGCTTCACGTGCACGTGACTCTGGCCATGCTGGCGTACGCGGCGTGCGCGCTCAGTTTCGCGCTCGCGATGATGTTCCTGATCCAGGACAAAGTAAGAACCGAAACCTTCCTGGCTGCGACCAGCCTTTTCACAGTCGGGGTCTATATCGGAATCCTCACACGCTTTGAGAAGTGGGGTGGCCTGAGCCTTATCGCTTGGAACGCGCAGGAGAAGGCCGAAGTCTTCCTGCAACGCGGCGTACGTTTGTTCGTCGTGGTTCCTGATCTTGGCTGGTTGATGCTGCTGGTCACGCTTGTCGTTGCTGCCCCGTTCGCGCTCTACGTCGTCGGCCGCGTGAAACAGGACGAGTCGTTCTACACGATCGCCAATCGCGCCGTGTTCGTCAGCATCCTGCTGCAGGTACTGGCATTCGCGGTATTCCTCTTACGTGCCTCTACCGGCCAATATCCTTCCCTCGACGCCGAAGGCCTTTATGCGACTAGCCTCGCGGCCAGCCCGTTCATTCTTTCCGGACTGGTCGGTGGAATCTTCACCTCGCTGCTCTACCTGCTTCTGTTGTGGCGGCGCAATGATCTCGAGCGCCTGTTGCCAACGGGCGACAATCTCGATCGCATCACCTACAAAACAATTTGTATCGCATTTCCGCTGCTCACCCTGATGATTGCAGCCGGCGCCTATTGGGCCAATCGCACCTGGGGTTCTTATTGGAGCTGGGATCCGAAAGAAACCTGGGCCGCGATCACCTGGCTGGTATACGCCGGCTACCTTCATATGCGGATCACGCGCGGCTGGCGTGGTCGCCGTGCTGCGTATTTCGCGATCCTGGGATTTGCGGTGGTGATGTTCACATTCTTTGGCGTAACGTATTTGTTGCCCGGAATGCATGCTTATGCGTGATCGATTTGACATCGGATCACGAGGACGGCAGTGATGGTAGAGGTGGTTGCAATGCGCAGGGAAACGAACAACGGCCTATCGTCGATGCGGGTCAACTGGCAGGTCAAGCTGGTCCTGCCCGTTGCGTTCGTTCTGCTGAATGGCTTGATGCTCTTCCTGCTGGCGACCGTTTCGCTCCGTGACCCCGAGCGGCACCAGGTCCTCATCGTCGCGGGCGTAGGTGCGGTAGCCATCTGCGCCGCGGTGTTGCTCGCATTGGCGTACTTCGTTCAGCGGCCCATGGTCGAGTTACAAGAGAAGATTGCGCGAGTAGGAGAGGGCGATCTTAACGTCGGAGTGGCCTTTGCCAAACGCAACGACGAGATCGGGGACCTTGGGCGAAATTTCAACCGCATGGTCGTGCAACTTCGCGAAAGCCGCGAAGAAATCGAACTGCTTCATCGCACCCAGATGTCGCGCGCCGAACACCTGGCGACACTCGGCGAGCTGGCTGCCGGCCTTGCGCACGAAATTCGCAATCCGCTTGCCGGAATCGCCGGCGTCATTGAAATCATCGGGCGCGACCTGCCCTCGACCAGTCCGGCCCGCGCGGTCGTTAAAGATGTCCGACTGGAGATTGCGCAAATCAACCGCATCTTGACGGACCTGCTGCAGACGGCCCGGCCACATCCACCTGAGGTTCGGCCGAGCGATTTGAATGTCACCGTTGAGCACGCGGTGATGTTGGTTCGCCAGCAGGTGTTGTCGAAGCCAATCAAGGTCGAATTGCAAAAGGATTCTGCGCTTCCGACCGTTGCGCACGACAGCGATCAGATGCATCAAGTTCTGCTCAATTTGCTTCTGAATGCGGTGCAAGCTATCGAAGGACCCGGCATCGTTCGGGTCGCACTATCGTGTTCGGAAGAAGAGGCGTTGATTACCGTCTCTGATACCGGGCGCGGCATCGCTCCCGAGAATCTTTCCAATATCTTCCGCCCGTTCTACACCACAAAAGGCAACGGCACCGGGCTGGGCCTTTCCCTGGCACGCCGGATCGTCGAGGGCCACCACGGTCACATCGAGGTCAGCAGCGAAATCGGCATCGGGACGGAATTCCAGATCTTCTTGCCTTTGCGGCCGAGCGCCCCTGCAGCGGTAGCCTCTTAATCCCTACTAGCAGCGATTTTGCGACGGAAGTCGTTCGTTTTCGCTTCCGATCCGGCGACCGCCCCGGCGCGTTCCGCCTGCGCCGTAGTAAGCTAATAGCTCATGCCAGCAGAGAAGATCCTCATCATCGACGACGAGCGCCTTGTGCGTTGGTCGCTTCGGCAGAAGTGTGAGGAGTGGGGATACCAGGTCGTCGAAGCGGAGTCGGGAGAGCCGGGGTTGAAGGTCGCCCAGCACGAATCTCCGGACCTTGTGCTGCTCGACGTGCGCATGCCCGATCTCTCTGGACTGGAAGTTCTCGATCAACTGAAAAAGAACGGCGACGCCCGCGCCGTCATCATGATTACCGCCGACCCGCAGCTGGATGACGTGAAGGCCGCGCTCAAACTGGGCGCCTACGACTTCGTCGGTAAGCCCCTCGACTTCGACGAACTCCACGTCACCATCAAAAACGCGCTCGAGACCACGCGACTTCGCACCGAGGTTCAGTCCCTGCGCGGCGAGATGCATCGGCGTGCCGGCTATCACAACGTCGTCGGCATCTCAGGCAAGATGATCGAGCTGATGAACTTCGTCCGCAAAGTCGCCGCCAGTGAGGCGACGACGATCCTGATTCAGGGTGAGAGCGGCACTGGTAAAGACTTAATCGCAAAGGCGATCCACTACGAGAGTGCCCGCGCTGAAAAGCCGTTTGTCGCGATCAACTGCTCGGCCATTCCTGAAACGCTGATGGAGGCTGAACTGTTCGGCCACGAAAAAGGTGCCTTCACCGACGCCAAGCAGATGAAGAAGGGCCTGTTCGAGATGGCCGACGGCGGCACGCTGTTTCTCGACGAAATCGGAGAACTTTCTCCACTTCTCCAGGCAAAGCTGCTCCGCGTGTTGGAAGATCAAGTCATTCGTCGCGTGGGCGGCGTGCGCGATATGCAGGTCGACGTCCGCGTCATCGCGGCATCGAATCGCGATCTCGAAAAAGCGGTTCGGGACGGACAATTCCGGCAGGATCTTTACTATCGTCTGGCCATCATCGCTATCTTTATTCCGCCGTTGCGCGAGCGGAAAGAAGATATCCTACCGCTGGTCGATTTCTTCATTGATCGCTACAACCGCAAGTTCAAGAAATCGATTCGCGGTATTGGCGACGATACGCGGCGTCTCCTGCTAACTCACACCTGGCCCGGCAACGTGCGCGAACTCAAGAACACGATTGAACGCGCCATGATTCTCGAGGATGAACAGGTTCTGCGGCCGATGTATCTGCCTTTTTCCGTCGCCGATACCGGCGGTCGCACGCTCTTTGAACGTAGTGCTGCTCCCGAGAACGGCCAGGCTTTGCCGAACGGTCGCATGCTGCCCCGGCTTTATATTCCCGATGGCGGTACCTCGCTCGAAGAAGTCGAGCGGGCGATGGTCGAACTTGCGATGCGGCAAGCGAACAATAACCAGACGCAAGCCGCGAAACTCCTCGACATCAGCCGCGATGCTCTCCGTTACAAGCTCAAGAAATTCGGGCTGATGCACGGGGAAGAAGAAGAATCGCCGCAATCGTCTCCGAATCCCTCTGGCGTTCGCTGAGAAATCAGTAGCGCTGGCATCCCGCCGACTGTCGGGTGGTCGTCCCGCCCACGAAGTGCCGACTCCGCGCCATTAGGCACCGACCATCATCTCGTTGCCGTCTGCGGCGCTTCCCCGAAGCGTTGAGTTGCGTAGCCGATGATCGTTCCCACGATGCCACCGGGGAGCATGATCTCAAAGTAGTAGTGATTTGGACCGGGTTGCATCGCCGCCACTGCGTACGCAAGCAAAAGTCCAACCGCAAGCCCGAAAACGATCCCAAGAGCCAATGAATTCACCTTGCGCGCGAAGAATCCGATCAGCACGCCGGCGATCAGTCCTTTGACCGTCGATCCGAGCACGATGCCTAGCAACTGGTTGCGCACGGCCGGCGTGAACCACGCGCTCAACCCGTCGAGCACTCCGAGAATTCCTCCCAGCAGCAATCCAATCAGCGCTTTGTTCATGGTCGTCTCCAGCGGGAGAGCCCGCTCTATCGTTCTATTCCACGTGCTGCGAAAATCCTTTAGCGTGGCCGCCAAAAAATCAGCAGGGTCCGCGCGAGCAAGTAGGCGAGCAGTAGCAAGATCCAAACCTGGTTCCGCCGGATCCACCGCCATGCGCGGCCAAACGGCCCTTCTGGATACGCGCTGACAGACATTCCATCCAAAAAGTGGGCCACATCAGCCGCCAGCTCTGGGACCGTCAGATAACGTTCAGCGGCATCGGTCGCGGTTGCTTTTTGCCGGATTGCGACCAGTGCTTTGGGGGCCGGCGAAGCATCCGCGATCAGAAATTGGAGAATCGTTCCCAGTGAGTACACGTCCGCGCGCTGATCGAGTTTCGTGTCACCACGGACCTGCTCCGGAGCCATATATCCGGGTGTGCCGAGAACACTGCCGTGGGCGGTCTGCATCGACGAGGGCGTCGCTCCCGCAGTTTCTGAATTCTGACTCGCAAGCGGACCTGTTGCCTCGCCCGACTGCAGCATCTTCGACAATCCCCAGTCCATGACCAGGACTTCTCCAAACGGCCCGATCATGACATTCGCTGGCTTCAGATCGCGATGCAGAACTCCGTGAGCATGCGCAAACGCGACCGGATCGCAAATTCGCAGGAAAATTCGCAGGCGGTCTGACAGATTCGTTGTCGTACCGAGATACTCATCCAGCCGCTTTCCCTGCACAAGCTTCATCGTGTAGTAAGGGCGCCCGTCGGGCATTACGCCCGCGTCGTGCACCGGGACGATTCCGGGATGCTCAAGCTTCGCGATCACGCGCGCTTCCTGTAGCAAACGAGCGGACAACGCGCCTTCCCCGTCCGGCACGCTGATGACCTTGAGTGCGACCCTGCGCTCGAGTTCGGTGTCTTCCACGCAGAACACGCCGCCCATTCCACCTTGGCCGAGCTTTTCGACCAGCCGGTAGCGAGTCCCGCTCAGATCAGGAGCATCTGCTGCCTCGCGTAATCGCTCGAGCGCGGAGTCGCTGAGATAGCGCGTCACGGCTTCACTCCGAGCAGCGTCTGGGCCTCGCGACGAAACTCCTCTTCCGTTGCAGTCATCCCGCGCAGTTCGTCCAGCACAACCCGGCGGAATTCCCGACGTGCATAGGCGAGATAGTTCGTCACATCGGTCGGCTTGATCCCAAAACGCCGGGCGACCTCATCGTAGGTGAGCATCTTGCCACCTTCTTCAATGTCGTACAGGTCAAGAAGCTGGTAGTGGACCGACTTTTTCTTCTCGTCACATTCGTGCTTCAGTCGATCGACCGCCAATCCGAAGAGGCTGCGAGCAAACTCGCGAGCGAACAGAGTTTCAGGATCATCGGGCGCTGCAATTTCGAGGGGTCGAATCTCGCCCTCCGCGGATTCAAAGTCGAGCGGGACGAAAGTCCTATCCCCGCCCCTCTTAAAGCGCTGCGCCGCTTTGTCCTCATTCATCACCAGTCCATCCACGCAAACGCGAACGTAGGTTCGGAGGCGGGCGCGCGCGGGATCGAAACGATCCAACAGGTGTCTTTCCATCAGGTGGACGAAGAACTCCTGCGTCAGATCTTTAGCTGGTTCGCTTTCCTTGTTCCAATGCAGGCGGATGTACTTGTACACCGGTTTCCAGTAGGCGCCAACCAACGTATCCAGCGCACGTTCGCGCTCTTGCGGATTGCCGCTTCGCACGCCCTCAATCAAGGAGAAACGCGTGGAAGGGAATTGGTGCTGCGCTCCGCCGATGCTCGTATCGCGCCCCATCTCGGTGAACTCAGCGGAGTGTACGCGGAGAAAAAGCGCGGCACAAGCAAGGTGGCTTGAGCCAAGCTATCGAATAAGCAGCAGAAGAGCCGATGTCCGGAGCCACGAGCGACCAGCCACAAGCTACCAGCCACGGGCTACGAGCCACAAACCACCAGCCAATAGAAAAGGGGAGATCCGACCGAATCTCCCCGGGGCGCCAGCGTTAGGAGCGGATGATCGGCGCCAGATGGTCAAACTGTGGTGCCGGCAGTCGCCTTTTCGGGCGTTTCAAGGTGGAGCAGCCGATGAACCACTGCGGCCATCTGCTCTTGTGCCACCTTCTCCGGAGACTCTTTGAGTTCGCGAGCCAGCCAACCAGCAATTTTGCGAGTAATGCGCGCTGCAACTTCCCCGAATAATGCATCCTGGTACTTGGAAAACGGCCCGCACTCGTGCTTGAAAGACTCCAGTTCCTGTCGGCAAATCTCGTCCAAACGCGCGCGCAGCGCGACGATCGTCGGCACCACGCGTTCCGATAAAAGTTTGACGCCGGAAGCCCTGCGCTTCGTCTTCGACGATCTTCTGCGCTTCGATAGCCGCGGCCTCCCGCTCACCCGAATTGTGGGCGACCACGCGCTCCCGATCGTCGAGATCGTACAGAAACGTGGCTTCGATCTCCCGAACCGTAGGATCCACGTCCCTCGGCAATGCGATATCAACCAGAACAAGCGGTCGCGAGCCCCGCTGGCTGGTGATCGATTCGGCTTCGTCGCGGGTCAGAACATAGTGCGGGCAGGACGTTGAACTGATTACGATGTCCGCCGCCAAGTGCTCCCAGCGATCTTCAAAGCGTGCCGCGCTCCCGCCGAGGGTGGCCGCTAATTCCTGCGCGTGCTCAAGCGTGCGGTTGATGACGCAGACTGAACTCGCACCATGATTCACGAGATAGCGCGCCGAAAGCTCGCTCATCTTTCCCGCGCCCATCACCAGGACGCGCTTATTTTCAAGAGTTCCCAGAACATGTTTCGCAAGTTCGACGGCGGCATAGGGAACCGCCACCGCCGAATTCCCAATCGCCGTCTCATTGCGTACGCGCTTGGAGACCGTCAGCGCCTTCTGCAGCACAGCGTCGAGAAATCGCCCCGTGCTCCCGGCTTTTTGCGCCTGCGCCCACGCATTCTTCACTTGCGAAACGATCTGTGGCTCTCCCAGCACCATCGAATCCAGGCTCGAAACAACCCGGAAAATGTGCAGGACAGCCATTTCGTCCAGAAGTCGATAGAAATGCTTCCATTCGCAGAGCTTCAAACCGTATTCGGCCGTCAGGAAGCGCAGGACCGAGTTCACCGCCAGCGTTGGATCGCTCGCCCAGAGGAAGAATTCGGTTCGATTGCAGGTACCGAGAACGACAATCTCTTCAATGCCCTCGGCTTGCGACAACTGCGTGAGTGCCTCGAGTCGTCGGTTTTCGCTGATCCAGTAGCGCTCCCGAAAAGCCACGGGCGCCGTTCGCTGGTGCAAGCCGATCACCATTAATGTCGGTTCCACTGCAACACTCCCTCGGATCCCTCGTCGTTTGTAGGGCATTCCCGGTGCCAAAGGAGTCCGTGGTCCACTCGAAGGATAATCGCGTACCGTTTTCAACCACTTGATCGATGGGTCGTCACGCCCTCTAGGCGAGTCACGGTGGTACATTGCGGGTTCTCACGCCTGATCACGCGTTTTTTAACGCTTCTCGGCTTATGTCGCATTCCTTCCCAAATCGGTAGTTCCTTACACTTCAATGCCATACGTGAACCGGGCCCTCTGGTCCGGAGCGTGCCGTATACACACATCGAGGGGGAGTCGTGTGCCCTCGTCAATCGATCAGGAGAAGAAAGAATGAAAATCAGTTGGCAGAGATTACTGGTTGTGGTGGCTGTCATGGTTGCCTGTTCCACATGGACCTTCGCCGCCGACTCGGGTGCCGACCTCTACAAGGCAAAGTGTGCGAGTTGCCACGGAGCCACGGGCAAGGGTGACACGGCCATGGGCAAAACAATGAAGGTGAAAGATCTGGGCTCGGAGGAAGTGCAGAAGCAGTCCGACGCAGACTTCACTACCATCATCGAGAAGGGCAAGAAACCCATGCCCGGTTCCGAAGGAAAAATCACAAAGGACCAGATCACTGACTTGGTGAAATACATTCGCACCTTGAAATAGACCCTTTCGCGATCGTCACCAATACGAGTCGGGCCGGCTTTTCGAGCGGCCCGATATTTTTAGCAACGGATCGGTGATTCATCCCTCATTCGCCCCACGCGTCGAACCAACCGCGCAAAAATCCCCTCCATGGCTCTGGTAATCACCTGAATCACACGCTGCGTTCAAAGTTGTATACTTCTCAGCCTGCTGAATTTCTCCGCTCAACATTAACGACCTAACCTGAGGTCCCCGGCCTCGCCCAACTCCAGTACGGAGAGGCACAACCCGGTGTGGCGCCGGAGAGTTCGCCACGCGGAGGACACGGATGCGTGACGACGAATCCACCCAGGACGATTCCAAAGGTCCAGTCGCCGTAGAAGACAAGCCGGGCGTTTCCCGGCGTGATTTCCTCAAGATCTCGACTGTAGCCGCGGCCGTACCTGTTGTCGCCGGCCCGAAAGGCGTTATTGCGGCCGGACAAGAGGTGCCCGTCTACGGGCCCGGTAAGGTTCCGATCGAACTGAGTGTCAATGGGAAGGCTTACAAGACGAGCCTGGAGCCCCGGGTCACATTGCTTGATGCACTGCGGGATTCTCTCGACATCACGGGCGCCAAGCGCGTCTGCGATCGCGCAGAATGTGGCGCCTGTACGGTGCTGCTCGACGGCAAGGCCGTCTATGCCTGCTCGATGCTCGCCATCGAAGCGCAGGGCAAGAAGATCACGACGGTCGAATCGATGACCGAAGGCGGGGAACTTCATCCTATCCAGCAGGCCTTTGTCGACAACGACGGATCGCAATGCGGCTTCTGTACGCCCGGCTTTGTACTGGCATGCAAGGCGATGCTCGACAAGCATCCTGATCCCACGCCCGAAGATCTTGTCCATGAACTCAGCGGCAACGTCTGCCGCTGTGGAACGTATGCCGGCATTCGCGCTGCGATCGCACAGGTCGCCCGGAAAGGAGCCTAACGATGGCCGACTATCAATGGCCAGATCCCGAACATCGCACCCTGATTGGCCAGCGCGTCTCGCGCGTCGATTCCCCCGATAAGGTTGCCGGCCGCGCTCGCTATACCTACGACGTTAAACGCCCTGGCATGCTGTTCGGAAAAATGGTGCGTTCGCCATATGCGCACGCCAAAGTGGTGAGCATCGATATCAGCGCCGCGGAAAAAATGCCCGGCGTGAAAGCCATCGAAATCGTTCAGAAGCAGGGGTCAACCGTTCACTGGGCTGGTGATGAAGTGGTTGCCGTTGCCGCTGTCGACGAAGCCACCGCGGAAGATGCGGCCCGCGCGATCAAGGTGCAATATCAAAAGCTGCCCCACCTTGTCAGCGATGCCGAACCACCCGCCGGTGCCGCCCAGAGTCAGGGCCCGCTCAGCATCGATGACATCGGCGACATGATCGACAACCAGGTCCCGGATAACCAGATCATCGGGCAGATCAAGCAGTACGGTGTCAGCTTCAAGGTGACCGAAGATGAAGCCAAAGAGGCGAAACAAGAAGGCGTCTCCGACGCCATAATCGATGCTGTCCGCAAGGCTGAGGTCCATCCGGAAGCGGCCGGCGCGGTGAAGTCAAACTACCAGAAAGCTGCAACCCAGACGCAAGGCGATGTCGACAAAGCGTTTGGCGAAGCCGAGGTGGTTTCCGAAGGCTTGTATGGCGCCAGCATGATCACCCATTGCTGCATGGAGCCGCACGGCTCCACGTCCGAGTGGACCGACTCCGACCACCTGCTCGTGCACATGTCGACACAGAATGTTTCCGGCATCGCTGGGCAAATGGCCGAGCCGTTGAAGGTGCCTTCCTCGAACATTCGCGTTCACCAGGACCACGTCGGCGGTGGCTTCGGCAGCAAGTTCGGACCGGATCGCTGGGGAATCGTGACCGCCCAACTGTCAAGGAAAGCCGGCGGCCATCCGGTCCGCTTCATGCAGGAGCGGGATGCAGAATTGAAAGTCGCCGGAGCACGGCCTTCCGCCTTCGCCCGCGTCAAAGTTGGAGCCAGGAAAGACGGCACACTCGTGGCATGGCAGTCGCAATCCTGGGGAAGCGGCGGACCCGGTGGCGGCGGCATGCCCCCAATCCCTTATGTGTTTGCGATCCCCAACCAAAAGAAAGAGCACACGGCGATCCGCACCAACGTTGGTCCGTCCCGAGCGTGGCGCGCGCCCAACCATCCACAAGCCGCGGTTCTGACGATGTGCGCGCTTGAGGACCTCGCCGCAAAGCTGAACATGGATCCGTATGAGTTCTTTCTGAAAAACATCGAACTCACGCGCCTTCCCAACGTTTATCGCGACGAAATGCCGATCGCCGCTGAGATGATCGGATGGAAACAGAAGTGGCGTCCGCGCGGCCAGAATATCTCCGGCACGGCCGCCCGCGGCCTTGGCATGTCGATGCACACTTGGGGCGGGCGCGGACACGCTAGCGATTGCGATCTCACCATCTACCCCGATGGCTCCGTCGACATCAAGATGGGCACGCAAGACATCGGAACCGGCACCCGTACTTGCATCGCCGTCGTGGCCGCCGATGCGTTGGGCTTGAAAGCTGAAAACATCAAGCTCTATATCGGAGACACGCAATATCCCCCATCGGGTGGATCCGGCGGGTCGACTACGCCGGGTGGCGTGAGTTCTTCCACGAGGCGCGCCGTGGTTGACGCGCGGGATGCACTCTTTGCGAAGGTGGCGCCTGGTCTCAACGCGAAGCCTGAAGAACTCGAAGCTCGCGATGGGCAGGTGCGCGTCGCATCAGATCACAGCCGCTCGCTTAGTTGGAAAGATGCCTGTGCGCGTATCGGCGCCACTCCAATTACTTGCCACGGCCACAACGATCAAGCCGCGAGCAAGAACAAGCCCGACCTCACCAACAGTGGCGTGGGCGGTGTACAGATGGCCGAGGTGGAGGTCGATACTGAAACCGGTATCGTCCAAGTCACCCGGATGGTCGCCGCACAGGACTGCGGCCTTGTGATCGATCCCAAAATGGCCGAGAGCAGCGTGCTCGGCGCGATGATCATGGGCATCAGTTCTGCTTTGTTCGAAGAGAAAGTCATGGACTCCAGAACCGGCATCATGTTGAACGCGGACATGGAGTTCTATCGCCTCGCCGGGTTCAACGACGTTCCTGAACTCAAAGCGCACATGATGACCGGCAAAGGATACGACGAGCGCGGTGTGATCGGGCTCGGCGAGCCGCCGGCGGTTTCTCCGTGCGCGGCGATTTCAAACGCGGTTGCGAACGCAATCGGCATACGCGTGCCATTCGTGCCGCTCACTCCCGACAGGGTCCTGGCCGCGTTACACAACAACGCAAAGGCAGGTGCGTAATGCGATCCTTCGAATACTTGAGTCCTACAAACACGAAGCAAGCCACGAGCCTGCTCGGCGCGTCCTGGGGCCAAACCGAAATCATTGCCGGTGGCACGGACTTGCTGGCATTGATGAAAGAAGACGTCGTCACGCCGAAGCGCATCGTTAACATCAAAGAGATTCAGGAACTGCGCGGCGTGAGGTCGACTGCGCAAGGTCTGCGCATCGGGTCGCTCACAACGCTGGCCGAACTTGCCGAAGATGACGGGATTCGTAAGAGCCATCCTGCGCTGGCTGAGGCGATTCACGAGGCCGCGAGCCCGCAGATTCGCAACATGGCAACGCTCGGCGGCAATCTCTGTCAGCGTCCTCGCTGCTGGTACTTCCGCAACGGTCTCGGATTGCTGCCTAAAGATGAGACAGGCAAAGATCTCGTCACCGATGGCGAGAATCGCTACCACGCGATTCTCGGGAATGACGGTCCGGCGAAGTTCGTCAGCCCGTCGACGATCGTTCCGGTGTTGATTGCCTACAACGCGACGATTCGCCTTGAGGGTCCGAAGGGTAAACGAGAACTTCCTCTCGCCAAGTTCTACGTCGTTCCTAAGACCGAGTCAGAGCGCGAACACGATCTTCGCCCCAACGAGATCGTCACCGAGGTTCTCGTTCCGCCGGCCGAGGGATGGAAGGTTGCGCATTACGAGATCCGTCAGAAAGCAGCGTTCGATTGGCCGCTTGCCGTTGCTGCCGTCGCGTTGAAGACGGACGGTTCCACCGTGCAATCGGCGCGCGTCGTTTTAGGGCAGGTAGCTCCGATCCCGTGGCTGTCGCCGCCGGCGGAAGCGGCGCTCAAAGGGCACGCCATCAGTGAAGACAGCGCGAAGAACGCAGGCGCGGCCGCGGTCAAAAATGCCAAGCCTCTTAGTCAGAACTCGCACAAAGTCCACCTGGCGCAAGTTGCCGTCAAAAGAGGCATTTTGAAGGCCGGAGGTGAGGCATGATGCGCAAACCCGATCGCTTCGATATCACGCATCCGAATCTGTGCACCGCCTTGCGCTGGAAAGGCCAATTCATACTTTCGGAGCCAGACCCGAACGTGCAGCCTGCGAACGACGGCCTCTACTGGTGTATGCACACACAGAACTGCATCGGTCCCGACGGCGAGGTCGCCGAACCCGGCAACTGCTCGTCGAAGAAGCGCGGCTGTCACGGAACAGGAAAGTGCGCGTAGGGAGTGCGTACAGACTAGGTCGCGTACCGCGAATTAACAGGTCACCGCCTCGAACTCGACGCTGCGCTCGTGTAGCGCTGGCGTCCTGCCGGCTGTCTTGAGCCTTCGTTTTGCTTGTAGGTAAAAAACACAGTGATGGCAGAGTGAGCCGAACCCCTCCCCAGCTCTACCCCGAAATGTTGGATAATATTCCCCTATCCCGCGATCCCTGATTCGCGGTTTTGAATTCGGGGTGTCGATCATGAAAAATCGCAATCATCTCGTCGAGCGCTCTCGCGTGTTTCGTTTTGTCCTTCTGATGGGTATTGTGGCGTGCCTCGCATTGGCAGCGTCAGCCCAGGACTACAAGTTCACGGTCTCAACCGCCCAGTCGTGGACGGATACCGGAGTCGATCTTCAGACCGGGGATGGGCTGGCTATTTCCGCACTGCCGCATTCTGCGAACGGTAATACAGGTTGCGATCCTGCGGGAGTATCCTCTGCACAGGCGCAGAATCTGCCTCTCGCCTCCGCACTTCCCGGCGCGTTGATCGCGCGGCTCGAAGACAACGGCTCGCCCATGCTTGTAGGTGCGAACCAGGAGTTGCGGGTCGCTCAGGCCGGTCATCTTTATCTCGGCGCCAACAACAGCGGTGCGCCTGTTTGCCAGGGAAGCTTCGCCGTACGTGTCCACATCACGTCCGCGAGTTCAACCTCAGGCGCGAACGCGTCGCCCTCCGTGCCAGCGGAGTCGTTAGCCGGAAAAAATTCAGACACCAAGACCAACACGCAAGCTCCTCCCGCGGGTCAAACCAACTCCGCCAATGGTGAGAAGGATGTCAAAGACATCAAGGGCGCGCTCACCACTGCCGCGCAAACCTGGCTCTCCGGCCAGCTCGGGATGGGCGCGAATGGAGGCGGCTCGAGTTCCTCGGCTGCGGCGTCGGGTACTACCGATACAAAGGGCGCTCCTACCTCAACGACACCGCCGCCCGAACTCAAGCTCTCCAAGTCTCCTCTCGACGCGCAGCTTCGCAAAGACATCGACTCCCTGCCTCGCCGCGTGAACGATCAATTCCAGAATCAGGGGGACATGGTGAACTTCGTCATGGTTGGTCCCCTGGCCAAGGTGCAGGACGCGCTCACCGCGGCGGATTGGCACGTCGCCGATCGTGACGTCAAAGAGTCCGTTCTGAAAGCCGCTCTCGAGACGTATCAGAAAAAAGCCTACCTCGCGATGCCGATGAGCGACCTCTACTTGTTCGGACGTATTCAGGACTACGGCTATGAGCAGGCCGAGGCCTACGCTGTGGTAGCAAGTCGTCACCACTTCCGCATCTGGAAGGCGCCGTTTCAGTGGAACGGACAGGATGTCTGGGCGGGCGCGGGTACGCACGATATCGGATTCGAGAAGGATCAGCGCAACGGCAGCGTGACTCACAAGATCGATCCCGCGGTCGACGGCGAACGCGACAACATCGGCTCGACCCTTCAGAAGGCCGACAAGGTGAAGTCGATGAACTACTACCTGCCGCCCGATCCGGTCATGGGTGCGAAGAACGCAACCGGAGGCGGTTATCACTCGAACGGCCAGATTCTCGTGATCCAGCTGCAGTAAGCTTTGAAGGGTGGGATTCGCCGACGCTAGCGATTGATCACGTTGGCTGACGGCCTAAGCTACGGGTGATGTTCCTAATACCTGAGACCGAACACCTAGCACCCGCTTTACTGCACTCTTGCGTACTCTTCTTTCGCCTTCTTCACCATCGGGATGTCGGGATCGGCGTCCTTCCAAAAGGCAAGCACATCCTGATAGGCGATACGGCTCTTTGCGTTGTCTCCCAGCTGAGCCTGCGCGCGCGCAATTCCGAGGTGCGCTAGCGGACCAATCGGATCCGACGGATACACTGTCCTTAGATCAAGAATTTTTTGAAATTCCTGGATCGCCTCGTTCGCTTGTTTCGCCTCGAGGTACGCCATCCCGCGCACATAAAGCACGCCTGTGTTCGCGCGCGCATAGACCACGGCTGTGTTCAGCAGATCAATCGCCTGCGCATGGTTCCCGTGATTCAGTTGGATGATGGCATTCAGCAGCGGCATTTCAACGTTCTGGATATACGTGTCGTAGGGCCGTGCACTGGCCACCGTGCCCATGATCTGCTGCGCCTTGCTTTCATCGCCGCTCAACACATGAGCGAACGCGGCACTCACGGCTGCCTTCGGAGAGCCTGAATTCTTTAATGCTGTGTCCGCCGTAGTGATCGCCTGCTGACGCAATCCGAACAGGGACTCCCAGACAGCTTCCTGCGCGAGCGAGTTCATCGCAGTCTCTTTGAGGTTTGCACGTTCCGCCAGCGCCACAAGCTTCTGCTGCGAACTGCGCGCCTGTTGCAACTGTCCATGCGACGCGGCCAGGTTGATCTTGGCCTCCGCCGCCCAGAACGAACCTTCCGGTCCCGACGACTCCGCTAACTGTAGTTCGTGCTCCGCCGTCGTCTGATCATTCTGCGATAGCGCGAGTCCAGCCATCATTCCATGAAGCGAAGCGTTGTTCGGATAGTGCTTCAATCCTTCCTGCAGAGTCGCACGCGCTTCATCGACCCGGTTTAGACCTTCATAGGCCTGCGCAAGGTTCACATAGTTGCCGACATAATCCGGATCGATCGCGACCGCCTGCCTGGCATTGTCGAGCGCATTCTCGAACTGCCCAAGGTACTCGTTATAGATGTTGGCCAGGTTGTTGTACGGAACCGTGTCGCGCGGGTAAGTCTGCTTGTAGAGTTCGTACGCCGTAATGCCCTTATCGAGCTGACCGGAATCGGCGTAGTAGTGCGACATGATGTACAGCTTCTCGCGTTCTCCGGCGCGATCCCGCAACTCGAACGCCTTACTTCGATTCTGCTCGGCCAGCACACCCTGTCCGAGGTTGTTGTAAGCCGTGCCCAGGCGCGCATACGCCATGGCGAAGTTTGGATCGAGTTGGATCGCCTGTTGGTAATAGGGAATCGACGCCAGTTCCTCGCCCGCGCCGTGTTTTTCGTCTCCCATCGAGAGAGCCTTCAGAGCATCCAGCGACGGCGTCGTCGCCTCCGAGAGCATCTTGTCGTACTTGTGTACAGACGCGAGTGATTCTCCCAGCTTTCCGCGCAGCTGCGAGTCCGCCTTATGCAGCGCGTTCAGCACTTGTTCCTTCCCGGAGGCCTGTGCTTGCGCTGTCGCAAGTGTGTCGCGCGTCGTAGGATTCACTGCTTCGACGGTCACGACATAGTCGTTTCCGACATTCGCGATCGTGCCAGTGAGCATCGCCTTGATGTTGTTGCGCTGGCAGATCTGGCTGCCGATCTCCGAAGTAATTCGCTCATCGGGCGACCGTCCCATGAATCGTAGTGAGGTCCGCAATTTCTGGTCAGGATAGACATTCAGGTAAGGGGATTGCCCAAGATCGACCGCGAGTGCCTTCTTCAGGATTACATCCCACACCGGGTCAGCGGTCGTGTTCACGAAATCCGTGACCAAGATCGTGTCTCTCTCCGTTAACGCGTGGCTGCGCTTCATGTACAGGAAGGCGGCACCGGCGATCACAACCAGAAGCAGCCCCAGTGCGGAGAGATACTTACCCAACCTGCCCGTCGGTCTCGCACCCCCAGGCATGCGCATGTTCGCAGAAGACGATGCCGTTGCGATTCCGCCCGACTCACTGTCCCGTTTGAGGCGCTTCAGGTCCGCGCGCACTTCAGCCGCGCCCTGATATCGCAACTCGCGGTCTTTCTCCAGCAGCTTGGTGATGATCTCTTCCAGCTTCGTTGGGACATCCGGATTCCGGCGGGACGGCGGCACGGGTGCGCGATTCAGAATCGCCTCGAAAACTACCGCACTGGTCTCGCCGCGGAACGGCAGCGACCCGGTCGCCATCTCATACAGAACCGCGCCAAACGAGAACAAATCCGTACGTGTATCGAGATTCTTCCCCCGCGCCTGCTCCGGAGACATGTAGGCCACCGTGCCCACGGTCGATCCCGGGCTCGTGAGCATGTCGCCGTCCGCCGTTACCCCAGCCAGCGTAGTGTCACCGAGTACGGCTCCCGAATTGAACGAAACCTTTGCTAGCCCGAAGTCGAGAATCTTGGCTTGGCCGCGTTTCGTAATAAAGATGTTCGCCGGCTTGATGTCGCGGTGGATGATTCCCTTCGAGTGCGCGGCATCGAGCGCATCGGCCATTTGGATCGCGAACCGGAGCAGGTCCTCCATGTCCATCGGTTGGTTGCCGATCCGGCGCTTGAGCGTCTCGCCCTCGAGCAACTCCATCGCGATGAAGTGCCGGCCCTCGGATTCCCCGATCTCGTAAATCGTGCAGATGTTCGGATGGTTCAATGCCGACGCGGCGCGCGCTTCTCTTTGAAAGCGCTCGAGCGCACCGGCGTCTCGTTCCAGTTCTGGGGGCAGAAACTTGAGCGCCACGCGCCGGCCGAGGTTGAGATCCTCGGCCTCATAGACCACACCCATCCCGCCGCCTCCCAACTGCGACAAGACGCGGTAATGCGAGATGGTCTCAGCGATCATCGATGCACAGTATCCTGTGGTGGCTTGT
>Ga0126371_10001117_pt1 | contig 22524 bp, 20 predicted proteins | sample PanSoiMetaPlot_4_FD_110145 | JGI IMG/M metagenome (GOLD analysis project Ga0126371, IMG submission 110145) | Tropical forest soil microbial communities from Panama - MetaG Plot_4 | ecosystem: Environmental > Terrestrial > Soil > Tropical forest > Bulk soil | place: Panama | collected 2016-02-17 | reverse complement strand
TTCAGTACTAAGTCTCCCGGTCTTGTAGAGACAGCACCTCGGCCGTCGTACGTTTATTCAACGGATAGTATACCTAATACTTTCCGACGACCGACTTCGCCTACGTACAACTACGCTTCCCCGGCATTCAGCACTTTTAGGCCTCCTGTAGACGTTCGTCCACCCTCAACTGTAGGTGCTGCAAGTGCAACAGCGTTGAGGGTACCCTATGCCTTGCAGCAACCTGAGTACGTTGCTGTGCTTTCGCCTGCAATGCCTAACCCGGCTACTGAAGGTCAGATTTGGCCTCCACCACAGAGCGGATCGGTGGGACCATGAGCTACGGCGGGCGCGCATACGCAAGTGCTCCGTATGCAACCGGATTTGCTCGTGAAACGCCTAATGCTGTATCCATGCAGGCATTCACTAATATGGTACTGTCTGGCGTGAAGGGTCCTTCCGGCGTTGAGAACATGTTTGCATTTGCTAGTGAAACCGTTTCTGGTGCTAAGGTCACTCAGGTAGCACTTGTTAACATGGCAGTAAACACAACCGAGACCATTTCTGCACAGGCTATTGAAGTTGGTGCAGTCGGTATGGTTGATTCGGCGGCATTGTTGTTTGCCAACCCAGCGATCACCATTATCAAGGGTGTAGTACTTGAAGCAGCTAACAGCAACCTGACAGTTAGCGGTAGCCTCCCGCCAGGCTTCGGTACCGTTAACATGTCAGCTAACGTTAGTCTGATAGTTTCGGGTGACATAGCGTTCATCCCGATTATGAATGCCGTTAGCGGTTTGGTCGTCAGCGCTAGTGTCACTGAACTTGGCGCGGTAGCGATGTCTGTAACGGCATTCATGACTGTTGGTGTTCCGACGCAGAGGTTGGGCGTTGTAGCGATGGCGGTTACGGCACACTTGACGGCTGGTACTTCTCCGCCGTTGTTGGGTGTTCTATTCATGCATGCGATTGCTAGTCTGATTGCACGTACGAGCGGTCCGCCCGCGTTCGCCGACGGTATTTTGTCCGATCAGCGTGTTTGGGGAAGTGTTCTAGCGGACGCACCTGGTTGGCAAGAGACTCTGGCGGACGCGGGCGCTTGGACGGAACTCTTGACAGACTCGTCAGCTTGGACTGGTACATTAGCAGATGTTTCAGCATGGACTGGAAAGACTTCTGACAATCCTGCGTGGACGGGAACTACTTCTGATAGTAAAGTGTAATGGAACAGGGTTATTACGAGGGAGACGTAATAGACTTTGGAATCACAGTGTTCGATCCAACACAGCCTCCTAACAGTTCAACGTACCTGGTTGATCCAACGACTTTGGTGTTCTTGTATAGTGCTAACGGCACAGCTACCGTGACACTAACTTACACTAACGCCTCGAATCCAGCGCCGGGAACTGTTTGGAGACTGAGTTTGGGATTGTACAAAGCAAGAGTTGTCACGGCGGTAGGTATGGCCGGTAAGTGGGTTATCGCTTGGAAGTCAACCGGGATCGGTCAACTTTACAAGCCTGATTACGGTGTACTGAATCCGGCACCGCTTTAGGAGGAATGATGCCTAGAGGTCACCCTAACAGTGGGAAGATACCGAAGTTTCAGGCCAACTATCGTACTACCAAGAGCGGTTCTGTCAACTGTGACCACTGTGTTCGTATGAATAAGGATGGCTCATGCTCAGTTGTAGCCGGTCAGGTTGATGGTAAGCATGTAAGTGACTACTTCGTTGCTCAGCATGACATGATGTTGTCCAGAATGGACTTTACGGCAGAAACTCCGATCGCGTCTTCAGTACCGGAACCCTTTGGTAAGCCATCAGGCCCAGGTCTTTGGCATGTAAAGGGTATGATGCTTCCGTACTACATCCAGCATGTCGCACATGACTTACTGGAGGGTGGGCACGCAGCCACTGTAGGACAAGCGATTCAGATGGCAGTTGGAATCGTCAAGAAGTGGGCTGCTGGCATCCCCGTTGGTGGGGAGCGCAAAGTAGGTGGTAGAGTTAAGCATCCTGGACACATTCATCCTGATGTACAAGCGGCTGCCGCGAAAGCGATAGCTGAATGGGAGGCAAAGCGCGTTCGGGCTCATGCTCAGCACGCAGCGACTGAGGCACGACACCGTAGTCATTCACATACAAGGAGTACTATGAATAACTTTCCTACGATCGGATTGGAACAGCACTTTGATGCCTGGGGAAACAAGATCGACTTGTCTAAGCAGATCGATCTTGCCGGTACACATGTGCACGGATCAAATGGTGTGAAGCAGCCTGCACAGATGACGCAGCCTGAGATGCATGCCCACCTAACACAGGTGCATAGCTTCCCTGCAGGGTCACACCAATCACTTGGTGGTATGACCAAGCTGCACGCCCAGATGCATGCGAGGATGGCCAAGATATCCTCTCCGCCGTCCGCTCAGCAACATGCGGCAGCTGCATCTACTAACATCGCACCGCAGCAGCATTATAAGCAACCAGCTGCGGCTAAGATGGCTCCTCAACAGCATGCACCTGCTGTTTCAACTAGTCCTCGTAGCACACGAAGCCAGACTCCAGTCGGGGTCGAGACACCAGGACGTTCAACTCAAAAGGCTGCACAAGCCATGCGAGTTGGAGGCGGTGGTCGATTCGCGGCACTGCAAGCGAGGCTTATCTCTCGTGGTCATCCTGCTAACGAGGCTGCACGGCTGGCAGCATTCATCGGCCGCCGTAAGTACGGAGCTAGGCGCTATCAGAACCTCGCTCGTGCAGGTGCTCGGCGGGCGGCTCGAGCTCGCTGATGTTCTACACTAAACAAACAACAAACCGTACGGAAGGAGGTGAGTAGTGCCCGGTGACGTAGCAATCATTGGTCCTAGGTGGGGATCGGATGCAGTTGAGCTGTCCTCGACGCTTTTCCGCAAGCGAGTCCTCCCTGTGGGAGAGATCGACTACAAGGGCCGCAAAATCAAGTTCGACACGGAGTACTTCCGCGACTTGGTTGCGTCATTCAACTCGGGCGCGTTCGACCAGGTTGCGTTTCAACTAGCCAAAGACGATAACTCACATACACTCGACCCCGAGAGGTATCGAGGTGAGGTCAAGGGGATGGAAGTCATGCCTGAAGGGCTTGACGTTATCCTTGAACTTACTGACGATGCGGCTGAGCTGGTTCGTAAGAATCCTAAGCTTGGTGTCAGCGCTCGTATTATCGAGGGTTTGGAGCACGCCGTTGATGGCAAGAAGTTCAACCGGGCAATACATCACGTCCTGGGTACGCTTGACCCTCGAGTGACGGGCCTTGGTCCGTGGCAAGAGGTGTCGTTGTCGGACGAAGTCAAAGAAACCATAGACCTGACTGATCAGGAGGTACTAACCTTGAGCGACACAGCTCCTAATCCAACGGCGTCACCACCGACGCAGGCTCCACCGGTGGCGTCGACAACTACTACCGCTCCTCCGGCTCCTCAGCCGACAGGGAGGGCTAATGAGCCTCTTCCCGTTCTCACCGAGGACGATATCCGTGTGGGTCTCAACAGCCTCAGCGACGAAGATGTCGAGGTTGAGGACCAAGAGGACGACGAGTTCGACTTGGACAGCTTGACCGACGAGGAGTTGGCTGAGCTTGCTACCGAGTTCAGCGAGACTCAGCGTGGTGCGCAGACGATCGACTACCAGGACGTTGCCGATCCGAGGTTGGATAGGCGAGTTCAGGCTCTTGAGTTGGAGCTCTCGCGTCAGAAGTGGGTCAACGAAATGCGTCTTTACATCGAGCAGGGCGTTCCGCCGGTGATGCTCGAGCTGGCACGACCGATTCTGTCCTTGCCTCGTACGCCTGTCATAGACTTGGCAAACGAGCGGGGTGGCGTCGACCATATCGATGTAGGTCAGGTGGTTCGGAGCCTGCTTGAGCAGGCTAAGGGCTTCCTTGACCTCACAGTGGAGCGTGGACACTCTTGGGAGCCTGATGGTGAGGCCGAAGAGAACGCACTCTACGAGGCTTGGACTGGAGGTAAGAGTTAATGCCTGGTCAAGTTCCTCGGTATCAGGGCGACACCATAGGTGGTCTAACCGCCCTGTCGGCCATTACAGGAGGCCAAGTAGTGGAAGGTGCCGCAGGTGGAGTACAGCCTGCTGGTGCTGCCTCCAACACGGTTATTGGAGTTGCTGCTGTAGACGCCATTCCCGCTGCTACAAGTCAGTCGCCTTCAGTTCCTGGTGTAGCTTCCAACATTTCGGTTAACGTCAGTCCGTACCCGCCGTACTGTTCCGTCATTCAAGACGGGGTTGTTATTGTACAGTACGCGGCAGCCGCAACGTTTGGTGTACGCCTTATCGCTGCTGCTGCAGGGACGGTCACGCCGGCTGCGGCGACGCCTGATGCAAGGCAGGTCATTGGTATCTGCATGGAACCTAACGGAGTCGCGCTCAATGGTTTTGGGCAAATGCGGCTAACACTTAGTTAAGAAGGGAGGTGAAGCATGAGCACAGTTATCTATCCGGTAGTTTCAGCACGCGACGGCGCCAGGATAACCGTCAACGACCTCATCCGCAATCCGAAGATGATTCCAAGGCGGATTCTGGAGCTGTCGGCAAACCAGTTCATTGCTGACGCCATCCTGCGCAACGCGGGTGGCAACGATTCAGGAGTCGTCGAGTTCGAGCAGGGTACTCCGCTGTTTTCGGATCTCGGTGCGACGGTGCGCTCAGAGTTCGCTGAGTATGCCATCACAACGACGTCTGAAGGTGTTCCGTCGGTCGCGGTGGCAGTTGATCGTGGCTTGTCGATTCTGGTGTCTGATGAAATGCGTCGGCGCAACAAGATTGACCGCGTCAACTTGCAGATCACTCAGGTTCGGAACTCGATGCGTCGTGACTGGGACGCAGCGTTCTTTGGTCTGTTCCTCGCCAACCCGAGTGTGCAGACGTTCGGTGTGTCTACTGCATGGGCGACGAGCACGAACATCAGGAATGACATCCTGAAGGCAACGAAGTTGGTCAACAACGCCACTACAGGTGCACAGGCGCAGAACTTCCTCAACTTCGAGGCTGACACTTTGGTCATCACTGAGACGTCTCGGTTCGACTTGCTGAGCAGCGCTCCCTTCAACAACATCTACCAGGGCAACTTGGCGGATGAGAACTTGCAGTACATCGGGAAGCTGCCGCAAAAGATCCTGAACCTCGACACGCTAGTTGTACGTTCAGGTGGAGCTCTTCCTGACGGAAACGCGATCGTGATGGAGCGTGGCACAGTCGGTTTCATTTCCGATGAAGTCCCGCTGCAAGCGACACCGTTGTACCGCCAGGAAGAGAACAAGCGCTGGAGGAGTGACGTCGGTCGTACATCCGCTATGGGTCTCGACCAGCCGAAGGCGGCAGTTATCATGACCGGTGTGTAAATGCCGGTTTTCATAAGTTCATCACAGCCGGCACCAACACTTGATGCTGTCAACTTGGTAATCGGCAAACTACAAGCGGAGGTAAAGTCCTTGTCAGATCAGCAATCACAGATCAATGCCGATGTTGCAGCTATCCAGGCAGACATTGCCGCGCTGCAGACGGCCGTAACCAACATCAACGACGCTCTCGCGGCAGCTAAGGCGGCGAACCCAGCGGTGGACTTGTCAGCCCTCGATACGGCTGTCACCGATCTGAACACCGCTACACAAGGGGTGTCCAGCATCGCTCCTCCGCCGGCAACTCCGCCGACTACGCCATAGGAGGTACTATGCCCAAGTACAGGGTGCTCGCAGGTACGCTCGACAAAGTCGATCATGCCTCAGGGTACAAGGAGGATGGCTCGCCCAAGAAGATTACCTCCCATACTCAGGGCGACGTGATCGATTGGGAGGACGACACCAACGACCGAGCTGAAGAACTTGTAGCTCACGGCGCGTTGGCTCCTGCAGACAAGGATCCAACTGTTGATCTAGATGCTGCTCAACAGGAGGTCGTAAAGCGTCAGCAGGCTCTGAGTGAGGCCCAGGCCAATCTCGACAGCCTGCTCGCTTCACAGCAGCCGGAAACTCCCGAGGCAAAGGCAGATCGGGAGCAGCAAGAGTTAGTCGCTTCGCAGGTGAAGGATAGCGGTACTCCTGCTAAGGCTGCTGCGCCAGTACAGAAGTCAGCATGACCCGCGTAGGTAGGTCACATTCCTCGACGAAGAAGGTGCCCACGAAGGCGGTGCCTACCAAGAAGGCTACCGTGAAGTCTGTTCAGGCTGCGGCAAACCTTCAGACCGGCAAGAAGAAGAAGCATTCTTACTAGGGTCGTTTCTTCGTCGGACGGCCCTAGGGTCACCCGCACAGCTAGGAAAGGAGGAGCCATGGCTCGCGGAAAAAAGGGTACGGGTCGGAAGAAGGCAACGACTCGTACTCGCCGTCGGCGTACTCGGAAGAAGGGTATGTAACAACAACCAGGCGGGCTCCCGACCCCGATCAGCGTTAGGGAGCCCGCCGCACAACCTGGGGTGAGTATGGATTATTGTTCAGTTGCAGATGTGAGGAATGCATTGTTTCCAGGATGGACTCCTGGAACTACTTCTAACACTGCTGCCGATTTGCCTGATGTCGGTATTCAGGATGCAGTTGATCAGGCGAGTTCTGAGGTAGACACCTTTCTCTCTGGTCCGTACGATCCTACTGACGACATCCCGGACGTAATACGTTTCTGGACAAGAGACATAGCTGCCTACTATGCGACACTTACCTGGCGTAAAGGGATGGATCTTACTCCTCAGGATCCAGTTCAGCTTCGTTACAACACGGCGATCACCCGTCTGCAGAGTGTTTCTGAGGGTCAACTCGATATACCTTCACCAACAGCTCCTGCAGACGTGGCAACTGTTGTAAATCCGCTCGGTCTCACCAATGTGCAGTTGTTTAGTCCATTTGAGTTCGACTTGACTGGTCGTAATGCTGGTCTGAGTCTTTTCCCATTGCACTATGCACGCGGAGTAGGATTATGGTGGTTTAGCAATGAGTGGTAGTTTCGGAGCACGTACTCGACTGTTAGAGGAAATGGTCGGTGAAGGTATACTTCGCAGTGAGATCATTGTGGACCAGATATACGCTCACCGACAGCACGAGGACTATCTAGTCAAGAAACACGGTGGTCAGGCTAAGTATCTCGAGACGGCACTCTTTGATCGCCTTGCAGAGCACATGGAGATACTGGCTCAGTCGGTGCTGCGAGGACTGCTTGTACCGGCAATGGTCGAAGTAACAGAGTCCATTACCGGCAATGCTATCGAGCGGACACCTATTCTGCCTGAGACGGGCGGCATCCTCAAGAAATCTTACCACAGGATGGTCCTCGACAACGGTGTGCTAAGGTACAACAAGCCTCCTATCATACCCAGACTGACTCAGAAGGAAATCACCGAGATTCACGAAGCAGTCGGACCGGCGGCGAAGTTTGATTAGTTACGCAGACGTGCAAACGTATCTAACGACGTACTTAACTAGTCTTGGTACGTACACGCCTTTACCAGGATTCGCTCCTGGTACTGATCAAACTGCTCTGGACACTACTCCTGACATGATAGTGATGATTACGATCGGAGGAGGTGCTGGACTAGATTCAGAAGATGTGTTCGATCAGCCCTCTATCCAGATTCGTTCGTGTGGCAACCAGATGGACTATAACACCGCCGAGCAGTTGGCGCAGGACCTAGATAGGGCGATGTATGCCCTGGGTCCGTCGACGACGCTTCCGAATGGAAAGCGTTCCCTTACTGTATCCAGAACCGGTGGCGGACCAGCTTTGCTCCTTAGGGACGACGCCGGACGCTATCACTTCACTTGCAGCTACATATGGGAGGTGCAATACTGACATGAGTGATGTTACGACGGAGAGTACAGATGTACAATCCTCGAGTCAACAGGAAGGAGACAATATGGTCATGTTGAGGCTGGTGAGCAACTTCCCTCTGCATGAGAGCATCACCGTTGGTGGTGACGGCAATCAGGTGACCATCGATCGCAATGGGACAGATGTTCCTGCTGATCGGGTGGAGGAGCTCACACAGGCCGCTGCTGCTAGCGGATACTCAGTGGAGGTGGTTCCTGAATGATTGGTGATCTCTACAACGCCGCAAATGTGGTCGTTGGTCAAGCTGCGGTTCTCGTAGCGCCGGCGTTCACTCCAAACGTTACTCCGTCGGCGGCTGTTCCGCTCCTGACGGACCCATTCTCGTTGGTTCCTTGGTCGACTACAGCTGTGTCTGACACAGGCGCAACTGCTGGTTCATTCACCTTGACGTTTACGTTGCCTGATGGTCGTACTGCTACAACGGGTGCAATCACTTACAACGCTACTGCAGGTGCTGTACAGACTGCAGTTGTAGCTGCTCTTGCGCCGATGGGTGGTCTTACCTCAGACGTCACAGCTTCTGGTGGCCCTCTGCCAGCAACCGGTGTGACTCTTGCTATTGGTGAGAAGTTCCAGGGGTACTCAGTTACTGGTACGCCAACTGGTCTTACAGGTGGTACGCTCGTAGTTACTGGACCTGCTTGGCGACCGATTGGTGCTACAGACCAAGGCTGGACCTGGGCGGCAGCCAAGACGCTGCAGGACATCACCATTGAAGAGCAGTCAACCCTCGTTGGTCGGTTCGTGGCTTCTCAGAACATGACCATCACAGGAGCCCTTTCGGAAGACATCGACGAGACTCTTGCGTTGGTGTATAACTTCCTCATCGCCGGTACAGCTCCGACGGTAACGGTTCCTGGGTATGAGGTCTTGACACTGACGGACAACGCCATTCAGTACGCTGTAGCTTTGATCATGGCGAACCAGAAGGGCTACCCGAGGTGGCTGTACATCCCAGCGACGACCTGCTTGGCAAACGTTAGTACACCACTTCGTCGTTCTGCGGCGAAGCGCATGTACACCGCAGAGTTCACTTCGGTGTGCGCCACCAACCTCATCACCGTAACCAACGTCACCACTCCGCACTCGTAAGGAGGGTTAATGGCAGGATTCAATGCCTCATCGGCTGTAGAACCTCTTGACTACGACTTCAACCCTTTCGTAGATTCGAAAGGGACTGTGCCTGAGCCTTCTGCTGAGCAGATCAACGACTACCGTCGTGCGATCATGAGCATCTTCCAGGAGATGGTCCCGGAGGGTATGGATGCTGAGCCTACGGACAATGGCACCAGAAGTACGACGGAGATGGTCAGACGAGTTACGGAGTTCCTCGGCACTGACAGAACCGAGATGCAGGAAAAGATTCTGCACACGCTGGCCGACGTGTGCAGCAATACTCCTTCATTCGATGAGCTGAGCGCTCTACCCTACAGACACCAGCAAGCATTCGCCGGCTGGATCAGTGGGGTGTTCCTGCTCCCTTCTCTGCCGACGCCCGCTACGACATAATCAGCGGCGGGCCCGGCAACCGAAAGGTCATATACGCCGCTGCACGCTACCTACATATGGACGAATCCACATGGAGTCGCCAGAAGTGGTGGGTGCAGCGTGCGTATTTGGAGGAGCTAACTGACGATGAAGAGATTCCTTTCACCTTCTTCTTCGAGAGCTCCCCGTCTGCGCCTGATGAGGTGGACCCGGTAATGGCGACCGATGCAGAGCTCGCAGCCATGGGGATCTCGGTGATCCGCCGTGCCTGAGTTTAATGCTGGCACCATTGAAGCCACACTAGAGCTAAATCGCGCTCCGTTCGAAGCGGGGCTTGCTGCCGCTCGGCGTGAAGCTGAAGCATTTGAGAGAGATGGCATCGAAGTCCCATTGCGGACTGAGGCTGATCTAGCTCGCGAAGAAGCACAGCTCAAACTCATGGATGCTATTGCTCGTGCGCATCCACTGATGTCTTTCCTGCATGTCGATCAGCACATCAACGAACAACTTCAGATGGATCCGTTGAACTTTGTGCTGAACAATCTGCAGGATTTTGCTACTCGGCATCCGATTATGGTGACGGTTCAGGTTAGCGGTGCCATAGCACATGCTGAAGAACAGCTGAACCATATACTCCTACAGCTGCAGTCGACTGTTCAGCCCTTGTGGACTACTCTAACAGTACGTCCTCGTCTTGTCAGCCTTGCAGCTGCGTACGGAATACTTCAGGCGGCGGCTGAACTTAAGCCTATCGTTACTCCGCTTAGAGCAGTTGCTGATATCGACAGCGTGCTTGAGGCGCAAGCCAAAATGCAAGAGGTCGTCGGACATACAATCCACGACCCAATGGATGCCGAGCCTAACATACCGTCTGCGCTCGAGGCACAAGAAGCAATGCAGGCGGCTATCGGGGACATTGAAGTTCCTATTGAAGCACAACTGGCGTCTGTTGAAAACCTCCTGAGCAATGTACGGCGAGAACTGGAAGATAGCTACTTAACCATACCAGCCCGCCTCGGTACTGAGTGGGAGATTGACGCTGAGGAACAGATAACGTCGTACATGTTGCCTCCTCTGCCTCTACACTTACGACTTGACCCTGATGAGTGGGAAGAGCAGCTACGGCGGGTAAACGCTGAGCGCGAACAGATGCGACAGCGTTTGGAAGCAGAGCCTCTTTACATGCAGGTTTTGGTCCAGGTAGGGTGGGACCAACGCAATGCTTATGACGACCTCCGAAGAGGCTTCGAGGATATGCATAATGATTTGTATATCCTCATGCATGAGAATCCTCTCGATGTACTGCTAAACGTCGAGCCTGATACAACCCGTTTGGGCTTGACGTTCGCTAGATTACGTAACCTAGTTACAGGATACGCAGATGGTATACGACACACCATCCAGGAAATAGTTAATGCTCCTTATCACTTCACCTCCGCTACCATGGAAGGTTTTGCTAATGAGCTATTGTCGGAGCTATCCAAGTTCCGTACTAGGGTCGACTATCTAGCGGAAGATGATTTCACTGTAGATGTTGAACTAGTACCTGAGATCGACTTTACTCACTTCCGAAGCCAACTTGACAGGATAATGGTTGAGGCTGCTCGGTCCGGAGCAATCTCTAATATCCCGTTCGCATACAGTGTAGATCCTGACCTAGCAGAGATTCAACTGAATCTCGAGCATGCGCTAGAACGGATTCGACTTTCATTTATACGCGGCATTCGAACTAACGTCGAAGCAGCTATAGCAACGCTGGCGCAGTTCGTTGAAGCAACCAATAGGGTTGTCCTGTACATTCAAGCCGAGCCCGATATGGACTCCGCTGTTCGGGCCAACCTCGCGTTCTTAGAACTTCATCCCGATCCAATAGAGATTCCGGTTGAAGCGTACCCGATACTCTCGACTGTACTTGAAGCACAAGCGCGAATGCAGCGAGAAGTAGAAAACACCATCCATGATCCTATGGATGCTGAGCCTGATCTGCCAAGTGTGTATGAGGCTGAAGCGGCACTAGCTGCTGAAGTAACAGGTATCACTATACCTGTCGAAGCTCAACTAGCTAACACGGAAGCCTTCTTACAAGAAGCTGAAGCACGTATAGGTCGTAGGCCCATTGAGATTCCTGTTGACCTAGGAAACTGGGAGCTCGATCTAGATGCCGAGATCGCTTCGTACATGCCGCCAAATGTTCACATACAGGCGATTTGGGACGCAGACATCGAGAACGAAGCCTGGGCTCGCATACGTGGTGAAATGGATGTCTTGCAGGAGCGACTACGTGCAGACCCATTGCTGGTGCAGGTTATCGCTCAGGTAGTTTGGGACCAACGTACGGCATACGCTGACCTGCTTAGGTTTGGACAGATCCTGCATAACGATCTGTACACACTTATGCATGAGGATCCCTACAACATACTGCTTCACATCGAGCCTGACGAAACAAGTCTGGGACAGCTGTACGAAAAGATACGAGAGCAACTCCTTGTGCGTCGTGACGCTTTCCACGACTTGTTGATGTTCACTGCTACAATAGCTCCTACTATGAAGGTTGACCGTGAAGGGCTCATGGACAACCTTTATGTCGAGCTGGATCTGTTGCGACGAGCAGCGGAAGCACGTGCCATCGGGATCCCGATGAGGATGGAGCCTCCTCGTACTGCAGAGGAACGAGAAGCCTTCCTGCAAATGGAACGTGATGTTGAAGCCCAGGTACGTGAAATCTGGGGTCTACATCGCGAGATGGCGCTCAGCCTGATGCTCATGATCGCATTCGAGTGGGATCCTGGACGTATGTCCACCCAGCTTGAAACTGTTTTCAATCAGCTTCGCCGTGGCATCATTACAGAGCGTGAAGCCATAGAGCGTATGGCCCTTGATATTAGGGTCCCGCTTGAAGCAATAGCTAACTTACCTAGTGTACTTGAAGCACAAGCCGAAATGCAGAGGCTTGTTGAGGACACGATCTGGGACAAACTAAAAGTCCGGGCGGATTTGAAGTCGCTCGAAGAAGCTGAACTGATACTCAGAGCGGCTGCTAGAGCAGGCATTGACATTCCGCTTCACTTGTCTATAGAGAATGCAGTGAACGCTGTACGACTTGCCATGAGGCAGTTGTACATGTTCTTTAGGATCCGGCCTGACTACGAATCCGTAGCTTCTGCCCTCGCTATTCTCGAAGCAACGTTCGGTAAACTGAACTCCTTCGTTTACCTACAACCAGATTTGGCTTCAGTAGCTCAGACACTTGTCATGCTCAATGGTGCACTTACTGGTATTAGGAAGTTCCCGATTGAAACACTACCGGACATTGAGTCGGTAGAGAACACGAGGGAGTTCCTCAATCGTGCGATAGGGATCATTGACGCTATCGTCAGGGTTGAAATCCCTGATCCTGAGCTTCCTATCACAGTACGTGACTCCTTGATACGCCAAGCATATGAGTTCCAGACGGCACTTGAGGCTCAACACCTCATGGTGGATCTATTCCCCGATATAGATCCTGCCTCTGAACACGCTGCGCGAGAAACTCTAGACCAAGCCTTCAGCGTCTTCTACTACAGGCTCGAAGCTGAAGCCCGCGATATTGACGTAGCTAAGCTTGAAGCTACGCTTAGGATGATTGACGACATCATCGAGCGTGGCACGGCTCATGTGCGTATCCAGGTAGAAGCCGATACCAACCAACTTGCGGAAGCAATACACCAACTGGCTAGGACCTCTGGCGAGATTTCCCTTCTCGTAGGCTTTAGCGCCAGGAACATTCTCGAACAAGCTTCGTTCAGGGATGCCAAGAACCAAATCCAAGCGGCCTTTGGGTCGATAGATGTGCTGCTGAAGGCTGTGCCTGACATCGTCTCGTTGATGGAAGCCCAAGCCTTTATGCAGGCTATTGTCGGTTCCACCCTGTGGGATAGACTGAAGGCAGTCCCCGATCCGGAATCTGTGGTTGAAGCTGAGATTGCACTCCAGGCTATGGTGAAATCCTTGGCCGCTGCCGTCTTTGCTGCACCCAACACTCTCTCGGCTGTAAACGCACTTGCTCAGATGCAAGCTGCGGTTAAGGCTCTCAAGACACTTCTGCAAGCTGATCCAGATGAAGCTTCGATTGCTGCGGCGGATGCAGCATTGCAAGCCCTGGTGGACCCACTCATAGCAGCGGTTCAGGCGGTTGCCGATACTGACAGTGTTCCTAAAGCCACGGCGGCGCTTAATAGAGTCCTCAAGGACCTTTCTGTTGCCGTTGATGCCTTGCCTAATCTCGCGTCGGTTGTAACTGCAATAGGAATGGAGCAAGCTGTTGCTGATGCCCATCCTATTGAGGAGACGGTAGAGGCTAAGCCTAAGGTTGATCCCAACCTATGGATGCGCGTCATTCGACAGAACATGTCGAGAGCGGTCCTAGAAGGAATCGCGATCCAACTAGGCCTAGATCCAAATCAGTACAAGCTCAAGGACGAACTGTTTAAGGCCATGAAAGCGGCGCAGGATTCGATCCGGCCGCTAAATGTTCCCGTTGAGTACAACTTCAACGAGGGTACACTGTTCAACCATTGGAAGGAGCTTAATGAACAACTGAAACTAGACCTGGGGTCCAAGGCTGACCTTACCCAGGAGGCAGAACAGCTTAGGATCATGCAAGAGTTTGCTAAGCTGAATCCTCTCCAGGTTCCTATTGATGTACAGAGAGCGTTGCGACTGGGATCGCTTCCGCGTGACGCACTTAATGCATTGGCCGTTCAATGGGGTATGAACCTCGGCAACGCGATGGCATACCCAACGAAGGCAGCGTTGATCAGTGCATTGAGTCGTGGCGATTTTGGTCCTCCACCTGCAGGAGGTGGTGGGGGTGATGGTGGTGGTGGCTTCGGTAAGTACATTGCTGGTGCTCTCTTCGGAGGCGCCGGAGCGGCAGCTGCTGCACACTTAGTAGGATTTAGCCTAGGACATATGGTCCTCACTGCTATTCCGATTGCTGTAAGTGCTATTGCAGCTGCCGGTGGTGGTGCATTGTTGCTAGGTGGTATTCTAGGTACAGCTGCGGTTGGTATGGGTACTGACCTTGCTGGTATCGGTCAAGCTGCTGGTGATATCAGAACAGTCAATACGGCTCTGACTAACCTCAACGATGCCATTTCTCAGTTTGGTCCAAAGAGTACTCAGGCAGCTCAAGCACAACAGCAACTGAACGCAGCCCTTAACGGTTTCAGTCCCGTAGCTCGGCAAGCTGTGTTGCAAGCAGCGCAAACAGCACAGGCCTTCAAGCAGATGTTTGATACAGCCACAGGACCTGCTGAGAAGATCGGTGCCCAGATCATAACCCAGGCAATGCAGACGGCTGAGGCCTTTCTACCTACCGTAGGTCGGTTTGCCTATCAGAACATGCTGATTATTCAGGCCGGTTTGCAACCGTTCTTCGCCTGGATGAGAACGCAAGGGCTGACTATATTCACCCACCTTGAGGAAGTCTTCCAGAAGGACCTTCCGTACGCCGTTCACGCTACAACTCAGCTGATCGAGTTTCTTGCTAAGACTATTGATTACACGGCCGGTAAAACCGGTAATCTCGCACAGAAGTTTGACGAGTTCATCACTCGATGGAACGGTGCTGACTTCGGCAAGTGGACTCAAAAAGTTGACCGGATGATTGAGCAGTTCCATGCCTGGGCCGCTCTAGGTCATGCTGCTTGGAACGTCATTCATGACTTGCTTAACCTTGAGGTACATACTGGCGAGTCAATCGTTAAGTACCTCACCGACGGCTTGGACAAGTTGCATGAGTGGTTGAATACTGCTCAGGGCGGAGCTGCAGTTAAGACGTTCTTCCAGGTCCATAAGGAACAGATACTCGATCTGATGCATGCGTTCGGTATCTTCCTTTCTCAGGTGGGTCCGCCGCTTATCAAACTCCTGACTGACGTTTCAGCACAAGTTGGTCCGCTTCTTCCGGTTGTAGCATCCCTCGCGGCACCACTGGTTGACCTTCTCGTTCACATCCTTGACTTCCTGATTAAGATACCTGGCGTTGGTAACCTCTTAGCCTTCGTGATAACGATGAAGGCTTTGGCGTCCATACCCTTCCTCGGTATTGGTAGTGGTTTCGGTCTTATAAACAGGGCGCTTGCGTGGATGGCAAGTGGCGTGATAGGCACAATCACTAAGTCCCTCGGTGGTTCAGAAGGTCTTATCGCTGTCCTGAATAAGATTCCCGGCATCAATATCGGAGTGAAAGAAGGTGCAGGAGCTAAGGCGGTCTCTGATGCTGAAAAGATTGGTGCTGATGCTGGTAAGGCTGGAGTCGTTGCCGAGGAAGGTGCAGCAGCAGAAGAAGGCGGAGGACTCCTTGCGACACTCGCTGGTCCTTGGGGTCTAGCAGCTGTAGCCGCCGCAGTAGCTGGGTATGAGATATACAAGCACTGGAGTACTGTTAAGGGTTGGCTGGTAGGTATAGGACACGATATTGGCCACGTATGGGACAGCATGTGGGGTCATACGGTATCTACTACTCCTGCTGAGCAAGGTCAAAAGGCTTATCTGGATCTGAAGAAGGCCGCTGACAACTACACTACAGCTCAGAACAACTCTCGTGACGCCCAACAGAGGCTTAACACCCAGATCAACCTCATGGAGGCCGGTAAGGGTAGTTACCAAGCGTTGCAGGCAGCCACTGATGCCTACGAGAGCAGCGTGAAGAATGCTGATAAGGCTAACCAGGATCTGGCTACACAGATTGGCAAGTTGCCTAAGATGCCTTATGCCGATCAGCTTGCCCCGCAGATTAAGGGCGTTGATGATGCATACGCCAACCTGATTCAGGACCAGATCAAGTACGGAGCTAACAGCAAGCAGGTTCACGACGATACTGCTAACCTTGATAAGGCAATGGGCCTCCTGCATACCTCTCAACAGGGTCTTGCTTTCGGCTATCAGCGTGTCGACGATTTGACCAAGAGCGTAAACACCTCTAACAAGAACGCGATCGACTCCTATAACGCCTTCAAGGATGCGCAGGCTGCCTTCAAAGCTGGTCCAGGCCTGAAGGATCTCCACAGTGACCAGCAGGCTGTTTATACGGCCTACAACAACATGATTACTGTACAAGAAACGCTTGGTACTAACAACTCCAAGTATGCATCAGCCCAGCAGGCTTACAACGATGCCCTTGCGAAGTACTCAGGTGACTCAGCAACGTACCAGTCCAACCTCGCTAACCTGAACGCTGCGACGGAAACGTACAATGCTGACACGGCAACGGCTAGAGGTAGAACGAATGATCTGGCTGATGCCATAAAGAAGATGCCGGCAGGTGCTAAGGGTGTTGAGCAACTGAGGGTGGACTCGAAAGTCGTGCAGTCTTCCTTCACTGCTATGCAACAAGCTCTCGTGCAGTACGGTCCTAACAGTCCTCAGTTCCAGGAGGCAACTAGGAAGTACCATGAAGCGTTGCAGAAGATGCAGACTGATGAAGATAACCTCACACAGCACACTCACAAGACCCGAACTGGTCTACTGGGTGTATGGGACAACATCAAGCATGACGCGAGTAGATGGGGGCAAGATTTTGGGCACTACATGGATGTTGGTTGGCAACATGTAGATACGAGTGCTCGCCATTGGTTCGGTATCACCCAAAGGGACATTTCAGGCTTCGGTCGGAACATCGGCAACGATGCAGAGCATTGGGGCATGAATGTTTATCAGAAACTTGATGGGTCCTGGCAGACTGTAGACCGCAATGCCCGGAACTGGTTCGGTAGTACTCAGTCGCACATTGCAGGGTTCGGACGGAACATTGGCCACGACGCCGAAAACTGGGGAAAGAACGTTTACGAGAAGCTAGACGGTTCATGGCAAACAGTGGACCGTAATGCTCGCAACTGGTTTGGAAACACACAGCGGACCATTAGTGGCATAGGCACCAGCATAGGACGGGATGCTGATCATTGGGGACACAACGTTTATGAGAAGCTTGATAGTGCCTGGCAAACAGTGGACCGAAACTCAAGGGGCGCATGGGGTGGGATACAAGGGTTCTTTGGTAGCGTAGGCCGTTGGTTCACAGGACCGTTCACGAACTTCTTTACCCAGACTGTTCCAGCCGGAATGTCCAGTGCTTGGCATACCGTTGATTCAGGTGCACGAACAGCCTGGGGCGGTATTGAAGGCTTCTTGGGAGGGTTGGGAAGCAAGATCGGCGGCATCTTCACAGGTGCTGGCAGTTGGTTGTTGAATGCCGGTGAAAGTATTATGGGTGGTCTATGGGATGGAATGAAGAGCATCTGGCATAAGACCACTGGATGGTTAAGCAGTCTCAACCCAGCGAACTGGAAGGGTCCGCGCGAACGTGACGCTGCTATGCTGGTTGAGTCAGGTATGCTAATCATGCGTGGTTTGCAGCACGGTTTACTCGCAGGATGGACGTCGGTTCAAGCAACCCTATCAGGCATAGACATTTCAACAGCCATGAGGCAGAACATACTGAACGGGTTGAACAGAATACAAGCAGTGGTGCATCAAGTCATGGGACTTTTGAATGCAGCACTTAGATCAGCAACGGGTAGCACTGCTGCTGAAATAAAGAAGGCTATGGCGGGTATTGGTGCAGTAGGTGCTGAGATTGGTACCACTGAGAAGCAGATCAAGGCACTACCAACTACGCAGCCTACAGCCGGCGCTGCTGCTACTGGCGGTGGTGGGGAAACCATTACCTACAACATCAACATCTACAATCCGGTTGCAGAGACCTCTGAGCAGTCAATCCACAATCTGATGCAGAAGATTCGTTTCCATGGCCTACTCCCAATGGCTGAGTGGGGTAACTTGAAGCAGGCGACGGGGTAATGACTTACTGGTGGAGACCTTACATCGGATGGGGACGACGAAGGTTCCGCATTGGTATTTGGCGACTGCGGCGTGATCGTGTTTGCCCTGAGTACCGTTGGATCGAGATCGGAAACTTCTTGAATGGCTAATCCAAGTACCGTAGGGGAGGATTTCACAGTCAATGGCGTCAGTCTCTCCACTTACGCTTACAATATCCAAACGCTTGCAGGACGAGAACAAACTCCTCCAATCGTCGGAGACAACATTCGTGTTCCGTATAGAAACGGACGAATCTGGAAACAGAAAACCTTCGACCAGCGCACTATTGTCCTTGCAATGTACGTTAGAGGCTGTGACGTCAACGGAGTGGTTCCCGCAACAAGAACCCTCGAGCGTGCAACGTTCAATAGTAATCTTCGGATGCTCAAACGACTCTTTGCTCCGCGCGGTTCGCAGCTTATCGTTACACGCACCCTTCAGTTCCTGACCGGAACAGAAACACATACAGGCTTAGCTGACGCGTACAACCCATCATCTGGAGGCTTCACAGCAGGCGGCGGAGGCCTAGGGACAAACCAATGGGATCTTGTACCCGTGAGTATTACGTACGGCACCTTTTCGATCGATTTGGTGTTCGCAGACCCTTGGTGGTACGGCGCCAGTGTTGCTCCCGTTATTACTAGCGCTGGCGGTACCATCAATAACATAGGAGATGTCGAGCACGATCATCCAGTTATTCGATTCAATGGACCCCTAACGAATCCTATGCTTACCAATCTCACACCGAACCCAGACGTTGCAGTTTGGTATTCGGGCACTATTGCCTCAGGTGCATACGTACAGTTGGACGCGAATGCGTATACAGCTGTAACTAACACAGGAGCGAGTGTTATTGGTAACGTATTCCACACTGGAGCCCTCAAATGGATGGTGCTAGAACCCGGTAACAACTCAATGACTTTGACTAATCAGGCCGGCGGTGCGGTAGGTAGTGGAAACGCTACTGTAACGTACGCGCCGCCATACACCTAGGAGACCTGATGGCTGGATTGCCACTTGCACGTGCACAAGCAATAGCCAACAGCGAAATGGGTGTCAGCCCTGCTGCTACCAGAATACTTAGACTATATTCAGTAGCGCCTACAACAACCACTGCGGGGACAGAGATTAGTGGTAGTGGTTACGCTGCCCAGACTATCGTTCTTGGTACAGCTGACAGTACTGGTACTTGTAACCAGACAGCAGACATCAACTTTCCGGCTGCAACAGCTACTTGGCCGAATATAGTAGCATGGGCTATCACCGATAACGCTGGTACCACCATGTTTACGTTCTCGACATTCGGCTCATTACCTGTCGTAACTGGTAGTATAGTACAGTTCCTCATTGCTACTAATCCCATAGCGGTACAGTACTCATGACGTTTGTTCAGCCTCTAGGACAACAGCAAATACAGGTACTAGAGGTAGGTACACCCAGCGAGAAAATACGACCACCAGGCTACCTAAATGTAATCCTGGATCCATCCGTAACTCCTATTCAAATCCAAGGAGTAAGTCCGGGCATTGGATTTGAGGTACGAGTTTTCGATATCCTAAATCCGAATGGACCACCCGTTGCAGTCATTCCGAACCCTCAGATCGTCCAGTTCGAAGATACACTGTCAGACGTAGGTAGCGGAACGGTCACTATATCTACGGAAGACGTAGCTGCCGCTGCTTTTACTAAGGATAACGTCTGGAGGATCTACTGGCTAGGCAATCCGGTCTTTGCCTTCCTAGGCACGCAGTTACAGGATACCCAAATACAGGGCAGCGAAGTACATATGCGCGTTGTAGCGGGCAACGGCATCGGTCAAGTACTCGACTGGATGAAAACCTACCCAGGTAACTTCCCTCAGACGTCAGGTGGACCTGCACCAGCTCCTACACAAACGTTCACCAACTCGAGCCGAGCGAACATCATCGCACTGTTATTGGCTCAAGGTAAAGCCCGAGGAACGCTTCCTTGGATCTCGCAATACCTTTGGAACAAAACGCGTGACAGTATGAACGTAGCTTGGACGGATGTTCATACTCTGTCAGTTGATGCGGGTACATCCATGCTGGAGCTAGTTCGAGACTATGCAACCGCGGGCCCGTTCGATTGGCATATGGACAACCAAGGACGACTCGCCCTGTGGAATCACGCTGGCGCCAATAGGGTCGTCCAAATCAGGGTCGCTCCTGTCGGCAGCATCCTATCGGCGGAAATCACTACTGACTACACTAACCTCTGGGACGTCGTCCTTATCGAAGATCAGAACAAGGGGTTTACCGAGCAGAAAGACAATACTTCGGTAAGTACGTATGGACGCCGCGAAAACTTCAACTCGTCTAGTACAGTTCTTGACTCCACAGGTCGGGCAGATTTGGGATTCAGTCTTCTGCAGCAATGGAAGTTACCTGCTGTTCAGAAAGTGATTCAAATAGACACCGCGCAAATCGGACGTCGTCCGTACATTGACTACTTCCTTGGTGACGTGATTGCAGCTGAGTTCACCGACGGGTCAATAGCAGCGGCGCGTGTGATTGCCATCGCGATGAGTTCAGTTGGATCTGAGAGTGGTGAAGAAGCTGAACTTACTCTGGACTTCATGCTGTCGCAGGTCAGTATCAACCAAGGTGGGACGGGTTCCTCTGCAATAACCGATGGTACAGGTAGCATCCAGGTAGTTTACGCGGACAACACTGGGGCCCCTGAGAACGTCAATGCTACGTTGTCGGTATACCTTTCCCTAGTGGTACAAGCGTTTACTGATACGTTCGCGGAAATCTTTACGTCTTTACAGGGTACTCTATCAGCTCAGGCTACAATAACGGCCCGGGTTAGGATGGACACCTCTATCATGCGCACGATGACGCACGTAGCATTAGCGGGTCCTGTGATGTTTACACCGATCTTTATGATACCTGCTGTTCCTGCAAACATACACACTGTGACTCTGGAGTTGGCTATTTCAGCAGGAACGTTGTCTATTCCGGACGGAAACTTACAGTTCTGGGCTGAAGGGCCTAACCTCAACGGCGGTATAGGTGGTTCTGCTCCTCAGATAAGTATTGTTGACACCTTCCCATTTGGGTCTACTAGACTACCCCAGAATGTTAGTACAGCCTATGTTGGGCCGACTGGACAAACACCGAAACCTGTCACTCCGCCCTTTGATATCGTGCACGCGTATCAGACGACAACTGACAACGACGGCGCTCCAGGAATGCTTACGCCGGGGTACGTTATATCTGTTGCAGCATTGGGCGATGACGGTGCTACAAGCAGTATTCCATCCTTTACCAACTCGGCTACACAGCTTGAAGTAGGTAACGATGGTGGCTTGATTTGGGGCAGTTACATGAGGTTTATCATACCGACAGGTAGTATACCTACCGGTGCTACGGTTGTGTATGCACGGTTGGGAACGGTAGGAGACCAGAATGACTCGGGTGTGATTGCTGTTATTCGCGCTGAGAGAGCAGCAGCCCCGACAGCTCCTACTTCACGTGCAGATTTCCTTGCACGAACCCGAACAACAGCTTCTGTAGGGTGGAGTACAGCAGTTACGTCAGGTACAGCTATTACTTCGCCCGACTTCACGAACGTTATACAAGAGTTGGTTACTGCCTTCGGTAATACGATAACAGCCATCAACATATTCGTTGAGGACAACAGTTCGCCGTTGAATGGGAAAATGCTATGGCGTTCGTTTAACAATGCGGCTCACCAACCACCTGTCCTAACCATACGTTGGCACCAGTAAGGAGCGATATGACACTAACCGATAGACTATGGCTTCCTGATGGTGCTAGGGAACCGCTAGTTAGAGGCAACGTCAAGTTAGAGTTGTTTGATGACAGAACCGGCAAGAAGCAAGACGAAGTTAAGTCTACAAACTATGTAACCGACATTCTGACACAATCTATACAGTATACAGCTCGTGGCTTTATGCGTGGTTGGTTACCTGGTGGCTCCGGTGTATCTAACACAGATACAGCTCCTACTTATGGTGCCATGGGCTTCTGGCTGACTACTGCTACTAGTGCTGAAGCTCCTACAACTGATAGACTCATTCGTGGCGGTATGACCGCCTACTCATTTGATGCTACCTACACAGGTACTAGTGCGTATCGTGGCACGTTGAATATTGTTGAGTCATCAATGCAGCCTACCAAGATTGTATTCGTTATTGACTGGCCAACGAACGCCGGTAACGGAACTATAGGGTCTGTATATACCACTTCGATTATAGGGTACAGCTTCTACGGATCTACGACTATTGCTTACGGAGACCAGTACGCAACTACATACGGTACTACTTGGACGGATTCTAACACTGG
>Ga0126371_10001116_pt1 | contig 22525 bp, 27 predicted proteins | sample PanSoiMetaPlot_4_FD_110145 | JGI IMG/M metagenome (GOLD analysis project Ga0126371, IMG submission 110145) | Tropical forest soil microbial communities from Panama - MetaG Plot_4 | ecosystem: Environmental > Terrestrial > Soil > Tropical forest > Bulk soil | place: Panama | collected 2016-02-17 | reverse complement strand
GCGCACCGAGGTGATGCGGTCGAGCGAGACTTCGACGTTGTCGGAGGTGAAATTGCGCAAGGATGTCGTCAACAGCCGCACCAAGCGGTCGAAGACGATTTCGAGCATCGGCAGACGCTCGTAGGAGACCATCGCCGAATCGATGATCGCGCGGATGCCGGAATTGTCGTCGAGGTTGACTTCGCCGGCGGTGAAACCGAGCAGATTGTCGATTTCCTCCTGCGACAGAACCCGCTCGCCATTGTTCTTGCCGGTGCCGAAATCGCGGCTGCCGTCTTCCACCATCGCGGCCCATTGCAGGGCCATCGATTCCGTCAGTTTATTGGCCTCAGCCGCATCGGCGGCCTCCGCCGGGTCCTCCGAACCGAGCGAGGCTTCCCATTGCGCGGCTATGGCATCTTGGTCGACTGGATCGTTGCCCGCCATTGTCCTGAAGATCCGTCTCGCTACTGAACCACGATTTCCTTGAACAGCACCGCGCTGACCGGCACCGGCGCGACCGCGGCATTGACCCGGCGCGTCAGCTCCTCCTTCAGGCGGAACAGGCCCGCCGAGCCGTTGAGATCGGCCGCGCGCAGCTCGCGCATATAGGTCTGGAAAATGTCGGTGACGCGCGGCATCGCCGGCTTGATCGCCTCGATCTGCTTCTCTTCCTTCACTTCGAGCACGATCTTGACCCTGAGATATTGCACGCGCTCGCCGGGCGCGCTGACCAGATTGACCAGCATGTCCGGCACGTCGACAAAGGATGGCGGTTTCGCAGGCGGCGCCGCCGCCTCGGCATGCCTCTCCTCGTCGTGATGGTTGAAGAATAGAAACCAGCTCGCTGCGCCGCCGCTGAGAACGGCCAGCGCGCCGATCACGATGATGATGAGCCTGAGCTTGCCCTTGGGCGCTGCGGCTTCGGCGCCATCGCCTGCTCCGCCTTCTTGTTCGTTGTCAGCCATGGCCGCTCGATCCGTTGCACGAATGAGCCGATTGCGGCCAGGCAGCCCCTAAATCACGCGATACAAATGCTCCCAGCGCAGACGCGCTCTCATGCTCGAACGCTACGGTAGTAATGGTTAATGGACCCTTTCTTTTACCGTTGCGGTGGGAAAAACTTGCCGGGCAAACAAGGTCAACAAGACCTTATTGCCGCGTCTTTCGCCTGTGGCAAAACGCTTAAATCCCTGAGCTGACATCATTTTCCGAATTGGCACGGCATTCGCTGAAGCCCAAGCCGAACCGCGCGGCTTGGGAGAGCCTTCGCGGTTCGACAAGACCCGCGACATCCGCCTGGGAGGGCGGCCGGCGCGGTTTTTCGGAACTTCAGGGGAGAATGATCGATGGAGAACGCGCTTCTCGTCGGGCTGTCACGGCAGACGGTGCTTGAACGGCAACTGAACATCATTGCCAACAACATCGCCAATGTGAACACCAACGGCTACAAGGCCGACCAGTCGCTGTTCGAGGAGCATCTGAACTCGGGCGCGCACGAAGACAATTTCGTCGGGCGAGACCGCCGCGTGTCCTATGTCCAGGACCGCGGCACCTACAAGGATCTCTCGCAGGGCCCGAGCCAGCAGACCAGCAATCCGCTGGATGTGGCGGTCGACGGCGACGGCTTCCTCGTCGTGCAGTCGCAGGGTGGCGAGCGCTACACCCGCGACGGCAATCTGCACCTCAACAGCCAGGGCCAGCTCGTGACCGCCGCCGGCGATGCCGTGCTCGGCACCAGCGGCCCGATCGTGTTTCAGCCGACCGACCACGACATCAACATCTCTCCCGACGGCACGGTGACCGTGATCGAGGGCGCAAGCCGCACGGATTCGATCCGCGGCAAGCTGCGTCTGGCGAGCTTCACCGACGCGCAGAAGCTCTTGAAGGAGGGCTACAACCTCTACGCCGCAGGCGACGCCGGCGTCGCGCAGGCGGACGCCAAGTCCACCTTCCGCCAGGGTTACGTTGAGAAGTCGAACGTCAATGCGGTCTCCGAAATGGGCCGCATGGTCGAGGTGATGCGCACCTATCAGCAGGTTGCCAACATTCTGCAGCAGCAGAGCGACCTGCATAAATCCGCGATCGAAAAGCTCGCCGACGTTCCGGCGTGAGCGCCATTGAGGAGTTAGTCACATGCAAGCGCTTCACACCGCGGCGACCGGGATGGCGGCACAGGAACTTAACGTTCAGGTGATCTCCAACAACATCGCCAATCTGCGCACCACCGGCTTCAAGAAGCAGACCGCGGCGTTCCAGGATTTGCTCTACGAGCATGTGCGCCGCGTCGGCGCGCAATCCTCCGACCAAGGCACGATCCTGCCGGTCGGCATCGATCTCGGCGGCGGCGTCAAGACCGTCGGCACGCCGCGCTCGATGACGCAAGGCACCCTGTCGCAGACCGGCAACGATCTCGACCTCGCCATCACCGGCGAAGGCTTCTTCAAGATCCAGATGCCGGACGGCACGTTCCAGTACACCCGCGACGGCACGTTCCAGATGGACAATCAGGGCCGCATCGTCACCGCACAGGGCAATCCGGTGCAGCCGACCATCACGATCCCGCAGAACGCCTCGGGCATCACGGTGAACGCGCAAGGGCAAGTCTCGGTGACGCTGCCGGGCTCGACGACTTCGACCATCATCGGCCAGATCGGGCTGACTCGCTTCATCAACAAGGCCGGCCTGCAGCCGGTCGGCAACAACCAGTTCACCGACACGCCGTCGTCCGGCGCACCGCAGGACGGCACCGCCGGGGCCGAAGGCTACGGCACCATGACGCAAGGCAGCCTCGAACAGGCCAATGTCGATGTCGTGTCGGAGATGAGCGACCTGATCGCCGCGCAGCGCGCCTATGAGATGAACGCCAAGGTGATCAGCGCCGCCGATCAGATGATGCAATCCACCACCGCATTGTTCCGCTGAGGAGACCAAGGATGACCTTTCGCACGCTTCTCCTCGCAACCGTTTTGCTGATCGTGACCGCAACCCAGGCCGCCGCGCAACGCGCGCGCGATGCGCTCGCGGTCCCCGTGCTGCGGCCCAGCGTCACCGTCACCGGCGACCTCGTCCGGATCGGCGACATGATCGACAATGCGGGTCCGGCCGCGGAGATCGCGATCTATCGCGCGCCGGATCTCGGCACCACCGGCTCGCTGCCGACCGCGCAGGTCGTGGCCACGCTGCGCGCGCATCAAATAATCGGCGTCGACACCCGCGACATTAAGGAAGTCGCGGTGACGCGGCTGGCGCGCACCGTGGCCGCCAAGGATATCGAGCAGGCGGTGGCGGCGGCGCTGGAACATCGCAACGGGCTTGGCGATGCCGCCAACCTGACGCTCACCTTCGACCGCGACCTGCTGGACATCCGGCTCGATGCCGCCAATTCCGGCGCGATGCAGCCGGTCGCGGCGCGATCCGAGCCGCGCAGCGGCCGCTTCGACGTGGCCTTCGAGATCGCCAATGAGAGCGGTGCGGCACCGACAAAGCTGCGCTTCACCGGCACGGTGATCGAGACCGCCGATGTCGCGGTGCTGACGCGCAATGTCGATCGCGGCGATCTCCTGAAATCGTCAGACCTCGTGGTCGAGCGCCGGCCGAAAGCCGAGATCGGCGGCGACGCCGCGTCGCGCGACAGGGCGGTCGGCATGCAGCTGCGCCGCCCGATGCGCGCCAATCAACCGCTGAAGATCGCCGATATCGTCAAGCCGGATCTCGTGCAGCGCGACCAGACCATCACGCTGGTCTACCAGTCCACCGGACTCTACCTCACCACGCGCGGCAAGGCGCTCGACAGCGGCACCGAGGGCGACGTCGTCAATGTGCTCAATCCGCAGTCGAAGCGCACCGTCACCGGGATTGTCACCGGGCGCGGCCAGGTGACCGTGGAGGTCGCAACGCCCAAGCCGCAGGTGGCGGACGCCACCGCCGCCATCGCATCGGACGGGCCGCCCGCGTCCGCCTCGCCCGCCGCCATCACGTCGCAAGTCACTCCGAAATCCGAGTAAACTTTCATGGTCATCGTCCTGTCCCGTATCAAGTTTCGTAGCCTCAAGCGCCTCGCTTTGTCCTCGACGCTGCTTGCCATCGTCAGCGCCTCCGGCGGCTGCTCTGCGATCGATCGCCTGTCTCAGATCGGCGAGACGCCGAAGCTGAATGCGATCGAGAATCCGACGACGCAGCCCGGCTACAAGCCGGTGTCGATGCCGATGCCGAAGCCGGAGACCGTGTCGTACAATGCCAATTCGCTGTGGCGTAACGGCTCGCGCGCATTCTTCAAGGACCAGCGCGCGCATCAGATCGGCGATCTCCTGACGGTCACCGTCAACATCACCGATCAGGCGAATTTCGCCAACGAGACCCAGCGCGACCGCAGCAGCAAGGAAGATTCGGGCATCACCGATTTCATCGGCGCAAAGACGCTCGGCACGCAGGCACAGAAAGTGCTGCCAGGCCGTCTCCTGCAAACGGACTCGACGTCGCAGTATGACGGCAAAGGCTCGATCCAGCGGCAGGAGAGCCTGCAGACCAATATCGCGGCCGTGGTCACCCAGGTTTTGCCGAATGGCAATCTCGTGGTTGAGGGCAAACAGGAGATCCGGGTCAATTTCGAGATCCGCGAGCTGATCGTCGCGGGCATCGTGCGGCCGGAGGACATCCAGAGCGACAACACCATCGACTCCACCAAGATCGCGCAGGCGCGCATCTCCTATGGCGGCCGTGGCCAGATCTTCGACTTCCAGCAGCCGCGTTATGGCCAGCAGGTGACGGACATCCTGCTGCCCTTCTGACGCGCCTGCTGACTTGAAAGAGGGATCGCGGCGGCAACTCGCCGCCGCTCCCGACAGAGCTCCCACATCGCCTGCCGCTAACCTAGGCGCGGCCTGCGATGTCCTACGCGGCCTCCGGTAGCTCCCCTGCCGGAGGCCGCTTCATATGAGTGAGAATGAGAAAAATATCGAGGAAACAGAGGCTTGTAGGAAAAACAGCCTCCCAAGTTTCTGCGACTTTTCGGAGAAACGATGAGCGAACAAGCTCGGAAAGTGGCGCACGGCTGACACAGACCTGTTCGCTGTCCGATCTGCGCAGCCGCCTGATCTCGCGGCGCCGGCGCACACGCGATCCCGTCCGCAAGGCTCGGCTCCAGCTCACCATCGACCAGCTCGGGAGCCTCATCAGCGGCAAGCACGGACCCGACCTGCCCCAGCTCATCAAGCGCCAGATCGCGCTGGTGGCGTCATGACCGAACAGGCTTATCCTTTGAGTTGGCCAGACGGCTGGCCACGAACGCCCTACGGAAGAAGCCATGGCGCGAAGTCTTCGGCGTCAAGCCGGACTGGCGCGGCGACATCGGCGCCCTGTATCGCGAGAAGGCCCGCAACCGACATCCCGACGCCGGGGGCAGCGACACGCTCATGTCCGAACTCAATGTCGCCTACGCTGAAGCCAAGCGCGAGCTCGGCGCAAACTGACGCTCCACGGAGAGAGCCGACACTATGCGCCTGATAATCGACGCCAACGCTGACGACGTGATCCTAGCGGTTCGAGCGGCCAAGAAGCTTGCAGAGACACCGGACAGCCATGAGAGCCTTGTCTGTTACGACGACGGGTCGGAGTTCTTCGTCAGGCGCCTCAAGAAGTCCGGCTACTCGGTCAAACAAGTTCGAGCACGTCAGTAGAGACCACCGAGTTCCAGAATGATGGATTGATCGATACAAATTATCCTGACCGAGGACCGCCGATGAAGCCGAGAACGATCAGAAACCGTATGGTCGCGATGGCGGCTCGCTGGGAACGAGACTTGGCGGCGATCGATCGGATGTTTCCGGGCATAGACATGCCCGACCATTTTCGACACCGCTGCAGAAACGACGCGCAACCTTGCGACGGCGATCAAGCATGCCGCTGACTTCGCAAGCATGACGGATGAAGGCATCCAAACCTTGATTGATCGTCAGATTTGAGCAGAAACCGTCATGACGCCAGAAGCAAAGCGAAAACGACGAGAGAGGCGAAAACGCCTGCAAACCGAGTCGCGGCGACTTGACGCATGCGATCAAGTGAATGATTTCACACTTAGAATAATCACGGTCTGGCAACTTTGAGCTGCGCTTTTCAAATTATCGCGCGGGGGAGCTGGAACGTCGCATACTTTAGCAAACGATTTAGCAAAGGAGGTTGCAATGCTGCTTCGCTCCATGATCGTCGCCTCCGCTTTGATGGTTGCGACCTTGAGCACAGCCTCGGCGGACACTTTCGAGCCAAACATGAACAGGCCCGGCGGCGACTACAAAAATTTTGCGGTCAATAGTGCGGATGACTGCCAAACAAGCTGCGTCCATGACGCGCAATGTAAGGCCTGGACCTGGGTCAGGAAAGGCATTCAGGGACCCACGGCACGTTGCTGGCTGAAAGCCAGTCAGCCGGAGCCGGTGTCCGACAAGAATTGCGTGTCCGGTAGAAAGGGTGGGTTTAAGTTGTAAGAGAATTGTCGCTCAGGATTGCCGCCAATCATGAGAGCGTCGGGGCGGTGACGTCCCGACGATTGGCGTGTTCCCCATCCATCTCACACCAAGGCACTGATCCGAACCGGGAAGTCATGAATGGCGAGTCCGGCTGCAGCGCGTTCCGCAGCTCGACCATGCGCTCGAAATCCGTCACGAGATGCGGATCGGGCAGCGTCATGTCCGCCGTCGTGCCGTCCGCATTCTTCGTCTACACGGCCGTCTGCTGCGTGTTGATCATGTTGATCCACGCCTGAACAGAAGAAGTCCGGCTACTCGGTGGGGTGGCTCAAAATGCGCGAGCTGGCCAGGCGGGGAAACCCACGGGCGACGCTGTGCTACCACATAGCATCGGTCGTTCGGCGCTAGGCGTTGCGGACACCGGAAGCCTGGCGCGTGTGATCAGCGTCACAGAAAGCGATTCGAGAGAGCGGAGACTATTGCGGCGTCATTGGACTCGCACGTGGGAGGCATCCATGAACGAAACCTGCACCGAAACCATCGACCGTGAACTGACCGAGACCGAACTCGGCCACGTCGTCGGCGGGCGGAAAGCGGGAGAAAACCCTCAGGAATATCTTAGCTACCCAAACCTTCCCCCAGTTCCGACTACGACCAATTCTATTCGTGGCACAGGCGGTCAGTTCGGGCCGTAAAAGCGGTCGTTGATGAACGACCCTGACCGAGGAGTGGGCTTGGCGTTGGAGCCGTGACTATATGCGCGGTTTCTTGTCGTACCTCACTTTGGCCTCCTGGTCTTAAGCCAAGATCACGAGGCAACAATGAAAACAATCAGGCTCGTCACCTTCTCGATTTCACTTCTCTTCGGATAGTCATGTCTCAGTTGAGATCAGTGTTTTGAAAGTTTTGGCGTCGGCGCGCTGGCGTTAGGGTCAATGCCGCAGTGCTTCACTTGGTAATCATGCCAGGTTATGCGGGCCGCTCCTTTGGGAGCCAAGTCGGCTTTGTACTGGGCCCTGCACTCCTCCATGGTTAGGGCGTTGGCGGACGTTCCGAACAAGCACACCGCGACAACGGCGACGAGACAACGAATCACCATGCAAATCTCCTATTTAGCGACGCTTCGCGCTACGACAGCGGTCGCTGCGCCTGCTATTCGGAGAAAGTGGTGATACTCTGACCGAGCGGAATATTTCCGCTTAGCCCTCAAGATCGGACATCTGTGCGCTAATGTCGCCGATCCGCACGGACAACACCGACGACGCGGGCTCCCGGCGCCACAGCCGGGGGCTCGCGCATCGCAATCGCACTTTTAGGCAATGTTGTTGCCGAACCCTTGACTGGCGGTGATCCAGTGCGCCCGCCCGCCTCCCTGGCCGTTACCCTTGCCGGTGTGCGGGCCAGTGCCAGAGCCGTCACCCTGACCGCCGCTCACTTCGCTTAGCTGATCCACTGTCACCTCTTCGAACGGGCTTTATCGCAGGAGACACCGACGGCGTTCAGTGATTTGGATCACTGCGCCCACAGTCGGCGCACCGCACGGAGGAGTGATGAAGCGCGCCCCCAGCGCGCGCACACCCGTGCCGGAGGCAACCGAGCAGGCGGCGCTTTAGGCGCCGCCCGCATTAAGAACGCTACTGAAGTCGCGTGTCGATCGGGACGGGCCCTCCCTGCGGGCTGGGCCCAAAGAGCCCCCCCAAGAGCGCCAGCAAGGGCGGCGGGATAGGGATGCTTGGCGTGAGGGACGGGCCATACGCGATGCCCCCGCTGACCTCATCGAGATCGTCTATCGATAGTTCGTGCATTTGGTTACGCATGTATAGCTCCTGCTTGAATGAGAGAATGCCTCTCGAATCGCGGAGGTATATGGCGCGGCGCGCGAACGCGCCGTGACCCGTGTCACACCCCCCCCGATATGCAGACAGCTACGCGAGCAATTTTTCCGGCCATACCGGGCGTGCGTGGCGCGAGACCGACGAAACGGACACCGGACGCGCCACTCTCATCCAGTACTTGTTTGAGGGTCAGTACACCAACCTTGTGTCACTCAAAGTTTCGATTGTGCTTTGGAAGGTCATCACTTTTCGCCATCATAAGCCCTCCATGATCGGCGTTAGCGCAACGGTCTGAAATCCACAGTGATGCGCGGCAAGCGGCCGGCGATCCGCAACTGCCCCTTGCCAAGACGTACCAAAAATGGTACGCATGGCTACGGCCCTATGAAGCAACTCCCTGCGTTCTTTTTTGCGCTGCCCTCTGGACGCGAGCCGGTTCGGGAGTGGCTGAAAGGCTTGTCCGCCGACGACCGCAAGATCGTCGGCGAGGATATCAAGGACGTCGAATTTGCCTGGCCGATCGGCATGCCGCTCTGCCGTCCTTTGAGCCGAGGATTATGGGAAGTGCGCTGCAGCCTGACGCAAGGCCGTATCGCCCGAGTCTTGTTCTGCGAGCATGAGGGCAAGATGATTCTGCTCCACGCCTTCATCAAGAAGACACAGAAGACGCCGGCAGGCGATCTGGAATTGGCGATCAGGCGAATGAAGGAGATCGCATGACGAAGTCGAGCAAGAAGCGCAAGGGCCGGATCGGATCATCCTTGGACGAATTCCTGAAAGAGGATGGAGTTTATGAAGACGTTACCGCGCGGGCGATCAAGCGCGTGCTGGCGCGCCAGCTCGGCGATTTGATGAAACGCGAGCATATTTCCAAGACCGAGCTCGCCGCGCGCATGAAAACGAGTCGTGCTCAGCTTGATCGCCTGCTCGATCCCGAAAACGAGTCGGTCACGCTCGGCACGCTGACGCGAGCGGCGCAGGCGGTCGGTCGACACCTTCGGATGGAGTTGATATGAGAGTCCATCAGCGACAACAACTCTCACCTCGTCCTGCTTGCGCTGGTACCATAGAGACAGTGCTGTTTTGAAAAATTCGATCGGATTGATCGCGCAAGGCGCAGGAAACGATCACACGTGATCGTAATCAACGACGACCTTGTCCGTCGTGGGCTTCGCCTGGCAGGTGAGGACAAAGCCTGCCTTGAGCTCCCATGGCTCAAGCGAATAATTCACGTCCATCTCGGCGCTGCCGTCGACCAGCTTGGCACGGCAGGTCGAGCACATGCCGCCCTTGCAGGCGAAGGGCAGATCGACACCGGCGCGCAGCGCTGCATCGAGGATCGCCTCACCCTCCGCCACGGGCACCTCGCGCCGCTTGCCGTCGATGATCAACGCGGCGAACGCCTTTGGCGGCGCCGACGGCGCGACCACGGCTTTCGCGCGCGGCTTGCCGCCGAACTCCGACACAAAACGCTCGACATGGATGCGTGCATCCGCGATCCCGATGTCGCGGCAGGTCGCTTCGATCTCCTCGCTCATGCCAGTCGGGCCGCAGATGAAGAGGTGATCGATGCTCTCGGCGGGGACCAGTGAGCGCAGCAGCACCCTCACCTTCTCGCCATCCAGCCGGCCATGCAGGATCGGGATGTCCTGCTCCTCGCCGGAGATGACGTGAAAGACCGAGAAGCGGTCGATGAAGCGGTCCTTCAATTCCTCCAATGCTTCGCGGAACAGCATGCCGTCGGTGGTACGGTTGCCATAGAACAGGAAGAAGCGGCTCTTCGGTTCGCGCGCCAGCACGCCCTTGACGATCGACAGGATCGGCGTGATGCCCGAGCCTGCGGCAAAGCCGACATAGGTGCGCGCCTGGTCGGGCGCCGGCGCCACGCCGAACCGGCCGGTCGGCGTCATCACGTCGAGTTCGTCGCCGGCCTTCAACTCGTCGGCGGCCCAGGTCGAGAACGCGCCGCCGTCGACTTTCTTCACCGCGATGCGCAACTCGCCATCATCGGGACCGGAGCAGATCGAATAAGAGCGGCGCACCTCTTCGCCATCCATCAGCGTGCGCAAAGTGAGATATTGGCCGGGCGCAAAGCTGTAGTCGCCGGCGAGTTGCTGCGGGATCGCGAAGGTCAGCGACACGGCATCCGCGGTTTCGCGACGCAGACCGCTGACAGCAAGGCGATGAAAACGGGGTGTCAAAGACATCGATAATATCCCACCGTCATTGCGAGCCAACAGGGCGCATGACGCGCTTGGCAGTTTCCCTTGGCAGTTTCTCTTGGCAGTTTCTCCTGGCAGTTTCACGGTTTTGATCAATGGCACTTGAAGTAATCGAACGGCTCGCGGCAGCTTCTGCAGCGCCAGAGCGCCTTGCAGGAGGTCGAGCCGAATTCCGAGAGCAGTTCGGTATCCTGCGAGCCACATTGCGGACATTGAACCTGCTGGATGCCGAACAGCGCCCGGCGCGAGCTTGCGGGCAGCGGCGGCGCGATGCCGTAGTCATTCAGCTTGCGGCGACCGTCCTCGCTCATCCAGTCGGTGGTCCAGGCCGGCGACAGCACGGTGCGGACGCTCGCATTCGCAAAGCCGGCACGCTCCAGCGCGATCTCGACTTCGAATGCGATCATGTTCATGGCCGGACAGCCCGAATAGGTCGGCGTGATCGCGACCTCGACGCCGCCGTCATCGCGCAGCGTGACCTCGCGCAGCACGCCGAGATCAGCAATCGTCAGCACCGGAATTTCGGGATCGACGACGGCAGAAGCGGCGTCCCAGGCGCGCTGACGCAGATCGGCTTCGCGGGTCGCCATCATCACCATGTGGCACCGGGGAATGTGCGCTGCAGCGACTGCAATTCGCTCAGCAGATGGCCGAGATGCTCGCTATGATGACCCACGCGGCCACCCTGCTGCATCCAGTCGTTCTTCGGCAGAACAAGCGTCGCCTCGCCGATCACTTCAGCCAGAGTCTTCAGCCATTGCGCGCGAAGCGGCGCCGGATCGACGGCGATGCCGCTATCGATCAGCCCGCGCTCGCTGTCATCGACGGCGAACATCTCGCCGGTGAAGGACCAGAGATCATCGATCGCGGTTTGCGCGCGGCGGTGGCTTTCCTCGGTGCCGTCGCCAAGGCGGACGATCCATTCGGCGGAATGGCGCAGATGATAGGCGCTTTCCTTCTCCGACTTCGCCGCGATCGCAGCCAGCGTCGCGTCGGCGGATGTCATCGTCGCGCGCCAATAGAGGTCGGCAAAGGCGGAATAGAAGAACTGCCGCACGATCGTGCGGGCGAAATCGCCGTTCGGCTGCTCCGTCAGCAGGAGATTGCGGTACTGCCGCACGTCGCGCAGATAGGCGAACTTGTCCTGGTCATTGCCTCTGCCCTCGACCTTGGCGGCGTAGGAATATAGCTCGCGGGCCTGGCCGAGCAGATCGAGCGCGATATTGGCGAGCGCCATGTCCTCTTCCAGCATCGGCGCGTGACCGCACCATTCCGACAGCCGATGGCCGAGGACCAGCGCATCGTCGGCGCGGCGCAGCGTGTAAAGCACCAGAGGCGTCTCGGAAAGCTGGATCGACGGAGCGGCCATGTCTTCAATCCAAAATGAATCCAATATGTCTTCAATCCAAGGAGTGACAGTCACATATGCCCGACTTCCTCGGGAACATCGTAGAACGTCGGATGGCGATAGATCTTGGATTCCGCCGGCTCGAACATCATGCCCTTCTCGGCGGGATCGGAAGCCGTGATCGCGCTCGACGGCACGACCCAGATCGAGAGGCCCTCGCCGCGGCGGGTGTAGATGTCGCGCGCGGCCTGCAGCGCCATGGTGGCATCGCTTGCATGCAGCGAGCCGCAATGTTTGTGCGCAAGCCCGTTGCGGCTGCGAATGAAGACTTCCCACAGCGGCGTATTCGGCGTCGCCATCATGACCTCCCTCTCGTCTCTTTAAGCGGCCTGCGCGGCCGCGCGTTGCCGCCGCTTCGCGGCAAAGGCTGCCGCCGCCTCGCGCACCCAGGCGCCGTCCTCATGCGCCTTGCGCCGGGCGGCAAGCCGGTCGCGGTTGCAGGGGCCATTGCCGGCGAGCACCTGCTTGAACTCGTCCCAGTCGATGGGACCGTAACGCCAATGCCCGTCCTCGTCCTGCTTCAGCTCGGGATCGGGAATGGTGAGGCCGAGATATTGCGCCTGCGGCACGGTCGCATCGACGAATTTCTGCCGCAGCTCGTCATTGGAGAAGCGCTTGATCTTCCACTTGGTTGACGTATCGCCGTGCTGGCTCGCCTTGTCCGGCGGGCCGAACATCATCAGCACCGGCCACCACCAGCGGTTCAGCGCGTCCTGCGCCATCGCCTTCTGCTCGGCGGTGCCGCGCGACAGCTGCACCATGATCTCGTAGCCCTGCCGTTGATGGAAGGACTCCTCCTTGCAGACGCGGATCATCGCCCGCGCATACGGACCATAGGAACAGCGGCAAAGCGGGATCTGGTTCATGATGGCCGCGCCATCGACCAACCAGCCGATCGTGCCGATGTCCGCCCAGGTCAGCGTCGGATAGTTGAAGATCGACGAATACTTTGCCTTGCCGGCCAGCATCGCATCGACCAGTTCCTCGCGCGAGGTGCCGAGCGTCTCGGCCGCGGCATAGAGATAAAGCCCGTGGCCGCACTCGTCCTGCACCTTGGCGAGCAGCGCCACCTTGCGGCGCAGCGTCGGCGCGCGCGTGATCCAATTGCCTTCGGGCAGCATGCCGACGATCTCGGAATGGGCGTGCTGGGAAATCTGCCGCGTCAGCGTCTTGCGATAGGCGGCCGGCATCCAGTCGTTCGGCTCGATGCGATCCTCGGCATCGATCCGCGCCTGAAACTCGGCGGCACGCGCGGCGTCTTCGATATTGCGGTCATCCGCGTCGGACGTATTGAGCGCCTGCGTGTACATGTCACGCCTCCCCGGATCTGTTGCTCGGCAAAGATATATAACAAAAATATCAGTATGAAAATACTTTTTGTAACATATTGATCAGTCCGCGGCGAATCGGCGCAGCAGGTTCCCGGAAGCTTCCGGCAGCGCGCCGGCCTCATTGGTTCCATGCCGGTCAAGCCATTGTTCGGACTTGGCAAGAAGCGCGCGATAGATGTCGCCGCAGAGCGCGCGCGCCGCGCTGCCCGGCCAATCCTTCGGCAGCAGCGCGGTCGGCAGCAGCGGATCGCGCAGCACAACGCGCCGGTAATGATGGATGAGCAGAATGCGCGCGGTGAAGGCGTCGGCCTCGGTGAGCGCGACGCGGCGTCCGCTCCAGGCGCGCAGCGGCTCGAAAGTCTTCATGAATTTCAGATAGGCGTCGGCCGTGCGGTCGAGCGGCCAGCTCTCGCGCAGGAGCCGCCGCCCGCTATCGTCCTCAGCCGAGACCTCCAGCCTGATCGCGCGCGCGGCTTCCTCGGGAACGGGCACGCCGGAGGGCGCGACCCAGACCCCCGGCAGCGGGCTGCCGAAACCGGCGTTCTTCAAGGCCTCGCGCGACGCGTCGCGGTCCTCGCCATTGCCGATCAGCAGCAGCTCGAAGCGCCCGGTCCAGTTGGAGGGCGGCGGATCGTAGATATGTCGCGTCGCAGTCTCGAAGGTCTGCCGCCCCTTGGTCTTGAGCCGATAGAAGCTGTTGCGGCCGACCTTGTTGCGCTCGAACCAGCCATCGGCGGTGAGGCGCGACATCGCGGTTCGCACCACGCTGGCGTCGATATCGAGCGTCTGGAAGAACTCAAGCAGCGTGCCGAGCCAAACCGCGCCGCCGCGCGGCACGATCGCATCGCCAAACATGGTGATGGCAATGGAGCCGGTGCGCGACGGCTCGCGCTTGAGCTCCGTGATGATGCGGGCGAGCGGATGCGGCATGCGCTACGCATATCGCGTTTCTCGCAACCGCGACAACGCCTGCGAGATGTCCCCTTCTCCCCGCTTGCGGGGCCGAGACGAGCAAAGATCGCTCTGAGAAGGTCGGGATGAGGGGGGCCTCCACAAAGAAGGTGAGAGATGCATGCGCGGAGACTCCCCCTCACCCGGATTTTACGCTGCGCGCAAAATCCGACCTCTCCCCGCAAGCGGGGCGAGGTTTAAGAGAGCTGTGTCGGTCCTACCTGTGCGGATCGGGGAAGACGAGACTGCGCCAGCCGCTGCGATCGAACGGCCGCCACGTCCCTTCGGGCTGCGCCAGGCGTTCCGCCACGGCATAGACCACGGCGGGATGATGGCCCATGCCGCAATGGCTGCTTTCGACCTCGATGCTTTCGCATTGAGCGGAGGTTCTCTCCATGCAGCCCTGCCAGGCGCAGATACCGTCCGTGCGGCTGAAGATCGCGGTGGTCGGCACCGGCGGCGGCTCGGCAAGCGCTCCGCCGAAGCGCAGGTCCTCTTCATCGGCGCGGCGGCCGCTGGCGAGCTCATAGACGCGCCAGGCATTGGTCGCCTTCGGATGGCTCGCGAACGGGCTGCCGAGCGTGATCACCATGCGCACGCGATCGGGCATCATCTTGGCGAGCTGGCGCGCATAGAGGCCGCCGAGGCTCCATCCGACCAGGCTGATCTTCCGGCCATGCTCGTCGCTGAGCTCATGGACGAGATCGACCATCGCCCGCTGCACGCCATCGCGCAGTCCGTAGTTGCGGCCGAGCCGCCAGCCGCTGGTCACGTAGCCGCGACCCTTGAGGAAGCTGCGCAGCGGCCGGGTCGACAGGTCCGAGGCAACGAGCCCCGGCAGCACGAGTACCGGATGGCCGTCGCCCCGCGGGGCGAAGCTCAAAAGCGGCAAGGTGCCGAGGAACGCGCCGAATTCATTCAGCGCCCGTCCCTCCAGCAGCATAAGGAGCTTCGATGGCGGACGTAATGTCTGGGCGGTGGCGGACATCCACATCTCCTCTTGGGCGGCTGTTCGATCGATATGACGACACCAGCCTGGTGCAATCGTTCCGCAACGCAACATCTCAACGCGGCATGCTCTCGGAATCAAGCTAGGGTTCCGATTTTGCGCATTCAAGCGGGAGGACTTGGTCAAGACAATAGGTCAGTTCACAGAACGGACCGCCCGTGCCGGAAAAGTCACAAAAGCCGCAGCAGGAATTCGCCGGTATAAAGCGCAAGGCCCGCAAGCCCGCCGATCAGCGAACCGTTGAAGCGGATATATTGCAGATCCTTGCCGATGTTGATTTCGATCAGCGAAATCAGTTGCGCCATATTCCAGGCCTTGACCTGGTCGGAGATGAAGGTGGAGACACCGCTCTTCTGGTCGGCGATGAAGCTGCGCAGCACCGTCACGAGGCCCTGATTGATTTCGGCGCGCAACTCGGCATCGCCCGCGAGCGCCTCGCCGGCCGAGACGAACATACCCGCCAGATGATGCCGCAGCACCTGGGTCTCGCCGGCCGCACTGCGCTCGATGAAGGAGCGCATGTTCGACCACACATTGCGCGCAAGCTCGCCGAGTTCGGGACGCGCCAGGAGATCGCGCTTGAGACCATCGATGCGGTCCGCATAGCTCTTGTCGGTCGCAAGGCGATCGACGAACGACAGCATCATGCGGTCGAACTCGCCGCGGAAGGGGTGGCTCGGATCGTTGCGCACCTCGTCGAAGAAAGTGGTGGCGGATGCGACGATCTTGTTCACCAGGAACTTGTCGGCGCGATACAGCCTGAGCAGCGTCGGCAATTGCTCGCGAACTTTCTCGCGGATCATGGCCATCGTCTCTTTCTGCGTCAGCGTGTCGTGCACGACGCGCAGGAAATCGTCGAACAGCACCTGGTGCCGCCCCTCCTCGACGAAGGCGCGCAGCGTGCCGGCGGCAAGCGGCGCGAGATCGATCGATTGCAGCTGCGTGGTCATGCGGCGGGTGATGAAGGTCATCAACCCGGACGTCTCGGTAGCCGAGAACGCCTCGGGCAACAGGCGTAACGTGAAGCGCGCGAGATCGTCGCTGCGCTTGCGGTCGCGCAGCCAGTCGGCAATGAAGGAGCCGAAATCGACCTGCTTGAGCTTGGCTTCGACCGGGCCCGCTTCGAGGAAGTGCACCTCGATGAACTCGCCGAGCTTGTCGGCGATGCGGTGCTGATTGCTCTGGATGATCGCGGTATGTGGGATCGGCAGGCCGAGCGGCCGCTTGAACAGCGCCACCACCGCGTACCAATCGGCCAGCCCTCCGATGGTTGCGGCCTCCGCGAAGGCGGCGATGAAGCCAAACACCGGATGCACGTGCAACAGCGCCTTCGCGATCACGAACACCGTCAGCGTCGTTGCCAGCACCAGCGTCGCCAGCGCCTTGACGCGCTTCAGTTCGGCCGCGCGCTGCGCGTCGCCCGGCGTGTCGAAGGAGAATGTGCTGGGTAGGGTCATGACGGCCTTACGGACGGGTTCGCCGGCTGCAGAATATCAGCGCCGTCATTGCGAACGAAGCGAGGCTTCCACCGCAGTCATTCCGGGGCGATGCCACGGGGTGCGCGCAAGGCGTTCCCCCATGGCAGGCTCCGCGGACATCGTAAAAAGAAGGCCTGCAAAAAGAAGGCCCGCGCGGAGCGGGCCTTGGAACGATCGACCAAAGGGAAATCGATCAGGCGGTCTTGTTGTAGGCCTTGGCGAAGTTCTCCTGGGCGGTCTTCGCACCGTTGGCAACGAGCTTGCCGAGATATTCGGTGGTCGACTTGGCCCGCGAGATGAACACTTCGCCGCGCGCACGGGCGAGATCGGACTGGATCTGCACCGCTTCGTTGAGCGACTTGGCGGACGCCAGCTTGTCGATGCCGGCGAAGAATGCCTCGGCGTCCTGATAGAGCGCCTGCTGGATGTTGCGGCTGACCTTGGCGGCCTCGCTGACGGAATCAGCAACGGCGGTCTCGATCGCGGCAGTCACCTTCTCGGAGCCGGCATAAACGTCGGCGGCGCGTTCCTTGGCCGTATTCGCGGAGCGCTTGACGAACTCACGGGCAGCCTCGGGAACTTCCATGTTCTGGAGGTTCTTGAACGCGTCGGTCACCGGCGCGAAGGCGTCCTTGACGGTGTCAAACACATTGTTGTTTTCGGTGGTCATTGGGGGTCTCTCCATCCTCAGGTTTTGAGCTATGGGCTCACCCCGTCCGGATTGGCCCGGGGCGCAATTCTTATGCCATGGGTAATGGTGCGACGCAATATGAAATGTTGCGACGCGATATCACGAAATCGTGATAATACGGGATGGTGCGCGGCCCCTGCCCGCGCCGCAGGCAGTCCAAGTCGCACCAGCGGTATCTAATGCCGGACGGCGCTCACTTAGTGCCGGACGGCGCCTGGCACCCCATAGGCCTCGAGCTGGGCCCGGACCTGCGCAATATTGTGCCCGAGCACGACGATATCGTGCTTTTTGCCGTCGACGTCCTGAACATGGTCGCGCAGCAACGCCTCGGCCTTGAAACCGAGGCTCTCGAACAGCGCGATCGCTGCCTGCTGGTCCACGGTCATCTGGACCGAGAGCTTTTCGAGCCCCGCGCCCAAAGCGAGGGCAAACGTCTCCTGCGACAGCGCCCGGCCGACGCCCTGCCCGCGCACGTCGAGGGAGACCACCATGCGAAGCTCCCCGACATGCGGCGACCAGGAATGCGGGTCGCGCACCAGCGTGCCGCAGCCGACGACCTTGCCATCCTTGATCGCCAGCAGGCTCGTGAACGCGCCGCGCTCGATCTCGTTGACCCAGGCCGACAGCACCTTCGGCTCGCTGATATTGCGCGGCAGGAACAGGAGATCATGGGTCGGCAGCTTTCGCGCGAAATCGAGCACCGCGGCTTCGTCGGCCCGCGTCATGAGGCGGAATTCGATGTCGCCGGCATCGGTCGTGACGTGACGCGGATAGGAACGAGCTTCGGTCATATCGATCTTCCACCCAACCAGGAATCGAGTTTCGGCCACAGCCGCTTGATGGCGTTGGCGCCGGCGACCAGGCTGACGTGACCGCCCTTGAGCATCACTTCTTCCTTGTCGTTCGAGCCAACTTTGGCGATCAGATGCTTGGCCGCGTCATAGGGCACGATGTGATCGTGCTCGGCGACCGCGTGCAGGACCGGCACCTTGATGTTGGCGAGATCGACGGGGCGGCCGCCGACGGTCATCGTGCCGTTATAGAGCTTGTTGTCCCACAGCAGGTCCTTGGTGATGGTGCGGAAATATTCGCCGGCGAGCGGCAGCGTGTCCGTCGCCCAGCGGTCGAACATCCGGAAGGAATTGACATACTCGTCGTTCCAGATGTTTTCCCAGAGCTGCACCTGGCTCACGACCCGCGAGGCCGGCCGCAGCATTTCGAATGACGACAGGATCATCTCCGGCGGCACATTGCCGACGGTGTCGACGAGATGATCGACATCGAAATAGCGGCGGTCGGCGAAATTCGAGAACAGCTCCAGCTTGCGGAAATCGATCGGCGTCGTGAAGCAGATCAGATTCTTCATCGGGCCGTCGGGAAAGACCGAGCCATAAAGCAGCGACAGCACGCCGCCGAAGCAATAGCCGATCACGCTGACATCCTGCTCGCCGGAATCCTGCTGCACGCGGCGGATACAATCCGGGATGAAGTCGAGGACATAGTCCTCCATCCTCAGGCACCTCTCCTCCGGCTTCGGCGGGGTCCAATCGAGCATGTAGACGTCGTAGCCGCGCTTCAAGAGGAACTCGATAAAGCTCTGCCCGGGCACCATGTCGAGGATATAGCCGCGATTGGTGGTCGCCATCACGATCAGGACCGGCACGCGGTAGACCTCTCTCGCCAGCGGCCGGTAGTGATAGAGGTTCATGGTGCCGCGGCTATGCAGGATATCCTTCGGCGTCGAGCCCAGCGTCGGGCCCGAGGTGGAAAAATACTCGACGCCCTTGATGCTGCGCTGGATCGCGCGCTGGACCTCCGTCTGCATCCGCTCCTGCAGCGACGCCAGGTCGAGCTCCGCCAGCGCGTTCATTTTTGCTCTCCGGCGGGTTGCTTTGTTTCTCCGGATGGACGCTTGGTGCGCGGCGGCTTCGGCGCGGGCGTTGCGGCGGGCTGCGGCGACGGCGCGGCAGCATTCGCGGTCATCTGCTGCAACAGCGTCTTGATGTCGCTCAAATGCCCCTCGATCGACTGCAGCCGCTCGGCCATCTCGACCATCTGCGCTCGGCTCGGCATGTTCATCGCGAGCAGATATCTCTCCATGAGATTGCCAAGCTGCTTCTGCGCTCCGACCGTCGCGCCGCCGGCCTGGTTCATCGCCTTGGAGAATTGCGGCGATGTCATCGCCTGATTGGCGAAGGTGTTGAATCCCTTCTCCATCTCTCCAAGCATCTTGCGCCACAGCGCGAAGGGATCATTGCTGCTGTCGGCCACGGTCGTCCTCCACTGCGGCGGGCTGAAAAACCTGAGGGCTCAAAACATCTCCCCAAAACATCTCCCAATGCCATACCACACCCTTGCGGCGAACCGGTCAACAGGCCGACGATGCCCTTGCGCAATCCTTCATCGTAGCGCCTTCTGCGTTGCGGAAAACCATGCGATACAGGTTCACACTCATCTACCTCCGGGGATCAGACACGTGAGTTCGACCGCTCATCAGCCGCCGCAGATTGCCCGCGCCAACGGGATCGACATTTGCTACGAGATTTTCGGCGACGACAGCGCGCCGCCGATGCTGCTCATCATGGGTCTCGGCGCACAGATGGTGCTGTGGGACGACGGCTTTTGCGAGCAGCTCGCCGCGCGCGGGTTCCGCGTGATCCGGTTCGATAACCGCGACATCGGCAAGTCCTCAAAAATGTCCGGCGGCAAGCGCCTGACGCCGATGGAATTGCTGAAGCTGCGCTTCCTTCGGATTCCGGTCGCCGCGCCCTATAAGCTGCACGACATGGCGGAAGATACGACCGGGCTGATGGACGTGCTCGGCATCAGATCGGCGCACCTGGTCGGCGCGTCGATGGGCGGCATGATCGCCCAGGAAATCGCGATCTCGTTTCCGCAGCGGCTGCGGTCGCTGACTTCGATCATGTCGACGACAGGTAATCCGAAAGTGCCGCCGCCGACACGGGAGGCGACTGCGATGCTGATGCTGCCGCCGCCAGCCACCAAGGCCGAATATATCGCGCGCTTCGAGCAGACCTGGAAAATGCTGCGGGTCGGCCGCTTTCCGGAAGACGAGGCACGCGACCGCGTGCTCGCTGAAAGATGTTTCGAGCGCGGCCTCAATCCGGCCGGCGTCGGACGGCAGCTCCGCGCCATCCTTGGTTCCGGCAGCCGCAAGGCGCGCCTGCAATCGGTGAAGGCGCCGACGCTGGTCATTCACGGCACCGTCGATCCGCTGGTGCATCCCGCCGGCGGCATGGACACCGCCGCTTCGATCCCCGGCGCCAAGCTGCTGATGATCGAAGGCATGGGTCACGCCATCCCGATACCGATGTGGCCGCAGATCATCGACGCCATCGCAAGCCACGCGCACGGCGCGAGCGCCAAGGCGGCGTAACTCTCAACTCTCGTCGGCCCGGCGAAGGCCGGGGCCCATAACCACAGGCCCATGTTGTGATGCAGGCTGGAGCTACCGCTTGCTCCAAAACAAACATCTGTGGTCATGCATCCCTGCTTTCCGCAGGGACGACAAGTCTAGCCGCCCGCCCAGACGTCGAGCACATAGCGGTTCTTGGAGCCGAGTTCCTCGATCCAGCGCGCGCCGGCCTCCGCATCGGCGCCAGCATGTTCCCGATAGATCGCAACCAATGCGGCCTTGACGTCAGGCTCCATTTTGCTTCCATCGCCGCAGACGAAGATGATCGCGCCCTGCTCGATCAGGCGCCAGACCTTCTCCTTCTGCGCCGCGACCAGATGCTGCGCATAGGTCTTGCGTTCGCCGGCGCGCGAGAACGCCGTGTGCAATTCACAAATGCCGTCGGCGGCGAACGCCTCCAGCTCATTCGCGTAGAGAAAATCTTGTTGAGGATGCCGGCATCCGAAGAACAGCATCGCCTGCCCAAGCCGCGCGCCTGCCGTTTTGCGGGCCGCGCGCTCCTGCAGGAAACCACGGAACGGCGCGAGCCCCGTTCCCGGACCGATCATGATGATCGGCACCGCCGTATCATCCGGCAGGCGGAAGCCCGCCTTGGTCTCGCGCACCGTGGCGTGGATGGTGTCGCCGACCCGGCGGGCCGCGAGATAGTTCGAGCAGACGCCCTTGTAGCTGCCGCGCCCCGAATATGCCGCGCCTTCGACCACGGCGACCGTGATGCTGCAGCGCGCCGGATCGCCGGCAGGCGACGACGAGATCGAATAATAGCGCGGCGTGAGCAGCGACAGCATTTCGAGATAGACGTGGAACGGCAATTCGCAGGCCGGATATTCCTCCAGCAGGTCGAACACGGATTTGCGCTTGTCGAAAATCTCGATTCGATACCGCTCGGCGGACGCCGCGTCCTCGCCGACAAGCGCGAGCAGCTTCGGCTTGGTCACCGGACAGCGCGTGTGCTCCGACATGATCTGGATCTGCTTGCGCGTCGCGACCTGCTGCAGCTCGACGAATTCGGTCAACAGGCGCCCGACCGAGATCGCCTCGCCGGCCGGCAATTGCGCGCGCCTGCCCTCCGCCACTTGCAGCCGGACCAGATCCGCCGGCAGGAAACCGAAACGCCGCGCCACGGAATCCACCAGCGCCGGATCGTTGCGCGGCACCACGCTCAGGTGATCGCCGACACGATAGCCAATGCCTGACGGAAGCTGCACCTCGACATGCCGGGTCGAACGATCGGAGGCATTGGCGCCGGTCTTGTTCTGCAATTCGCCGTTGACGAGCACCTTCATCGGCGTCGCGCCGCCCAGCAACGAGACCACGCTCACCGTCGTCGGCGCGACCGGCTCGATCCGGTACAGCGGCTCGTCATCGGCGCTGCGGCTGAACGTCGCGTCCAGCCCGAACGCTTTCACCGCCGCGGACGCGAGCGAGCCGAACCATGTCTCGAACTGGCTGTCGAGATCGCCGCGCGCATCGCCCTCGCCGCGCGCATGGACGCCCTGCGCCCCATGCGCCGCAAGCCCTTCGTCGATCAGGCGCGGGATCGATTGATAGGTCGCGGTCCAGTCGCTGTTGCCGCAGCCAAACACCGCGTAACGGACCTTGGCGAATGCATCCTTCGGCAGGTCGCCGCGCAGCCATTTGACGAAGTCGGTCGCATTATCGGGCGGCGCGCCGTTATAGGACGCGCAGAAGATCAGCACCCCGCCTTCGTCCGGAAGCCG
>Ga0126371_10001115_pt1 | contig 22532 bp, 23 predicted proteins | sample PanSoiMetaPlot_4_FD_110145 | JGI IMG/M metagenome (GOLD analysis project Ga0126371, IMG submission 110145) | Tropical forest soil microbial communities from Panama - MetaG Plot_4 | ecosystem: Environmental > Terrestrial > Soil > Tropical forest > Bulk soil | place: Panama | collected 2016-02-17 | reverse complement strand
TCAAGGAGTGAACAACGAATACTGGCGCAGGCCGCCTTCGGCCGACACGAGGGAAATCTCCCCAATTGCCCGAGACCCCAAGTGATAAGGTCTAACACTCTCGCAGGCATCACACTTTGGAGGAGAAGCTCGCTGTAAGCGCCGGGCTCTTCTCGGGCCGACCCTGCGTATCCAGCTTTTCCCAAAAAGGGGGATCGATGAAAAAGCGAGTGTTCCTGACCGTGGGGGCTTTCTGTGCGGCCGCAATACAACTCGGCAGTGCCCCGACCGGACCGGCGGGCGGGTCTCGGCCCAGCCGTCCGCCGACAACGCCCGGTCCGATTGGTCCACGGCCCCCCCAAACTCCGGGAACGGGTGGGCAAGGGCCCTGGGGCGGATTTGGTGGGACCAAGTTTGGACCGCAGGTTCCTTACTGGCCCTTTGTGCCTTGGGGCCCTAACGCACCATGCGCCCTCACGGGACAATGTCCGCCAGACCGGGTTCCTCCAGCGCCCACGATCGTACTTTCACAGCCGAACTATCCAGGGCCGGCGGCCTTCCCTGTGGACACCATTCAGAACCCTGCCTCGGCGGATTCCCTGCAGCCTGATGTACTAGTGCCGGACGATTGCAAAACACCACCAAATGAGAATTCTGGCGTCCAATTCTATCAATCACCCACCCTACCTCCAGTCGTGCTCGATGAGTATCCGCCTTTGGTTGTGCTCAAGAGTGGCGGAGTTTATGCAGTCAAACGATATTGGATCAAGGCGAAGACGCTCTATTTCCTCACACCTAACGGCCAAACTTTCCAGACCCCCCTCAACTCTCTGGAACAGATTTACCCAGGCACCAAGCCTGATCGCAGAACTGAGTAGACGCGCCAAAGACGGAGATCAGATTACTGCGAAAAATTAATATTGCGGACCAGCCAGGTTTGTCATCGAGAGCCCGGTAGGAACCCGAATGGGCCGCGGGCATAGCAGAGCGATCGGAAATTACAGAATCACGTTCTTGGTGGCGATTGTGCTTGGTGCGAATCCGCCGACGTCCGGCGATTCGAAGAGTCGCGCACCTGGCTCACAGACCGACACACCCGCACCCTCGCTGAGGGTGGATTCGGATCTGGTGGAGATACCGGTGACAGTTGTCGACGGCTCAGATCGAATCGTCGATAGTTTAAGCCCGCAGAGCTTTTCTCTGTTTGAAGACGGCATCGAACAGACGATTGCCCACTTCGGTTCCTACGACGGGCCCATCTCATCCTGCGTACTCTTCGATTCCAGCGGCAGCATGGCGAGAAAGCTCCAGAGATCAATTGAGGCGGTAAGAGAGCTTCTGGACTCTGCCGTCTTAGGTGACGAATACTGCCTCGTGCGTTTCGATAATCGGCCCGAGACCATGGTAGGGATTACAGACGACCCGGCTCGGATTACCGCAGCTTTGAGCCGAATCTACCCGGCTGGTTGGACTGCCCTCCTTGACGGAATCACTGTGGGCATTGAGGAAGTAAAACGAGGACACAACAGTCGTAAAGTGATTGTCCTGATTTCCGATGGTGGTGATAACCGAAGCCAGCAAACGCAGCGACAGGTGAAGCGACTGGTGCGGGAAGCAGCCGCTCAGGTCTATTCCATCGGAATCGTTGACACCGATGACCGGGCGCTTTTCCCCACGGAGGTTGACGGCCCAACTCTCATGAGGAAGATATCTGGTGAAAGTGGCGGCCGACTGTTCGTCATCCGCCGTCTAAGTGAACTGCCATCGGCCATCGAACGAATTATGTTGGCTGTGAGGCATCAATACTTGCTCGGCTACTATCCGCAAAGCGCCCACAGAGACGGGAAGTATCGCCGCGTTACCGTCAAGGTCAGTCCCCCGAAAGGAACTCCCAAAGTGCGCGCCTACTGGCGAGCGGGCTACTATGCGCCGAGTGATTGAAAACGGCGACGACTCTATGAAGCCATCGACGGCTCACAGGGACGTGGAGTCATTGAGTATTCGGCTGGGCATACAACACAGGCAATGTAGTCATTGCGATGAATGATTTGACTGACGCCTTATCCTCAGACCCTTCTGGATCGGCAGATTTCTCAAATTCGTTGCCTCTCTCAACAATCGGCCACTCTGTTGATTTCACACCGGATATTTGCCAGCGATAAATGACTCCAGTTGCTGGATCGTGAAGGCCTGGCTGGAAATCAACGCTTTGACCAAATCGCCGATTGACACGAGGCCAACAAGTTGTCCGCTCTCGAGGACCGGCAGATGCCGGATGCGCCGCTGGGTCATAATTCGCATACAATCCTCCACGGTATCTGCCGCCTCAACCGTGACCACCGAACATGTCATAATCTCGCTGACTTTTGTTTCTTTGGAAGATCGTCCCTGGAGGATGACCTTGCGGGCGTAGTCCCTCTCAGAAACAATGCCGAGTAGTGCTGGTCCCGACATCACGAGCACGGCTCCTATTCGTTTTTCGGCCATCAAGGCAATCGCTTCGAAAACATTCGAGTCCGGAGGGATTGCAAAGATCTCATTGCCTTTTGCGGCCAGAATCATTGCGATTGTCTCGGTCATACAACCACCCCATCCAAATTGATGCGCCTTTCGGCAGAATTTGGTCAGGCATAGGAGTGAAGCCGCGGGAGGTAGCCGGCATCCACTGGATACCGGGAATCGCTGCCGGCAAGACCCGCCTTCGGTTGTATAGGAGGAAGTGGGGCGAGGTGCAGCCTCTTCGACGAAGTATTTTGAAAGCCGAAAGTTGTCCGGTGGAATCAACCCCCCCAGACGTACTCTTGGACGAAACCGGAATGGAGGGAAAGGGAAATGACGAAAGCAGTGATAGCCTTCCTTATTGTGTTTGCCAGTGTCAGTATTGCCGACGATAGTCCACCAGCCCAGGTAAAGCGATTGTCATCCGTAACCTGGGATCCGCAGATCGGGAAACTCTCGTGGGTAGTTCAAAGCGGTACGGAAGGTACCGCGGGGTTCGAGCCGTCATCCGAGGAACATTACGAATTCGCACCGAAGGAAGGCATCATGACATCCGGGAGCGAAAAGCGTGAATTCACCGATCAACAAGGCACCGGGTTGGCGGATCTCCTTCATGCGCTGTCAACGTATTGTGTGGCAAGCACAATCTGGTGGTATCGCGGAGAAAATCCGCCTGCGCCCGACGGCAAACCGACAACATCACCGCCATCTAAACCGGAAGGACCTAAACCTGCTGAAAATCCGGATACCGCTCCACACAAGGTTACACAACCGCGAAACATGAAGATGCCACTCCTTCGCCCGCTTGCTCAGCCACTTGTCCCCTGAGGGTTGGAGCGGCCGAAATCTTTGTCCCAGATCGACGGCGCCCGCACTCGCTCGCCGACTTACCCGTCCAACAAAAGGATGCCTGAGTGACGACTCCAGTTTCTGTTTCCGTGGCTGGCACTGTTCTGCTCATGGGGTCATTGCTCCTGTCTCAACGCTGTCGCGGCTTGAGACAGACCATAAAATGGCAGTGGCAGGCTCTCTCCGCAGGCGTGGCGGTCTCGTATGTGTTTGTTAGCGTAATACCCGATTTGGAGGAGCACCGGCCCACGATTACTGCCTCTGCCGCAGGAAGCATCCTCGACTCGGAGAAGCGCGTTTACCTGTTCGCCTTGGCAGGTTTTGTAGCGTTTGTGGGCTTGAGACGCTTAAGAGTTCGTGTCAGCGCTGATACACGCGGATCGCCGCGCTCCAAAGTAACCTTTTGGATAGAAATAACCGGTTATTCTCTGTACGCTCTAGTGATTAGTTACTTGTTGGTCCGTCGAGAAAGCTCAACGCTCGTTTCAATGGGGTTATTCGTCTTTGCGATGGGTCTTCATCTGTTCATGGTTGATGGGCAGTTAGTGCAGCAACTGGGGAGCTCGTATGACCGTTGGGGCAGAACCCTTCTGATGTTGGGTATGGTCCTGGGCTGTGGTCTGGGGCTCGTCGACTTCCTCTCGGCATCGTTCACGTCCCGCCTGTTCGCCTTCGTTTTGGGAGGAGCGGTAGTACTTGCTGCGCATGAAGAATTGCCGGCTGACGAGGGCCGGTTTGGGTGGTTCTTAGGCGGGGCATTTTGCTATGCAATTGTGCTGATGCTGGTATAAGCCACTGCAAGTAAGGCGGCGCAGCTCCATTCTGAAAGATCCCGCCGCTGTCTTGCTTTTCACTCCAGCGATTCCCCGGTGGCTGAGCGTACTCTGGCCGTGAAGTCCACAATCCCGGCTTGGTGGGCATTTCGCTTGACTGAGGCGATCCCTTTCCGCATTGCTTCCCGAGACGAATACAATTGGCTCCTACCGATCACTTGCCTATTCGGCGCACGCAACACAAAGTAAGGGAGTCTATCGCCTCCCGCCCTTTCTTCATAACGGTCGTCAAGAGGGGCATTCTGACGCACGGCGGCGATCCCGTCTTCCGCACCCTCCTTGGTCTGATACGTCTGGCTGGTGAGAATCACCTGATCATTCGCTGCCTTCAGGTCAAATATGAATCTTCCGTCCGGCGATTTCTTGATCTCAAATGTGGCCTTCATCGTGTCCTCTCGAGCTACTTCTGCGGCTGGGGCTTAAAAATTGTGATCAGCGGGCTATAGCCACCAACGTAAAGCTCATCCGGGTTGACGCATAGCAGTTGACTCGGAACTATTTTTTAGCGTGCTAGTGCAAGAATTCGTTGACTGGTGCAGCGTGGTAGACGAATTAATGAACCTGGTGAATGCAACTACGAATCAGTGCCGACTGCGGCTGACAGATAGTGCAAGGACTGGACATCTTATAGAGCATTTCAGACGTTTTTGCATCAGGCGTTGCATATGGCTGGAAACTCCGAACTTTCCTCTTTGATCGGCGCGAAGAGGGAAGGCGCACTGCCTGATCCGCGAACTATCAAATACTGCGCGAAATGTCGAATGCACACTGTGCACGAATTACAACCCACTAGTATGGTCTGCGCTCAGTGCGCAGCGATTGCATTGGAACAACAACTTGATTGGGACTGATCTCGGGCGCAAGCTTGGGACAGGTTCACAAAAGGTTGGAATTTCCTTCGGCTTCGATGATAGATTACCCAAGCATCTTCTTCGTTTTCTGTTTTGTCACGCTGTACCTCTCGGCGCGCGCCGGCTGGTACTTTCGCCAAATTGGTGGGCCAATCGAACACGAAGAGCGTGCGGATCTTACTATCGTCGTAACTGCGGCATTGACTCTTCTCGGTTTGATCATCGGGTTCACATTTTCGATGGCCGTAACGCGCTACGACCAGGGAAAAGATTATGAGGCAACGGAAGCGAACGCGATCGGCACCGAATACGCCCGCGCGGGCCTAATGCCCGTAGCCGAGGCCACAAGAATCCGAAAATTGTTAAGAAAGTACGTCGAGCAGCGTATTTCATACTACACAACCCGAAATCCCAAAGTCCTTCAGGAGATCACCGCGAATACGGCTAGCTTGCAGAGCGAACTGTGGTCCGCGGCGGCAAACAGTTCTTTAGCCAGCCCAACGCCAATTGCCGCCCTGGTGGTATCGGGTATGAACGATGTGTTGAACTCCGAAGGATATACACAGGCAGCGTGGTGGAACCGCCTCCCAGTCTTGGCATGGGCTCTGATGCTGACCATATCGATACTCTGCGAGCACTTGCTTGGTTACACGGCGAGGCGCGATGTGGGGAGATCCCGGCGACGATTCGCTCTGCCCTTGATTGTGTCGATTACATTCTTCCTGATCGCGGAGATTGACAGCCCTAATGGCGGAATAGTCCGAGTGCAGCCCCTGAACCTCGAACGCCTTTTGTCGTCCATTCGAGGGGCCTGAGGCGCACGATGAATGCTTCTCAAACGATCAGGGCTCATCCAGGCAAATATTTTGAGTCGCTTTAGATCTCCAAGCATCGTGACCGGAGGATGTGAGCTAACCGAAGCGAATTAGCGCGGGGCGCTTCTGTTTGAGGCGCGCCGCGCTGTTTTTGGGCCCGTATCTGGAAGTCTCCTGGTAGGCACTCAACGCCACCTCTAATTAATCGATTCGGAGCACGTGAACTGTCTTACACTTTGCGGATTCGGTCGGTCCGGTCCAGCCTGCCGCTGCTCCAGCGCTTCAAATGAGAGACCTATACTGAAATCAGGGAAAGACTGTGAGAAGGAGGCGATGCCGATTCTCATCTTTTTCATATGGCTCTCCGTGGCGCATGGTGATTCGCCAGGACGCGCTTCGGTCGCGCCAGCGCGATAAGAGTTTTCGAGTCGGGCGAGCCGCCGAGTACGCCACAACGCGTATTCATCTCTCAGGGAGGCAGTAATGGCGAAGAAGGTGTTCCTCTATACGACGTGGTTCGCCGCATTGGTGCTTGCAAGTGGCGTTTTGTTAGGACAGTCCAACGAACCGCGGGATGCGTGGCTAATGAGGAATTATCGCTTTACCGGTCCTCCGCCTCCAGGTTCGATAGGAGCGACCGATCCGGTCGTATCCGAACTACGCCAGATACAAAACACTCTTTTGTCGATCATGCGCAAAGCCAATTTTGCGGGCGACTACGAAGCCGCACTCGCGGCGGCCGCACAAGCGGCGATGAACGCGCAGTTGATCGGCACGATCACTGAGCGATTGGCCGAGGAAACGCCTACAAAAACGATCGCGAATGAAAGGGAATCAACGAGTCCTTCGGCTCCAGCGTACTCCATCGCCCTTAAGGATCACAGCGTCGATTTCGCGACGGCGTATTGGGTTGACGGGTTCATGCTACATTACTTGAGCTGCGGCGGTGCGCACGTCATCGTCCGTCTGGATCTTGTGGACCGCGGACGTTCGATTGAACTCAACCGGCTGAAGAATTTGAAATTCAGTCTGCCGGAATGATTCGGCCCCCCAGACATGTTGAGTGAGCACCAGTCCGCCGGTTTGGTGTATACTTGCACGAAACGCTGCAACCCAACTGCCAGTTAAAACTGTACCGGCGGCAGTTGCTTGGAGTGATTCAATGACGTCGCAAAACGTTGTGCAGATCGTCGCAGCCCTTCTCTGCCTGGCCCTCGTCGCCATTGTGATTATGCGCCGCAAACGGAAGAAAAAGACTGAGGAAGAGCCATTTTAGCCCACCTGAACCGTTAGCGAGGACCGCCGAAGCCTTGCGACAAGTCATGAAGGACGCTCAGAATCCCGGGGACTAGCGTAACCACAAATAAAACTGGCAGAATAAAAAGCACAATCGGGAACAGCATTTTGATACCGGCCTTGGCAACCGCGGCTTCGGCGCGAAGCCGGCGGCGGGTACGGAGCGAATCCGCATAGACCTTAAGGGCTTGGGAGAGACTGGTTCCGAAGCGCTCGCTCTGGACGATCATGGCGGCGAGCGACTTGATGTCCTCAATTCCGGTCCGCCTAACCAATTGCTGGAACGCCTTGCCGCGCTCCTGGCCGGCCTTGACTTGCATCACAACCGTGCCAAACTCCGCCGATAGCTCCGGATAGATGAACTGCATCTCTTCGCTGACGCGCGTCATGGCTTGGTCGAGAGCCAATCCGGTCCCCAAGACGATGCCGAGCAGGTCTACCGTGTCGGGCAGCGCGTCCTGCAACTTCCGGCGGTATCGTTTCACCAGACGGTGCAAGACCTGCTGCGGCAGCAACCAGCCCAGCAAAAACGCCGACATCAGGCCAGCGAATTTTTGGGGCACGCCATTGTTCCACTGCAGGTACACCATGAGGGTGATTGCACCCAGAAGGAACAAAAGCTGGAACAGAGCATAGAGCGCGAGTGCCTGCCGGCGCCGAATGCCGGCCTGGGCCAACTCCCGCTCGGTATCGCGAAGCCAATCCTGCCCGCCGGGAGCCAGGCTGAGCAAATAAAGCAGAGTATTCAACGGGCCGCTGCTGCGGCGGCGGGAGCGAAACGTCGTGCCGGCCAGGGCTTGAGACTGCAGTTCCTCGAGCCGGTCGGCCAGAGGATCTTCGCGACTGCGAAACAGCACTATGGCGGACCACACCAGCGCGCCTAGAGTCGCCAGTGCCAGAACGAAAAAGAGGGCGAGTCGTAGCATCAGAATTTCGGGGTCGCCACCTTTCGTATCACGAGAATGCCGATAATCTCAGAAATGATGCCGTAGGTCAAAAACTTCTGCCCGACTTCATCGGTGTAGAGCAACAGGACGTAATCGGGTTTCAGCAACAACATGCCGAGACCAACTGCCAGAGGCAGGGAGCACAGCAGACCAGCCGAAAGACGCTGCTGGGCGGTGGCGGCCTTCATCTTTTCGACAAGGTTCAGGCGCTCCCTCACCAGCAGGGCGAGGTTTTCCAACACCTGCACCATGTTGGCGCCCGTCTGGCGCTGCAGGATCAAGCCGGTGACAAAAAATTTCAAGTCGACCAGGGGAATCCGGCGACCCAGAGCATGCAGAGCCTGCTCGACCGTCGCGCCGAGCGATAGCTCCTCGACCACCTTGCGGAATTCCATCCGCGCCGGCTCCACTGTCTCTTGCGCCAGCGTTTCCAACCCGGCATGAATATTGTGCCCGGCTTTCATGGAACGGTTGAACAGATCGATCGCATCCGGCAGGACTCGTTCAAATTGCGCCAGGCGGCGCTTCCGCAACCGAAGTATGTGGACGAGCGGGGCCAGGCCTACGGCCACGGCCAGCCCGATGCGGAAGACCGCCAGACTGACGCCGGCCAGAGCTAAGACCGCATAGGTGAAGAAGGCAAGGATCACGGAGAGCGCAAAAACCTCGGCCGCCCGGTACTTGAGGTTCGCCTGATCGATGAACTCCTGCAGGCGGCGCAGGATGCCCAACCAGGCAACAAAATCGCCGATGCCGGCTAAAGCGCCGCGCTGCTCCCGCCGCATCAGATCACCAGCCGCCCGTCCGCGCACGCCGCCGGCAAGCCGCAATTCCCGCAAACGGGTGGTCAGCACTTCGTGTGTCTGCTGTTGGGGAACCGACCAGGCCAAGTATCCGGCCGCTACCAGCGCGACCGAGAAGATGAGAAATGCAACCAGAAGAAACATGAGACTACCTTGCCTTCAGAAGCTGCTCTTCGGCGAAAATCGAAGGCGGCAGATGCATGCCGTAGGCCTTCAGCCGGTCCAGGCAGAGCGGGCGCGCGCCCGTGGCCTTGAACTTTCCCAACACCTGGCCGTTCTCACTCAGCCCGGTACGCTCTAACACAAACAGATCCTGCGTCTCCACCAGCGCGCCTTCTATGCCAGTCACTTCGCTGATGCCGGTGAGCTTACGCGTGCCGTCGCTGAGGCGGGCGCAATGGATGACGATCTGAATCGCGGAAGCCAGCATCTGCCGAATGACATGATCGGGGACGCTTTGGCTCGCCATCATCACCATGGTTTCCAGACGGGCGAAGGCATCCCGCGGAGAGCTGGCGTGGGTGGTGGTCATCGACCCGTCGTGGCCGGTGTTCATGGCCTGCATCATGTCAAATGCTTCCGGGCCGCGGCACTCGCCGATGATGATGCGGTCGGGCCGCATACGCAGGGCGTTGATCACCAGGTCTCGTTGCGAGACCGCGCCCGCGCCTTCAATATTCATGGGACGGGTTTCGAGGCGGACCACGTGAGGCTGCTGCAACTGCAATTCAGCGGCATCTTCAATGGTTACGACGCGCTCGTCGTCCGGGATGGAACGGGACAGCGTGTTGAGCAGAGTGGTCTTTCCCGAACCGGAGCCGCCGGCGATTACGACATTGAGCCGCGCCACAACGCAGGCGCTCAAGAAATCGAGCATGCCGGCGGTAAGTGTGTCGTTCTTTAACAGATCCGCGGTCGACATCAGCTTCTTTCCGAAGCGGCGAATGGCGAGCACCGGCCCGACCAGAGAGAGCGGCGGAATGACGGCGCAAATGCGCGATCCATCGGCGAGACGGGCGTCGACGATGGGCGAAGAGTCATCAATGCGGCGGCCCACGGCGGAAACAATGCGGTCGATAATCATGCGCACGTGCGCCTGGTCTTTGAACCGAACATTGGTCTCGACCAGCACTCCGCCGCGCTCTACGTAGACATTGTCGAACCCGTTCACCAGGATGTCGCTGACGCTGGGATCTTTCAACAGCGGCTCCAGAGGTCCGAGCCCAAACACCTCATCGAGCACCTCTTCGGTAATCCGCTCCCGCTCGGCGACCGTCATCGGGATCTGCTCTTCGATGATGAGGCGCTCCACAACGCTGCCGATCTCGTGCCGCATGCCGTCCTTGCTCAACGATTTCAGTTGATCGGAGTTCAGCGTATTGAGCAGCTTCGAATGAATCTGGGACTTGATCCCAAACCAGCGGTCTGTGGCGCTGCCGGAGCGGGGAAAGGTGCGGGAGGCCATGCGGTCGTGCGACTCCTATGCCGTTTTGGCGGCGGCCGCCAAAGTACCGCGAGCCTTATCCACGAAGGCGCGCATCACACGATCGAGATCGCCGGCTGCGGCTCGATCGGCAATGAACGGCCGGCCACGGTTGACCGCGGCGACCACCGCTGCTGAAGGAGGAATTCCGTAGAATACCGGCTGGTTCAATGTCTGCTGCACCTGCTCGAGAGACGCCCAATTGGGGTCGGGCTTTTTCTGATACTGGTTAAGCACGACTTTGATCTGATCGGGGTTGAAACCGATTCGGACGAGCGCGGCGATGGAGCGCTGCGCATTCCGAATCGCCGGGAACTGCTGGTTCATCACCAGGAACACGGTGCTGGAGCTCTCGAGGGCCGTAAGGACGACTTCATCCGCCATCCACCGGCCCGCATCAATCACGGTTGCTTCGTATTTTTCCACTAGAAAGCCGGCGAACTCGCGGAACATGGGGCCGGAAAACGGCACCCGCTGTTCCATCTGGTCGGGCGGACCGATCAGCAGGAAGCCCAAGGGATCGCGCATCGCCAGGCCTTCAAAGAGCGCCTGGTCGAGACGCGCGAGGTTCTCGCCCACTTCCGGCAGCGCGTGCTGCGGGGAGGCCCCGATTTGCATGGCGCAGTCGTTGGCCGCAAAATCAAGGTCCACCAGAACCGTGGATAGTTTCCGCTGCGCCAGGACGCCGGCAAAGTTTACAGCGAGCGTAGTCGTGCCCACGCCTCCTTTCGCGCCAAGAAATGTATAGACCTTGCCAAGGCGGCTGCCGCCCGACACGGCGCGGCGTGGCGCGCGTTCGAGCCGGGCGACCGCATCGCGAAACTCCATCCGCTTGACCGGCTGCAGGAGAAAATCGTTGCTGCCGGCGCGAACGCAGGCGAGCACCGTCTCGCCGTCGGCGTGGTAGTTGGAGGCAATCACATACAGGTCGGGCACCGCCTGCTTAACCTTTTCCAGAGCCTTCAGCGTGCCTTCTGGATCGCTCGCCAGGTCGATAATCAACGCCGCTTCCGGGTTGCGTTCGAGATCCTGCAAAACGCGGATGTAGAGATTCGACGAGACTTCGGGATATTCCGAAATGATCCTCGCGTTGGCGATGTGGCTAAGATTCTCGTGGACCGTTTCCCGAAAGTGTTCATCGGAGGACGCAACTAGTAGCGAGATCGGCATAAAAGTTCTTCATTCTCAGGGCACGCAGATGCCTTGCTCGGGATCGCAGCCTGCACTTTCGATCGGCAGCGAAGTTTGAAAATTGGGGAGCGCGACGGGAGGCAGTCCGAGAGATGTCACGAACGGCCGGTACTCGTAGCCGGTGACCGTCACTGTTACCGCGTCTGGAATGCAGTTCGTGGAGCAGTCGCCATCGCATTGAAAGGGCTGGAGCTGGCCGGAATTGGGATCCCTCGCGAAATAGCTGACGTTGATCTCGGCCGGGCCGCTCTGAAACTCGTCGCCGCCGATTACCGGCGGAACGTTCGACCGCATGAAGTCCACCACGTTGCCGCCCGAGCCTTCCCAACAGTGCGTGGCGGCATAGCTGGCGCCCAGCCGCGTAAATTCATTCACGCTGTGCCACACCCATAGGAGCTGCGAAGTGAAAATGACCGCAAACAGAGCCGGGAAGACGACGCCGGCACAAGCGAGCGCGAATTCGAAGGTGGCTTGCCCGCTCCTTCCGGCCGGGCCTGACGTTCTACGTTCCCCCATAAGGCACCTTGACGCTCGGACGGAGCGGGAATGCATTCATCCGGAAACCCCAGAAGATCGGATTCACCGTGTAGCCATCCGTGAGCGAGACCACAATGAAACCCGGCGGTAGTCCGCCTTGGCTGGTATCGCAACCGGTGGCGGAGCAATCGCAGGCGACCAACTGCTGCGCGTTGCTGTCGTACCGCTGTATCTGAATCTGGAACATGTCCGCAGTGAGGTTGGCAACAATAGAGTCTGCCGCAGAATCGGTGCTCGGCGTAAGCGCGAAATTGATTGCCGCCTGGACCGACGGATCCTGGCTGTCGCAAAAGTTGACTCCCTGCTGCGTGCCCAGGTACCGCGCCAGGTTTAACATGATCTTTTCGATCATCGTGTAAGTGTAGATAATGCGGCCCAATTGCACCGTGCCCACCAGCAAAGCCAGGACAATCGGCACTACCAGCGCGGCTTCGAGCAGGCTGCTCCCCCGGTGTGAGTTCATTGGTGCAGAACCACCTTTCCCGGCCCGGCAGTCTGCTGGCACCCGTCGAAACGGCCTTGCTTTATGGGAGCCACACTACCGATGTACATGGCGATGAATCGGCCGTTGGCATCGGATGGATCGATGTTCGCTACGCCCTGATTCGGAATGAGCAGAAACTGGCGAAAGCCGAGAACAGCCATGCTGGCAGTGGCGCTCAGCGTATCGACCACTGGAATCGTGACGATCCGCCGGCCGTTTCCGGTGTAATCCGTGTACAGGTCGTGGTCGCTGGTATCGGTGTCCGGCTGATAGCTCGAGCTCAGTACGTCGATGCTGGAAATCGACTGACAGGCCGTGGGCGTCGCGCTTTCGAAGCGCGAATCCAGGCCGCACAAAGCGTCGGTAACCACGGACGCGACACGCGCGCTGCAAGCATTCACGGTGGCGTTGGTCCAGATGACCTCCGTATTGTTGATGCGGAAGCACGCTTGCGTGGGATCAGTGCCGCCCGGCAGCCCTCCGGCGCCAACCCGAAAGGCTTGGGAGTCTTCACTGGAGAAAACGGCGGCATTGGGATCGAGACGGTTCAGGAGCAAGTAGTTCACCGATTGCGCTGCTCCCGGCAACACCGCCGGCGCCGGTGTGCCGGTGCAGAGATAGCGCATCGAATATTTGGTGCCGGTTATAAAGCCGAAGTCCGTAGTATCGCCGGCGTTGATGGCGGCCACGGCGAACGGCTCGATGCCGCAGGCAAGGCACAGGGGGGCGCTCATTCCGGCTACGGCGGAAGCCATCACCGTCACCGTGCGATCACTCACGATCGGAAGCATACTCCAAAACAAGAGTTGCGTTTGCCCGGTTATCGTCACGCGAACATGGCGGGCCTGCGCGGAAGACACGCCGCCGCCGTCAGCGCCGCTCGCAATGGCGTCGGCCGCCGTTGCATAGAAAGCCGGATCGGATGTGGTGCTGCTCATCGAGCCGGTGGTTTGGCCGATCGGCAGCCCTTGAAAGTAATATTTGTTGCCCGATCCGCTCGAATTATCGATGGTCAGTTGCGCCGCTGTGCCGGCAGCCGCGCCGGCCGCGTCGGTGCCGTTCAGCTGTTGCGCCGCAGCCAGCGCCATGGCATTGGCGCCCGCTTTGAGTTCGCCTTTAACCGAATACAGAATCCCCAAATCCACGGCAAAGCCGATGAGGCCGAATGCCACGGGCACCAGAACGACAACCATTTGGATGGCGGCCGCGCCACGCTTAATTCGGAAGTTCATGACCACGCGGTCCTACAAATTCCGGTTTGTTGTCACCGGACTTCGGGTCTTTCCCCTTACCCGCCTTCTCGGGAACGGGGGGCAGGAACGGGGCGGGCGCTACCGGCAAATTGGCCTTTTCGCCCGGAGCCAGCGGCTGCACGAAGCGAGGCGTCACCACCACCAGCAGCTCATCCGCGGTTTTCTGACTGGAGCGGCTGCGGAACAGGCTGCCGAGAACAGGAATATCGCCCAGGCCTTTCACCTTGTTTACGATCTGTGTGACGCGATTATCGATCAGCCCGGCGATTGCGAAGCTCTCACCATCCTTGAGCATCACCTCGGTTTCGGCGACGCGCGACGAAATCGCGGGAATCAGGAAGCCTTCCAGCGTGACCGCGTTATTGAAATCCAGCGCGCTCACCTCCGGCTTCACCTTCAGATTGATGGCGCCGGAGCTGGTCAAGGTTGGCGTAAAGTTCAATTGCACGCCGAATCTCCGGAACTGCACGGTTACAACCGGCGCAATACCGCTGGTGGTTGGAGTGGTGGTGATGGTGGGAAAGGGGAATTCCCCACCGGCCAGAAAACTCGCCTCAGAACCCTCCACCACAATCAGGTTTGGCTCGGCCAGAATCTGCAGCAGGTTCTGCTGCTCGAGCGCCTGAATGGTGGCGCCGAGGTTTAAGTCCGGCCGGAATATAAATATGTTGAGCAGATTGGAAAGATTGATGTTGGTATTGGTCAGGTCCTGGTTTTGAAACTGCAACTGGGAAAACAGCGGCGCCTGGAATTGCTGCGTCGAGGTGGCGCCGACGGTAGTCTGATTCCGGCTGAACAAGTTGAACCCGAACTGCGAAAGGGCAGTGCGGTCGACGCTGGCGAACTTTACTTGCAGCAGGATCTGCCGGCGGTCGGGCACCTGAAGCAGGTTGACCACTTTCTTGGCGTGAGTCGAAGCGATCGCTTCGGCCCGCCGGGATTGCTCGGCGGAAGCGACTTTGCCGGTGAGCACGATAGTCTCGGTATTGCCGCGGAACTCGACGGCTGTGTCGGGTAAGGCGGCGCTGAGATCTGCGGCCAGAGCCTTTTGCATGGTGTCCAACTCAGTGGTGTCGCTGCGAACGGCAATGTCATAACGGGCCGGGTCCGTGTCTCCTTCCCAGATGATCAAAGTAGTTTGGCCGGCGCCTTTTGCGTTGACCATGACGTCGCGCGGCGAAACGATGATCGCATCGGCGATCTTGGGTTCGGCAATCACGACCTTGCTGACATCGGTGTCGAAGTGAAGCAATTCGCCTTTGCCGACCGTGAGCGGAAGAGGGTGGGGCTGAGAATCAGCGCCGCGGGCGGCGAAGCGGGTGCTGCAAGCAAGCAGTAAGGCCAGGAGGAGACAACGGGCCTTCATTCGAAGCTCTCCTGAACGTGCTTGTCGCCACGAAACACCTCAATCACCTTCTTCGGCTTCGGCGGATCGGACTTCACCTCAACCGCAGGAGCCTGCGTGACTGGCGCCTTCGGTGGGTCGGGCGTGCGATTCTTGCCGGACACAGGTATTCTTGCCGGCGGCAAATTCGCATACAGGGCATCCGATGTTGTCACGTTGCCATCGGCGCCGGCGCTATGGTCGAGCGGGTTGCGCAAGGCAAGGCTGATCTTGCCCTCGTTCTTAGCCAACTCTAGCTTGCGGCTCTGCTCAGGAGTGACCAACAGCGTGGCCGATTGCGGCGGACGCGCCGTCTGGGCCGCCTGCGCAGCCGCGGGCGTGAGTGGCGGCGTGGAGGAACTGGTGGTTTCCGTGTTGCGGCCGATCGCGAGCACCACAACATCTTCCAGGATCGTGGTCGTGACCGCTTCTGCCCTTGATCCGGGCTTGGTGAACAGGACGTCCACATGAGCGCGCGGCTGTATCAGGCCGGCCACGCCACTGGTGTCGGTAATAGGAACGGCGATGGCTCGTTTGCCCGGCTCAATGATGGCCGGCAAGCCCTCCAGCCCCGTGGCGCTGGCAATTTTAGAAAGCGTTACTGGCTCGTTCACGCTAACCGGAAAAAGCAACGGGCGGTCCAGCGCCTGTTTCTCATCGAGAATCGCCGCCTTGGGAACGTCTTTTTCCAAAACGCGAACTGCTCTCAAGTCTCCCTTACGCAGCCGTGTGCCGGCTGGAAGATCGCGCGCCGCGCCCTGGATCGCCACCGTCTTCTCGACGCGAGGTGCTTTCGTCGACGCATAGAGAAACCATGTGAGCAGAGCGGCCGAGACCCAGGCGCCGGCAAAGATGAACAGAACCTTTTGGCGATCCATGCTATGGCGCCTCCTGTAACGTGGCCACTTCGTCGCTATATAAGGTGACCCAACCCGCGTCGTCCAGCGCGGCTTTCAGCGCTGAGTTCCTAGGCAGCAATGCGTGCGTGAAACCGTAAGACCGCATCACGTCCCGCCAGCCGGGCTGCACGCTGGTCAGCGTCAGATACTGCTTCATAAACGGGACGCCATAGAAATCGCTCCGGCCGTCGAAGTACACTTTGCGGGCGCCATCGAACCGGTAAATCAGATATCCGCCATAACTGTCGGGCGCCACAATGTGCGCATTAGCCGGCAGCCTTTCGACTGCTGTCGCGGCCTGGACGGGAAACCGGCTGGAAGGAAATCCGATACCGGCGGCCAACGCCGGAACCTTCAGCGCCAATAACAACAAAAGCATCGCGCACGCCGCGAAGCCCCATCCATGGATGCCTTGATCGATCCGGCGGAGGCGGGATGAATACCGGAACGCGCAGTGGAGTGCCCGCTGCAACGGAGGACGCAAGCTCTCCACTCCCCTCAGAGCTTCACTCAACGCTCCGTTGGCGAGTGGCAGAATCGCCAGCGCGACTACGGGAAGCATTCGCGCCGAGCGCAAGCCCTCCCAGAGGAACGCACTCGCGAGCAGAAAGTGGGCCACCTTCTTTTGCATCAGCGCCACGATCGCGCCGGCCGCACCCAGACCAACCACGAGCATGATCTGTACAGCGCCCTTGGTATGGAAGTTAAACGATTGGAACTCGGCGACGCGGGCGGTCAGATCCTCGGCCCGCAAGTACGCGAAGATGTGGGCGTGCAGCCGCCACCCGTAGGGATTCACAAAGCTGCCGGCGAACCCGGCCAGCGCGGCCAGAAGGTACCAGCGGGCATTAGCCCGCTCCTTGACGGCGTCAAGCTGCCACAGCAGCGGGCGGATGGCATGCGATGCCGCATAGACGAGGGCGATGGCCGGGGCCAGAAAGAAACTGGCGTGAATATTGGCCCACAGCGCGGTGAAGGCGAAGATTAGAAGCAGATGACGCCATCGCGGCCGGCCCTGCTCGGCATACCAGACGGTTATCAGGAGAAAGACCCAGCTGAACACGTGCGGCCGGGCAAGCCAGTGGAGGCTGGCCGTAGTCACGATCGGCGCGGTCAGCAAGGCGCTGAGAAAAAAATCGCCGCCGACGGCCAACTGCAGCCGGACGCAAAGCCAGGTACAGGCAAAAATGACCAGGCCGAACAGGGCCGCCACACCGCGCAACCCATCCAGGCGGTGCGCCAAGCCCATGAGGACGTCGGAACCCCACTCCCACAGGAACCAGGCCTGCCCCGCTTTCGAGAACGAATAGAGATCGGAGGAAGGCAATGCGCGATGGGCGAGAATCCATTCTCCGGTGCGAATATGCCAGCCGGAGTCGGAGTCGCGGAACAGCTGCTCCGTTCCTCCAGACACAAAAAGGCAATAGGCCAGCGTGACCACGGCCAGCATTGCCGCCAGGTTCGGCAGCAGAAGCTGCGGCACTGCCCCGACCAACGCTTGCGATGGCAGTCCGGCCAGCTCGGCTTTGCTATCCGCCGGTGCCAATCGTAGCCAGCCCCTGCGTGATGCTGGAATACACGCTGATCAAGGCCACGGAAAGCGAATTGACCGTAGCGATGAGGCCTAATCCCAGCGCCGCCACGATCAGTGCATACTCCACCAGGTCCTGGCCTTGTTCGTCCCGAAATAACCGAAGCACGAATCCCTTGATCTGAATAATCACGTCCTCACTTCCCTCCGGCAACGGCTGCGTTGCTGGCCAACGCGGTTGGCGCCGCGGGCACATTCCCGGAAACATTCTCTTGGCTGGATCCCGCATTCACCGCAGGCTTGGATCTGGACCGGGATAACCATCCCTTGCCCTTTTTTGACGGTGCCGCGGGCTCGATGCTTATGGGCTTGCCGTCGTTGGCCGCAACCAGTCGAAGATTGGCGAGCGCCGCAGGAAAGTTGCGGCGTAGTTTGAGCGCGGCTTCAAGTTCGGCGCGGGCTTCGGTGTAGCGGCCCTGCTCGATGAACGTCGCAGCCAGATTGTTGTGGGCCACGGCGGGATCCGCGGAACGGCGCCACTCGGTCAAGTCCGCATCGCTGCCCTTCTGCGAAACCAACGCAGCGCCCAGGTTGTTGTGCGCAATCTGCGACGACGGATCAATCTCCAGCGCGCGACGAAATTCGCGCACGGCTTCGGCGGCGCGTCCCTGCAGCATCAGGTTATATCCCAGGTTGTTGTGCAGAGCGCTGTGGCCCTCCTCGAGAGTCAGAGCCGCGCGATGCGACTTCTCGGCGTCCGGCAGCCGGCCTAGCTCGTCTTCCAGGATCCCTTCGAACGAGAGAAGCTGCCAGCTGCCTTCGGGATGCCGGCTTAGCCACAGCTCCACACTCTCCAGCGCCCGCTTGGACTCCCCCAACGTACGAAAGGTCTTTGCCAGCTCCAATGCCACCACGATGGAATCGGGGAACCGGTCGGCGGCGAAACGGTAGTGCTCCAGCGCCAGTTCAGACAACCCTCGTTGCGCGTAGCGCCGCGCCAACAGAATCCGCGCATCAAGATCGTTGGGATTCTCTGCAAGACGCTGACGCAAGTGGCGCAATTCCAGATCGCCGTCGCCCGCATCCATCGCATTCTGTATCTGACGTTGCATCACTACGGAAACGGCGGGCTCGGAGATATGTCGCGCGGCGGTCTGCGCCTGACGCGCACACGAGGAGCATGCGAGCGCACAGCTCAACAGACTCGCGATTGCCATCAATGCGCGGCGTGACACGAAAGACCTCTCTAATATTCCGCTGTTTTTCCGGCCGGTTCCAAATTTCTGGTACCGTTTCTAATTTCAAAAAATGCTAGTACCGCGGAACTATTCGATACTGACTCGATAACTTTTGAGTTTTCTATTGCGTGGAAAACGGTTTCCTTGTATACCATACATGGAGGTTGGGTTGCAATCGGTGGCGTGTCTGCAGCGTCAGTGGCTTGTCTGGATTTGCGCGCTGCTGACGCCGCTGCTGCGGGGGCAGAGCGGCGCCACGTTTGGCGACGTGATTCCGCTCGGCGAGACACCCAGTGACCTCGTCCTCGACGAAAGCCGTCAGCGGCTGTATCTGGTCAATAGTCCGGCGAATCGAGTGGATGTTTACGACTACTCGGTCAAGGGCATCATCGGATGGTTCGATGTGGGCACTACACCTTTATCCGCGGCCCTGTCGATGGACAACAAGTTTCTCTACGTTACGAACCACGATAGTTCGTCTCTGTCGGTGATCAGTCTGACTCCAATCGGGAATCAGATTTTGGGTAGCGTCGTGAATACCGTTTCGCTACCGGCCAAACCGGAAGGCGTCGCGGTCGGGTTCGATGGCCGCGTTCTGATTTCGACGGACGGATCCACCACCACCGGCACCAGCGGCACGCTGTTGCTTTTTGATGGCTCTCAAGCCAGTCTGAATCAAGTGTTGCCGGTTGCGTTTGCACCGCCGATGACAACGCCGGCGGCATTGCAGGCACTCCCAAACACGCGGCCCACCACTCTCTTCAATGGCCGCTTGCTGCCGACACCGGATGGAGCATTTATTGTTGGCGTTAGTGAAATCAATACCAATATTTCAACTGTGGTGTTTGTCTATGACTGCACGGCTCAAAGTGTGGTCGTGAGCCGGACCGCGATCGGCCAATCCAGTACCCTGTCGATGTCGCCCGATGGCTCGGCGTTTATGGCCGGCTTCACACTCTACGACCGGCAGACGCTGAATGTCATCGCGCAGCAGAGCGCGGCGAATGCGCCGTTTACAGCGAGCGCTTTGTCTCTGAATCTCAACAAAGGCGGCAGCGTCTTTTCAGCCGACGGCACCACGCTGTACAGCGCGTTCAATACGACAAACCTCGCCACTCCGCCGCCCGCGCCCACAGCCACGACTCTCTTCATTTCCGATCCGCGCAACCTCGCGATTCGCCTGGGTATTAACCTGCCGGAAAGCCTCATCGACAAGATGGTGACTACCTCCACGGGGAGCGATGCCTGGGGGCTCTCCACTTCCGGTTTGATCCACTTGCCGCTGGCTACGCTTTTCAGTTACCCGATTCTGATGCCGGACTCGACTACCGTGTTTCTCGCGCAGGATGATTGCAACCGCGCGGTCGCGCAGGCCGCGCTTCGCATCAACAATATCGGCGGCGGAACGCTGAAGCTGGCACTGCCCGCAACGATTCCCGCCGCAGGTACTGCCTTGATTGTGTCTACCGATGCCGGTACCGCGCCGGCAACTCTAACCTTCACTCTGGATCCTGGACGATCTCCCGTAATCCGGACGCCCGGGACCAATCTCTATACTGGCGCCGGTTCCACTAACCAGGGAACGGTGATCAACCTCCAGCTCAGCTCTCCGAATGCCATTAATGCCGTGCCGATTATTCGCGTGTTTATGAACTACCGCGATTCCACCATGCGCGGTGTAATCTATCCCGTGGCCACTGTTCCGAACTCAACAACCGCCGCATATGAAGGTCTTCAGGACGTTCTGCTCGATCCGGTGCGCAACCGGGTTTACATCTCCAATTCCGGCTACAACCGGATCGAGGTGTTCGATACGCAGAAGATGGCATTTCAGCAACCCATACCTGTCGGGCAACTGCCGCATCAGATGGCCCTCGGAGCGGACGGCGCGACACTTTACGTCGCTACGACCGGAGGTGAACAGATCACGCTTGTAAATCTCGATCAGCAGCAGGTTATAGGCAGGATCCAAATTCCGCCGATTCCGCGAAACAGTAACAACGCCTTGACCGCCGTTCGGGGGATGGCTGTGGGCCAGACCAGCCTTCAGTTTGTGCGCAGCGACGGCACGCTCTGGAGCGCCAATAACGGCATGGCAGCGCCACGCACGGGCACTTCGGTCACGGGAATTAATACCAGCGGTGCTCAAACGGCGATCTCCGCCCCGCAGGCCATGCTCGACTCCGGCGACGGCTCGTACGGCATCCTCTTGGGAGGCAACGGAACGGCATATCTTTATAACGGCGCAGTCGATGCGTACACCTCATCGCACCAGTTGTTCACCGCTCCGATCATCGGTTACTACGGTCCGTTGGCTGCCGCATCGGGAGGATCCTTTCTGTTGGCCAATGGCTTGGTCTTGAACCCATCGCTGACAGCCATCGGCGGTGCGGCCAGCCCAGGCCAGTTGGTCATCGTTCCACCGGCCGGACCATTCCAGTTCCCAGGCATCGGTGTTACGAGCACCGGCCTGCGAAATATCGCCGCCGTGGCGCCTGTGGATCAGCGCTACTTCGTGCGCATGAGCACGGCTGTCCGCACCACAATTGCGAGCGCTACCAGCGACGATGTTCACACCCTCGTCGAAGCTGTCGATACGATGACGGGTGCCACCGCCACCGCCGTACTCATGCCTGACAACCCGGTCTGGTCCGAGTTCGGCATTACCCGCACACCGATGCCTCCCCGCCAGATGGTGGTGGATGCCAGCGGAACCATCTACGCGATCACGCTTTCCGGCTTGAGCGTGGTGCCGTTGACTCTGGCTGGTCCGCCGTCGCAGCCACAAATTGGCGCGGGCAGCCTCATCAACGCCGTGGATGGGACGGCAAACGTACAGCCGGGCTCCTTCGTCTATGTCAACGGGCTGAATCTCGCTGCGGGAGCCATCGCGCAATCATTTCCGCTGCCGACCGTTCTCGGCGGTTCCTGTGTCCTGGTCGGCGACGTGGCCGTGCCCCTAATCGCGACCTCCGGCAATCAGATTCTGGCTCAACTCCCAGCATCCGCGCTGTCGGGCCTTGCCGTTCTGCAGGTGCGATCCCTGGCAACCGCGCAGCAGAGCCCCCGGGTTGTCGTAACCATCCAGCAGCCATAACCTATCGGAGTACTCGGGTGCCACTTACGGTCAAGCAAGTTTTTCGAATTTGTTTCTCTCTTATAGTGATCCTGTGCGCCGGCAAAAGCTACGGGGCCACGTTCGGCCGCGTCGTCCCGCTCGTCGGAGGCGCGTCCGATCTCGCTCTCGATGAAGCCCGAGGCCGCGTTTACCTGACATCGAGTCTCTTGAATCAGGTACAGATCTATTCGATCGCCAACCAGAGCCTTCCTTCTGTTGTGCAAACGGACCTGACTCCGCTGTCGGCAGCGCTCTCGCGCGATGGAAAGTCGCTGTACGTGACCTGCTATGACGGACTGTTGCTCGATGTCATCGATCTGGATTCCTTGACCGTGACGGCGCGCGTGCGTTTGCCGGCGAAACCGGAAGGAGTGGCGGTCGGAAGCGACGGCCGTGTCCTTATCACCACGAGCGGCAGCGGCACCGCTGGCACCGCGAATCTGGTCCTGCTCTATGACCCCTCGGCTGTACTTGGGCCTCCGGTCACTGTGCTTCCTGTAACTCCGGCGACGCCCACACCTCCCACGCTGCCGCCGCCCTCC
>Ga0126371_10001114_pt1 | contig 22554 bp, 18 predicted proteins | sample PanSoiMetaPlot_4_FD_110145 | JGI IMG/M metagenome (GOLD analysis project Ga0126371, IMG submission 110145) | Tropical forest soil microbial communities from Panama - MetaG Plot_4 | ecosystem: Environmental > Terrestrial > Soil > Tropical forest > Bulk soil | place: Panama | collected 2016-02-17 | reverse complement strand
GCCGAGGATGGACGCAAAGCCGCCCAAGCCACCGAAGAACCCGTGACCGAACAGGAGTCCGAACAGCCCGGCGCCGAGGAATCCGCCGAGAAGCCCGCCGACCAGCCCGCGTCCGAACAAGCCGGGGCTCGGCGAAGGGTTGAGGCCAGGCCGCGCCGGCTGCGTCACGCTGCGGTTGAGGGGCGAAACGGTCGGGGCGGTGCGCGTCGGGGGTGGCGCCGAAAACGTGCGCGAGCCGCGGCTGCCCCCGCTGAACCCGCCGCCGACGCGCGCGTCGGCCGTGCCGGCAAGCATCCCGAGCGCGAGCGCAACCACAAGCACGGACGCAAGTCTGCGCAGAAACGAACGAAGCATCGACAACCTCCCAAGCCCGCTCCCGAGACCGCCCGGGTCCGGTCAGGCCATGATTTCGGCTGCGATGTGGGGAGGCGACGGCAGTTTTTGAAGGGGCGTCCGTAGGGCGCCGGGACGAGGCTCAATCCTCGCCGGCGATCGCCTCCGGCAGGCCACGCCCATCGTCGTCGCTATAGGCGCTCGGCAGGACGCCATGCCGCGTCTGGCGATCGCCATGCGGGGCGACCGAGCCCGTGACGCCGCTGTCGCGCCGGGCATAGCGCGAGCGCGCCCGCATCGCGATCTCGTCGCCCGAGACGGGGCCCGGCTCGCAGATGCGCGGCCGGCCGGCGCGCCGCATCAGGTCCACGTGGATGTGATTGTAGTGATAGCGGTTGGAGCCGGGCGCGAGCACGGTGGTGAACATCTGGCACGCCGCGCCTTGCACGTCACGCAGGAAGCCCTGCTCCTCGGGCGCGCCGTGCCAGCCGCGCTCGACCGTGATGGTGCGCCCATCGGCGAGCACGAAGGAGGCAATGTCGAGCGCATTGCCGAAGGCGTGCTCGGAGATGTGCGCGTTGGGATTGCCGTTCATGCCGCGGCACGAATAGGCCGAGATCTGGCGGATGCCGGTGACCGGCTCACCGAACCACTTCTGCGCCGCCGGCTGCACCGCCTCGCTGATCCAGCGATCGAGCACCGATACCAGCGGACACGCGAGCGTCGCGGGCGGCGACACCGAGGCCGTGGTGGCGACCGTGGCGTTCTGCGAGGGCGACATCGGCACGAGCTGGCCGCTGCCCGGATAGCTCGGCGGAAACGGCTCGCGCTGGGCGGGCGCCGATGCCGGCGCGCGCGCCCGCGGCGCGCCGTAGGTCGGCAATGGCGTCTGGTACTGGCCCGGCGCGTCCGGGTTGGGCGGCTCGTACCCGGGCGGCGAGAGCGAGACTGGATCGTCCGTGGCGGGCGCGCGCGAATAGGGCGCTGGCGGCGGATAGGCAGCGGCCGGCGCGCGCTGCGCGTCAGGATAAGGCGCGGCCGGCTCATAGGGAGCGGGCGCTGGCGCGCGTTGCGCGTCAGGATAGGGCGGGGGCGGCTCGTAAGGCGCCGGCGCAGGCGCGCGCTGCGCATCGGGATACGGCGCGGCCGGCTCGTAGTCCTGCTGCGACGGATACTGCGGCGGATACTGCGTCCGGGGCGGCAAGCGCGTATCGGCCGGATAATCCGGATTGGTGCTGAACGGCGGGTTTGACGGGTATTGCAGCGGCACGGATCGCGGCGGCGGAGAGGACGGCGCCGCGCCGTATTGCGGGTTGGGCGGCAGGCGCGTGTCGGCCGGATAATTCGGATTGACCGCAAAAGGCGTGTTCGCCGGATAGCCGGGCGGCGGCCGATATTGCGGCGCGCCGTATTGCGGATTGGCCGGATACTGCGATCGCTGCGCCGGGTATGCGGGCCTCGCCTGCGGCACGTCGCCGGGCGGGCGCACCGCCTCGTCCTCGTAGCCGAGCGGCGAAGGCTCGCCGAGCGCGCTCACCTTCAAGGGAAAATCGGCGCCGCACATGCCCGGCCCGTTGATGGGCGGGAGCAGCACGACCGAGGGACTCTCTTTCACCTCGCCGGCCTTGAGGCAGGCCTGCTCGGCCTCGCCGCGCCACGGCGGACGTTCCTCGCTCACGAAGCCGGGTTTGCAGCCGGCGAGCGCGACGAGAATGACGGAGCCGACGAGATACCAACCAACTCCACGCCTCATCCGCGGACAATGCGAGGCAGTCCGTTAACGAGCCTTTAGCAATACGCGCGTGCCCGCGCGGCCAGCGCGCCACATGGTAAAGAGTTGATGACCCCTTGATCGCACTGGAAGTTTCCGCTCACATCGCACCTCCGGGAGGGCCGCATGGACAGTCACCGCAGGTATACTTCTCCGATCATCGTCACCGCGACCGGCGCCACGTGATGCTGTCCGCCCTCGACCTCGCGCGCCGGATCGAATCCGGCGGGCTCGCCCCCGCGGCCGTGATCGATCTCTGCGCCGAGGCGATCGCGTCGCGGGAGCCCGAAATCCAGGCGTTCGTCGCGCTCGATGTCGCGGGCGCGCGACGGCAGGCGGAGGCAGCCGGGCTCGCCAACCGTCCGCTGCGCGGCCTGCCGGTCGGCGTGAAGGACATCTTCGACACGGTCGACTTTCCGACCGAGTGCGGCACGCCGATTTTTGCCGGCAACCGCCCGCGCGGCGACGCGGCGCTCGTCGCGCTGATCCGCCGCGCCGGCGGCATCGTGCTCGGCAAGACGGTGACGACCGAGCTCGCATTCCTCGATCCGAGCAAGACGCACAATCCGCACGATCCGTCGCGCTCGCCCGGCGGCTCGTCGTCGGGCTCGGCGGCGAGCATCGCCGCCGGCATGCTGCCGATCGCGGTCGGCAGCCAGACTGGCGGATCGGTGATCCGGCCCGCCGCCTATTGCGGCGTCACCGGCTTCAAGCCGTCCTATCGTCTGCTGCCGAGCGCCGGCCTCAAGCACTTCTCGGTCTATCTCGACACCGCCGGCCTCTTCGCGGCACGCGTCGCCGACGTCGCCTTCGCGGCCGCCGCGATCACGGGCCGCGAGCTGCGCGTCGACCGCGCGAGCATCGCGACGCCGCGCATCGCCATCGCGCGCAGCAATGTGTGGGACCAGGCGAGCGCCGACATGCAGCGCGCGCTCGAGACCGCCGCAAAGGCCGCGGCCGCGTCAGGCGCGCAGATCGCCGAGCCGGCATGGCCCGCGTTCCTCACCGACGCTTTCCACGCGCATGCCGTCATCCAGGACTACGAGGCGTTCCGCACACTCGCGTTCGAATACGATCGCCATCGCGAGCAGCTGAGCGGCGTCCTGCGCGACATGCTCGACAAGGCCGCCGCCGTCACGGCCGACGACTACGACGCGGCGCGCCGCACCACCAAGCGCGCGCGCCAGGCGCTCGCCGATTTCATGAGCGAGTTCGACGCGCTGCTCACGCCGTCGGCGCCGAGCGCCGCGCCGCCACCCGACACGACCGGCCCCGCGATCTTCAATCGCGTGTGGACGCTGATGGGCACGCCGTGCGTGAACGTCACCGGATTGAAGGACGCGCGCGGACTTCCGCTCGGCGTGCAGATCGTCGGCCGCTTCGGCCGCGATCACGAGGCGCTGCTCGCCGCACAGTTTTTGGAAAATGCGATCGAGTGCCGTTTCTGAAGAGTCTGCGCGACGACCGCAATCGGCACGTAAACACCGGTTTCGCCATTTCGACTTTCGTTCCATGCGGCGTCGCATGGCTCGCGGAAACGTCCCGCGACAAATTCTCGCGGCGTCAATGCTCGCAATTCCAATGGGTTGCCTCGTCAGCGGTAGGCCCATGGGGAGCACGCGAGCGCACCGCAGCATCGATGTAACTTTTGCAGAGGGCCCGGTTTTGCTAAACATCTGTTCATCAGCAACCACAAGGAGTCTCTCGTGGACCTTGCCCTGAAACCGAATGTGTTCGATTTCCTGGCGCTGGTTGCGGCCCTCTGCCTCGTCGGCGCAATCGTGCTCGGCGCGTTCTGATTTCAGCTAGTCCAACGATAAGGCCTTAAGGCCCGACAACCACCGCGACGGAATTGCGCGGTCACAGGTGGAAAAAAGAGCACCGGACGGGATGGGCCGTCCGGTGCTCTTCATTTCTGGTGGACCGTCATTGCGAGCGAAGCGAAGCAATCTCGCGCCACGAGTCATATGCCGACCGAGATTGCTTCGGCGCCTGCGGCGCCTCGCAATGACGAGAACGAATCTATGCCGCGGGCGCGCGGACGCGCTGCGCCGGATCGTAGTTGAGCACGGGCGCGAGCCAGCGCTCGGCTTCCTCGACCGTCCAGCCCTTGCGTCGCGCGTAATCCTCGATCTGGTCGCGCTCGATCTTGCCGACGCCGAAATAGTGGCTTTGCGGATGTGCGAAATAGAGGCCGCTCACCGAGGCGCCCGGCCACATCGCGAAGCTCTCCGTGAGCCTCACGCCGATCGCGCGCTCGGCATCGAGCAGATGAAACAGCGTCGCCTTCTCGGTGTGGTCGGGCTGCGCCGGATAGCCCGGCGCGGGCCGGATGCCGCGATATTTCTCCGCGATCAGATCGGCGTTGCTCAGTGCCTCGTCCGCCGCATAGCCCCACAGCTCGCGCCGCACGAGCGCATGCATCCGTTCGGCGAAGGCTTCCGCCAGACGGTCCGCCAGCGCCTTCACGAGGATCGACGAATAGTCGTCGTTCGCGCCCTTGAAGCGGTCGGCGACCGCGTCCTCGCCGAGCCCCGCCGTGACGATGAAGGCGCCGATGTGATCGGCGACGCCGGGCGGCGCGACGAAATCGGCGAGCGCCGTGTTGGCGCGGCCCTCGCGCCGCGCCAGCTGCTGGCGCAGCGTATGCAGGATCGCGATCGGCTGGTGGCGCGTCTCGTCGGCGAAGACCGCGATGTCGTCGCCCTGCGCGTTGGCGGGCCAGAAGCCGACGACGGCGCTGGCGCGGAACCAGCGCTCGGCGATGATCCGGTCGAGCATCTTGCGCGCATCGTCGTAGAGCGCGCGTGCCGCCTCGCCGACCTTGGCGTCGTCGAGGATCGCGGGGAATTTTCCGGTGAGCTCCCAGGTCGCGAAGAACGGCGACCAGTCGACGAACGGCACGAGGTCGGCCAACGCGTGGTCCGCGAGCACGCGCGTGCCGAGGAACGTCGGCTGCGACGGCGCATACGCGCCCCAGTCGAGCCTGAGCGCATTGGCGCGCGCGTCGCCGAGCGCGACGCGCTGCTTGTTCGCCTCGCCGCGCGCGTGCGCGGCCGCGATGCGCGCGTACTCGGCGCGCGTCTCGGCCACATAGGCGTCGCGGTTCTGCCGCGACATCAGCGCGCCGACGACGCCGACCGCGCGGCTCGCGTCGTTGACGTAGACGGCCTGGCCGCGGCGATAGTTGGGATGGATCTTCACCGCCGTGTGCACGCGGCTCGTGGTCGCGCCGCCGATCAGCAGCGGCAGGTCGAAACCCTGGCGCTCCATCTCGGCCGCGACGCCGCACATCTCGTCGAGTGACGGCGTGATCAGGCCCGACAAGCCGACGATGTCGGCGCCCTCGGCCTTGGCGGTCTCGAGGATCTTTGCCGCCGGCACCATCACGCCGAGATCGGTGACCTCGTAATTGTTGCACTGGAGCACGACGCCGACGATGTTCTTGCCGATGTCGTGCACGTCGCCCTTGACGGTCGCGAGCACGATCTTGCCGTTCGACCGGCGCGCGCCCTCGCCGCGCTCCGCCTTTTCCTTCTCCATGAACGGCATCAGGTAGGCGACCGCCTGCTTCATCACGCGCGCCGACTTCACCACCTGCGGCAGGAACATCTTGCCCGAGCCGAACAGGTCGCCGACCACGTTCATGCCCGCCATCAGCGGCCCCTCGATCACGTCGAGCGGCCGCACCGAAGCGGCGCGCGCTTCCTCGGTATCCTGCGTGATGAAGTCGGTGATGCCGTGCACCAGCGCATGCGCGAGCCGCTTGTCGACCGGCCATTCGCGCCATGCAAGGTCGGCCTCCTTCGCCTCGCGGCCCTTGCCGTGGAAGCGCTGCGCCAGTCCGAGCAGGTGCTCGGCCGCCTCGGGCTTGCGGTTGAGCACCACGTCCTCGCAGGCCGCGCGCAACTCCGCGTCGAGGTCGTCGTACACCGCCATCTGGCCGGCGTTGACGATGCCCATGTCCATGCCGACCTGGATCGCGTGATAGAGAAAGACCGAATGCATCGCCTCGCGCACCGGCTCGTTGCCGCGGAACGAGAACGAGAGATTCGACACGCCGCCCGACACGTGGGCGTGCGCAAGATTTTTCCGGATCCAGCGCGTCGCCTCGATGAAGGCAAGCCCGTAGCCGTTGTGCTCCTCGATGCCGGTCGCTATCGCAAAAATGTTCGGATCGACGATGATGTCCTCGGGCGGAAAGCCGACCTGGGTCACCAGGATGTCGTAGGCGCGTTTCGCGATCGCGCACTTGCGTTCGAGCGTGTCCGCCTGCCCCTGCTCGTCGAACGCCATCACGACCACGGCGGCGCCGTGCCTGCGCACCACCTTGGCGTGGCGCACGAACTCCGCCTCGCCTTCCTTGAGCGAGATCGAGTTGACCACCGGCTTGCCCTGCAGGCACTTGAGCCCGGCCTCGATCACGCTGAACTTCGAGGAATCGACCATCACGGGCACGCGCGCGATGTCGGGCTCGGAGGCGACGAGGTTGAGGAACGTCACCATTGCGGCTTCCGAATCGAGCAGGCCCTCGTCCATGTTGACGTCGATCACCTGCGCGCCGTTCTCGACCTGGTCGCGCGCGACCGAGAGGGCCGCCGAGTAGTCGCCGGCGGTGACGAGCTTGCGAAACTTGGCCGAGCCCGTGACGTTGGTGCGCTCGCCCACGTTGACGAAGGGGATTTCCGGCGAGAGCGTGAACGCTTCGAGGCCGGAGAGTCGCAGATGGCGCGGCGGCTCGGGGATCGTGCGCGGCGCCTTGCCGTCGACCGCCTGCGCGATGGCGCGGATATGTGCCGGCGTGGTGCCGCAGCAGCCGCCCACCACGTTGACCAACCCTGCATCCGCGAACTCGCCGAGCAGCTCCGCCATGTATTCGGGGCTCTCGTCGTAGAGGCCGAACTCGTTGGGCAGGCCGGCGTTCGGATAGGCGCACACCAGCGTGTCGGCGACGCGGGCGAGCTCGGCGATATGCGCGCGCATTTCCTTGGCGCCGAGCGCGCAGTTGAGCCCGATCGACAGCGGCATCGCGTGGCGCACAGAATTCCAGAAGGCTTCCGGCGTCTGGCCCGACAGCATGCGGCCGGAGCGGTCCGTGATGGTGCCGGAGATCATCACGGGCACGCGGGCGCCGCGCTCGTCGAACAGCTCCTCGATGGCGTAGATCGCGGCCTTGGCGTTGAGCGTGTCGAATATCGTCTCGAGCAGCAGGATGTCGGCGCCGCCGTCGAGGAGCCCGCGCGCCTGCTCGGCGTAGGCCGCGCGCAACTGGTCGAAGGTGACGGCGCGGAAGCCCGGATTGCTCACGTCGGGCGAGATCGAGGCGGTGCGGTTGGTCGGCCCGATCGCGCCGGCGACGAAGCGCGGCCGGCCGTCCTCGGCGCTCGCCAGGCGCGCCGCCTCGTGCGCGAGCCTTGCGCCCGCGAGATTGAGCTCGTGCGCGATGCCTTCCATGCCGTAGTCGGCCTGCGCGATCGCGGTCGACGAGAACGTGTTGGTCGCGACGATGTCGGCGCCCGCGCGCAGATAGGCGAGATGGATGTCGCGGATGGCGTCGGGCCTGGTGAGGTTGAGCAGGTCGTTGTTGCCGCGCACCTCCCGGTTCCAGGCATCGAAGCGCGCCCCGCGGAACTCCTCCTCCTCGAGCTTCAGCGCCTGGATCATCGTCCCCATGGCGCCGTCGAGCACCAGGATGCGCTCGCGCGCGAGGGCGCGGAGCGAGGATTCGATGGGGAAAAATTGCGAATGCTTCATTGCCACGTACTCAGCGCGTGCGCCCCCTCTCCCCGAAGGGGAGAGGGTCGGGGTGAGGGGCGTTCGGAGCCTGCGGCAGAGTCGCAAGAATCTCCTCGAGCACCCCATTCATGTTGCTCATCACATCGTTGTTCCAGAATCGCAGCGCGAGGTAGCCGCAGGATTCCAAAACCGCCGTCCGCTTTGCATCAGCTTCGGTGCGCTCCGAATGCTGGCCTCATCAAGCTCGATGATAAGCTTGCCGTCGGGGCAGCAAAAATCGGCGATGTAACGATCGATGGGGACCTGCCGCTTGAATTTCCATCCGTTAAGTCTGCGATCACGCAACCGTAGCCATAGCTTTCGTTCCACGTCCGTTTGATCGCGGCGCAAGCGGCGGGCAGTTTCGACTCGCTGGCTCATAGATCCCCTCACCCGCCCGCGCTGCGCGCGGGCACCCTCTCCCCTGCGGGAAGAGGGGAAGGAAGAGCGCGCCGCAAACCCAGCAAGTGACAAACCGCATAAACCAGGTCGGCGCGGTTCATCGTGTAGAAGTGGAAATCGCGCACACCGCGGTCGACGAGGTCGAGCACCTGCTCGGCCGCAACCGCGGCGGCGATCAGCTTGCGGGTCGCCGGGTCGTCGTCGAGGCCGGCGAAACGCTCGGCGAGCCACTCGGGCACCGTCGCTCCGCAGCGCTCCGCGAAGACGCGCGTCTGCTTGAAGTTCTGCACCGGCAGGATGCCGGGCACCACGGGAATCGAAATCCCGCGTGCGCGCACGCGATCGAGATAGCGGAAGTAGAGGTCGTTATCGAAGAAGAACTGGGTGATGGCGCGGCTCGCGCCGGCGTCGACCTTGGCGGCGAGCATGTCGATGTCCGCCTCGACCGTCGGGCTGTCGGGGTGCTTCTCGGGATAGGCGGAGACGGAAATCTCCGCGTCGCATTGCCGCCTGATGCCGGCGACCAGATCGGCCGCGTTGCGATAGCCGTCCGGATGCGGCGCGTAGCGCTCGCCGACGCCGCCGACCGGATCGCCGCGCAGCGCCACGATGTGGCGCACGCCCGCCGCTCCATAGCCCGCGATCACGGCGTCGATGTCGGCGCGCGTCGCCGCAACGCAGGTGAGATGCGCGGCGGGCACGAGCGACGTCTCGGCGAGGATGCGCTTCACCGTCGCGTGCGTGCGCTCGCGCGTCGAGCCGCCGGCGCCGTAGGTGACCGAGACGAATGCGGGCGCGAGCGGCGCGAGGCGCTCGATCGACTCCCACAGCGTCTTTTCCATCTCCGCCGTCTTCGGCGGGAAGAACTCGAACGACACGCGCACGTCGCGTCCGCCGCCCGCGAACCGGCTGCGCCGCGCCCCGACGCCTTGCACCACGTCCTTCATCACGCCACCTCGCGTGCGCCGGCGAGCAGGATGCGGGGGTCGCGCGCGAGCCACAGCGACACCGCGATCTTGCCGTCCAGGCCCGGCGCGACATTGTTCTGCCGCAGCACCTCGAGGCCCGCCTGCTCCAGCCATTGCGTGACCGCTTCGGGCGCGAAGCCGAGCCGGCGATGCGCGTGCTCCTCGCGCAGGAACTCGAGATCATGCGGCGCGAAATCGATCACCAGCAGGCGTCCCTGCGGCCGCAGCACGCGCGCCGCCTCGCGGATCGCGCGGGCCCCGTCGTCGAGGAAGTGCAGCACCTGGTGCACGATCACGACATCGAACGAGTCGCGCGGCAGCGGCAGGTCGTAGATGTCGCCCTGGCGCACGCTGCAATGCTTCAGGCCCGCATGGTCGAGGCGCGCGCGAGCGAGCGCCAGCATGTCGAGCGAAAGATCGATGCCGAGCCCGCGCTCGAGGCCGGGCCCGAGCAGCTCCAGCATGCGGCCGGTGCCGGTGCCGAGATCGAGGAGCGAGCGGAACGGCCTGTCGGCGAGCGTCGCCTGCACCTCGGCCTCGACGGCCTCGTCGGCGGCGTGCAGCGCACGAATGCGGTCCCACTCGGCGGCATGCTGTTTGAAGTAGGCCTGCGCGGCCGCGGTGCGGGCGGCACGCACCTCGGCGAGCCGCTCGCGGTCGCGCGCGATCACGGTGTCGCGCTCGTCGAGCCGGGCGATCAGCGCGCGGATCGCCAGCGCGGCCGATCCGTGCTCGGCAAGGCGGAAGAACGCCCAGGCGCCCTCACGGAAGCGCGCCACCAGCCCGGCCTCGGCCAGGAGCTTGAGGTGCCGCGAGATGCGCGGCTGCGACTGGCGCAGGATGTCGGTGAGGTCGGAGACCGTGAGCTCGGCCTCGTTGAGCAGCGCCAGAATGCGCAGCCGCGTCTCCTCGCCGGCCGCCTTGAGCGCCGTGTTGAGATCGTCGAAGCCGACCTGGTCGGGATCCGGCATGGATGGGATATCTCCCAAGTGGGCAGCCTTACCGCTCAACAACATAATATAAACATATCTTTATGCCGTTAACAGGACCTGCGCAAGCGGGATTTGGCCCATCGGGCAACTAGTGCCGCGAACCCGAAGTTCGCACGATTTCTCGGCGAGCACGGTTTGCGAACTTCGGGTTCAAAAGCGGCACTAGAATCATAGTCTTGCTAGTGTCCTTTCGATTCCGAAGTTCGCTCAGAGGTCGCTGCGAACGCATGCGAACTTCGGAATCGGGACACTAGTTGGAAATGGGCCTGCCCATTGGATAATGAGAGAGCCATGGCCGACGACGCCGGAATCCGCCCGGGCGAGATCAAGGTCGAATTGCCCCAGGGCTTCGACGCCGGCCTCTATTTCATCGGCCGCATCCGCACCCCCTGGCCGACCCGCGACGACTGCCCGAAGAACGGCCGCGAGTCCGACGCGGTCTGCACCATCGAGGTCGATCCGCGCTACGCCGCGGCGCTGGCCGGGGTCGCGAGCAGCACGCATCTGCTCGTGCTCTATTGGATGGACGAGGCGCGGCGCGACCTCGTCGTGCAGGCACCGCGCCACTACGGCGAGCCGCGCGGCACCTTCGCGCTGCGCTCGCCGGTGCGGCCGAACCCGATCGCCGCGAGCGTCGTGAAGCTCGTGCAGGTGGAGGACCTGCGCCTTTCCGTCGTCGGCCTCGACTGCCGCGACGGCACGCCACTCATCGATCTCAAGCCCTATTTCGCCTCGACCGACGCCGTGCCGGATGCCGTGGTCGGGTGGCACGCCAAGCGGTGAGCCCTTCACCCTCCCCTGCAGGGGAGGGTGAAGACCCGGCATTGCGCGACAGACGATACAATTCGATTCAAACCCGCTCCCCGATATTTGAACCTTTTCAACCGCTGCGGCGACCTAGAGGCAAGAACACAGGGGGTCGTTCATGTCTCGCATCCGCGCTTTCCGCTCCATCGCGATTGCCGCCCTCGCCGGTGCCACGCTCACCGCCGCCGCTTCCGCCAATCCGCTCTCGCTCTTTTCGCCCGACCAGCAGTCCTCCGGCGACACGCGCGCCCTCGCCTATGCGCACGAGGACAGTGCCCCGGCCCTCGAGCAGCCCAGCCGCTTTAAGCGCCAGGTCGTCGGCTACGCCACGAACGAGGCGCCCGGCACCATCATCATCGACACGCCCAACACCTATCTCTATCTCGTGCTCGGCAACGGCCGCGCGCTGCGCTACGGCATCGGCGTCGGCCGCCAGGGCTTTGCCTGGTCGGGTGTGCAGGCGATCAGCAAGAAGGCCGAGTGGCCGGATTGGACGCCGCCGCCCGAGATGCTCGCCCGCCAGCCCTACCTGCCGCGCTTCATGGCCGGCGGCCCGGGCAACCCGCTCGGCGCCCGCGCCATGTACCTCGGCGGCACCGAGTATCGCATCCACGGCACCAACGCGCCGGAGTCGATCGGCACCCGCGTGTCGTCGGGCTGCATCCGCCTCGTCAACGAGGACGTGATCGACCTCTACGGCCGCGTCAATGTCGGCGCCAAGGTCGTCGTGCTGCCGATCGAGCACCACGTCGCGCGCGTGAGCGTGCGGTAGGACACATTGTCCAGAAGATTTCGTCGTCATGGCCGGGCTTGTCCCGGCCATCCACGTCTTAGGGCAGCGCCAGCAAGAAGACGTGGATGCCCGGGACAAGCCCGGGCATGACGGAGAATACGTCCGCGTCTACTGCGAATTGAAATAGCTCAGGCCGGCGGACGACGCCGCGCCGGTGACGACGCACGGGATGCCGAACTCGACCTGGCCGGCCGCGGCCGCACCGATGCAGCCGAGCGCGAGCGCGCCCTGGCCGATCTGCCCCCACAGCGAGACGTCGCGCTTGTAGCCGGGCCCCTTGCGCTTGAGCTCGTCGATCGAGGCGAGCGCGTCCTTGCGCAGCTTCGCCAGATCCATCGTCTCGGCCGCGAGCGTCACCTCGTCGAGCTCCTTCTTCACGTCGGCCGGATAGAATTTGGCGACGCCCTTGAGCATGGCGAGGAGTTTTGCGTCGCGCGACGCGTTGGCGGCGAGCGTGTACTTCGCCATGCCGCCGAGGGTCAGCTTGTCGACGTCGTTGCGGTCCTTCGACCAGGAGAGCAGCGCGATGATGTCGGAGACCGCCGGGTTGAACGACCCGGTCGCGCAGTAGTAGCCCCACAGGATGTCGAGCAGCGCCGGGGTCGGCAGCAGCGCCACCTTCTTCTTGTCCTTGTCGCCGAGCCCGATCCAGCCGCCGATCTTGTCGAACGTCCCGGGCGCCTGCTCGAAGCCCGCCTGCTGCAGGGTCGGCAGCTCGCCCATGAGGTACTTCTGGATCATCAGCTGGCGCGTCGGCAGGCTGGCGCGATGGCGATAAAGCAGCTCCTTCCAGCCGGGCATCTCCGAGTAGGCCACCGCCTGCACCAGCGCCCATTGGTCCTCCGCCGGCATCGGCAGCATGCGCTCGAACAGACGATCGGCCTGCGCCGCATTGTCGCGCAGCACGCCGGCGATGAAGCCGATGAAGGCGCCGGAGTTTTCGGGATCCTTGAAGATGCCGAGCTGGCTCATGGCGTGCACGGCATCCGGCACATGCGCCGGATCGCGATGCATCCGATATTGGTTGATCCAGCCGAGCACGGCCTCGCGCGACGTGAACGTGCCCGGCTTCAGCGCGGCCGGCCTCAACACGCCGGGTTTCGGCGTCGCGGCCGCAGCCGGCGCGCCGAGGACGGCAAGAGCTGTCAAAATAGCAAAGCCAGCGATGACGCGGCGCATGTCCCCTCCACGATCGCCTGAACCGACCCCCAAAACTGGAGCAAGGACATCAAGCCGGTGCGACCATTTCGTGGGCGCGACCGCGCGAAAACGTGACCGGATCGCGGCGTTTCGCGGCATAACGGTGGCTGGATCGGGCCGCGCAGGTGACTATAGTGCGCGCCCTGTCAATGATGGGAGTACCTATGCGCATTGGTGTGATGGCGGCGGGTGCCGTCGGGGCCTATTTCGGCGGCCGGCTCGCGGCGGGCGGTCACGACGTCGTGTTTTTCGCGCGCGGCAAGAATCTCGCGGCGCTGCGGAAGGACGGCCTGAAGATCAACAGCATCAAGGGCGACCTGCACCTCCCCAAGGTCGACGCGACCGACGACCCGAAGTCCGTGGCGCCCGTCGACGTGGTGCTGTTCGCCGTGAAGCTGTGGGATACCGAAGCCGCGGGCGAGCTGACGCGGCCGATCGTCGGGCCGCAAACGCGCGTCATCACCTTGCAGAACGGCGTCGACTCGGTCGAGCGCCTCGCGCCGATCCTCGGGCGCGACAACGTGGTGGGCGGCATCGCGTACTGCGCGACGGTGCTCTCGGCGCCCGGCGTCGTCTCGCACACCAGCGATTTCGCCCAGATCCGCTGCGGCCGCGTCGACGGCAAGCCCGACCCGGTGCTCACCGCGCTCGCGGACGCCGCGAAGAAGATCAACCTCGACATCGTGCAGACCGACTCGTTCGAGGTCGACCGCTGGAAGAAGTTCGTCTTCCTCGCCGCCATGTCCGGCATGACCAGCGCGACGCGCGAGCCGCTCGGCAAGATCCTCTCCGATGCCGACACCAAGACGATGTTTCACGAGCTGCTGCGCGAGATCGTGGCGGTCGGGCGCGCCAAGGGCGTGGGGCTGCCGGCAGATTTCGCCGAGGACCGCATGAAGTTCGCCGCCACCACGCCGTTCGGCTTCAAGGCCTCGATGGCGCACGACCTCGAGCGCGGCAACCGCATGGAGCTCGACTGGCTCGCCGGCCGCGTCGTCTCGCTCGGCCGCGAGCTCGGGGTGCCGGTGCCGATGAACACCGCGGTCTACGGCGTGCTCAAGCTGCACCGGATGGGAAACGCCGCGTGACGCGGCGCGCGCTGTTGCTCGACGACCTCGGCGAGCTCACGGCGGCGCTGCGCAGCGCCGAGCGTCCGCCGCGGATCCTGCGCGCCGCCGAGACGCTGACCGGCGCCGTGATCGGCCACCGCCTGTTCACCGTCATGCGCTACGACGCCGACCGCGGCGAGGTCGAGCGCGTGCACACCAGCCAGCCCGCCGCCTATCCGGTCGGCGGCCGCAAGCGCAAGAAGGACACCGCGTGGAGCGATCACGTGCTGCGCGACATGCAGGTCTTTCGCGCCAATGACGCGGACGGCATCCGCACCGCCTTCGACGACCACGCGACGATTGCCTCGCTCGGCCTGGGCGCGGTGCTCAACATCCCGCTCGTCCTGGCCGGCCGCTGCCTCGGCACGATGAATTTGCTGCACGACGCGGGATGGTACACGGAAGAGGACGAGGTGACGGGGCTGCTGCTGGGATCGTTTCTGCTGCCGGTTCTTGCGAATGAAGCAAACCCGTCACCCTGAGGTGCTCGGCGCTGCGCGCCGAGCCTCGAAGGGCCCCCGAGGTGCCGCTTGCTCTTTGCTGCGCCATCCGGGCCGATCATCCTTCGAGGCTCGCTTCGCTCGCACCTCAGGATGACGGATCATAGTCATCTCCCGATCGCATAGGCCTGCATCAACCGCGGCGTCGCGGCCGCCATCAACATGCCGTCCTCGCGCTTGACCGCGCAGACGCGGCCGAGCGCCCAGGGCCCTTCCACCTGCACGTCGTGGCCGCGCCGGCGCAGCGCCGTGATCGCGGCGTCGCCCCAGCGCTCCTCAACCAAGAGCTTGTTCGGCTCGGCCTTGCGCGGATAGAACGACTGCGGAAAGTGCCGGCTGGTGAACAGCGGCAGGTCGATCGCCTCCTGCAGATCCAGCCCGTGGTGGACGTGGCGCAACAGCATCGCGAGCGTCCACTGGTCCTGCTGGTCGCCGCCCGGCGTGCCCATGGCGAGGAACGCCTCGCCGTCGCGGGTGATCAGCGTCGGCGTCAAGGTCGTGCGCGGCCGCGCGCCCGCGCGCACGGTCGATGGATGCCCCTCCTCGACCCAGCCCATCTGGCCGCGCGTCGTGATCGGAAAGCCGAGCTCGGGGACGACCGGCGAGCTCTGCAGCCAGCCGCCCGACGGCGTCGCCGAGAGCATGTTGCCCCATTGATCGACCACGTCGATGTGCACCGTGTCGCCCCACTCGACCGGCAGCGGCGCGAACGTCGGCTCGCCCTGGCCGATGCCATATGGCACCTCGGCGCCGGCCATCGCCAGCACGCGCGCCATGCGCTCGGCCGCGCCCGGCAGATCCCCCGGCTGCAGCGTGCGCGAGGCGTCCTCGTCGACGAGCTTGCGCCGGCCCGCCGCGTAGTCGTCCGACAGCAGGGTCGCGAGCGGCACGTCGACCACGTCCGGATCGCCGTAAAACACCTCGCGGTCCGCATAGGCGAGCTTGAGGCATTCGACCAGCGTGTGGGCAAACCGCTCGCCCGCCGGCTCCATCGCGTCGAGGTCGAAGCCGTCGAGCATCGCGAGCGCCTGCAGGAAGACCGGCCCCTGCCCCCATGGGCGCGTCTTGTGCACGTCGAGCCCGCGATAGCGCCGCGACACGGTCGGCTCGATGCGCGCGCTGTAGAGCGCGAGATCGTCGCCGGTGAGCAGCCCGCCATTGCGGCGTCCGCTCGAGTCGATCAGCTGCGCGGTCCGGTAGAAGCGGTCGATCGCCTCGGCGACGAAGCCGCGATAGAAGACGTCGCGCGCCTTTTCGATCTGCGCGACCCGATCGCCGCCCACGCTTGCGGCTTCGGCCAGGATGCGCCGATAGGTCGCCGCCGTTTGCGGCGTGCGCATCAGCTCGCGCGGCCGCGGCACCTCGCCCTGCGGCAGCCACACCTTCGCGCAGGTCGGCCACTCGGTCGTGAAGAAGTCCTTCGCGGCAAGAATCGAGGCCGCGACGCGCGGCAGCACCGGAAAGCCGTTCTCCGCATAGCCGATCGCCGGCGCGAGCACGTCGGCGAGCGTGAGCGTGCCGTAGTCGCGCAACAGCAGCATCCAGGCGTCGAAAGCGCCCGGCACCACCGCGGGCAGGAGCCCGGTGCCCGGCACCTGCTTCAACCCGAGCTGCGCGAAACGCGCAAGGGTAGCCGCCGCCGGATAGGGCCCCTGCCCGCAGATCACGACGGGCGCGGGCGCATCATGCGCCTTGAGGATGATCGGCACCTCGCCGCCCGGGCCGACCAGGTGCGGCTCGATGATCTGCAGCACGAAGCCCGCCGCGGCCGCCGCGTCGAAGGCATTGCCGCCGCGCTCGAGCGCCGACATCGCGACTGCGCTCGCGATCCAGTGGGTGGTCGCCACCGCCCCGAAGGTGCCGCGGATCTCGGGACGGGTCGTGAAGGTCTGCATGCGGACTCGCGGGTTCCAAGAGGTCGACGCGGTCGCATTGACCACGCCGGCCCATTCGCGGCAAGTGTCTCCCGCGAATTTGTGCCGGAGGATGGCAAGAATAAAGGTGACGACAATGACGACGACCCTGCACCGCCGATCCCTGCTGACCGCCCTCGCCGGCCTCGCGGCCTTGGCCCCGCTCTCGCGCGCCTTCGCCGAGACCTGGCCCAGCCGCCCGCTCAGCCTCGTCGTCCCGTTCGCGCCCGGCGGCTCGACCGACATCCTGGCGCGCATCGTCGCGGCGCACCTGCACGAGGCGCTCGGCCAGCCGGTCGTGGTCGAGAACCGCACCGGCGCCTCCGGCAACATCGGCACCGCCAACGTCGCGCGCGCGGCGCCGGACGGCTACACGTTCCTGTTCAACACGATGAGCGTGCATACGATGAACCACGCGCTCTTCGCCAAGATGCCGTTCGACGGCGTGAAGGATTTCTCCCCGATCACGCTGCTCGCCTACGTCACCAACACCATGGTGGTGCATCCCTCGGTGCCGGCGAAGACCGTCAAGGAGTTCATCGACTACGCCAAGCAGAACCCCGGCAAGATCAACTACGCCTCGGCCGGCCCGGGCTCGACCAACCATCTGTGCGGCGCGCTGTTCGAGAAGATGGCGGGCGTCGAGATGGTGCACGTGCCCTATCGCGGCGGCGCGCCCGCCGTCGCCGACACGGTCGCGGGCCGCGCCCAGCTCTTCTTCACCGCCGGCACGCAGAGCCTGCCGTACGTGAAGGCGGACAAGCTGCGCCTGCTCGCCGTCACCGAGGCCAAGCGCTCGTCGTTCCTGCCCGACGTGCCGACCGTCGCCGAGACTTTGCCGGGCTACGAGATGGCCGTGTGGTACGGCGCCTACGGCCCGGCCGGCATGCCGCGCGACATCGTCGCGCGGCTCAACCAGGAAATCAGCCGCATCCTCTTCCTGCCCGAGGTCAAGGCCAGCATGGACAAGATCGCGGTCGAGGTCGCGAAATCGACGCCCGAGGAGCTCGGGACGATGACCGCCCGCGACGCCGAGAAATGGGGCCGCATCATCAAGGAGCTCGGCATCACGGCGCAGTAAAGAACATCGTCATTGCGAGGCGTGCGCAGCACGCCGAAGCAATCTCGATCGGCATATGCATGCGTTCGTAGAGCGAGATTGCTTCGTCGCTACGCTCCTCGCAATGACGGTGTGTTTATTGTGCAAGCTGGCTCCCTGAACTTGCGGTATGGCTTTTTCATACCCCATGCTAGGATCATGGCGTTTGACAAAAGGGCGTACTGATGGCCGCCACCGCAAAGCGCACATTCAGCCTGCCGGCCGAGCACACGAAATTCATCGATGCCAAGGTGGCCTCGGGCGACTACGCCTCCGCCAGCGAGGTCGTGCGTGCGGGGCTGCGCGCCCTGCAGGAGCGTGACGCAGCCGTCGAACGCTGGCTACGCGAGGAAGTCGCCCCTGCCCACGATGCCATGAAGGCCGATCCCGGCCGCGGCATTCCAGCCGCAAAGGCTTTCTCGGCGATCCGCGCGCGCCACGCCAAGAGGCTCAAGGCATCGCGACGTGGAAAAGCGTAGGGTCGTCCTCTCGCCGGAAGCGCTCGGCGATCTCGACGCACTTTACGACCATATCGCCACCGACTTCGGCGCTCTCCGCGCGATCGGTTACATCGAACGCATCGAAGCCTTCTGCCGTGGATTCGAACTGGCCGGGCAGCGAGGACATAGGCGGGACGATATCCGGCCCGGCTTGCGCGTCGTCGGGTTCGAGCGGGCGCGTAACGATCGCATTCCATGTCGATGCGAAGACGGTCACGATCGACCGCATACTCTACGGCGGCCGTGACATAAGACGAGCCCTGAATCCTTAGAGCCGCGAACTTACCGCCCCGCCGGGATGCCCGCGATTTTCAGCCGGATCTTGTAGATGCCGGTGCGGGCCGCGACGTAGAGCGTCTTGTGGTCGGGATCGCCGAACTCGACATTGGCGGCGAGCTCGGGCGTCTTGATCGTGCCGATGTGCCGGCCGTCCGGCGTGATGATCCAGATGCCGCCCGGGCCGGTCTCCCACAGGTTGCCCTGCACATCCACCCGCAGGCCGTCCGTGATGCCTCGCGCCGGGTCGTCGTGCATGTCGATCAGCATGCGGCCGTTGGCGAGCGTGCCGTCGCTCCTGACGTCGTAGGCCTTGACGTAGCGGTCGCGGCTGCCGTTGACGTAGAGGATCTTCTCGTCGGGCGAGAATGCGAGCCCGTTGGTGTTGGGGATGTCCTTGATCAAAAGCGATACCTTGCCCTCCTTCCACATGAACACCGCGTTGAAGTCGAGCTCCTTGTGCGGGTCCTTCTCGCGCAGGCGCAGGCCGCCGAACGTGTCGGTGAAGTAGATCGCGCCGTCGCGTTTCACCGTCAGGTCGTTCGGCCCGCCGAAGCGCTTGCCCTCGAAGCGGTCGGCGAGCACGGTGCGCGTCCCGTTCTTCTCCATGCGAACGATCGAGCGGCCTGCCCAGGTCGCGATGATCAGCCGGCCCTGGCGGTCGAGCGCGAGCCCGTTCGCGCCGATCATCGGATATTCCTCGTAGGCCGGGTCGTTCTTGTCCTTGCCGTTGTTCTGGATGAAGCCCCAGCGCCACGGGTGCATGCCCGAATTGGCCGCGCGCTCGACATGGACCGAGAGGTCCTTGCCGTCCGGCGACATCTTGTAGATCACGTTCGCGGGGATATCGCTGAACAGCAGATAGCCCGAGCGCCCCTGCGTCACCCAGGTCGTGCCTTCGGTGAAGCCGAAGTCGCCGCGCACCAGCTCGAGCTTCGCATCCGGCGCGATCAGCGCATCGAGCGCGGGGTCGAGGCGGACGACGGAAGTTTGGGCGGAGGCCGTGACGACAGACGAAAGCAACGCAAACGGAAGAAGTAATCTGCGCACAAGACCCTCCCCGACGTCATTGCGAGCGAAGCGAAGCAATCTCGCTCCACGCGCGCATGTGCTCATGGATCGAGATTGCTTCGTCGCTTCGCTCCTCGCAATGACGACGAAGGTTCGCCCCTACTTCACCGCCTCCGCCTTCAGCTTGGCCATGTCGGCCTCGCTGCGGAAGCTCATCACGGCGACTTTGTTGGCGCGATAATAGGGCACGACGACCTGCAGCGCGCCGGTGTGCTCGGTGACCGAGATGTAGCGCGCCTCGCTGCCGCGCGTCGGCAGGTCGAAGCGCGTCCACTGCTTGCTCGCCGGGTCGTAGCGCAGGATCGCATCCGTCATCCAGATGTTGAGCCAGGCGGCGTGATGGCTGTCGACCGCAATGTGGTAGGGCAGCATGTTGTCGGGCAGCGGCACGAACGAGGTCTCGCCCGTCTTGGTGTCGATGCGCGCGAGCGACCCGCTGAACGAGTTGCCGATCCACAGCACGTCGGCGTTCTTGTCGGTGCCCATGCGGCGTGGGCCGTTCGACCACGGCAGCGGATTGTTGAAGTCGCGCTGCTTGTAGCCGTCGTAGACCTTCTTCTCCTCCGCCGTCGCGCTCGCGAGCTGCGCCGCGACCGGCGGCAGCTTGATCTCGCCGACCTGGCCCGACACCGGATCGGCATGGCCGATGATGTCGAGCTGCATCTCGGCCCACCAGCCGCGGCCGTCGCGGTCGGCGGCGGCGCCATAGGTCACGCCGGTGCCGCTCGGCGTCTGGTAGGTGAGCGACTTGAATTCCTTGAACGTCTCGGTCTTCGGATCGAAGCGGAGCGCGCCGACCGGCGACGACGCCCAGATGAAGCCCTTGCCGTCGACGTCGACCGTCACGGCCCCGCCGGTCGGCGACATGCCGGGCGGCGGCAGGAAGACCTCGATCTTCTCGGTCTTGGGATCGAGCTTGGCGAGCCCGCCCTTGGTGGTGGTGATGTTGAACCAGATGTTGCCGTCCTTGTCGCGGAACATGCCGTGCGTGTTGGCGGCGAGCCCGCCCGGCTTCGGCACGGCGAGGAATTTCACCGCGCCGGTTTTCGCGTCGATCCGGCCGATGGTGACCTGCTTGTTAGGCGCGTTTGATGTGAACCACAGATTGCCGTCGAGGTCCGACCAGGCATCGTGCACCAGCGAGCCGAATTTAGAGGGAGTGCCGAGCTCCCAGTCGTGCCCGTCGTTGGGGCGCGCCGGCGCGCCGGCGTCGGATGGGACGTCGTATTCGCGGAAGACGACGCGCGCCGTCTCGCCGCTCGGGCGCGGCGGCAGCTTGATCGCCATGGTGCTGGCGCCCGGCCCGCGCGCCCCCGCGAGATATTCGGCGAGCTCCTTCTCGTTGAACTGGAGCAGGCCGTTCGGCTGCGCCTTTTCGCCCTGATAGACGCCCGACACGTTGACCATCTTCATCAGGTCGATGATCGCGGTCCAGCCCGCCGCGTCGAAGCGATGCTGCAGCGGGTAGCTCGGCGTGTGGCAGCTCGTGCAGTTGTTGCGCACGAGGTGCTGCATCTTCCTGTCGTGCTCGGTCGCGGCCGGCAGGCTCGCGAGAAACACGTCGCCGGGAAGCTGGCGCACGTAGTCCTGGAGCGGGCTCAGCGTGAAGTTCTGCGCCGCGTTGGCCTTGAGGTCGACCTGCGCATTCGCGGTCGCGAACGACAGCGCCTGCGCCCACACGTGGTAATGCCCGGCGGGCAGCGGCGGGAAGTAGTAGGCGCCGCTCTCGTCGGTGAACACCGTGGTCGTGATGGTCGAGCCGTCGGCCTTGGCCGAGACCGTCACGCCGCCCATCTTGTCGCCGCCCGAGCCCGCGATCGTGCCGGACAGGATCGCGTCGGCGGCATGGGCCGGAACGAGCATCGTCGTCGAAACGAGCGCGGCGAGAAGGCCCGCGAGCACCACACCTTTGCGTTTCATGGCGTGTCTCCCTGGAGAAATGACTCAATCCTGCTCACGACTGTTGGCGTGCGCCGGGCTTGGGCTCGGCGCCGCCGCGCCCGCCGGCGGCACGGTCTTGAGGTAGGCCGTGATGGCGGCGATCTGCTCCGGCGTGAAGTTGGCCTTGAAGCCCGGCATGCGCGGCGTGCCGTTGGCGATCACCTCGCGCATCGCATTCTCCTGCCCGCCCACCGAGTCGCGCGACAGCGCCGGCGCATAGCGCGGCGCGCCGAGCTGAGGGGGCAGATGGCACACGCCGCACGACTGGAGAAACAGGCTGCGGCCGAGCGTCTGCGTCTCGTTGAGCTGGGGCTGCTGCGCCAGAGCGCCGCCCGCAACCAATACCGCGGCGACCGCCGATGCCAACCACAGATGGATGCGCAGATGGGTGCGCAGATCACGCATCAAACGTTCCTCCCGACTGACAATGTTCTTTTCGGCAAGGCTACGCCGCGGCAGGGCCGCCGTGAAGATGCATTGCCGGCATGGGTGTACTGCGCAGCATCGTGTCCCGGGCGCAGCGCAGCGGCGCGCTCTTGCGCGCTGGTGCGCTGCAGACCCGGGACCCAGGGACTGCACACGCATGGGTCCCGGATCAGCGCTGCACCGACGCGCAAGTGCGCGCCGCTGCACCGCATCCGGGACACGAGGCACAGCTAGTTGCTAGGATGACATCCCCCACCTGACCACCCTTCCCTCACCTGCGAGTACCCCATGAGCCAGCACAGAACCGAAACCCGCGACGGCATGACCATCGAGTGGGATGCGCCGATCACGATGGACGACGGCGTGGTGCTGCGCTGCGACGTGTTTCGCCCGATGGCGGACGGCAAGCATCCCGTGATCCTCAGCTACGGGCCCTACGCCAAAGGCCTGAGCTTCCAGGAGGGTTACCGCCACGCCTGGCTGCGCGTGGTCAAATCCTGTCCCGAGATCGAGCAGGGCTCGTCCAACAAGCACCAGAACTGGGAGCTGCTCGATCCCGAGCGCTGGGTGCCGGACGGCTACGTGATCGTGCGCGTCGACTCGCGCGGCGCCGGCCGCTCGCCCGGCCATGTCGACGTGTGGTCGGCACGCGAGGCGAAGGACATCGCGCTCTGCATC
>Ga0126371_10001113_pt1 | contig 22562 bp, 19 predicted proteins | sample PanSoiMetaPlot_4_FD_110145 | JGI IMG/M metagenome (GOLD analysis project Ga0126371, IMG submission 110145) | Tropical forest soil microbial communities from Panama - MetaG Plot_4 | ecosystem: Environmental > Terrestrial > Soil > Tropical forest > Bulk soil | place: Panama | collected 2016-02-17 | reverse complement strand
TGAGATTACTGATTCTAGGCCGTGGAAAAACAGGATCGCTGGTTGCTGACGTTGCCCGCGAGCGGCATCACAAGGTCCGCGTAGTCGGCGCCGCAGAAAACCAAGGCTGCGGCGCTCTTACCCGCGACACTTTGTTGGAAGCCGATGTCGTCATCGACTTCACCAGTCCTACAGCTGTCCTCCCGAACGTCGAGGCCTGCCTGCTCGAAAAAAAGAGCATGGTAGTTGGCACCACCGGATGGCACGCTGATCTCGACCGCATGCGGGCCGCCGTCGCACAAGCCGGGACCGGATTCCTCTACGGCGCCAATTTCTCCGTCGGCATGAACCTGTTCTTCGAGATCGCGCGCACCTCGGCTGCCGCCGCGAGCCGGGGTTATCATGGCCAAATCTTCGAACGGCATCACCATCAGAAGATAGACGCGCCCTCAGGGACCGCCGTCGTGCTCCGCGACATCATCAAGGATGACTGCGGTACCGAACTAGAAATCACTTCCTTCCGTGAAGGCGAGGTGGTCGGCATGCACGAGATCACCTTCGACTCGACGTCCGACCGCATCTACCTCTGCCACGACGCCAAGTCCCGCCGAGGCTTCGCAGAAGGTGCTGTCCTTGGCGCAGAATGGCTTGGAACTCGTAAGGGTTTCTTTGAGTTCAAAGACATCTGGCGAGAGCTCTAGATTCCAGTTTGCAGACAACCTGTGCCGCAGATCCCCGCATCTCGTCTGACGGGGATCCTCTAGAACTCGTAAAACGATAGACCGGTTTCACACCAACACTCGATCGCGTTATCTTTATCCTATGCAAGTGCGCGGATGTGGCACGGCGCTCGTCACCCCTTTTCAACAGGACGGCTCTGTTGACGACGCCGCCCTGCGCAACCTGGTCGCCTGGCAGGTCGAATCTGGAATCGACTTCCTTGTTCCCTGCGGCACCACGGGCGAGACGCCAACTCTTTCGCACGACGAATGGTTGCACGTCATCGACACGACGATCGAGGTAGGCGCGGGCCGCGTTCCCATCGTCGCCGGAGCCACCTCGAACTCGACCCACGATGCGATCGAAAAAGCGAAGGAGATCGCCGCGCGGCCCGGCGTCGACGCCATCCTGACCGCGTCGCCCTACTACAACAAGCCGACCCAGGAAGGCCAGTACCGGCATTTCAAAGCGATTGCCGAAGCAGCCGAGAAACCGCTGATCCTCTACAACGTTCCCGGCCGAACGGGGGCGAACATTGAGCCAGGAACTCTCGCGCGCCTTTCAGAAATTCCAAACATTCTGGGCGTGAAGGAAGCCAGCGGAAACATCGCCCAGATCGCCGAGGTCTGTCAAGCGGTGCCCGAACACTTCTTGGTCTTCTCCGGCGACGATGCCATCACGCTGCCGGTCATCGCGCTGGGCGGTGTCGGAATCATCTCAGTGGCATCGAACGAAATTCCACATGAGATGACCGAGCTTACGCGCGCCGCCTTGAACAATGACTGGCCCATCGCTCGGGCTCTTCAGAAAAAATATCTGCCGCTGATGCAGGCGAACTTTGTCGAGTCGAATCCACTGCCTGTGAAAGCCGTTCTTGCGATGATGGGGAAGATCGAAGAGGTCTATCGCCTGCCTCTTCTCCCCATGCGGCGCGACACGCGCTCTAAGCTGCAGCGTGTGGTCACCGACGTCGGCCTGGTCGCCAAACCTGCGGCGCCATCGCCCGAGACCGCGGATTTCTTCGTCTACGAAAACTGGTTAGCCGGACCGCACAAGATCGTCGTCCACCGCTCGACCTGCGGCCAATGCAACCACGGCAAGGGACGCCCCGCCGGTCACGACGCCAACCACGCCAAGTGGCACGGCCCCTATGCAACTCTGGCCGAGGCCCGCCAGATCGCCCACGACTTGCCCGGCGTCCTGATCCGCAGCGAGTGCAAATGCATTTAAGACCAGCTCTCAGTTCCCGGTTGTCAGTTCTCAGTTCTAAGTTCCCGGTTCTTAGTTCCGTGTTCCCAGTCCCCACTTCACACCAACTGAAGTACAGGTCGTTTGTGGCTCCAGGTGTCTCGTCGCGTCGCTTCAACGTCTAATACTTCCCAAAATGGGAACCTCCAGGAAATATTTCCGAGTCCCCTGTCCCTTTCCACAGGCAGTGTTCCAGGTGGAACATTCTTAAGAAGCACTCAGCATCACATGACTGCCCGGGCGCGGACGCCCGGCTCGCCATCGACGACGCGAAGGCACGAAGTTCTCATGGGCCATCCTCGGCGAACTCTCCGGCATTTCTCCGCGATCGCTGCGGTAAAGCTTTTCAAAAACATCGCCACGAAAATCGGGGACGATGTCGCGTAGAAACTCAAGCCTTCAGAACCCCGTGCACGTTTCCTTTATACTTTCCTGCCAATGCAATCCCTGAAAACTTCCATTGAACGGCTCGCCTCAATGGGCGAGGTGGAGCAGAAGCCCGAAGCGCGCAAAGTCTTTCTGGAATTTCGCGACGCGCTCACCCACGGCAAAATCCGCGCCGCCGAGAAGGTCGACGGACACTGGATCGTGAACGCATGGGTCAAGCAAGGCATCCTGCTTGGATTTCGCCTTGGCGAACTCACCGAGATGGGCGATGCCCGCCTCTCGTTCATCGACAAAGACACCTTCCCCGCCCGGCACTTTGCCGTTGCCGACCGCGTGCGCGTCGTTCCGGGCGGCTCGTCGGTACGCGTCGGTTCCTACGTTGCGCCCTCGGTCATCTGCATGCCGCCAATGTTCATCAACGTTGGCGCCTATGTGGAGGAGGGCACCATGGTCGATTCCCACGCGCTCGTGGGATCATGCGCACAGATCGGCAAGCGCGTTCATCTAAGCGCGGCCGCGCAGGTGGGAGGCGTTCTCGAACCCGTCAACGCTGCTCCCGTGATCATTGAAGACGATGTGCTGGTCGGTGGCAATTGCGGAATCTACGAAGGAACGCTGGTGCGTGCGCGTGCGGTGCTAGGCGCCGGCACAATCCTTACACGCTCGACGCCGCTCTACGACCTTGTGCGCAGCGAAGTCTACCGGGCTACACCCGATAAGCCCCTTGAAGTTCCGGAAAACGCCGTAGTCGTTCCCGGCTCGCGCGCCGTGAAGAAAGGTCCCGCCTGGAATCTTTCGCTGTATACGCCGGTGATCGTCAAGTATCGCGACGAGAAGACCGACCGTGGGATCGAGTTGGAAGACTGGCTGCGCTGATCGGGGGCATCGCGCGGAAGTGGCCCAGACGAGAGCGCGCGATCCGTCACGAGGGTTCGATGGGCATTCAGCACTCAGCACTTGGCATTCAGCCAGCCACGAGCCGTTCAGATTTCAGATGAAAGCAATGGGATGCTGAGTGCTGAATGCTCAACCGAGCGTCACCAGCATCTGGCCGCCCGATCCCGCACCATCCAAACTCAGCTTGATGTTCGACAAGCCGGAGACGATCGCGTCGGCCTCGTAAAGTTCTTCTTGAGGATACGTACTCGGCAACGAGACCACCTTCATTCCCGCCGCGCGAGCCGCCTGAATGCCAGCGGGCGCGTCCTCAACAACCACGCACTCGGCGGGCTTCACGCGGAGCAGCTCCGCTCCCTTCAAATACGGCTCGGGATCGGGCTTGCCGTTCTTCACGTCATCGGCCGTGACCATAATCTCCGGAACAGGCACACCGAACTTCCGCATGCGCGTGACCGCGAGAAACCGTGTCCCGGACGTAACCACACACCAGCGGCCCTTGGGGATAGAGCTCAGCAACTCAATTGCTCCTGGCATGCGAACCACTTCATCGGCGGCGGCTTCGCGCTTTTCAATCTTCTGCGTCTCCGCCACGGCATCGAGGTGCGGCGCCACGCGCTGGATCACTTCGATCGTACGCACGCCATGCGCGGCTTTCATGACTTCATCGGGATCGAGTCCGTTTTCGGTCGCCCAACGCCTGTATTGCGCGGCGACCACGCGGGTGGAATCGAGGAGGACGCCGTCGAGGTCGAAGAGGATGGCAGAACAGCAGAAGGAAGACATACAAGAAAAGATACCGCATGCCGGGGTAGAGCCGGCATCTTGCCGGCAGTCGCGAGGGCGTCTCGCCCTCGCGAACGGCGGGCGGGACGGGGCGCTACACGATTACGATCCCGACACCAGCTTCGGCGCAACCACCGCAGGTAGTGCCTCCTCCGCCTGCATCCTCTTCCTCATCTCCAGATGTTTCTGCCGGAAGTGGACTCGCGCGCGCTCGGCCCAGGTCCGCACGAAGTAATAATTCAGGCCCGCGCCGATGATGGAACTGGCCACCGGGATCAGCCGTCCGGCCCACTTCTCTACCACTTCGCTGCTGGCCTTGACCGCGATCCGTTGAATCACCTTCGGCACGAAACGGTTGATGACTTCTTTTTCCAGGAGCTCGCGGCTGATGTCGACGCCTGCGGCACTGGCTGCCGCGATCCAGAGTTCAGCCATCTCTTCTTCCGTGTTGAACTCGAATCCATACACAAGGCTCAGCTTCTGAATGGTACGCATCGTGATAGCCGACAGAACCCCCATGTCGGGCACCAGCGTCATGATGCCGCCAAGCCCAAATCCGGCGCCCTGGATCATCGCGATCTTACGGCTGCTGCGGATCACTGAGTTGGCGACCTCATCGAGATAACCGAGTTCCACACTGTAAACACCGCGGAAACTGGAGATAGGCAGTCCGTACGCGGCCCGCAGTTGCAGCAGAAACCTCGCCGGATCGACCTTCACCGTTTCGTACGCGCGCGTTAAACCGTGAACCAACGCTGTCTCAAGCCGTCCACGAAGCCACGATTTTTGCCGTTCTTCTGCCATGGCAGGCTGGATGCGATTGGCGATGGCCGCAGCCGAATTTCCTTCTTCACGTTATCGCACGAAGTGCGTTAGAGCAAAGGTGGCGTGCCAGGCGAGGGCAAAAGCATTCGGGTGGAAATGCCTGCCATCGTCAAGATTAATGCTCACAAGGCGAGGGGTCCTTCGACTCGCTCGGCTAACGCCTCACGTCGCTCAGGATGACAGTCTTAATGACTCATCCCGATTAATAGACTCATCCTGCAGTTCGGGGCTGGGCCGCCGCCCGCCGCCTAGCGCGTAGCCGGCCCCAACGTCGTGACCAACCTATCCCCGTTCGTTCTCACGATTTCAAGCAGGTAGCCTGTGCTAGCATCAATATCTCGAATGCCTTCCGGAAAGCTTCAAGTCATCCCTCTCGGCGGTCTGGGCGAGTTCGGCATGAACTGCATGGCCGTACGCTGGGGAGATGACATCCTCGTAATCGATGCCGGCCTGATGTTCCCCGAAGCGGAGCTGCTTGGGGTCGACATCGTTGTGCCCGACATCACCTACCTCACCAACAACCGCGACAAGGTTCGCGGTATCGTGCTCACGCACGGGCATGAGGACCACATCGGCGCCCTCCCGTGGATTCTCTCCGAACTAAACGTCCCCGTCTGGGGCACCGAGTTCACGCTTGCCTACGTCGAAGACAAGCTCGACGAGCACGGCCTGCTCGACGACGCCGACCTGCGCGAGATTCGTGCCGGCGACCGCTTCAAGGTGGGAGCTTTCACAATTCACCCGATCCAGGTGACGCATAGTCTTGTCGATTGCGTGGCGCTGGCTGTCCACACACCGCTGGGCGTCATCATTCACACCGGCGACTTCAAAGTCGACCCAACGCCGACCGACAACAAGCTCTTCGACCTTCATGCCTTCGCTGAATATGGAAAAGAAGGCGTGCTCGCGCTATTGCAGGACTCTACCAACGTCGAGCGCAAGGGCTACACGCCTAGTGAGCGCGCGGTGCGCCGCAAGTTTGATGAGGTCTTCGCTCGCACCCAGCGGCGCCTGTTCATCTCGTGTTTCTCGTCGTCGATTCACCGGATCAAGCTCGCGGTAGAACTCGCCTTTGAGCACAACCGCAAGATTGCGTTCATCGGACGCTCCATGAACAGCTCCGCCGAGATCGCCGAAGACCTCGGTTACATCGAGATCCCGCAGGGCCTACTGATCCATCCGGGCGAGATGAAGAACTACGCGCCAGAAAGAGTCTGCGTGATGATCAGCGGCACCCAGGGCGAGCCGATGTCTGCCCTATCGCGAGCGGCGGTGGACAATCACAAGCACGCCAAGATCGAAAAGGGCGACACCGTCGTCCTGTCGTCGCGCATCATTCCCGGCAACGAAAAAGCGATCTACCGGATGATCGATCACCTGTTCCGCCGCGAGGCGCATGTGATCTACGAAGACGGCTCCTCGCCGCCTATACACGTCAGCGGACACGCCAGCCAGGAAGAACTCAAACTCATCATCAACCTTGTGAAGCCGAAATTCTTCATCCCGGTGCACGGCGAATATCGCCAGCTCAAATTGCATGCCGAAATGGCGAGCCATATGCGCAGCTCCGTGGGACAGGTCATTCTGATCGAGAGCGGCGACGTGCTCGAATTCGACGAACTCGGCGCTCGTAAGGTCGGGCGCGTCAACGTCGGCCGGGTTTGCATCGACTCCGGCTCGCGCACTGATGTGGTCGAAGACCTCATCATCAAAGACCGTCGCCACATCAGCGAAGACGGCATCGTGCTGCCGATCATCGCGATCAACAAGCTGACGGGCGAGGTCGAGACCGCTCCCGAGATCGTCACACGCGGTTTCAACATTGGCGAAGACGGGTTGATGGACGGAGCAAAGCAGATCGTTATCCAGACGCTCGACGTTTCGAGTGACGAAGAAAAAGCCGACTACGGCGTGATCAAAGAGAAGATCCGGGCTGACTTGAAACGCTATATTTCGAAGCAGACGCAGAAACGTCCGCTGATCATGCCGGTGATATTAGAAATCTAGCTATGAGCTTCGAGCGGCGAGCTAGGAGCGGACGAACTGCCGACCCTAACCTATGACGAGAGTACGCCCGTCGCTCCATCGAGATGGTTTCGTTCGCTCTCAGCTCGTGCTCGTGGCTGATGGCTGGTAGCGCGCAGCTTCGTTAGGAGCATCGCATCGTAACCCTCGACGACATTCGCCAGGCACATGCACGCCTACAAGGGGTTGCCGTACGCACGCCTCTTCTCGACGCTCAATTCCTGAACGGCGATTCGCCCGACGATCGCCAACTCTTTCTGAAGCTCGAAAACCTGCAGCCGATCGGAGCATTCAAATTACGCGGCGCATACAACAAGATCTCTGCGCTCTCCGACGACGAACGCCGCCGCGGCGTGATTTCCTACTCCAGCGGCAACCACGGACAAGGCGTCGCGTACGCTGCCCGCGCCCTCAACACCAAGGCGATCATCGTCATGCCTGGAAATGCGCCGGCGATCAAGCTCGACGCCACGGCGGCTTTGGGCGCCGAGATCGTCAAAGTTGGCCCCGGCAGTCTGGAGCGGCAACAGAAGGCGGAGGAACTCGCCGCGCAGCACGGCTACGTGATTGTCCCTCCTTACAACGATGAAAAGATCATCGCCGGCCAGGGGACGATGGGACTAGAGATTCTCGAGGATCTACCGTCGGTCGAAACGGTCCTTACGCCGGTTGGTGGCGGAGGGATGATCAGCGGCGTGGCTGCTGCCATCAAGCTCAGCAAGCCGTCTGTGAACGTGATCGGCGTCGAGCCGGAACTCGCGGCGGACGCTCAGGCCAGCCTCCACTCGGAACACGTGGTCGATCTTCCCGCCGAGCAAGTTACGCAAACGATCGCCGACGGATTACGTACGCAGAGCATTGGGCCGATCAACTTTGAGCACATCCGGAAATTTGTCGACGACATCGTGACGGTCTCCGAAGATGAGATCCGGGAAGCGATGCGCCGGTTGGCGTCCAACCCAAAGACGCTGGCCGAACCCAGCGGCGCCGTCGCCGTCGCCGGGTTCCTGTTTCATCGGGACCAATTACCTCGTGTCACGACCCATGTGGCGGTGGTGAGCGGGGGCAACATCGACCCTGCGATGCTGCAAGAAATTCGGAAGAAGTAGGCTTTTTCCCCGATGAGTAACAACGTTGCGGAACTTCCCTCTGCCGGACAGCCGAGGGGCGTCTGACTCCACGCAAGTCGTGTAAAATCAACTTCCGCTCTCATTTTTCACCCAGAGGTAAATTCATGCCAGTTTCCGCGAGTACGCGGATCTTCTCCGCGGTCGTGTTCCTGGTTTTCGTCGTTGCTCCCAACATCAATTCAACTTCGACTCGCGCTCTGGCAGCACCCGGTGAGCACGGTGCTCTGATCCGAGTCGCGAACATTTACCTTTCACCGGATCCCGAATCGGCGAAGCTCGCCGAGATCGAACGTGGTCGCGAACTCGTCGTTCTCGAATCATCGCGCGAATGGGTCCATGTCCAAGCGTTTCTGGGCGAGGAGAAAACCGTCTCCGGATGGATCCTCGACAAAGGGTTCGTTCGCACCACCACTCAGGACGGCGACCGGATGTTGTTCGGCGAGGGCGCCGACTCCGAGGACGAAGCCAGCAAGCGTCACGGCCGCCGCGGCGCCGATCAGGACGCGCTCCGACTGTATTACCGCGTCTTCGATCTTTTTCCAGCCTCGCCGTACGCCGCCGAAGCGCTCTACCGCGCCGCCGACATCCGCTGGCAGGTCGAGCGTTATGACATCATGTCGCGCCCATCGGCGAAAGAGCGCGACCCGATGATGCGCGGCCAGATGGACGAAGAGTGGATGAAACAGGTCATGAAGAAATACCCCGGCACGAAGTGGGCCGATCTGGCCGCCTTCCGCCTGATCGAGAACAAACTGTGCGGCGACTGGCAGGGAGCGTCAAAGTGTCCTGATAAAGAAGCCGAAATTTATGAGAAGTACGCGAACGAACATCCGCAGTCTCCCGCGGCGCCGCAGGCTCTCTATCTCGCGGCGGTACGCCGCGCGGCACTGGTCGATATCTACAAAACCGAAGAGCAGAAGAAAAAACCGGAAGAATCGAAGGCCAAGGCGATCGCACTGGCAGAGAAAGCGATTCAGCAATATTCACAATCCGACTGGGCGGCTCGTGCGCAGGCACTCATGTTCCTCGTGCAGCAGGACGTGCCGACTTTTGGAAATGCGGTGCAGTAGAACAGGTGTCGGGCGTCGGGTCTCAGGTCTTGGGTGTTAGGTCTTGGGTTCACATCTTGAGTTTCCCGTTCCAGGGAGTTCACCCCTTGAGAAAATGCACTATCGAGGTCGTGCCGTCGAAACGTGAAGAGACAAGAATCAGAGGCCGACTCTAGACAGTCCGGAAACCTGAGACCTAAGACCTAACACCTAACACCTGCTCTCCGGAGGATGCGTGAATCCATACCTGCTCTCCCTGCTACTCGGCATCATTGAAGGACTCACCGAGTTCTTGCCGGTCTCTTCGACCGCGCACCTCCGGATCGCCGAAAGTCTTCTGCACGTCTCGCTCTCCGACGGCTACTGGAAGATGTACTCGATCGTCATCCAGCTGGGCGCGATTCTCTGCCTGCCCGTTTATTTTCGCGACCGCATCGCGACATTCCTTTCAACCTTTCCCAACGGCGAGCGCGGCGACCGCACCGTGCTGACGCATCCGCTGAGCCTCACGCTGATTGCTTTCGTTGTCACCGCTATCCCGTCGTTTCTGCTTACCAAGCTGATTGGCAAGAATCTCGAGAGCCTGTACGTGATGGGCGCATCGCTTTTGATCGGCGGCATTGTGATGTGGATTGTCGACGCGATGAAGGCGCCGTGGGAAAAGGCAGGCCCTGGCGCTGCGGGCAGCCCGATTCACACCTGGCACATGGAAGATATGAGCCTCGGGCAGTCGATCTGGATTGGCGCCTGCCAGATTCTGTCCGCGGTCTTTCCCGGCACATCTCGATCGATGTCGACGATCGCCGCCGGGCAGCTTGCCGGAATGTCGCGCGCCTCGGCCCTCGAGTTTTCTTTCTTCCTGTCGATGCCGACCATGATCGTCGCCACCGGGTACACGTTGCTGAAGTCGCTGCGCGGGAAAGGGGAAAATCCCATCGGCGTCTCGCAGATCACTTCCGATCAGTGGGTTGTGCTCGCGATCGGATTCGTCGTCTCATTCATCGTTGCTTACGCGAGCGTGGCCTGGTTCATGGCATGGGTCCGCAAGCGTGGTTTCGCCCCGTTTGCTGTTTACCGCATCCTCGTGGGAATTCTGGTCCTGATCTTCGCCGCGCGCATGATGGCTGGCTAACCCCATCCGATCCCAGCAAACCGCTTCACCACTGCACAATTTTTCACATCCTGCTAAGCCGTACGCTTTCAGTCGCATGAGGGATTTATTCCATTTTGTTGTCGCTTATGAAACTACTTCGATACCCGTGTCCTTTTACCCCGTTGTCCGCCGCCGACATTCTTGGCATAATCGTAAGGCTCTGGCGCGCTTCGGACATCGTTGGCTGCGGTGTCCGCCAACGCGGCTACTGGTGCGGAATACGCCTTGATGAAAGCTTTCTCGCGCATCTTTAATCCGACCAGCAACCGCCGGTTGAACGAACTCATCGGCTTCCTGCTGTGCGTCTCCGCGCTCCTCCTTTTCCTCGCGCTGGCCTCGTACTCGCCGCTCGATCCGTCCTTCAACAGCGCCTCGGTCCTGACTACTGCCCGGGCGGCCCGTAACTGGATTGGCATTGTGGGCGCGGTGATCTCCGACCTGTGCCTGCAGGCCTTCGGCATTACGGCATTCCTGCTCCCGGTGTTCCCATTTTTCCTTGGAATGCGCTGGTTCCGCTCCCGCAAGATTCAGTCTCCGGTCGCCAAGACGCTCGGCATCTTGTGGCTGATCGTCTTCATTCCAGCCTTCCTATCGCTCCTTCCGGGACACGTGCGCTGGCTGCAGGTCATTCCGGTAGAAGGCCTGCTCGGACGCATCATCGGAGACGCGCTCATCCACTACCTGAATCTCGCCGGAGCCTACATCGTCTGCGCGACGGTGCTGGCCGTCGCTTTGTACCTGACGACCGCATTCTCGTTCTCAAGCATGCAGGTCTGGATTCCTACTCGTTTCGCTTTTGTGCTCGCCCTCCGCGATCGCTGGCACGATTGGCGTGAAGATCGGGCAAAGCGCCGGATGCAGAAGGAGCTCGAGAAGCGCCGAGCTGCCAAGCCCGTGGTGAATACGCAGCTTATTCCGGGCAGGCCACAGCGCCGGCAGATGGAACCGGAGCCTGAGACTCGTCAACAGCGTGATGCTCTGTACGCGCGACAGCTAACGGCTCCGCCCGCGGAAAAACCTGCGAAGACCGGAATCGACCGCATGTTGTCCGAAGAGCCGGAATCAATTCCAACGCCAGCGCCTGCTCCCACGGCGACGCCTGCTCCCCGGGCCGAGGCGGGCGTCATCGTTCCGGAGGTCACCGAGCGCGCCGACACTGCCGTTAAGACCAAGACGACGATGCCGAAGATCGCCGGTGGCTTCAAACTGCCGCCCAGCGCGCTGCTCCATCGTCCCGACGGCGCGCAAGCTGTCGATGCAGACGAACTCAAGATCCTCGCGCAGGTGCTCACAGACAAGTACTCGGAATTCGACGTTCACGGACAGGTCACGCAGATCAACCCCGGGCCCGTCGTCACGACCTTTGAGTTCAAGCCCGAAGCCGGCGTCAAGTACAGCCGCATCACGAATCTGACCGAAGACCTGTGCCTCGCGCTCAAAGCCGAGAGCATTCTGGTCGAGCGCATGGCGGGCAAGTCGACGGTTGGCATCCAGGTTCCGAATCGCGAGCGCGAGATCATCTGGCTGCGCGAGAACATCGAGGCTCAGGAATTTCTCGGATCGAAATCGAAGCTAACGCTCGGCCTCGGCAAAGACATCAACGGCCGCATCGCCGTTGCCGATCTCGCAACCATGCCGCACCTGCTGATCGCAGGTTCCACTGGCACCGGCAAGAGCGTCGCGATCAACGCCTTCATCATGTCGATCTTGTACAAGGCGACGCCCGACCAGGTTCGCCTGATCCTCGTCGACCCGAAGCGCCTCGAACTCGGCAACTACGAAGGCGTGCCGCACCTGTTTACGCCCATCATTACTGAGCCAAAGCTCGCCGCGAATGCGCTGCGCAACGCGGTCCGCGAGATGGAGCGCCGCCTCAAGTTGCTCGCGGAGAAGGGCGTCCGCAACATCGAGCAATACAACAAGCTCTTCGATGAAGATGGCACGCCCAGCCTCTTTGGCGAAGATTCCGAAGAGCGCCCGATTCCCTACATCGTCATCATCATCGACGAGTTGGCCGACCTGATGATGCTCGATGCCGGCAACGTGGAAGAATCCGTCACACGCCTCGCGCAGATGGCACGCGCCGTCGGCATTCACCTCGTTCTCGCCACGCAGCGCCCGTCGGTCGACGTTATCACTGGATTGATCAAGGCAAACTTCCCGGCGCGCATCTCGTTCCGTGTTGCGACCAAGGTCGACTCGCGCACGATTCTCGATTCGAACGGCGCCGAGGCTCTGCTTGGACGCGGCGACATGCTCTACCTGCCGTCGGGATCGGCCCGCGTGCATCGCCTGCACGCCCCGTTCGTCACGGAAAAAGAAATCGCTGCGGTCGTGGAATTCTGGAAAGCACAAGCCCCCGCCGAATACGTAAAAGAATTCACCGAAGCTCCGCGTGAAGAGCGCGAAGCTGGCGCGTCGGGTGAAGCCGGCGACGGTGGCGAACTCGAAAACGATCCGCTCTACAACGACGCAGTTCGTCTCGTGGTCGAGTTCGGCAAAGCTTCCACTTCCCTTCTGCAACGCCGCCTGCGTATCGGCTACGGCCGCGCCGCCCATCTGATCGATCTGATGGAGCACGACGGCATCGTCGGCGCAGCCGACGGCCCCAAACCGCGTGAGGTTCTGAAGCGTCCCGATTGGATCTCTGAAGTGGAAGAGTCGATGCGCTGAGAGCCGGCGTCTGGCTGCGCTTCATGTAGACGACGAAGTCGACCTACCCTCAAAGCTCTTGCCGTGTCTGTTAGTACAATCGATCCCAACCGGGCATTTGACGAGTGATCTTCCTGAGCTGATCTGGTTGGCTTACCCGGCGAAAGAAAAAGTATTCATTGGTGGGACGATCATCCTGCAACGCAGGAACCGTCGAATCCCTTGCAATGATCTGTGCTATCGGAACTTCGTTATCCAAGACGATGCGAAATTGTTGCACCGCATCCTGTTTCGGCCCCCACGCCAAGAAGTCCTGAACCGCGTCTGGCCCCATGCGCTGCGCCAATTCTTCCGCCGACGCATTCTCGATCGGGGACATGCGGGGGAGAAAATGATAGTTTGGAGAGCTGGATGTCGGTGTCCAGGTAAAGGTTCGCACATAAGGAAACGACTCCTGCAATGCCAAGGCCACCGAGGCCGTCGTTGCAACATCTCCTCCCGGAAACCATTGCTGCAGTATTCTCCCGCACGCAAGTGTGACTTTACGGTTTCGTAGAACTCCTTGGAGTAGAGCAGGCTCGACGTTGCGGCTCCTACAGGCGGTGGCGGATCAAGAATAATGACGTCATACGCTCCGGACGATCGCTTCAGATAGGCACGCCCATCATCAATCACCACGTGCGAGTTCTCCGAATTCAGAGTCAATGGCGCGTCGGGATGATAAAAGGAGAAAAGTTTTGGCACGCTCGGCACCAACTCCACCACGGTCGAATCGATATGCCACGACAGCGCCGACCGCTGTGTCGTTCCCATGCCAAAGCAAATAATCAGGCTGCGTTCCGGCGCTCCCGAATGAAATGCCAGCAGTGGGCGCGATCTACGGCGTCCTGCACTTCCTCGCTCTACCAAACTACGAGGAGCGCTGGTTCGTCGTCGCATACCTGCTCTTCGCTTTATCAGCCATCCTGGCAATATCTCTTTCGGATTCCTCACCCACAATCAATTCCTCGACCCAACTCCCCAACCAAACGACCTCATCTGCCGTGTAAGCTGATATTCAGCCTTAAGCCAGTCATCCACATCGTTCCCATCCGCGCGCCCTCTCTGGAGGAACAAGTCATAGGCATGCCGTCGGATTTCATACTCGGGGATCGCTTCCATCGGCCTCTCGCGCACGACAATCGGATAATCCATCGGAGATCACCTCACAGCGGCTTATCGTGCCTCCAACCCATCCCGAACACTATCCGGACATTACCCGAACATCCCTCCGGACAACACCGCATATGCGGCTCATCCAATCCCGCAACGCTTCTCGCCAAACCACTGACCCCGTCGCAAATACGCACTCGAAAAGAGATAAGCTTCCTCGCTCAAAATCCGCATCAACGCGTTCAGCTCGGGCGTCGATACTAATGAACGACGAAAGTGAACCGGCCGGACTCTTACGCCAATTCCAGTCGCAATCCGCAGCCCAGGTTCGTCGCTTGATCTGGAAGCTACCTTAACGCGCGTACCTTTCGTGAGCCCATTCGGCCGGACGAGACCGCTATCAAAAACGAACAGGTGATACTGGTTGTCATCAGTCTTCACCACCATCGTTTGGCTACCGATGGAATCAATCGTCCCATCAATTAAGCCGAGGTTTGGTGGTTGATCGGCCGGCTTCGGCGTTTGAGGAGAAGCTTGGTCGGATGTGCTTGGCGTTTGGCCAGAAGCGGTGGTGGCTAGTGTCACTGCAAGCAGGGAGCATAGAAGGAAACCACAAAAGTGGCGCATTGTGGTCCTCAGTACACATTCATCTACAACCGTTGAGCCTTGGAGTTGTGGGAATTGATTAAGCGGGTCACTGCCGCTGAGGCGATAGTGTCAATTATGACAGGCGAAGCTTAGCTTCTTACGTGGGTCATCAACGATCACGCACGTAGTCTTAGTTGTTTACGCCAGTGAACTCTAGCAATTGTTTGAGTTGCGTAAAAAAGCAGAGGCTAGATAATCGCGACTCCTCAAAGCGAAAGACAACGATGCATAGCGCCGAAGAGGCCCGGCCTTTCTGACGCAAGGTTGAGCCTCTTCTCTCATCTTCACTTCTTACCAGTAGGCAGGCACCGGGTTTGTGACAATAATCCGCGCGTTTGAGGTTGTTTCTTTCAGAAAAGACCCAAGCCTGGAATCGACGGGGGGAAGGCAGGCTGGGTCTTCTTTTTTCTTGTTGCTCTACCGTGCTTAGCCAGTAAAACACGTAGTATGTCTGTGGTCGATTCAGTTCCTTCTCGACTATTAGGTGGGTGTTAGTCAATAAAATCTGGAGGGAACGGAGATGAGATTGGCAACTTTAACAACGTCAATTCTTGCTGGATGCCTGTTCGTGGGTGATCTAGCCGACTTTTCGCCCAACCCGCAGCGGTTTCACAAACTGTATGGGGAACCAACCATTGAGTTCTTTTCCGTGCGGAAAGGCATCATGATGGCTGTGGAGTATGGACCTGATCGCGAAGCCTGCGAGTTGTTGATTGGGCCCACACAATCGCTCATTCAGAGAGGGAATCAGGAACCTATATCATCACCGGCGGTTTCGGATCTTCTGCAAGAGTGAGTACCCGTAGCCACCACAGGAAAACAGATCAGCGAGAACAGTGTTCAGATCAGCGGCACTATACTGCTGAAGACTAACTACGAAACAGTATCGATCACGCGAGAGTGCCTCTTGAAATCGTGTCCCTCTTCTAAGAACAATCAAGACCGAACCACCCTAGTAATCTTCAAAAGAGACACCTGCGCGAAACGTATCGAGTGACTCTTCCTTTGGTGGGAGGAAGTTCACCGCGTCGAGTTTCCTGTCTTTAGCTTCTACATCAAGCGAATTGTCTATCGGCACAAGAAGATGAGTAGCCAAACCTCGATCACGGGATACAAATACTCGACTTTGGAACTGTCATTTTTGGGAGTCGCTGTAGACGAATCATTACGTTAACCGTTGTCAGATGTCTCAAACCAACGATGGGGAGGCTCCCTATGGCTACTCGACCCCTGACCCCGCCGGAACCGAAACAACCCAACAAGAAAACGGGGCCGGCTGGAACTGCTGAACCATCCGGGAAGCAGCCGTTCCTAGTGAGGATGCGATCAGGCTCCAATGCACAGAGCCTCCGGCGTTACCTTCAAGAAGTTACAAAGAAACGTTGGGTGCGGATTACGGCAATCGTGCTCGTTGTTCTTGTTGCGCTATTGGGCATCCTTCCATTGCTGATCAACGTGAACAGCTTCCGACCGAAGATTGAGTCGGCGGCTACGAGTGCTTTGGGACGTCAGGTTAAATTAGGAGATCTGAACCTCTCAATCCTGTCAGGCACAGTTGGTGTTGACGATATCAGCATTGCCGACGATCCTGCCTTCAGCAAGTCATCGTTCATCACTGCGAAATCGCTCAAGGTTGGCGTCGAACTGATGCCATTGATTTTCTCCAAACAGCTGAACGTGACCGGAATTGCACTCAATGAGCCTCAGATTACATTGCTGAAAGCGGCCAATGGTACATGGAATTTTTCGAGCCTGGGTGGAACGAGTGCGCAGAAAGCACCTGCAGCAACGGACAAGTCAGAAGCGTCGACGCCGCAGAACTTCTCAGTCGCCAAGCTGGAAATTAAAGATGGAAGACTGATCGTTGGGAAAGTGAACTCCACAGCGAAGCCTCAGGTGTATGAAAAGGTCAATGTGGATGTGACGAACTTCTCCTACACATCCCAGTTTCCTCTCAAGTTATCGGCCGGTCTCCCAGGAGGAGGAAGCGCAAATGTTGCGGGAAAAGCGGGGCCGATCAATTCACAGGACGCGGCCAAGACCCCTCTTGAGGTGAGCGTCAAAGTGAACAATATGGACCTTGCGACCTCCGGATTCATCGACGCGGCGAGTGGAATTGGAGGCTTAGCAAATTTTGAAGGGACATTAAATTCAAATGGTAGCCAAGCCAACGCTGTGGGCCAGGTCACCTGCGAGAAGGTCAAGCTCTCACCCAAAGGATCGCCGGCTCCTAAGGCCATAAGAGTTAAGTATGCCGCGAATGTGGACCTGGACAAACAAGCGGGCACGATCACGCAAGGCGACGTAGCCATTGGTAAAGCAATGGCTCACCTCACGGGGGGATTTCAAAACCAAGGCGACACACAGGCAGTGAACCTGCGTCTCAATGCACCCGACATGTCGGTTGATGAACTGGAAGCGATGCTGCCCGCAATGGGAGTTGTTCTTCCCTCAGGGTCGAAACTCCAGGGGGGAATACTTTCGGCTCAGCTGGGCATCAGTGGTCCAATCGACAAGCTCGTAATTACAGGTCCAGTCCGGCTCAGCAACAGCAAACTGGCGGGGTTTGATCTCGGCTCGAAACTGGGGGCACTGGCGGCCTTTACTGGCAAAGCTGCCTCAAGTCGAGATACCTCGATCCAAAATGCCAGCTTGAATGCGCGTGTCGCGCCTGAAGGTACACGAGCAGATGCCATTAATCTTAACGTTCCCGCAATCGGCGTTGTTACGGGAGCTGGCACAATCAGCCCAACGGGAGCGCTTGATTTCAAGATGGTAGCCAATCTCCAAGGCGGAGTGGCTGGAGGGCTGACACAAAGGGCAGGGTTGGGCGGCGGTACTGGTGGTGGCATTCCTTTTTCAATTACGGGAACGACGTCGAATCCAAGCTTTGTTCCGAGTGCGGCAGGAGTGGCTGGCGCTGTCGCTCAAGGGGCGGTTGGCAACGCTTTGTCAGGAGCAACTGGTGCCACCAAAGGTGCCACTGGTGCGGCCGGTGCTCTGGGAGGCCTGCTCGGAAAGAAGAAACCGAAGTAGTGCTAAATATGATATGTGGACTGCATCGGTAGGCTCGCGTTTTTTAGGTCTGCAGGTTTTTGTTCTGCAGATCATGGATTGCGCGTATCAGTTTTCGGAGCGTGCGGGGCCTGATCGTATTTTTCCCGGTCTTAAAATTCCTTATCGCGCACTCCGCAACTGCCGACTTGCGAGAGAGCGCCTTCGTGGAAAACTGTTTGGCTGCCGCTCGGATTTCATCAAGATATTTTGGATCGACTATTCTTTCGTATTCGCGAAACGTTTTATCCATCAGGTCGAGCAGTCCCGCTTCAGCCATCATCGACAGATCGGGTCCGCTTCCCCAACGAGTCGATGCTTCTTTACCAATGTAGTGAAACTCACCGGCAACGATATGTCTTCGCATAAGTAACCCGATCGTCCTGCCTGTGCACATTGCGCCGTTCGGAGTGCAAAACTTGCTTTCTGCTCTAAAGAGACTCCTGTGGGCCGTTAGTGTGGCCGTGTTGGCATTCGTAGGGGTTTCGTGGATGCTTCACGCGCCGCGAGCTTCCGACCCTTCTAACGCACTCGCGGCAACCAGCAGTGCTCGATCAGCTTTTCAGCCAACCGTGGCCAACACGATAGCCGCTCCTGAGAAAGCTCCTGATGGAATGGTGTGGATTCCAGGTGGAGAGTTCTCGATGGGCGCCAATGATCCGCCCGACATGGATGACGTCGGCATGAAAGCCACTCTGGATGCGCGTCCGATTCATCGCGTGTACGTCGATGGCTTCTTTATGGACAGGACGGACGTAACGAATGCTCAATTTGCTGAGTTCGTGAAAGCGACAAGTTACGTAACGATTGCGGAGCGCACTCCGACGGCAGAGGAATTCCCTGGCGCACCACAGCAGAATTTGTTTGCGGGATCGGTGGTGTTTTCGCCCCCCGACCATCCCGTTCCTCTGGACAACCAATTCCGATGGTGGAATTACGTGCGGGGTGCGAACTGGCGCCATCCGCTCGGACCACAAAGCGATATCAAAGGCAAAGATAACTATCCAGTCGTGCACATCGCGTACCCCGACGCCGAGGCCTACGCGAAGTGGGCAGGAAAGCGCTTGCCAACGGAAGCCGAGTGGGAATTTGCAGCACGTGGAGGACTAGCGGGAAAGCCCTTTGTGTGGGGCGATGAGTTTCGCCCAAAAGACAATTGGATGGCGAACACTCACCAGGGTCACTTTCCAATGAGTGATACGGGCGAAGATGGATTCGTTGGCATTGCCCCAATAGCCCACTATCCACCGAATCAGTACGGACTCTACGACATGGCGGGGAATGTCTGGCAGTGGACGAGCGACTGGTACCGCCCTGACTATTACCAGCAGTTGGCGGCAACGGATCGGGTGGCACGCAATCCTCGAGGACCAGATTCCTCGCTCGATCCCACCGAACCAAATCAGCCGAAGAGAGTTCAACGTGGTGGATCGTTTCTCTGCACTGATCAGTACTGCTCCCGCTACATCGTCGGTACGCGAGGCAAGGGCGAGATCTCTACCGGCACCAATCATCTTGGGTTTCGCTGTGTCACATACCTGGGTCTCAATCGTTCGATCTAACTCGCAGTAAGAACATGTCTTGGAGGACATTCAGATGCGCAACAGAACCGGCCCCATGAGGCCTATGAAGTGGGTCGCGGCATTAATGCTCCTGGCGGTTTCCTTTGCACATGGTCAAGACAAGAAACCGAACATAGTCGTCATTTTCGGCGACGACATTGGAATGTGGAATGTCAGCGCTTATACGCACGGGATGATGGGGTGGACTCCCAACATCGACCGTATCGCCAAAGAGGGCATTCTCTTCACCGATCACTACGGCCAGCCCAGCTGCACGGCCGGACGTGCAGCATTCATCATGGGCCAGATGCCGATTCGGACCGGCATGACTACCGTTGGGATTCCCGGATCGGCCCGCGGTATTCAGAAGGAAGACCCAACCCTAGCCGAGGTACTGAAATCGCAAGGGTATGCAACAGCTCAGTTTGGAAAAAATCATCTCGGAGACCGGAACGAATTTCTGCCCACCAATCATGGCTTCGACGAGTGGTTTGGGAATCTCTACCACTTGAATGCCGAAGAAGAGCCCGAGGAACTCGACTATCCAGGACAGAAGAACCCCGAGTATCTGAAGAAGTTCGGGCCGCGTGGCGCATTGCACACCTGGGCTACGGACACCGATGATGCAACCACCGATCCCAAGTTCGGGCGCGTGGGAAGGCAGAAGATCGAAGATACCGGCAAGCTCACTCGCAAGCGTATGGAAACCTTCGACGGCGAGGTTCTGGGCGAGACGTTGAAATGGATGGATAAGACTGGCAAGACCGGCAAGCCATTCTTTCTCTGGTTCAACTCGACAGCGATTCACGTCTGGTCACATCCCAACCCCAAGTACGTTCAGATGGCGGTGAACGAAGGCCGGGCGGAGGAGGATGTCGTACGCGCCCGCATGATTGAACACGACGAGCACGTAGGCACCATCCTGAAGAAACTCGAAGACCTTGGAGTCGCCGATAACACAATCGTGGTTTACACCACAGATAACGGAAACGAGTTCATCTTTTGGCCAGATGGTGGCTACGCGCCCTTTCGCGGCGAGAAGGGAACAACCTGGGAGGGTGGAGTTCGCGTACCGTGCATGATCCGCTGGCCCGGTCATATCAAACCCGGCACGGAAGCCAACGGCATCCAGAATCACGAAGATCTCTTCGTCACGCTCGCCGCGGCCGCCGGATTGCCCAACCTCAAGGACGACTTACTCAAGGGCTACAAGATGAACGGCACAACGTACAAAGTCCATCTCGACGGTTACAACAATCTCGATTACTGGACCGGGAAGGCCGACAAGTCTGCCCGCCGCGAGATCTACTACTACGACGAAACGGATCTCATGGCCATGCGCGTTGATGGCTGGAAGATGCATATCGGAGTGAAGCACAACGGCGATTGGTTCGATGAGAAGTCGTACCCCAGCATCCCTTACATCGTGAACCTTCTGATGGACCCGATGGAGAAGGTCACACCCGATGCTCCCGGATTCGAGTACGAAGGGCGCAAGTTCTTCGCATCGAAGCTTTGGGCACCAACCGCTGCGGGACCATTCCTCGCGGCTCATCTCAAGAGCTTGCAGGAATATCCGCCGCGACAGGGCGCTGACACGCTGAGCATGCAGAAAGCAATTGACGCGGCGATGAAGAAGCTGGAGAACCCTAATGCCAGCAGCAATTAGCTGGCTGCGGCAACGCATCGGTCCATTGCAACCAAAACCCTGTTGAATGGAGGATCAGTCTCATGCCACGAACAACGTCCGACAAAAATGTTCTGCAAATTACCCGATGGAATTTGTCATGCTCGCTTACTTTCATTCTTGCGATTCTGCTGCTCGTCCCCGCTGCGCTCGCTGCTGACAAGGCGAAAGACGAAGAAACCCTGCGGAACGCCAACCTCGTTTTGCAGGATATGCTCAACGGCAATACGATCTCGCCAGCCTTGTTGTCACAAGCAAAGTGCGTGCTGATCTTACCGGGGGTGAAGAAGTTTGGTTTCGGTGTGGGCGGTAGCGGCGGACGCGGTCCTATGCTCTGCAGGGGTGGCCAGAGCTTCAAAGGAAAGTGGTCCGCACCAGCGATGTTTTCACTGGGCGGTGCCAGTATCGGTCTTCAAGTCGGTGGCTCGTCCACTGATTTCGTCCTGCTTCTGATGAATCAAAAGGTCGTGAATCAGGTCTTGACGGGAAAGACCAAGATGGGGACCGACGCCACGGCCGCAGCGGGCCCAGGTGTGACTGCCGCCAGTGCATCGGATGTCGACATTCTGACCTACGGTCGGGCCAAGGGTGCATTCGCTGGTGTGTCTCTTGGCGGCGCAACTGTCGAACCGGACAATGACGCGAATCATCGCTTATACGACAAGACACTCACCGCCACCGACATCGTCCGCGGAGGCGAAGTCAAACCGCAAGGCGAAGGTGAGTCCTTGGTTGCAGTACTCGATAAGAACGTCAAGAAATAGAGCCCGCAAGCGGTCGCAGCTGCAATTGGCGCTTTCATTCTCGCGTCAATTTGCCATTCGGTGACTGTTTAGGGGCGTCCACCGAATGACAGCGACTTCGGCATTGCTACTACAAAAGTTTCGGATGTCAATCGTCTGGCATGCGTGAAAACTCCTGTGAGCGCACTCACGCAACTCCACTGATCCAGGTCATTACGCAGTAAAGCCGACGACTGAAATTGTAAATGCAATTTTGGCAATGCTCGGATGAGCCAAAAATGAAGAGAGGAATCATGTCAGCAAAGCGCAAGGCAGTGGGTGCTCTCCATCTAGTGTCTAAAGACGAAAGCATTGCGGAGAAATTTATGTCGTCGCGTCCATCTATCGCTGAGCGAATGCGGAGAGGCAAGGCTTTGAGAGGGAAAGTCCCGCGTTCCAGTTTGGCGGAGCATGCGCCTCCTTCAAATCGCAAAAATCCCGTTGCCATTCTTGAAGGCCAGGCAAGGACGCGCATCCCGGAACTAGTTCCAGTGCGCTACGCACGGATGCTTGGATCGCCCTTTGCATTCCTGCGTGGCGGCGCCGCCATTATGGCCCAGGATCTGAGTCCATCTCCAATCACAGGGATCACCGTTCAAGCCTGCGGCGACATGCATGTCGCTAATTTCGGGCTTTTCGCATCCGCCGAACGGAACCTCGTATTTGGCATCAACGATTTTGATGAGACTATCCCGGTGGTCACTGAAATGGCCGGTTTTGCCGCTCGCTGCTTTCGTCGGCCGGGAGGCGGAACCTGGATTCCGGCGGCTCTCAGGTAAACACTTGCCGTCTCCCGACGTACTCCAGTCTCTTGCTGGATGCGTCG
>Ga0126371_10001112_pt1 | contig 22563 bp, 24 predicted proteins | sample PanSoiMetaPlot_4_FD_110145 | JGI IMG/M metagenome (GOLD analysis project Ga0126371, IMG submission 110145) | Tropical forest soil microbial communities from Panama - MetaG Plot_4 | ecosystem: Environmental > Terrestrial > Soil > Tropical forest > Bulk soil | place: Panama | collected 2016-02-17 | reverse complement strand
TGGGGCAGTGCGGTCGTGACACTGCGTGATATCAAGTGATATCAAATGACAACAAGTCCTTGTTGCAATTGGGGGCACCGCTCGCATATCGTTGATTCGTAAGTACCCTACTTCCGCTTCACGGCAGAGGTCACTGGTTCGAGCCCAGTACCGCCCACCAACCAGAACATATGAAGTCGAAACTCAGGTTGGAGTCGAGGAAGGCGTTGCTCGAGGCGAATCAACGCCTGAAGCCTGAGCAGCGAGTCCGGGCCTCTGCCGCGCAGAGCAGGGTAATCGCCCACCTGCAGGAGGCGGGCCGCAGGCTTCGGGGGCGCGCCAGATGAGAGCGAGCGGCCCCGGCGAGTCCGCCAGGCTCCTTCTGGATGTGGTCGATGTGCTTGCGGCCCGTTCGATTGACTATGCGGTGATTGGCGCGCTCGCCGCTTCTCTTCACGGTGCCGGGCGTGCGAGTCTCGATGCCGATCTCGTTGTCTCGGCCAGCGTAATGGAAGGGATGGGACTCAATGAGGCCCTGAAACGGGCGGGGCTTACAACTGAGTTTCGAAGCGGAGACCTCGAGGATGCGATTCCCGGACTCGTGCGAGTCAGCGACTCCTTCGGAAACCAGGTGGATGTTCTCCTGGGCATTCGCGGTCTCGATCCGAAGGTTTTCTCGCGGACGGTCGAGGTGCCGCTCGAGGGAACCCACCTGCGCTTCGTCGGGCGGGAGGATTTCATCGCGATGAAGGCTGCAGCCGGAGGCCCGATCGATCTGGTGGACGCGGAACACGCTATCGCAGCTGATCCGAAGTCGCTCGATGTGGAGTTGGTCAGGAATCTTGGCTTGCGATTTGGAACGAGTGCGTCTGCATCCCTGGAAAGAATGCTCGGAGACGCGGGATTGAGTCGTCAGCCGTCCCATAATCAAGGGTACGGACTGGACGACGACCTCGAGTAGACGGTTGGGATGGCTCGGTCAGCCCAGTTCCGCCCACCAATAAGAACAAGAATTTCGGCTGACCTCCTCAGGTCGGCTGTCCGTCATCAGCTTGAGGCGGGATACGCGGGCGAATGAGTTATTGATCCTCTTCGTAGCGGTCCCCTGGTAACCGCTGCTCGCAGACGGCAGCGTGTAACTACGTCAGGCGGGGCAGGACAAAGGCGAAGGTCGCCCCGACTGCGAATATGATCCACGCCACAGCGTAGAGCACGACATTTGTCTGGCGCAGGCGTTGACACGCTCGTGCCGCCGTGAGATCCGGGGGGCACGGAAGGCTCCGCGAATACCAGGTTGCCCCACCGCTCGCTACTAGTAGCACGAGCGCGATCCCGAAAACCAGGACCTTGTGTTCGCTGAGCCATACGAGCTGCGGAAATGTGCTGACGAGACCCGCTAGTGCCGCTCCAGCGCCTGCTGCGACGAATACCGCCGGCAGTACACAGCAGACCAGCGTTCCGACACTGCTCAGCAAAGTCGCGGTGGACAGAAGGACGTTGCGGGTCAGAGCCGTCGTTGGAGCAATCATGGCTTCACCTGCCCTACCCGGCTGCGGATGGCCGCAATGGGTGTGTCGTTCCGCTCGATTGTGGCGACCGTGTAGCCGGCGTTTGTGAGTGCCTTGCGAAGCTCAGCATCCGGAATGTCCTGCCCGTCCTTCAGAGCCACTGCAACGAGCCGTTGCTCGAGGCTCACGACCACATCGGCAGTCGCCGGAAACTTCCGCAGCTTCTTCTCGATGCCCTGGGCGCAGAAGGCGCACACCAGTCCGTTCACGTGCATCTCGATCGTCGCCGCACGGATCGCGACGGGTGAGAGTGACAGCATGGCTACTAGCAAGACTTTGTACGATTTCATGGTTAGGTCCCTCTCAAAAGTTGTACATCGCCATGGCCTGGAGCTTCCCGCCGTTGGTGACTCCTGCTTCGATCCAGGTGCCCCCTTTGAAGAAACGAAGGAGCAACGCCGACTCAACCCCATGCTGGATTCCGCCGGTGTACTGGCGAGCCTGCACCACAAACCAGGTTGCGATCCGGTTGTATTCGTGCTCGTAGGGCGCGATGCCGAGCTGCAGCGTATCAACTCGCACGCTGAACGCACTTGCCCGCTGCAGATCTGTCTTCAGCGAAGCGTAGACGCGGCGTGTCTCGTAGTCCGCCTGCCCTCCGGCGTTCACGACGGCTTGCGTACCCGCAAAGGCGTTGCCCGTGGCTCCGCCGGCGCCGCCCCAGACATACAGGTTCGCCTGCGCCGATTCCATGTTCCAGCGCTCGACAAGGTAATTGAGGCGAGCGTACGTAATACGCACCGTTTCTGACGTGATGGCGCTGTCGAATTCGACGTGCCCACCGCCCACAGAATAGTTGTACTCCGGCGCGTAGAAGATCTGCGCCTCCGTCATGGTGCCGGCCCCGTACTCGAGCATGGCCGTGGTGCCGTCGGCGAAAGCAATGGGCTTGGCGAACGCGAATGCCGGTATCACCAGCACCAGTGCGCCCGCAAGAACGCGGGATTGTCGGATCACAGCGACCTCCGAAAAATCGCTAACGAACTCAACCCGTCCCTCCAGGACAGGGTCACTGCTCAAACGAGAGTTACGTCAGACGATCGGAGGTCGAAGGAGACGCGCTGGATGGCGCTCAATCGTGGCAGGCTTGTCGGCGTCTGGAACGGGAAGGCGCGCAAGAGCCGCCCCTGCGGTCGTGACCGCGGCGGGTATCATGGCGGTGAGGGCCACTGCACACGCAGTCGCGCAAAGACCCGAGCCATGAGAGCAGCACCCGTCGCATCCGCTCCCACCGGGTAGCTGATGACCAGCGCAGGGCATGCCAGCGGAGGCATGGCTGGCGGGGATTGCAAGCGCGGTCGAGTAGGCCAAGACCGATCCCTGCCAACAAACGGCCAAGAGCAGGATTGCGACGATGAACCCGCGATTCACAAAACCAGTGTACAACCGCTGCGGGTCGGGCAGGTAGTCGACGGTGACACTGCGTGATATCAAATTGACATCACGTGATACTAAGTGCCTGTTGCAATTGGGAACACTGCGCTCAATTAGAAATTGACTGTGGTCGCCGCGTCTCCAGCGCCGAGCTGCTTGCGGCACACCAGCAGTACCTCATCAACACCGTCAGTCGCGATCATTCCGGACTCCAATCTGAGTTTCCTCTGGAGCAGCAATCCGAATTGCATGATGGCCCGGTTGTACCACCACATTGCTCGCTTCCGATCATTCAACAACCACCACATGCCGAGGTCAACCAACAGAGACGAGCGCGGCTGCATACCGAAGACCGCGCTGCGCTCCACCGCCAGGTGATGCCGCGCCAGCTTTGACAGCAGTTCTGTAGGCTCGTAGCGGCGCTTGTGGCCCACGAAGTCATCGAACGAGGTCCACCGTGCGGCGTGCAGCGGCATGGAGATCAAAACGGTCCCGCCTGGCTTCGCGGTGCGCGACAGCTCCGACAGAGCGCCGTCATCGTCTTCGACATGCTCGATGATGTCGAATCCGCACACCAGATCAAACGAGCTTTCGGCGAAGGGCAGGCAGGTCACCTTGCCGGCTACAACTCTCGCGCCCCGGGCGCGCAGTTTCGCAAGCGCGGGCGCGCTGATATCCAGGAACTGGGTGCCCTCTATCGGCAGTCGTGGTCTTAGGCCCGGCGCCACTTCGAGCCGCCGAACCGCTGTCGGCAGCAATGATTGCACCAGCGGCCAGGTGTTGAACCGCTGGGGCTCGATCAGGCGAGCGCCCGACCACAGCATGTCGTAAAAGCCTCGATTCCTATCGAGGAGCTCTCGCTCGGTGCCACCCTGGGAAGTGTCGGGCTGGGCCATCGCGCCGCTAACTCGCGTCGTCTTTACGCTGAACATCATGGAGTCTCTTTAACCCACCTTTCTCCTTCAACAAAAGGATATTCCTCCTGCCAGCACACGGCGTGCTTAAGTCTGAGCCCACGCTGTGTTTTTCGGCAGTGTTATGCGCCGGAAGGAAAGCGAGCGTAACCGCCAGCGCGGGAGCAGCTCAGCAGCCGGGTTCGCCTCCAATGCCGCCCACGAATACACGGACGGCAGCGATCAGTGGGTGTGTCGGTGATGGATGTCCGGGTAATGCGGGTGCAAGTGCGTTAGCGGCTCATGCCGGTGTTCATGGGTGTGAGGTTCGCGGCCGTCCCAGGCGAACGCATGGGCATGCTGATGATGCGAATCGTGCCGGTGGCTATGCGTATGGATGAGGTGCTCGTGAGTGTGCGTGTGCTCATGCCGTTCAGTGAGATGCAGCCAGACCCCCGTGGCCATCAGTGCCGCGGCGACCCAAAAGGCTGCGGACGCCCCTTCGTGAAAGGCAACAATTGCAACTGCGGCGCCGATGAACGGTGCAGTTGAGAAATAAGCGCCGGCGCGCGCAGCACCGAGGCCGCGCAACGCAAGAACGAAGAGCACCAGGCTGACGCCGTAACCGATAAAGCCGACGGTAGCCGCCGCGGCGATCAGTGCGGGAGCGGGCCGTCCAACCCCGAACGCGAGCGCCAGTCCGGTGTTGGTGATTCCGGCCACCAAACCCTTGGTCCCGGCAATGAAAATCGGTTCGATGGCCGAGACCTTGCGGGTCAGGTTGTTGTCGATCGCCCAACACAGGCACGCACCCGCCACGGCGAGCGCGCCCGAAATGCTTGTTCGACCGGCAGCGCCGGAGCGCAACGCCAGCGCCACCCCGCCCGCGACGATGAGCGCCATGCCAAGCACGATGCGTCGATCCGCGTTCTCTCGAAAGACCAACCAGGCCAGGAGAGCGGTCAGCACGGCTTCGAGATTGAGGAGCAAAGAGGCATCCGCTGCCGATGTCCGGGTTAGCCCGTACATGAGGAGTGTCGGACCGAGCACCCCACCAGCTGCGATGGCGCCCGAGAGCCATGGCCAGTCCAGGCGCGACACGCTCGCCGACTTGAACCCGCGATCGCGGACGAGCCGGAACACCCAAAGGCCAATTCCGCTTCCCAGATAGAGAAGCCCGGCGAGCAGCATGGGTCGTACATCACCGACTAATGCCTTCGCAAACGGTGTGCTGGCGCCAAACAGCACTGCGGCGCCGAGTGCAGCGATGATAGCGGCTTGCGGATTCAAGAAGAGAAAACCACCAGGAGGCCGGGCGTGTCTCGAGACTACGCCACATTCCTCGATCGGTCACTTGTGACCGCTGCAGCTGCACCTCCCCGGTGGCAAACAACGCTGGCTCAGGAGCTGCGGAGTGGTCGCGGATAGCAGGTTTGGTACGATGCGCTCAAATCGAAAGCGGCCGGGATAATATAGAGTGCGGTTTCCTCTCTCAAAGGCCGGCGCTTCTGCGACCCTCCTGGTACTCGGTCCGATCGCACTCGCCCCGATCGTGGTCGGTGCAGCGACCGCTGAGGATCTCCCGGCTCCGACGGGCACCATCGTCGTCCAGGGACAGAGGCTGAATGTTGAGACGCGGATTGACCGCAAGATCTATTCGGTGCCTGAGGATGCACAAAGCACACTCGGGACACTGAGCGATATTCTGAGCGTAATCCCCTCGGTCGACGTGGACCCCGACGGCGCGGTCTCGTTGCGTGGGGATACCAACGTGCTGATCCTGATCGACGGTAAGCCGGCTACCCAGCTGCAGGGGTCAAAGGCGGGCGACAATCTGCAATCGATTTCCGCAAGAGAAATCGAGCGCATCGAGGTTCTCACGACCCCTCCCGCTCAGTTCAAAGCGCAGGGGGCGGCGGGCGTGATCAACATCATCACGCGCAAGAATCGCGCCAAAAGTTCCGCCTTTGGTTCTCTGCAGGGAAGCCTGGGCGACGGCGGGCGATGGCTCGTCGGTGGCAACGGGAGTTATGGTGGCGAAAAGTTCACGGCGTCCATGAACGCCGGCTTCCGGGAGGATTACCGCCAGCGAACGATCCAATCCCTGGTGATCGGTCCCGACCCGACGACAGGGCTGGTGCTCGACAGTGAAGACCACGCCAGCCAGCTCATTCGCCGCAACATCCCAACGGTCGGGTTTTCAAGCGAGTACGACCCGAGTGAGCGTCAGTCATTCACTGCTTCGGCCGGCTGGATGAAGCGCGGCGGGCTGCGCACGTACGATCAGTTTGACACCAGCGCGCTCGCGTCCGGAGCAGTAACGAGCTCGACCGAGCGGCTTACGAGCGGACACGATCCGGAAGACGACTACAACGCCACGCTGGGCTTCACTCAGAAGCTCAGGAAGCCCGGGGAGACCCTGGACTTCTCGCTCCACCGCTCAGTCTCACATCAGCACGAGCACTACGACTATGTGAACGACTCGTCTGTGCCGCCGGCGCCTGCGTTCTACGACAACCTCGATTTTGGCGAGGACAATAGCGTCACGGAGGCCGATGTCGACTACGCACTTCCCTTGTCAAAGACACAGTCATTGAAGGTCGGGTACGCCCTGGAGCACGACCACTACGAATTCGTCACCGCAGGGGCCGACGTTGATCCTGCGAGCGGGGTTCAGACGCTCAATCCGGTGCTCACCAGCAACTTCAAGTTTCACCAGCAGATCCAGGCGACCTACCTGAGTTACCAGGCGAGTGCCGGTGCCTGGACCTGGCTTGCCGGGCTCCGAACCGAATGGACGACGACCAAGACATCACAAATCAATCCCCCGGTGTCGACAGCCGTCCGTTACGCCGATCTCTTTCCGAGCCTGCACGTCGATCGCAGTCTCTCGGACCAATCGACGCTCTCGTTCGGCGCGAGCCGCCGCGTAGTGCGGCCGGATCCAGACGTACTCAACCCCTACGTCTTTCAGGAGTACCCCCCCAACTTCACCGCGGGAAATCCCAATCTGAGGCCGCAGTTCACCGACTCATACGAAACGGGCTTTAGCTACCAGGGACACGACACGAGCTGCGGGCTCACCGGCTACTACCGCCGCAACCAGAACAGCCTGACGGACGTGACGCAGTACCTCGGCCAAGGGCTGCAAGTGACCACCAAGACAAACCTGCCGCGAAGCGATTCTGCAGGCCTCGAGTTCTCCGCGACCGGACATCTCCTGCCGAAGCTCTTGTATAGCTTGAGTGGAAACGCTTTCTACACTCAGATCGATGCCTCGGCGTTAGGCTTCCCCGGACTCAAATCGACGACGGGTGTCAACGTCAAAGCGAAGCTCGACTTCCGTCCGACTGCCGACGATGCCGCGCAGATCACGTTCACGCGCACCGACAAACGCCTGACTCCCCAGGGCAGTATCACGGCGATCAACGTTGTCAACCTGGGTTACAAGCACGCTGTGAACCCTGCTCTTGCCGCAGTGGCCACGGTCTCGGACGTCTTCAACGGGCAACGCTATGAACGTATTGCATCGACGCCGACGCTGACCGACATCTATGAGCGCACTCTCGCGGGCCGGGTGGTCTTCGTAGGTCTCGTCTATACGATCGGAGTCGCAAAGAAGGACAAGGAGAACTTCGAATACGAGTCGGGAGCTGAGCGGTGAGCAGAACGCGCAGGTTAGCGAGCCACTTCAGAGCCCGGGCGCATGATCCGCAGCACCGTCCGTCCGCCCAGATTCTTGAGCGGGAAATAGCTCTTGTGGGTTCGCGGATCGACCGCGACCACGTGAGCATTGGGCCCGAGCGGCGTCTCGCCGATCTTTGACACCCGCTTGGGCTCTGTTTGGAACACTGCGACAGGCCCTGACTCCGCAGCGACGTACAGGTATCCCAAAGCCGGGTCGTAGGCGAGCACGTCGGGATCCTCGCCGACGTCGAAGGAGTCCGTAACCCGCCGGGTCGTCAGATCGAGTACCAGCAGCTTGTGGTTGTCCTCGCAAGCGATAAAGGCCCTGCGCTGCGGCGCATCGAGCAGAAGCCCGTGATTGCCCCTGGCGCCGGGCAGGTCAACTCGCGCGATCACCTGGTCGCTCATGGGATCTATCTCGATCAGCTGCCTGCGGGTTTGAACGTTGACAAAGATGTGTTTGCTGCCGGGATCGTACTGCGTGTTTCCGACGTCGCCCCCGAGCGGAATGGTCGCGACGCGGGCGTTCGTTCGCGTGTCGATCACGGTATCGGTGCCACCGTGCTCATCGGAGACGTAGAGCTTGTGGACATCCGGCGCGTACGCCATGCCGTCCGGATAGACGCCGCCGGGAACACGCGCGGTCACCTCGAGCGTCGCTTCATCGATGGCCACCACTTCATTGGTGCCGGTCGCTGACGCATAGACGACGCCGAGTTCGGGCACAGCGAGTACTCCGTGCACCTGGCTGATTCCGGCAATGCGCGTGACGACGCGCTGTGCTTCCGTATCAAAGACAATCACGGCGCTGTCGCCAAGGTGTGCGATGAAGAGTAAGTGGCGGCCCGGGTCGAGGCTCTCGTAGTCGAGCCGAGTGCTGTTCCCGCCGAGCGGGATGTCGGCGACGCGCTCAAGCAACGCAGTCCCTGAGGTCGGCCCGGCAGCAACTCCCGCAGCGGCGACAGTCACGCAGAAACCGAGAGCTATCAATGGGGTCAGGGGGCGCCCGGCGGCGCCCCGCGCCCGGCTCACCAAAGGGCCGTCTGTCACCGTCACTCCAGTGACTCCGATACGGTCTCCGTCTGCGTCCCCTTCAGCAGCGTCACGACCGCGACGGCGTGGCCGTTCTTTAGTTTTGGCTCCACGCCAATCGCACGATAGCCCGCCCGCCCGTGCTCGGCCTGATCCACCAATGCTCCCAGAGTCTTCTTGGCCTTCTCCATGGCCGCACCCTGCTCCCTGGCTTCCTTGAGATCGTCGCCCCCTGTGATTGCCTCGCTCTTGGCGACCCTGCCGGTGGCGTAGTCGACGAGAACTTCTGAGAACTTTCCGCCTTGTGTCGTATAGACCGAGAGCTGGAAGTGCCCTTCGTCAACCTCAAATTTCCCGGAGATCGGTTGACCTTGCGATTGCGCGGCGGCCAACCCCTGCTGCAGCGTGACCTTTGCGCTTGGCAGATATTTCGCAATAGCCGCGCCGGAGATCTCATCCTCGTCTGGCCAGGCGACCGAACCCGTCACTGCAAATGCGCCCAATACCAAGGCGGCCGCAAACATTTTGCTAGACATGACTGTTACCTCCTCCTGTGAGAGCAAGCGCTCAGGATGTGCGCTTACCGTCGTTGACTCACGACTACTTCACCATCACCCAAGCCGGGTGCAGCAGCGGAAAGGCGATGAGCCCGACCACAGCCGTGGCCGCCATGAGCAGCGGGTTGCTCACCTTCCAGCGAAACAGAGCAACGAGGGCCGCCAGGCCAATGAGGCACGTAAGCCAGTCACCGATCGCGATGCGGCCGAGGAGCACACAGGCTCCCAGGATGGTTCCGATCGCCGCCGCATAGGCACCCTTGACGAAGCCATGCACGTTGCGGTTCGAGCGGTGCCGCGCGAGAAGCGGCGCGGCGATCAGCACCAGGACGAACGACGGCAGAAAGATGCCGATGGTCGCCGCCAGTGAGCCCCAGAAGCCCGCGACGAGATAACCGACAAATGTAGCCGTTATGACCACCGGGCCCGGACTGATCATCCCGACAGCGACCGCGACCAGAAAGTCACGCTCGCTGAGCCACCCATACTGCTGCACGACGCCTTGCTGCAGGAACGGCACGATCACGAGGCCGCTGCCAAAGGTGAGGGCACCGGCCTTGAGGAAGAAGAGCAGGATCTTCCCAAGAGTGGAGGCGGTAGCGGTCGGAGCGACCGGCGGCGTGAGGAGCGGTGCCGCAGTGAGCAGCAGCTTTGCCGAGGACGGTTTACGTTCCCAGAATCTGCCGTAGTAGAAGATGCCGACCGTCCCTGCGCCGATGAAGAGCAGGGCGACCTCGGCTTTGAGGATGACCGTGACGCCGAAGCACACCACCGCCAGCGCCCACTGCATCCAATCCTCCATCCCGAGCTTCGCGAGCCGGTAGCAGGAGTGGAGAATCAGCGCGATAACCGCGGGACTGACGCCGTAGAAGACGGCCGTCACGGGCTTGAGGCCGCCAAAGTAGACGTAGAGAGCGCCGAGCACTGCGACGATCACGAAGTTGGGAAGGATGAAGGCCCAGCCGCCAGCCCAAGCGCCGCGGAACCCGCCGCGCAGATAGGAAATGTAGATACCCACCTGGATCGCGAGCGGGCCGGGGAGCGACTGGCAGATGGCTATCGCCTCGCGCATCTGCTCCTTGGTGAGCCAGCCGCGCTCGGTGACAAGTTCGCGCTCCATCTGCGCGACGAGAGCTACGGGACCCCCGAAACCGAGAAGCCCCAGGCGCAGGAAGTACTGGACGAGCTGCTTGATGGGATGGGTCTTCATCGGGCTATCGCTCATGCGGTAGCACTCAGGAGCCGCGTTTCACGTTCGCAAGGTCGAGTGCGCTGCGCAGGCTCTGCGCGAGTCTCAGCGCATCGTCGTGCGCCCAAAAATGCATGAAGAAGAGATGCGGTGAGTCATCGATCATATGGCTGTGGAGCGCGGTCACTTCAATGCCGTGCTGGCGCAGCGCCCTCAGGATCGGCGTGACCTCGCTCCCCAACAGTACGAAGTCGCCCGTGACGGCCGCCTTGCCGTCGCCGAGCGGCTCGAAGTTGATCGCGATCGCGGTGCCCATTGAGGCGGGAATCGCCATTCCCGCTTCCGAGATCACTTCCGCACGCGGAATGCTGAACTGATAGACCCCGCCGTTCGGCGTTCCTTTGTAGCCCAGCGTCTTGTCGAGCGCGGCGGTATCGAGGTCCAGAGGTGGGGGTGTTGCGGCCGGTGGCGGCGGTGCGCCCAAGGGCGTTTTGCTCAGGGCGAGGGCCGCATGCAACGTCTCTCCGAGCTTCACCGGATCGCCGTGACCGCCAACATGCATGTAGAAGACTGGCACCGAAGTGCGCAGGAGGTGGTTATGGATGGCGGTGATCTCGATGTTCCCGTCGATGAGCTTGAGCATTACCGGGCTGATCTCGCTATCGAGAAGCACCAGGTCGCCCATGAACATCGCACCACCGCTGATCGGCTGAAAGGCGACCCAGGAACCGAGCGCCAGGGCGGGTTTGATGGCAACACCATCGACCGTGACCCCGAGGTCCGACCGCGGCAGGCCGTATTTGTGTACGCCCCCGGGGAGGTCCGCTGCTTTTTTCCCTATCGCCTGATCTACTTTCGACCAGTCGATTTCGCCGGCTGATGCCGGCCTGCCCATGACGACAGCGAGGAGCGCTGCGATCGATGCCAAAGTAGCTTTCATCACGAATCCTCCATGCCGGTGTGCGCGAGTTCATGCAGCGCCGCGGCGAGGCGATCCAGCTCTGCCGTCTCCGTGTAGAGATAGCAGGACGCCCGCACGGCGGCCGGGACGCCGAATCGTCTGAGCAACGGCAGAGCTGCCAGGTCGCCTGCGCGGACTGCAATGCCACGGGAATCCAGGTGGTGCAGGACGGCTGGCGGGGAGCGGCCTTGCAGGACGAATGAGAAGACCGGAATTCTCCGCTCGGCGGACCGCGGCCCGAGCAGACGGAGACCTGGGACATCGGCGAGTTGCCTGAGTGCATGGCGCGTGAGTTGCGCCTCATGCTGTTCGATCGCGCCTCGTTCCTGGCTGCCCAGATATTTCACCGCGGCAGCGAGACCAATGGCGCCCGCGACGTTCGGCGTGCCCGCGCCGAATTTGCGTGCCGCGTGCTCGAACTCTTGCGAGCTAAAGTCGATCGCGTGCGCCATGTTCGAGCCGGCTTGATAAGGGGACATCTCATCCAGCAGTTCACGCCGCGCCCAGAGGACGCCGACCCCCATAGGTCCGAGCATCTTGTGGCTCGAGAAGGCGAGGAAGTCGCAGCCCAGAGCCCTGACATCGAGGGGAATATGGGGAGCGGATTGGGCGGCGTCGATGAGCACCCGGGCGCCGACGCTGTGTGCGCGTGCACAGATCTCGGCGGCTGGATTGATGAAGCCCGCGACGTTGGAGACGTGGCTGAACGCTACAATCTTCGTGTGCGCCGAAAGCTGGCGCTCCAAATCATCGAGGCGTATCCGACCTTCGTCGTCCACGTCGACGTATCGAAGGGTCGCTCGGGTCTCCCCGGCAACCAGCCGCCAAGGCAGGAGGTTCGAAGCGTGCTCCGCGACCGTGAGGAGTATCTCGTCGCCCGATCGAAGCCTTGGGCGCCCCCAGGCGCTCGCCACGAGGTTGATCCCCTCGGTGGTGCCTCTGACCCAAACGACTTCTTCCGGATCCGGGGCGTTGATGAATGCGCCGAGCGCGCTGCGCGCGCCCTCGTAGCGCTCATGCGCCCGGCGCGCAAGCGTATGGAGCGCGGAACCCGGATTGGCGTTGTCGTGGCGATAGTAGTCAAGCAGCGCATCGAGGACGGCTACCGGCCGCTGCGTAGTCGCTGCACTGTCGAGGTAGGCGAGAGCGTGACCGTTCACAGTCTGCTCGAGTGCGGGGAAGTCGCAGCGCCCGGGCGCGCTGCCTGTGCGGGAAGATGCCGAGGTACCGGCCGCAACGCGAGGCAGCGCCGCGCCTGCGGTAAGCCATCCAGCAAGGGCCGCTTGACCGAGTTCCCGGCGCGTGACGACACACCGAGGCGGAGGCGGCGACGCGCGGGTAGTCACTGACGCATCTCTCTCGCAATCGCCTGAGGGTTCCAGCCGTGGCGCTCGCCCGCGAGTGTGCGGCACCAGGTATAGAGCGCGTCATACAGCGGGAGCGCCGCCTCGAGCAACTGCTGGTCGTCCGCGATGTTGGCTCCGAGGCCGAGCGAAATGGCGAGGAGTCCCGGCGCCTGCGCCGACCGGTCCAGCGTATCCGTGTCGGCCGCTCGCACAATCTCTGCGAGTCTTGCCAGCGCTGCGTCTTCGAGATGGTACCTCGCCAAAAACGCATCGAAGCTGCACAAGGGACCTGCGTGCGTGAGCTCGACCCCCGGGACATCAAACGGAACCGCACCTTCGCTCGCGGCAACGACGAGCACCTCTGCCGCCGGAACATAACGAATCCGCGCATCCCGATCGATGAATCGCAGAATGAGCCAAGGGCAAGCCAGGCGGTCGATCTTCGGACGCTCGCGCGTCACCCATTTCACGGGGGTTCTCCTGGGGAAGGACCGATGCGACCTGTAAAGAATATAACTATAAGGTAGTATTCTCTACAATGAAAACTCGAGCCCCAGCCTGGCTGCTCCTCGTCACCAATCTGCCCGGCCACAATCCGACTCTGCGAATGCGGATCTGGCGTGCGCTCAAGGCGGCGGGAGCCGGACCGCTGCGTGATGGCGCTTATCTGCTGCCCAATGGGGAACGTTCGCGGCAGGTGCTTGAGGATCAGGGTGGCGAGATCAGGGCTGCGGGCGGGCTCGTTCAAATCCTTTCGTTCGACGCCGAGTCCGATGAGCAGAATGCAGAGCTCACCAAGCTCTTCGATCGCACCGCGGAGTATTCGGAGGCGATCGAGCGCCTAGCCTCGCTCAGGCGCGAGCTTGCGAAGCTCGCTGAGCCCGAGGCGCGGCAACGCCTGGCAGCAATCGCGCGCGAGGTGTCCGCGCTTGCGGCGCGCGATTTCTTTCCCGGGGAGCCCCGCAAGCAAATGGAGGAGGCGCTGGCCGATGCCGAGGCCTGGCTGAACTCCCGCTTTGCGCCCGATGAGCCTCACGCGGCGCGGCGGAAGATCCGCCCGCGCGAGCCCAAGGACTATCGGGGACGAACCTGGGCGACGCGCGAGCGCTTATGGATCGACCGGGTGGCGTCCGCGTGGCTCATACGGCGATTCATCGATCCCAAGGCGAGATTTGTCTGGCTCAAGCACCTGAAGAACTGCCCGAAGCGCGCGGTCGGTTTCGATTTTGATGGCGCGGAATTCACCCATATCGGTTCCAAGGTCACCTTCGAGGTGCTGGTTAGCAGCTTTCACCTGGAGCAGGATCCAGGACTCATTCGCCTGGGCGCGCTCGTCCATCATCTGGACGTCGGCGGCATCCCGATTGCGGAAGCCCCTGGCTTTGCGACCATCATGGCGGGCGCCCGCTCGTTGCAGCCAGATGATGACGCCCTCCTCGATGCCATGACGCCGGTCCTGGACAGTCTTTATGCGAGCTACGCCGCAGTGACGTCCACCTAGCCGAACCGAAACACTACCCGGCTGACCAATTTGCCGGCTCTGCCGCGCAGGACGACAATCCAGCAAGGTCGGCGCAGCCAAGGGCAAGCGAGAGCAGCGGTGACTGACTCGTCGAAACCAATTTGTAAGGACTGGAAGACATCGTGGGTATATTTGGCGGCTTGCTTTTCCGACTCACCCTGCTCTTCCTGCTGCCCGTCTCGATCTGCCAGGCGGCGGACCGAGCGAGCTACGATCTGCTCATCCAGAACGGTCACATCTTCGACGGCACGGGTTCGCCGTGGTACGCGGCCGATGTTGCAGTCAGGAACGGGCGCATCGCCGCCGTAGGCAGGCTGGCTGACGCCACTGCCACGCGGAACATTGACGCACACGGACTAGCCGTAGCGCCGGGCTTTATCGACATGTTGGGTCAATCGGAGATCACTCTCCTCGTCGATCCGCGGGCGCCCTCGAAGATATTCCAGGGTATTACTACCGAAATCACCGGCGAGGGTGAGTCGGTTGCACCCCTGAACGAGGCAATGGTCAAGCAGAATCAGCCAGGCTATGACCACTACCATCTGAAGGTCGATTGGCGCACGTTGCCTGAGTATTTTGCGCGTCTGGAACGACAGGGTATTGGCATCAATTTCGGTACCTATATCGGCGCCACATCCGTGCGGGAGATGGTCATAGGCTACGTTGACCGCGCTCCATCCGAAAACGAGCTCCAGCGAATGCAGGACCTGATTCGAGAAGGGATGCAACAGGGCGCTCTTGGAGTATCGACATCACTGCAGTATCCGCCGGCGCCTTATGCCAGCACGGCAGAGCTGATAGCGCTCGCAAAAGTCGCGGCGCGTTACGGTGGTGTCTACGCCACTCACATGCGCAGCGAAGATGCCGGCGAGATGGCGGCCCTGGACGAGACCTTCCGCATTGGCCGTGAGGCTCAGATTCCGCTCGAGATCTTCCATCTGAAAACGGGTAAGCAAAACTGGAGCAACATGCCGCAGGTGATCGCCCGCATCGAGAAAGCCCGCGCAGAGGGCATCGACGTGGCGGCCGACACGTACGCCTACACCGCCTGGAGCAACGACCTGGCTTCGTTCACACCCCCGTGGGCGAGCGATGGTGGGACAGAGAGACTCCTGAAGCGCCTCAGGGATCCGGCCACGCGCGCAAAGATCCGCAAAGACATGATGACGCCCTCTGACAAGTGGGACAATGAATGGCTGGGAGTCAATGGTCCGCAGGACATTCTGATAGCCGCCGTCAACCACAAGGAGCTTCTCAAGTACCAGGGCAAGCGCATCAGCGACGTTGCAGCCGAATGGCACGAGGATCCGCTCGACGCGATTCTCGACTTCATCATCAAAGATGAGGCCGGCACCGGCATCGCGGCGTTCGGCATGCGCGAGCCCGACGTCGTGCTTGCGCTCCAACAGCCGTGGGTATCGGTTGGCAACGACAACGGCGCCACTTCGCCCGAAGGGATTCTGGGTGCGGATCACCCCCATCCCCGCGCCTACGGCACTTTTCCGCGCATCCTCGCCAAATACGTAAGAGAGGAGCACAAGCTGACTCTGCCGGACGCCATCCGGAAGTTCACGGCGCTACCCGCGGAACGCGAACACCTGGCTGATCGCGGCGTCATCAAGCAGGGCATGTGGGCCGACCTTGTCGTATTCGATCCCGAAGCGATTCGCGATGTCGCAACGTACGAAAATCCCAATCGCCTCTCCGAGGGGATGTCCTACGTGATCGTGAATGGCGTACTGGTGATCGACGCCGGCAAGATGACCGGCAAACTTCCCGGCAAGGTATTGCGCGGCCCTGGGTACACTGGGCAATAGTCCTGCTCGGATGACGAGACGTTAAAACCCGGCGGGCTTACGCCCGCCGGGTGGCTATTGTGATGCCAGATCCGGCACTCGGCACTTGGATCGGTCAAGAGTCGTGTCAACAACTCACCCTCGACATAACACCCACCGCGAGAACGACGGTAGTCTGCATCTGTCAATATTCTCAATGACTTGGCTCGGGATGACTGCTGCCGGGAGCAGCTCCTTCGGCCCGCTCTCAGCTTCGCTTTCTGCGACGCGCTACAGCCAACTCGGCCAAGAGCCGTTCTGCGGTCGCGCTGAATCGCTCGGGCTGCTCGAAGGAACGAGCCAACAACATCGCCCCTTCCAGGCCCGCGGTGAGCATGCGCGCCATTTCCACAGGGGAGCCCTCGTATTGGAAATCGCCGTTCGCACGCCCCTGCTCCAGGTGACGAGCGAGCCATGCCTCGTTCTTATCGAAGAACCGTCTGAGCTCGTTGCGCATGGGGCCTGGAAGCGTCGAGTACTCGGCCGCGAACATTCCACAGAGACACATGCGATCTCGAACCAATACGTCCTCGTACAGCTTGACGTACATGCGCAGCATGTTTGCCGGCGTGCCTTCGAGGGCATCGAGCGCCGCCTGGAACCGCTCTGTATAACGGACGATCAGCGCGCGTCCTAACTCGGCTTTTGTCGCAAAATGATAGTGCAGGCTCGCCTTGGTGATCTTGAGTGCTGCGGCGATGTCAGCGTAGCTGAAGCCGTTGAAACCGCGCTCCTGAGCGAGCTCCCCGGCTTCCTCGAGGATTCGATCTGACGTTTCCCGCACCCGGGAGCTGCCTGTGGTGACTCTCATGAGCTCATTCTATCAGCCGCTTGCCTATCTACCTACTAGTTGGTAGACTCACAGATAGAGGGAAACCAGCGTGAATGCCTACAACGTGGTGCGATTCCGGATCAAGCCCGGGCATGAACAGCAATTCCTGGACGCCCACCGGTCCGTCGCTGACGACTGGCCCGGGCTTCGGCATGCCAACATCGTGAAGACCGGCGAGCGCAGCTACTGCATCATCGCGGAATGGCGCGATGCGGACGCGCTGGCGAAGGCCCGGCCGAAGATGATCTCGACCTTGGATTCCTTTCGGGAGACGCTCGAAGATCTGGGGCACGGCCTGGGCGTCACCGATCCCATTTCCGGCCCAGTCGTAGTGTCGTTGAAATAACTCACCAAGAACTGTCACGGGGAGATTGCCATGGCACGCAAGTACATCGATTGCCGCGAATTCCCGAGCGAGAGCAAGTGCACCGTCTCGATCGCGGCCGACTCAGAAGCCGAGTTGCTGGAGATCGCCGCCCAGCACGCCGTGGCCGTGCACGGACACGAGGACTCACCGGAGCTGCGGGTTGAGCTGCGGAAGCTGTTCCGCGAAGGCTCCTCGCCCGCAAGCCCGCGCGGGAGTTAGTCCCTCTTTGCCTGCCGAGCTGCCAGGCGCGTAGCGCCGCGGTCGTATCCTGGCGGCCGAGGGCTTGGATGAAATTGCTGCGTTCTACGCGCGAAGGCTAGCGCGGCCGTCGGGCGCTGATGAACCAGGTGCTCGACGGCGCCCATACGCCGTCGTCGCGCACATAGCGCGCCAGTGTCTGGCGCAGCGCGGCGACCACCGTCGGTCTCAGCCTCTCGCCCTCGGCGCCCGCCAGGCGAATGATCTCGCCCGCCGGCCCGAGGGCCGTGGCAAATTCCACCGCATCGTCGAGGTCGCGGCCGATGCAAATATCCGTATCGAACCTTTCGAAATTGATGCCGGTGAAGCCCGCACTCATCAGCATCGCGCTCACCATGTCGGGGCCAGCCATCGAGAACGGCCCAGGCCCGCAATGCACCTGATCGGTGTCTTCATGCGAGACGACAGGCACGATCTCCCGCACTTTGAGCTCGGCGTCGTGGAGCCAGGGGTTGTCATCCCGCTTGCGCCAGACGATCTGAGTGAAGACACCACCCGGCTTCAGCGCGCTGCGGATATTTCGTAGTGCAACGCCCGGCATCATGAAAAACATCGTCCCGAACCGGGAGAAGGCGCAGTCATATGGGCCGCGCAGGTCGTCGCTCTGCACATCGGCGGTAAAGAAGCGCGCATTGGGCACCCCGGCCTCCGCTGCTTCGCGCCCCGCCGCGCCGACGAACTTTTCCGCGCAATCGACGCCGACTGCCGTGCCACTCGGCCCAACCGAACGGGCAATTCGTATGGTGCTGTCACCGAAGCCGCAGCCGACATCGAGAACTTTGGCTCCCTGCGGATACAGATTGCGTCTCAGCACCTCGTTGCTATGGCCGGAGAGCCCCGCAACGAGCAGGTGCTTGAAGCGAACGAACTTGTCGAACAGGACGGTATTCCAGGCCTCGATGACAACGTCATTGCTCGTCATCACTCCCCCCCTTGAGGCAGGCGCCAAAATTATTGTTCAGCCTGTCGGATTCTAGCGCTTACGAGGAGACCGGGCATCGCATGATACCCCGGGCGTCTGTCCCGGCCTAAGGGTCCGCACGCGTGCGTGGCTGAGGGGGAGTCTGCAGCAGCCCGCTCTCCAGCGCCCTCAGCACGGCACGCGTGCGATCGCGCACGCCGAACTTGGCGAGAATGCTGGAGACGTGGTTCTTGATGGTCCCCTCGGCGGTGCCGAGCGCATCGGCGATCTCACGGTTGCTGTAGCCGCCGGCCATCAGACGCACCACCTCGGCCTCGCGCGCGGTCAGCTCCTCGCGCGGCGTGTCGGCATCGAAGCCCAACGCGCTGCCTGCGCGCAGCAGTCGTTCGGTGATGGCGGGCTGGAAGACCGTCGCGCCTCCCGCGATTGCCCGGATCGCGGCAAGCAGCTGCTGAAACGACACGTCCTTGAGGAGAAATCCGCGTGCGCCCGCGCGAATACCGTCGATCACCACCTCGCTGTCGTCGAAGGTGGTGAGGATCAGCGTCGGTGGCAGGGGGCCGCGGGCCGCGAGGGTCCGCAGTACCTCGATGCCACCCATGCCCGGCATGCGGATGTCGAGCAGCAGCACGTCGACGGGAGTCGCAAGCACACGAGCCACGGTCTCGGAGCCGTCCGCGGCCTCGCCGACCACGGCGATTTCCTGATCCATTTCGAGCAGCGTGCGGATGCCCTGGCGCACGAGCATCTGATCGTCGGCGATCAGCACCCGGATCACGTCGAGGTGCCGCGCGCCGGCAACAGCGCCGTCACTTCGAAACCCCGCCCCGGCTGCGTGGCCACGTGCAGCTCGCCGCCGGCCTGTGTGATGCGCTCGCGCATGCCGCGAATGCCGAAACCCGTATCCGCGCCGGCACTGCCGCGGCCGTCGTCGCGAGCCTCGATGCGCAGTGCGTCCCCCTCGCAGCGCACACAGATCCAGAGGTTCCTGGCCTCGGAGTGCCGCGCTGCGTTCGTGACGATTTCCTGCGCGCAGCGCAGCAGCGTGTGCGCACGCTCGGGGTCGGTCGTGCGCAGCCCCGCGGGGACGTCGATGTGAATCTTCGGCCGCGGCATCGCGTCGGTCAGAGTTCGCAGCGCATCGGCGATGTTGACGCCGTCACGCGCACGGGATTCCGCCACGATCTCGCGCACGTCCATAAGCAGGCGCCGCGCCAGATCCTGCGCCGTGGCCACGCTGGTGCGCGCCGCACCCTGCGTCAACTGCAGCGCCGCTTCGAGATTGAGCGACAACGCAGTGAGGTGATGGCCGAGCGCGTCGTGCAGCTCCTGCGCGATGCGCAGCCGCTCCGCCATGCGGCTGCTGTCGGCGAGAATCTGGCCCACGCCGCGCAGCTCCGCATTCCGCAAGGCCAGCGCTCCGCGCGCCGCCGCCTCACGCGACAACGCGTCGAACACGAAGAACGCAACCAGCTGCAGCGCGAGATACGGCGGCAGCAACAGCTCGGCGCTGCGCGGAGAGAACGTGATCGCGTCGGCAACCCCCAGCAGCAGTGTCTGCCCGAGGATCCAGCCGATTCCTATCGTACGGTTGACGCGCGTGCCGAGCTGCATCGCGACGAGCGCGAGCAACGCTCCCTCGTACCCATTGCAGCGGAGCAGGACCAGCCCCAGGGCCGCTACCGAAGCCAGACCGAGGAGCAGCAGATGTGGGTGGCGCAGGTCGAGGGCAAACAGCACGGCAAAGCTCACGCAAATCGCAGTCCAGCGCCAATCCATGGATCCCGCCGGCACGTGATAGGCCAGCGCAGGCACTGCCACCAGCAGCCAGGTAACCAGAGCGATGATGCCGATGAGTCTCGACTGGGACATGGCGGCGACCTCCCGCTGGCAGCATGGCACTCACCTCGGGCCTCAGCAAATAGGCCGGAAGTCATGGTTGGCTCAGTGGCCCCCCCGGCACATGCGCCCGACTGAATCGATGGCCTAGTGTCTCGCACCTCGAACGGTGCGCGCGGCGGGAGGAGCGGCGATGTGCAAGGCGATTCTTTCCATACTCTGCCTCAGCCTGCTCAGCAGCGTTGCCCTTGCTGCCCCCGACTATGGCAAGCGCGCCCTGGCGCTCGAGCCCGCGATGAAGTCGAGGCTGCTCGGCCGCTGGACCAATCCGGTCGACGGCCTGGTCATCGAGATCAGCTCAATCGATCTCATTTCGGGACAGATCCGCGGCAAGGTATCTCCGACATCCGGCCCGGCGGCGGCGGACGAGCACGAGCTGATTGGCTGGGTGAGCGCGGCGCCGCTGAAGGAGTCCTTCGACAACGTCGTCCCGATCACTTTCAGCACGACGTTGTACGAGTACGGGACACTGCCCGTGTGGGCAGGCTTCCTGCGTGAGGACAAGCTCGTCACCATGCACTACCTCGTGTGGCCGAACCGCACCTATCCCTGGGATCACATCTCCACGTTCCAGGAAACCTGGACCAGGCTGCCCTGAGATGCGCCCGTGAGGCCGCCGTCGCGCTACGACTCGGTCGCGATGACCCTTCACTGGGTGATCGCAGTGCTGCTGCTGCTCGACTTTGCGCTGGCAATGTCTTTCGGCCGCTTCAATCCCGGTGATTCACTCTATTTTCGCTCAGCCTATGACCTGCACATGTCCGTCGGTCTGTGCGTGCTCCTCCTGAGCGTGGGGCGGGTCGCCTGGCGGCTGACACACCGGCACCCGCCGCTCCCCGACATGGCTCTATCGCTGCGGGTGGTCGCCCGCGCCTCGCATCTCCTCTTGTATGTATTCATGGTGACGGCGCCGTTGAGCGGCTGGTTCGTGCTTTCCCTGCGTCACCAGGTAACCAGCGTCTTTGGCCTGTTCCGCTGGGCATGGCCGACCCTGCCGGCCATCGCCACCATGGCACGGCCCGAGCGGCAATCGTGGCACGACCAACTGTTGCCCTTGCACACGCGCCTCTCTTACCTGGGGATGTGTCTGGTGGCTGCACATGTGGTCGCGGCGCTTTACCATCACTTCGCACGGCGCGACGATGTGCTCGTGCGCATGCTGCCGCGGGCGTCCGTTGGCGCACCACGCACCGCGGATGCGCCATCCGAGCGGCACGCACGACCTCAGCCATGAAGCCGGCTTTGATCCTGATGGTTGGCTGGGCGCCGCTCGCCCTGGGGGCGCCCGCTACCTACCTGGTCGACCCGAACCACACTCACCCGATGTTCGAGGTGGATCATTTCGGTCTCTCCTCCTGGCGCGGGCTCTTCAGAACTACCAGTGGCGCGATCACACTGGACCGCGAGCACGGTACCGGAACCGTCGATGTCGTCGTGGACGTCGCGAGCGTCGATCTCGCCCACGACAAGCTCAACGCGATGGTAGTGCTGGAGACGATCGGCGACTGGAATGGGCTCGACGTCGGACACTATCCGACCGCCGCGTATCAAGGGACTCTCACGGGATTCGTGCGGGGAGCGCCGACCACAGTGATCGGCCAATTGACGCTGCACGGCGTGACACGGCCGTTGGCACTGAAGATCAACTCCTTCAAGTGCATCCCGAATCATCCGCTGCTGAAGCATGAGGTCTGTGGCGCGGACGCCGTCGGCACTTTCAACCGCGCCGATTTCGGGGTAGACGCAGGTCGGCAGTTCGACTTCAGCCAGCAAGTGACCTTGCGGATCCAGGTGGAAGCGATACGGCGGGATTGAACGGGCAGGCAGCTTAGTCCATGAAGTGGATGCCCTTGGTCTTCGCGCGCTTGCGGCAGAACTGGATCCGGACTGCGAGCACGGCGGGTGCGATCGCCGTCTGCATCTTCCTCTTTTGCACGCTGCAGACATTCGTGGCGGCGCTCCACGGATCAGTCAATCAGGGTCCTGCCAGACTGATCACTGGAAACAGTATCAGCCGCTTTTACAGTCTGCCGAACGCGTACGAGGCGCGCATCGCGGCCCTGCCCGGGGTAAAGCGCGTCGCGGCAGCGAGTTATTTCGGCGGCATGCGCGATCCGGGCAACCCCGAGAGTGAGTTCGTGAATTTCGCCGTCGAAGCCGAGGGCTTTCTCGCCATTTATCCGGAATACATTCTGACCGCGGAGGAGAGAGAGGCATTTCTCGCCGATCAGCATGGAGCGATCGTGGGCCGCGCGCTCGCGGCGCGATTCGAGTGGAAGCGAGGCGACACCATCCAGCTGACGAGCAACATCTATCGAACCCCAGCCCCCTACGAGTTTGTC
>Ga0126371_10001111_pt1 | contig 22573 bp, 20 predicted proteins | sample PanSoiMetaPlot_4_FD_110145 | JGI IMG/M metagenome (GOLD analysis project Ga0126371, IMG submission 110145) | Tropical forest soil microbial communities from Panama - MetaG Plot_4 | ecosystem: Environmental > Terrestrial > Soil > Tropical forest > Bulk soil | place: Panama | collected 2016-02-17 | reverse complement strand
TTGGCCGATACGCTGGCGCAGCGCGAAGGCGTGGCGCGAGACGAGATTGAGTCGCGCTGGACCGGCCAGATTCCGCTGCGGCGCCTTGGGCAGCCGGAGGAGTTGGCGAACCTCGTTGTGTTTCTGGCATCGGAGAGGGCGAGCTACATCACGGGCGTTTCGATTGCAGTAGACGGCGGAATCGTGAAAGGGCTGTATTAGTGGCGCGTCGGGCCAGTCGGGCAAAAGGGAAGCCCGCTTCCCGCCGCATCCGGATTCTGGTTACGGGTGGAACGTTCGATAAAGAGTACAACGAGATTCGCGGGGAGCTTTTCTTCAAGCAGTCGCACGTTGCCGAAATGCTGGCGCTCGGGCGTTCCAAGCTCGAAGTGACGATTCAAACGTTAATGATGATCGACAGCCTCGAGATGACCGACGCGGACCGGACCCGGATCGTGGAGGCGTGCCGCCGGGCGCGCGAAGAGCGCATCATCATCACGCACGGCACCGACACCATGGAGATCACAGCGCGGACTCTGGCTGCTGCGCTGCAAGGCAAAACCGTGATTCTGACCGGCGCGATGGTGCCTTACAAGTTCGGCAGTTCCGACGGGCTATTCAACCTCGGCAGCGCATTGGCATTCGTGCAGACGCTCCCGCCCGGCGTGTACATCGCGATGAATGGCCGCTGCTTTCCCGCGAACCGCGTGCGCAAGAACCGTGATGCCGGTATTTTCGAGGGCGACGCGCACGCCTGAAGAAAACGGCTGGCAGGAGCTAGCGGACCCCGAATCAGTGAGCCCTGACTGTCGGCGCTGCAATGAACTGCCAGCCTCAATCAGAATAGCGGGAAACGCTTTTTCGAGCGTCGGGGGAAAGGCTGACTTCAGGGAGATAGCGGTATTGTGGGCGGTTTAGTACCGGCACTCAGTAGCATCCCCACCAACCTTCGCAGGGTGGTACTGCCAACCGCCTACCCTTCGTAAACCGTGGAGGCCGGGAGAGTTCTGTTGCACGGCCGGTGGCAAGACCACAGGCGTTACTGAACTGCCAGCAAGGGGAGCAGGCGTCGCGCCCGGTCGGTGCCACGCAACAACTGCAGGCCCTTGGATTCGATCTGGCGGATGCGCTCGCGCGTAAGGCCGAAAACCTCGGCGATTTCCTGAAGCGTATGCTCGCGCTCATAGCCGATCCCAAAGCGCATTCGCAAGACTTTCTCCTCGCTGGGAGACAAGGTTCGCAGCACAAGGGCAGCTTCGTCGCGGAGGTCGCGGTCCATCAACGCGCTGAGGAACGACCCCGCCGACTGGCCTTCAATCAGGTCTCCGAGAACCGACTCTCCGTCTTTGCCGACAGGTAGATCGAGTGACACTGGATCGCGGGATATTGTACGGAGTTCCTGGATACGCTCGGCGCTGGTTCCCAACCGCTGCGCAATCTCCTCATTCTTCGGAGCATGGCCGAGTTCCTTTTCCAGTTCGCGCGAAGCACGCAGGTATTTGGTCAAGGTCTCGTTCATGTGAACGGGAATCCGGATGGTGCGCGACTGATCCGCGATGGAGCGCGTGACCGCTTGCCGTATCCACCAGGTCGCGTAAGTCGAGAACTTGTAGCCCAGGTGGTAATTGAACTTGTCCGCTGCCCGCATCAATCCGATGTTGCCTTCCTGAATCAGATCGAGTAGATGAAGGCCGCGATTGACATACTTTTTGGCGACGGAGACAACCAGACGCAGGTTGGCTTCCACGAGCGCGGATTTGGCGGTCGTGGTTTCGGCTTGGCCGCGACGAGCGGTTTTGAGCCAGTGCCGCATCTGCGAGGCCCGCGCGCCCGCGGTCTTTTCCAGTTCGAGAATCTGCTTCTTCAGTTGCCGGGTTTCTGCAGGAGTCATCCGCGGCTTGCGCAAGGCCTGCTCGAGTGTGCTGATTTCTTCGACAGCGTGTTCTAAATCGCCAAGAAATTGCTTCCACTGGTCGGAATTGAATCGAATGGCGCGCAATTCCTGCGAGCATTTCACTCGGAGCCGCGGCAGCTTCGCAATCAGCCGGGCCCGGAGGTTGACATAACGCGCAGGCGTCGCAGGGATTTCGGCTTCCATCTCCAGAAGACTCTTATGCGCGCGGGCGAACCGGCTGAGCCGGCGCGCGACCTCGCGGCGGGCTTCTTCGCGGGCGTCTTCGTCGGGGCTGCCCAGATCGAAAAAATCCTCCATCTGTACGGCACCCTGGCGCAGGTCATCCTGCAACGCCAGCACGCGCCGCCAGACTAGGGGAGACCGGGAAAGCGCCTTGCGAATCAGGTACTTGCCACGCTCCATGCGCTGCGCCAGATGGATCTCGCCCTGGCGGCTTAACAAAGAAACCGAGCCCATTTCTCGGAGATACACGCGGACCGGATCATCGGTCCAGGCATTCTCCTCGTGGTGCTCCTCGAAGTGGGTACCGGCCTCAACCTGCTCGTGGAATTCCGAATCCACGAGCTCGCGTCGATCATCGCTTATATGTTCTTCAAATTGTTCCATTTAAGTCGAGAAATCTCAATCCGAGTCAGACGCGGGGATCATAATACCAACCACCTCCGCCTCGCAACTCAATTTGGATTGGCCCTCTAGGGACCTTAGAGAGGACTGTCTCAGTTTAACAGATGCACAGCGCAGCAAATCGGTTGCATCTGGAAAAATTGCGCCGGGAGCCGGGTTGTAGGTTTAATCCACGTCGCCGCAGGCATCGTGGTAGATCGCCAGCACTTCGTGCGCGGCGCGCTCCCAGCTGAATCGCGATGCCTGCTCGTAACCGCACTTCACCAGGGCGGCGCGCAGGCTGTCGTCGAGCAGAACTTCGGTGATGCCGCGCGCGATCTCGAAGACATTGGCCGGGTTGACTTGCACGGCTGCATCGCCCAGAACTTCCGGGAGTGAGCTGACGTTGGACGCGACCACGGGAGTTCCGCAGGCCATCGCTTCCAGCGGGGGCAGCCCGAAGCCCTCGTAACGGGAGACAAACACGAACGCGGCGGCAGCTTCGTAAAAGTAGCGCAGCGTTTCGAACGGGACGAAACCGAGGAACCGCACAACGCTTTCGACGCGGCTTTTGATCACGGCCTGCCGCACCGCGGGGTATTGGGAAATGGTGTCTCCAATAATGATCAGCCGCAAGTCTTTGTAAACAGGGTGCGCCGAAAGCTGATCGCGAACCACGGCGAAAGCCTCGACCAGGCGCGGAACATTCTTGTGAGGGCGGATGTTGCCGGCATAGAGCAAGAAGGGATACTGGATCTGGTAGCGCTCGAGGATTCGATGTTTTTCCTGCTCGTCGGAGCCGTTTCCGTGGGCAAAAAACGCTGGATCGAGGCCGTTATACACGCGATGGATGTGAGCCGGCGGAATGCCGATGAGACTTTGGATATCTCGCTTGGTGGTCTCCGAGACGGCGATGACTTCGTTGGCGCGCATGAGGCCGCGCCGGTACCGGTAACGGCGAAAGCGCATCGACAAATCCGAGCCCTGGTCCTCGAACAGGATGCTGGACATATCATGCACGGTCACGACGTACGGCCGGATCATCGCCAGAGGCACACGATTGAGGGGAATGTGCACGAGGTCGGGCCTGAGGTTGCGCAGGAAAATCGGAAACGCAATATTGTCGAATCGATCGAGATCGGTGCGTGCGTACAGAGCGGTCTTGAAATTATCCGGCAGGTTCTCAGCCACGCGCGTTTCTTCAGCACCGGCGATCAGCGTGTAGTGGTTGTGATGGTCCACGGTGCCGAGTGCGCGAATCAGGCTCCGAATGTAAGTGCCGATGCCGAAATCCTGGCTGCGCCGGGCGTCGATGACGATGTGACTGCTCATGGCGTTGCAACACCGCCGCTCCCGTACGGCGTACCCGCTGCCGGGTTCCGTGAGAAAGACGAGGCGCGAAATTCCTACGCCCGCACGGGGTCAAGCTTCCATTGATACAACGGGAAACGAGCCGTGAGCGCGGCAACTCTCTGGCGCACCGCGGCGATCACACTCTCGTTGGAGACATCTTCGAGGGCCTCGGCGATCAGCGCGCCCACCTCGCGCATTTCCACCTCGCGGAAACCCCTGGTCGTCACGGCCGGGGAACCCAGCCGAATCCCGCTCGGGTTCAACGGCGGATTCACGTCAAAGGGTATGGCATTCTTATTGACGGTAATCGCGGCGCGGTCCAGCGCCTTTTCGGCGTCGCGGCCGCGCAGTCCCTTGGAAAACACGTCAATCAACATCAAATGGGTGTCGGTGCCTCCCGATACTACGCGGTAGCCGGCCGCGGCCAGCGTGTTTGCGAGAGTCCCTGCGTTGGCCAGCACCTGCTTCTGATAAGTGACGAACTCCGGCGTCATCGCTTCCCGGAAGCAGACGGCTTTGGCCGCGATCACGTGCACGAGCGGGCCGCCCTGCGTCCCGGGAAACACGACCTTATCCACCGCAGCGGCGTACTGCTGCTTGCACAAAATGAGCCCCGAGCGCGGGCCGCGCAGCGTCTTGTGAGTGGTCGAGGTTACGATATCGGCGTACTTACACGGATTCGGATGCAGGCCCGCGGCGACCAAACCCGAGATGTGGGCCATGTCCACCAGGAGCACGGCGCCTACGGAATCCGCGATCTGCCGGAAGCGCGGGAAATCCAAAGTGCGCGGGTACGCGCTCCCCCCAGCGACGATCATCTTGGGCCGGTTTTCGCGGGCCAATCGCTCGACCTCATCGAAATCGATCCGCTCATCTTCGCGGCGGACATTGTACGCCACCACGTGAAAGGTCTTGCCCGAGAAATTGAGCGGGTGCCCGTGCGTGAGGTGCCCTCCATGGGCTAGGTTCAGCCCCATGATAGTGTCCCCGTGGGAACACACCGAAAAATAGGCGGCCTCATTGGCCTGAGAACCGGAGTGGGGCTGGACATTGGCGTGTTCGGCGCCGAAGAGCTTCTTGGCCCGTTCGCGCGCCAAGTCTTCTACGATGTCGGCGAACTCGCAGCCACCGTAATACCGCTTGCCCGGATAGCCTTCCGCGTACTTGTTGGTAAAAACGCTGCTGGTGGCATCCAGCACAGCCTGCGAAGTGAAGTTCTCGCTGGCAATCAGTTCCAGGTTCGAATGCTGGCGTTCGATTTCGTGCCGGATGGCTTCGTCGATTTCTGGGTCAACCGCGGCCAGTGGCCGAGCCATTCTTTCGGCTTCGGTCATACGTGCTCCAGTTGGGCGATTTTGGCGACCCGGCGGACATGGCGCGCGCCGCCGGAAAATGGGGTCTCGAGAAAGATCCGAATCAACTTCAGCGCGCGGCCCTCGTCGACATACTTGGCGCCGAGAGTCAGCACGTTGGCGTCGTTATGCTCGCGCGTCAGGCGCACCTCGTCCTCCGATTGGGCGGGCGCGGCGCGAACGCCGGCGATCTTGTTGGCCGCCATGGCCATTCCGATGCCGGTCGTGCAGATCAGCAAACCACGGTCGGCCCGGTTTTCCGCCACCGCTTCTCCCACCGCGTGCGCGAAATCCGGATAGTCGCAGGATTCGGTCGAAGTCGTGCCGAAGTCTGCGATTTCGTGCCCCAGGGCGGCCAGACGCGCGCACAGTTTCTCTTTCAATTCGAACCCACCGTGATCCGCTCCCAGGGCGATTCTCATAGCGAAGCAACTCAATATTAGCATGCTAGAATTGGCATTTCCCCGAACAACAGAAACCATGCTCTGGAGCAAGTTATTCATCCCCACACTGCGCGAGAACCCCGCTGAAGCCGAGGTGATCAGCCACCAGTTGCTGCTGCGCGCGGGCTACATTCGCCAGCTCTCCGCGGGAATTTACAGTTACCTGTATTTGGCCCAGCGGTCGCTGCTCAAGATCCAGCAAATCGTGAGGGAGGAAATGGACTCCATCGGCGCCCAGGAGATGTTTCTGCCGGCGTTGCATCCGGCCGAAGTCTGGCAGGAGTCGGGCCGCTGGGACATCATGGGCGACAACATGTTCCGGCTGAAGGACCGGTTCCAGCGCGACTTGTGCCTGGGCATGACGCATGAGGAAGTCATGACGACGGTGGCGCGTGGCGAATTGCGCAGTTACAAGCAGCTACCGCAAATCTGGTATCAGATCCAGACCAAGTTCCGCGACGAGCCGCGGCCGAAATCGGGTCTGCTGCGCGTGCGGCAGTTCCTCATGAAGGACTCGTACTCGTTCGACATGGACCAGGCGGGGCTCGACGCCGCGTACGAGAAGCACTACAAGGCCTACTGCCGCATCTTCGACCGGTGTGGGCTGAAGTATACGGCGGTGGAAGCGCACTCGGGCGCGATGGGCGGCAGCCAGTCGCATGAGTTCATGGTGGCCTCGGACGCGGGCGAAGATTTTGTCGTCACGTGCGCCGGATGCGGTTATTCGGCAAACCTGGAAAAGGCCGTGTCCAAGCCCGCCGCCCCCGCGACCACCGACCCCGACGGCGATCTGCAGCCCGAGCCTTTTCACACTCCCGAGCGAAAAACCATCGCGGAAGTCGCCGAGTTCACCCGGCTGCCGGAAACCTCCCAGATGAAGAGCCTGGTTCTGGTGGCGGATGGAAAACCGGTGCTGGTGATGCTGCGCGGCGACCACCAGCTGAGCGAAACCAAGTTTGGAGCCGTGGCCGGGGACATGGAATTCCGGCAGGCGCATCCGGAAGAGATCCGCGTTTGGTTCGGCGCCGAAGCCGGGTCGCTCGGTCCGGTCGGCGTAACCAACATGACGATCCTGGCCGATCAGGCGCTCGAAGGACGGCGCAACATGATCGCGGGCGCCAACAAGAACGATTACCACCTGCGGCACGTCACGCTAGGCGAAGATTTCGAAGCGGAACTGCATGACCTGCGCCAGGTGGCCGCCGGCGATTCCTGCGTCCGCTGCGGCGGCAGGCTCGAGGTGCACAAGACGATCGAGATCGGGCATATTTTCAAGCTCGGCTACAAATATTCCGACTCGATGGGCCTGCGTGTGCTCAACGCCGACGGCAAGGAAGTGACGCCCATCATGGGCTCGTACGGAATCGGCATCGAGCGCATTCTGAGCGCTGCCATCGAGCTGTATCACGACAAGGATGGCATGATGCTGCCGTCCGCCATCGCGCCTTTCGATGTGGTCATCACCCCGGCCAACAACTCCGACGAGGCGCAGATGTCCGCCGCGCGGCAGATTTACGAAAGCTGTCTCGCGCTCGGGCTCGACGCCCTGCTCGACGATCGCGACGAGCGCCCCGGCGTGAAGTTCAAAGACGCCGACCTGATTGGCGTGCCCTTCCGCGTCACCGTGGGTAAGAAACTCGTCGGCGGTCTTGTCGAACTGGTGGAAAGAAAAACCAAAACTACCGGGGATGTTGCGCTGTCCGAAGCGGCGAAGGCCGTAGCCGCGCGTGCGGGCCGCTAGCCTCGGAATAGGGAATCTGCATGCTCCCAGGTCACAAAGCTGCTTCGTGCGACTTAGAAAAGCCCGAGTTGCTCTCCTTCGGGCGGACCGTAGTTTGATCGGAGAACGGTGGCTTCTTCCACGCGATCCCAGCGCTCGCAGATCCAGGTCAATTCACGCGCGCAACTGTCCGGGTCGATGACTGCATCGAGCAGGCGGTACAGCAATTCGTAGGCTTCGGCGTATCGCCGGGCGGCGACCAGGCTCCGGGCGAATTCCAGCGTCTCCGGGGTCTTCAAGATTTTGACTGCGTCGCGCGTTACGAGCGTTGACGTGCGTCCGCCCGCTGTCAGCTTCTCACGAATCTCGGCGCCTGCAGCGTCCTGCACGACCAGGCACCGGTGCTGGCTCAACACATTTCGTATGCTGTCGCAATTCTCTTCCATAGGCCCTTCGAGGTTGAGAGCTAACTGGTGGGCTAGTTCTCCGGCGGCCTGCGCCAGCGTTCGCCCTTGGCACGGCACCCACAACACTGCCTCGAATTCGTCCTCGGCTTCTTGCGCGAAGCGCGACGCTGTGGCGCCGCTGACGGGCAGCGCTCCTGCCTGGTCAGCCAGGGCCCGGTATAGATCCTCCAAATCCTCAGAGAACACGGAACTCGGCGGCGTACCCGGCTCTCTTTCGCGCAGCCAAAACCAGCGCTTCAGAAGCCGCCGCGCGGTCCACCAGTTCGTCGTCGCGTCAATGAAGTTTCGCCGTCGCAACAGGGCTGGAAATGAACACTCCTTCAGCAGAACCGTTACTACCGCCACGCCACTCTGGGCTGCCTGATCGGAAAGCACGCGCTCCCATCGTTCGCGCGGCCAACGCGCTGGACATGACGCCGGAGACAGCAGCAGTACCAGCACATCGGCGCAGAGACCCTCTTCGGCTTTCGTGATCAAATCGGTCTTTTCCTCGCCAATCAGGCCGTCCTCGACAAAGCAGGTCAGATTGCAGCCGAACTCCAGAAATTCGGCCAGTTGGGTTGCACGATCCCGGTCGGATCGCGCATGCACTAAGAAAGCCGTTACCAAGCGGCGAGTATAACCCTGATTTACGCTGCCGGAGAAGCCAGCGCCGGCAGCACCCGGGCTGGAGTCAGTGGGTATTCGCGCAAACGCGCTCCCGTCGCGTCGAAGAAAGCGTTGGCGATCGCCGCGGCTGCCGGACCCATCAGCTCCTCGCCGCCGCCGCTCAATGGCTGGTCCATATGTTGCACCACCACCGTAGTGACTGCGGGAGATTCCTCGAAACGCAAAATCGGATAACTGTTCCAATCTAGGCTGGTGACGTTGGTGCTGCTGAACGTCACCTCTTCCTTGAGCATCCGGCTGGCAGCTTGCACCAGCATTCCGCTCATCTGGTTTTCCAGACATCCCGGATTGACACACAGACCGGCGTCCAGAGCACCATACAGATGCCGGGCCACGATCTGGCCGGTCTCCCGGTCGACTTCGATGTCGGCCACGGCGGCAGCGTACGACGACGTATGAGTGCCGAGGGCGATCCCGCGGCCGGTGAGGATTCGAGCGGCCGGGCTTCGATCCGAGCGCGCGGCTCGCGGAGTCCAGGCCGCGGCCTGCGCGGCGGCGTTGAGCACTCCAAGCCAGCGTTCATCTTTGATGTTGCGCCGGCGGAACTCCAACGGATCGAGGCCCACCAGACGGGCGAGCTCGTCGATAGTCTGCTCCTGGGCAAACGAGAACGACACGTCCAACGGCGAGCGGAGATTCGATCCCTTGAGGTATCGCGCCCCGTCGACGCGATGATTCACAAGACGCATATTCGGGATGGCATACATTGCGCCGAGGTTGAAGTTGCTCACCTCCTGCGACCCCGGGCCCGGGCTTTCGGCCGCCGGAGTTCCGAGGGCCAGTTGCTGGGAGGTTTCGACGGTCCCCCAGTTGTGCTGCCAGCCGTGGTATTCGTAGGCCACGATTTTGCCGGCCGCATCGATCCCCACGCGGATATCAGCAAGCTGCGCCGGTCCGAAATTGTCCCAGCCGTGCTCATCCCAGCGCATGAACTGGACACGCACGGGTTGGCCGGCTGCCTGAGATAAAACCGCGGCGGCCTGCGCGGCATCGTCATAGCAACTGCGCCCATAGGTGCCGGAACCCTCGTAGTACCGGACGGCGACCTTCTCGATAGGCAGCCCCAGAACCTGTGCGATCTTCCGCCGCGTGTCATAAATGTTCTGCGTCGAACACAGGACTAGAGCGGAATCCGTCTTCACATCCGCCAGCGCGCAATTGGGCCCGAAGGGAACGTGCGCCTGATAGGGTCCGCGATAGGTTTGCGACACCACGTGCGCTGCGGCGCGGAATGCGGCGGCCACGTCGCCGTTGTCGAGCACCGTCCGATCGGTGGTCTTTTCGGCGCGCATCTGCTGGTGGAGGCCGGCGGTACCCGGCAGCGCCGCGGGTTGATCCCAGGTAACTTTCAATTCGCGGGCGGCGCGCACGGCGTCCCACTGGTTGGGTGCGACAACGCCAATGAAATCGCGTTTCCGGATGACTCGGGCGCCGGAAATGCCAGCAATTGAGGCCTCATCGAGACTCAAGACGTGGGCGCCGTCCGCATACCCGCCCTGCCCGCGCGGACGCACGACCCGTCCGTGGAGCATGCCGGCGACACGGACATGCTGCATGTGAACATACTTGCCGGCAGCCTTATCGGGGACATCAAGACGGGGAACGCTCTGGCCGACCAGGTGATAATCGCTATACGGCTTGCGCGGCGCGGTTCCCGTGTACGGCAGGTCGAACCGCTTTCCGCCGATTAATTGGCCGTACGTGACCGACTTGCTCGGGTCGGCGGCGACCGAGACCACACCGCGGGAAACCGCCAGCCGGTCCACAGGCACATCCAGCTTTTGGGACGCCATCTTGAGCAACGCCTGGCGCGCCTCGGCGGCCGCGGATCGAATGCGCGGCCCTCCGCGAGCGACCGACGCGCTGGCGACCGTGCCGCCCTGGTTGGGCATCGTGTGCGACTCCAGACGCATCGATTTCACCTGCGACATCGCCAGATCGAGTTCCTCGGCCGCCAGTTGGAGCAGCGCGGTAGTGCAGCCCTGGCCGAGTTCCACGAAGCCAATAAAGATGGTGGCCGTGTTGTCGGCGTGAATCGCGATCCAGGTATCCAGTCGGGCGGGATCGGGTTGATCCGGCCCGGTGACGAGAGCGACGCCTTCGGGGGTTTGCGCGCGAGCCGTGTCACGGATCGCAAACCCGATCAATAGCGCGCCGCCCGCCTTCAGGAGATCGCGCCGGGGAAACGCGAAGGTGGCTGGTTTCATTGGCGGACCTCCTGTCCTGCCAGCCGCGGAGACGCTTGCGCCGCCCGCTGTATGGCCTTCAGGATCCGCGGATAACTACCGCACCGGCAGAGATGGCCGTTCATAGCGGAGCGGATCTGCGCTTCGCTCGGCTGCGGAGTCTTCGACAACAGCTCGCAAGCCTTCACGGTCATGCCGTTGTAGCAGTACCCGCACTGAATGGCTTGCTCGTCGATGAAAGCCTGCTGCACCGGAGTCAGCACGGGGGCCTTTGGCAATTTGTGCTGGCGTGCGTACCAGGCGGGCAGTCCTTCGAGTGTGGTGACGGCCCGGCTGCCGATCTCGGAGAGGGGAGTGACACAGGAGCGGGTCTCCACGCCATCGACGAGAACCGAGCACGAGCCGCATTGTGCGAGTCCGCATCCGAAGCGCGGTCCGTTCAACTGCAGTTCGTCCGAGAGGACATAAAGCAGCGGCGTGTCCGGCGCTGCGTTCACCGTCCACAGGCGCTCGTTCACGCGGATTTTCACTCCGCCGGCCATGGTTGACCTCCTGGCGGCTCACGTTTCGCCGCGGGTAGGCGAGCCGCACGATTGATGCTAATACGATCGATCGGAGGAGACAACCGGGCCACGTTACAATTCCCAGATGGCCAGGCGCCAATGCCACCATTGCAAAGCGTGGATCGCCGAAGGCGAAGCGCACGATTGCTGGACGACCACCGAGGAGGCGCTGACCGAGGATCTATCGGAAGCGCTGCGCGAGGCCTGGGAACGGCTGCGCGAGACAGCGGCTGCGTTTGGCGAGCAGCGCATCTACGCCTCGGGCACGGCGATTATGTTCTCGCGCAAGTCGTGCTACTTCTTTGTGCGTCCGCGGAAAAGCTTTCTGGAGGTGTGCGTGTTTCTCGGCCGGGCTGTGCGCAGCCCGCTGGTGCGCCGCCTCGAGAAGAGCTCGGCAACGAAGCTGGCTCACATCATTCGCATCACGCACCGGGACGAGGTGGAAGGGCCTTTCACGGACTGGCTGCGGGAGGCCTATCATTTCCAGGACAAACCGCTGGCGCGGGGAACGGGACGGGCGCCGCGAAAAAATGGCAAGAGGCGGGGCAGGTAGCCCGATTAACCGGCCGCATCAATTGACCGCGATGGTCACGGCGATACTCTGAGTGCGGCTCCCGAGGAGGTACAGCGACAGTGGTACCTGGGAACCGGGAGTGGTGTTTTGAGGGATTCGGGCGTTGATTTGCCATACGCCCAGTAGCCCGGGGGCGAGGCCGTTAAACAGAAGTTCGCCCGGGCCATTGAGTGCCTGATCTTTAGGGGTGCCGATCAAAACGAGCGGTGTGACGTTCATCGGTATGAGCGGGTCGCCGTTGGCCGGCGCTGCCTGGCCGGGGGCCAGCAAAGGCGTTGTATCGCCTCCGCCGGTGGCGAAAATCTGTATCACGCTGCCGCGCGGCGCCGGGTTACTGGGAGAGTTCACGGAATTGTCCTGGTTGACGACGGCGCCGGCTCCAAATCCCAACTGGTTGAGCGTAAAGATGGCCGGTGCTGAGGCTGAAATGAAATAGTTGCCAATCAGTTCCGTCCCATCCGGTCTTTCGATGTGCGCGATGGATAGGGCGGTCGAGGGGCTGATACCGGGCGGGACCTGAAAGTTGATCTGCCGCTGGTCCACGTACAACAAAGGGACGGCCGTTGCATCGCCCATCTCTGTCCAACCGGAGGGCGTGAGGGTCACGGGTCCACCGATTTTCAGCGTCACATTGCCGAGCGTCGTCGGCAAAGCAGGAGGATTCGCGGTAAACACGCCGCTCGCTCCGGTGGGGACAAGGCCAGAGGACCCGAGCCCTCCGGGAGCGATGTCGCCAATTCCGGCGGCACTCCGCAAACTGAAGCCTCCTCCGATACCTGGCGGCGGCGTTACGATGAACAGGCTATTGGTATCTCTGCTGGTGATCACGAGCCGCCCTCCGCCGAAACCACAGGCTTGTTGCGAGGGTGTACAGAACAGCGGAACTTCCACGGCCATGTCTTGAAGACTGGCGACCTCCGGTATCGGGAACACGTCGCTACCCGAAAACAGCTCCAGTGAGGTTGTCCCGGAACCGCTGACGATGCCGAAGGTACCGGTGCCCGGGACTCTGCCCAGGAACGGGATCAAACTCCCGCCGAGGCCCGCCGGGACGGACTGGAGTAACTGAATTCCCGGAATCGCCAACACTGTAGAGGATTGGAAAGAGCTGGGATCGAACGACAAGACAGCCGAGCCAGTTGCCACCTGGGTCCCCTGGATCGAGGCGGGCTGATCAACCGGGATCTGCGAGAGTACCTTGGCGCTCGTAAGGTCGAGCAACGTCACGAGGTTGGCGTCGGTGCCAGCGATCCAGGCGACCGGGCTGGTTCCCGTCACGCCACCGATGCCGTGAAGACCGGGACTCCCCGGAACGTTCGGCACGGTAGCGATCACGCCGTAGGAACTGGCATCAATCAACGTAACCGTCCGATCGCCGTAATTCGAAATGACGACAACGTATCTATTATGCGAGCCATCAGGGTTATTGACGGGAAAGCACGCCGCGGAAACCGGTTGCTTTCCGACAGAGATTTTCGTGATGGAGGGGTTTGAAACCAAGCCGGAGGACGGGAATTGAATAAAACTGACGGAATTATCGGACGGGGAGGTCACGATGACCGCTGGGGAGAAGAACGTCGAACGGCCACAGTTCAGGATTACTGCGTGGGGGTCGGGAATCCCCTGGATTGTGGTCGGCACCTGGTTACCCTGGAGCTGGTAAATAGAGATTGAAGCATCTCCCGAGTTGGCAACCGCAGCATAATAGGACACAAATGAAATACCAACACCGAATATCGCAACGCCCATGGGCCGCGTGCCGACTGGGACCGAAGTAACCTGGATCGGCTGCGCTCCGAGTATTAACGACAGGCCCGCACCTACTCTCATCAGCCGCAGTATCGTGGCAATCTGACTCACGAATCTCCCGGAAAAGGCCGAAAATATAACCGGCGCCGGAATTCATTTGCACGCCATGTTCCGCGTCATTCAGTGGGCCTTCCACGTCAGACCCACCAGCACGTCGATCTGATTCTGCGCGGACTGGAAGCCGTAACCTTGTGAACCGGAGACATTGATCGACGTGCTCGTCCATCGCGTGTACCGAAGCTCGGGCGCAACGCCGATGCGGCCCAGGCCGAACCGGATGCCCCCGCCGACAACCACGCCCACACTGTTATCCCAGTTTGTGTTCATGCGCCCGCGAGAGAAAGTCTGCTGGCCTGTCTGCAGATTGATCAGGATGCTGTTACTATCTTCATAGCCGGATAGTGTGCGCGGCGCGATTCCCGCCTCGACATACGGCTTGACCACCGGTGTCGGCAGCTTGTACTTGAGAAGAATGGGAAACTCCCAGGAGTTGGCGCGTTCGCGTGCGGTGAAGCTGCCCGCGAAATTTCCGAAAGCCGTCCGGTAACCTTCGGCGCGATACAGCGCGTTCACTTCCAGCCCGAGTCCGAGGGGAAGTCCGAATTCCACCATCGGACCCACGACATATCGCTTTGATTCAGATGTCGCGGAAAAGCCAGAAGTGAGGTCATCGGTGACGCGCACGCCGCCTTTCACGCCGATGGCGAATGATTGAGCAAAGCAGGAAGTCCCCAGGAAGAGAACGAAGACGGAGCGCATTCCCTTTGGACGCCCGGACCCCTAAAACGGTTATGCCGATCTCTGTTTCGGGTAAGTTTGTTTACACTTCCAGAATCGAGAGCGCCTGCGCCAGGTCTTCGATCGGATCGTGGCCGGGCGACGGCCGATATTCGTGCGCGATGTATCCGGAGAATCCCAGGTCGGCAATCGTCTTGGCGATGAACTTGTAATTCAGTTCTTGCGTGTCATCGAGTTCGCGGCGGCCGGGCACGCCGCCGGTGTGGAAGTGGCCGATGTACTGGATATTGTCCTTGATGCGGTGGCAGACGTCGCCATCCATAATCTGCACGTGGTAGATATCGAACAGCAGTTTCACGCGCGGAGAGTTCACGCGCTTGATGACGTCAATTGCCCAGTCGACGTGATTGCAAATCTGATCGACGCGGCCGAGCAACGGATCGGTGAACTTGTTGTTCATGATCTCTAGGCAGATGGTGACGCCCTTGTCTTCGGCGTGCGCCTTGACGCGATTGAAAAAGGCGGCGCAGTGGTCGGCGCCTTCCTCGTACGACATGCCCTTGCGCTGCCCCCCGACGGTGATCATGTTGGGGCAACCGCCCGCGGCGCATTGATCGAGCGTCGCGTTGACGGATTTCTCCAGCTGATCGTGAATCTCGGGGTGAAGCAGCCCTTGTTCGAAACTCACGCCGCCGGTCGGACCCATGGTGGGGATCAGGCCGTATTTCTTGAGAGTCGGCCAATCGTTAACGCCAATCAAATCCATGCCCCAGCAACCGAGCCGGGCAGCCTCGCGGCAAACGTCTTCCAGAGGCATCTTGGGATCGAAGTTGGTCCGCATAGCGCTTTGTTTCAAGCGGCCTTTATGCCGAGCCGGGGCGGGTGCTTGAGCCGCGGCGATGCCGGCGGCGGCTACGGCAGTCAACAAGTCTCTGCGTCGCATCGCACGCATTATACAAAACCTGGAGACCAACCCGACGCTTCCCGGCATCCGTATACTCAGATTTTTGTCTGAGTTCGAAAAATTACCTTTGAGACGGCAGTGCCCGGATGAAAGTATTGAACCGGAGCGCCCTCAGCAGGTAGCTTGATCTGATGGCTGGTGCTGCGCGAATTCGAAAAACTGCCGAGCGGGCTTTGCCCAAAGCGCTTACCGGCATTCAGGGCCTGGACGAAATCACCGCCGGCGGTCTCCCGCGCGGGCGGCCGACTCTGATTTGCGGCAGCGCTGGCTGCGGCAAAACCCTGCTTGCAATGGAATTCCTGCTTCGCGGCGCCCTCGAACACAACGAACCCGGCGTGTTCATGGCTTTTGAGGAAACCGCCGAAGAACTGGCTCAGAACATGCGCCCGCTGGGCTTCGACCTGGACGATCTGGTGCACAAGCAGATGCTCGCCGTGGATTTCGTGAGGGTCGAGCGCGGAGAAATTGAAGAAGCCGGGGAATTCGATCTCGAAGGTCTGTTCGTGCGTCTTGGCTATGCAATCGACGCGATCGGGGCCAAGCGCGTGGTACTCGACACCATCGAAACTCTGTTCAGCAGTCTGCCGAACGCCGCGATCATCCGCGCTGAGCTGCGCCGTCTTTTCCGCTGGCTCAAAGACAAGGGAGTCACCGCAATCATTACAGGCGAGCGGGGTGAGGGCACCTTGACCCGCAACGGTTTGGAGGAATACGTCTCCGACTGCGTAATCCTGTTGGACCACCGCGTGACGGAGCAGATTTCGACTCGCCGCTTGCGCATCGTCAAGTACCGGGGCACAAGCCATGGAACCAATGAATATCCGTTCTTGATCGATGAAAAGGGCTTCAGTGTCCTGCCCATCACCTCGATGGGTTTACGGCACCCAGTTAGCCAGGAACGCATCTCCAGCGGAGTTCCCCGGCTGGATACCATGCTGGGCGGAAAAGGATATTATCGCGGCAGCAGTGTTCTTGTCTCGGGGACGGCAGGCACCGGCAAGAGCAGCTTGTGCGCCCACTTCGCAGCGGCGGCTTGCCAGCGCGGAGAGAGCTGTCTGTATCTTGCCTTCGAAGAGTCGCCGGAACAGATTATCCGCAATATGTCTTCCATCGGCCTGGATCTCGGGATTTGGCTGAAGAAGGGACTCCTCCGCTTCCATGCGGTCAGGTCCACCACGCACGGCCTGGAAGTGCACCTGGCGATGTTTCACAAGATGATTCAGGAATTCCGTCCTCGCGTCATCGTCGTCGATCCGATCAGTACGCTGGTCCAGGCCGGAGAAACGCGGAGTGCTTCCGCCATGCTTACCCGCCTGATCGACTTCATCAAAGGGCAGCAGATCACCGCTCTGATGACAAGCCTGACCGAAAGTGGCGCGGCTCTGGAGGGAACAGACGTCAAGATTTCCTCGCTGGTGGATACGTGGCTGCTGCTCCGCGATTTGGAGGCGAGCGGCGAGCGCAATCGCGCGCTGTATGTGCTTAAATCGCGCGGGATGGCTCATTCCAACCAGATCCGGGAGTTTGTTTTGACCGATCGCGGAATCCAGTTACTCGATGTCTATATAGGTCCCGAGGGCGTGCTCACCGGATCTTCCCGGCTTGCCCAGGAAGCCCGTGAGAATGCCGGAGCCTTGGCGCGGCAGCAGGACCTGCAAGCCAGGCAGCGCGAGCGGCAGCGCAAGCAGGAAGCTCTCGAGGCGCGAATCTTTGCTCTTCGCAAGGAATTCGAAGCGGAAGATCGAGAGACCCGCCAGATTGCCGCCGAAGAATCTGGGCGCGAACACGTCTTGGCTCAAGACCGCGAGGCTATGGCGCAACGCCGCCAGGCCGATAGCGCTCCCGACCCCCGCGATACGCGCAAGGCGCCCGCCCGGCGCCGTGCTCGCTCCGGCTGATGAGTTCCGCCCGTTTGATCCGGTGATTTCCGGGATTGGTGCCATGCGTGCAAGCGTAATTGGGTGTCAGGATGCACTGATGCCCTTCGACTGCAGCGCAACCTTCATCAGGCGCTCGCCAAATTTGAAGAAGCTCAACGCCACCTTCAAATGAAAATTGGCATGTTGCCTCGGGCAGAGTATTTTACTCTGAGCCGTAATGTCGATCGGGCATGGGTCGTCGTGCAAAGGGCGCGGGCCGCCTTGGACCAACACTTCCGCGGACACCCATGCCGCACGGCAACCGCATAAACCAGCCGCGCAATGTAATGGAGCTTACTCAGCTAATGTCCTGAGAGAGTCCGCCACACTTGTGTTGGTAAAATGGCGCCGTGCCAGTTTCACGGTTTTTTCATTTTTCTACAAAATGTATTCCTGCCCCTCGCCGGGCCGCAGTTGCAACATCTAGCCGAAAGGATTAGGTCTAGCCGAAAGGATTAGGTAAGGTGATCATGGCCAAAGTTGGAAAACCGGTTCCGAAGAAGCGATCTGCCCCTGAAAAGAACGGGAATGGTCAGTGGCTATTACGTCTCTACATTGCCGGCCAGACGCCCAATTCAGTGGCTGCGGTTTCCAATCTCAAACGCCTTTGTAACGGCCTTGATGGCAAGTACCGCCTCGAAATCATCGATTTGCTTGTCCATCCAACACTGGCCAAAGGCGATCAGATCGTCGCCATCCCCACCTTGGTGAGAAAACTTCCCCCGCCCATGAAGAAAGTTATCGGCAATCTCTCGAAAGCCGATCGGGCCTTGGTAGGATTGGATCTTCAAAGAGCCCCGTAGGGGGTGTGCGATGTACTCATGGGGCGCCGTCAAAACCGTATCGCCACGTCGAAGAATCAGCGCCAGCTGAAGTCGGCTGCGGCCCGCGGTCTCTGGGGACACAAGCTATTGAGCCGCGTGCGGGCAGCCGAGAAATCGCTTCGCAGAATCCCGCTTCGCGGCGTGGATGCTCTCGTGGTGTCCGGCGAGAGAGGCGCCCGTGTCGTCACCTTAAAGGGCGGCGATTCCGCATACCGAATGTTGGTGGAGGCGATCAGCGAGGGGGCCGCCACCATTTCCAGCGACGGCGTCGTGCTCTACTGCAATCAAAGACTCGCTGAACTGATTGGCCAGCCTGCCGTCAAGGTGATTGGGACCATGCTCCAAAGTCTGGTCCACGAGCCGCACCACGACCGGATTGAGCGTTTTCTTCAGGCTGCACGCAAACAACCGGTGAAGGCGGAGTTTAGACTCCGGACCAGGTCGGGAAGGCTGACCCCGGTTCAGCTGTCCCTCAATACTCTGAGTGGATACCGTGGCAAGGCGCTCGGCATGGTCATTACCGATCTGACTGAGCAGCAGCGTAGGCGCAAAAAAGAGATTCGAAGCGCGGAAGCCATTCATCGGCTCATTCTGGGCCGCGAGATCCTGGCACAGGAGGCGGAGCGAAGCCGGATTGCCCGCGAGTTGCATGACGAGGCCGGGCAATTGATGACCTCCCTGCTGGTTGCGCTGCGGCAACTGGACGACTCCAAAGATCTGATGGAGTGCCGGGAGTTGGGAAAGCGCCTCCGTCAACTCACCGGCCAGGCGATCGGCGAAGTGGGCCGGCTGGCCCGCGGTCTTCACCCGATCGCCTTGGACGATCATGGTTTGGTTGCAGCACTGACCCGATATGTCGAGGAATACTCTCAGACTCATCGCATCTCCGTCATCCTCTCGTTGGATAAACTGGAGTCCAGTCAGCTAGCTCCTGCCGCTCAAATTGCGTTGTATCGGATCGTTCAGGAAGCCTTGACGAATGTAGCGAAACACGCGGGCGCGCACAACGTAAAAGTCGTCTGCCGGCGCGTGCCGCGCGCTCTCGAAATGACCGTGATCGACGATGGTCGTGGATTCAATTTTGGTAAGGCGATTGCCTCCGATTCCGCCAGTCATTTGGGTCTCCGCAGCATTCGTGAGAGGAGCGCCCTGCTGGGCGGTACAGCCTCGTTTACCTCTACCGGAACTGGGGCGGAAGTGCGGGTTCGAATCCCATTCCCGACTCGCAAGCGCATCGGCAGTTTGAAAGGGAGCCATTCCTGACGTGTCCGCGGTAAAGAGTAAGATTCGAATTCTCCTCGCCGACGACCATGCCATCCTTCGCTCCGGCCTGAAGATTCTTTTGAATTCTCAGCCCGACATGGAAGTTGTTGGGGAGGCTGCCGATGGCAAACAGGCAATCGATGTCGCGCGTCAAACCAAGCCGGACGTCGCTTTGCTCGATCTGACCATGCCTCGCGTCGGAGGAATGCAAGCCTTGCAAGGGCTCCTTCGGGAGTCGGCCGCCACCCGGGTTCTGGTCCTCACCATGCACGACGATGTCGCTTACTTGCGGTCGGTTCTTGCCGCCGGGGCTTCCGGATATGTTCTCAAACGGTCGGTGGATGCGGATCTGCTCCAGGCGATTCGCGCTGTTCACAGAGGCGGTACTTTCATAGACCCCAGCCTGGCCGAAATGTTGCTTCTGGGTGTGGGTGTCCGGAAGAATGGCACGTCGTTGCGAGCGCGGCCTGCCGCTCTTCTCAGCGATCGCGAACTCCAGGTGCTGCGCCTCGTCGCGCGCGGATACAGCAGCCAGGAGATTGCCGCCCGGATCTTTGTCAGTCCCAAAACCGTGGAAACCTATCGCTCGCGTCTCGCCGCAAAGCTCGGCCTGAAAACACGCAGCGACGTCATTCGTTATGCCCTCCAGATGGGCTTGCTCACTCCGGAGTCCGTACAGACCGAGCGGGCACACCCTGCTTCCTCCTGAAGGTCTCGCCGGAACGCCGATGTTGGTGTAGGGAGATCCCTGACACCACCGTTTGAATTTCGGCAATGCCCCGATGCCGGGTTGGACTCGCTCGATGAAATACTGGAATCGTTATTCGGAGAACCAACATGGGCAACTCTTCACCGGGTCTGACGCCGGACCTGACCGGCCGCAAAGCACTATGCGTGTGTGGACGCGTCAGACCGAGCAGCACCACGCTCCGGCGGTTTGTATATCAGGGGGCCGGATCGCGCTCGGCAACGGAAGTCTGCGTGTGCGGTTATCATTCCCTCGCGCATCACGATGACATCCGCCGCGGCGCCGTCTCTCCGACACTGAGGAACTGCACCATGTTTTCCCCGCGGGGCGATCTCGGTTATGACTCGTATTGGTGCGGCTGTGAAGAAGATCAGGAAGCCGCCGCCAGCGACGAGAAGGCTCAGATCCGGCGGCTTGCATGACGCTGCAGGCTGGCGACTATCAAGGCGAGACAATCCTCGTCGTCGACGACGATCCGTCGGTCGTAACCATGTGCGAGCACGCCTTGAAGTTCCGCGGCTATCGCGTCCTCGACGCACATGGCGCTGAGGACGCCCTCCGTCGGAGTGAGGGCGCCGCCATTCACGTGGCCCTCATCGACGTTATGATGCCTGGCACCAATGGAATCGAATTGGCGCGAATTCTATCTCAACAACACCCCGATACCAAAGTCATCTTTATGTCGGGGTTCAGTCCAACCGAGATTTCCCGGCTGGTTGGCGACTGCCGTCACTTCGGCTTCATCTGGAAGCCTTTCCGGCTGGAGTCCCTATTCCATATGGTGGAAAACGTTCTCAGTCGGCCTCAAAGTCCAGCCTGACGCCGAAACCCCGGGTTTGCGAGCCCGTTACCGGTTGGCCAGAGATGCTTGCTGTTGCGAAGTCATCCGCTGCACGAGAACCTTGCGCGCCGTGTCGACCAGCGCGCGCGCTTTCGGCATCGCGTCCACCGCTCGTTCCACTTCCGGATCGGTCTTCGCAAACACCTTGTCGCTCTCGTCGATGTTGAACGCCGTGATGTACATCTCCCGCGCCAGATACCGCTTGATCCAGTCGTGCTCCTGCGTGAATTCGCCTTCGGTGAACGAGTAGCCGTCCGGCGAGTGCAGCAGGTAATCGTGGAATTCGACCATCAGCGCGTCGTCCGGCATCCAGTCTTTTGCCAGATGCGTATCGTGCTTGCCGAAATAGCTGCGCGTGAAATTGAAGTACGCGCTCTTGCGCGCGAGTTGAATCTCGAAAGGAGTCAGCTTGGGCGGCTCGTACTTCTCATCCGGCGTAATGCCGCCGCCGCCGTACACTGTGCGGCCCGAGTCCGTCATCTTCACATCGGCCAGGTTCCGCGTCACGCCGTCTTTGTGCGTGTAATAGTCGTAGAACGATTGATTGCTGTAATCGCGCTGAATGAGGCGGCCGCTCGGCGTATAGAAATGCGCCGTGGTCAGCGCCAGTCCCGTATTTTCGGAGAGCGGATAAACCGTCTGTACGAGGCCTTTGCCAAACGTGGTCTCGCCGAGAATCCATGCCCGGTCGTGATCCTGCAGAGCGCCCGAGACGATCTCCGCCGCCGATGCCGAATACTTGTCGACCAGCACCACGATCGGATAATCGCGGCCGCGGTTCCCGTTGCGGGCGACATATGGCTTCTCCGCCGACGCGCGCCCATGGTGCGAAACGATCGTCTGGCCTTTGGCCAGGAAATGATCGGCCACCGCGACGCCTTCGTTCAGCAGCCCGCCCGGATTCTCGCGCAGATCGAATATCAGGCCTTTGAAATTGCTTTCGCCCAGCTTTTTGAACTGCTCCTCCAACTCATGGCTGGTGGTTTCGTTGAACGCGGTGACCTTCACGTACGCGATCCCCGGTCTCACCCAGAAGGCCTCGCTGACGCTGTTTCGCTTGATTTCATCGCGCGTCACGGTAAACGTGATCGGCTGCTCGGAACCCTCGCGGGCGATCACAATCTTTACCTGCGTGCCGCGCGGTCCTTTGAGCAGGTCGGCGATTTCGGTGGTGTTGAGGTTGTCGGTCGGCTTGTCATTCACCATGGTGATGATGTCGCCCGGGCGGATGCCCGCTTTGTACGCCGGCGACCCTGGGAAGGGTGCCATGACCATCGTTTTGCCGTTGCGCGGCCCGACCGTCATGCCCACGCCGTAATAGTGTCCCCGCTGGTCGTCGCGCAGCGCCTGGTATTCCTTCGGGTCGAAGAAATTCGAGTGCGGGTCGAGCGTCCGCAGCATGCCCGGAATCGCGCCTTTGTAAATCGCCTTGTCGGCGCTGACGGAGTCCGCGAAATTCTGTTCCACCAGAGAAAACGCCTTGGTGAAACTCTCAACATCCTTAGGGAGATCGTCGCCTGCCGCCGTGGCCGCCGCCGCAACCTGGATCCGCGGACCGTAAAATCCACCCAGCAACGTGCAGACTAAAACGATGAGGGGAAAGACCAAAAACGAGCGCCTCTTTTGGGGCATTCGACAAACCT
>Ga0126371_10001110_pt1 | contig 22576 bp, 15 predicted proteins | sample PanSoiMetaPlot_4_FD_110145 | JGI IMG/M metagenome (GOLD analysis project Ga0126371, IMG submission 110145) | Tropical forest soil microbial communities from Panama - MetaG Plot_4 | ecosystem: Environmental > Terrestrial > Soil > Tropical forest > Bulk soil | place: Panama | collected 2016-02-17 | reverse complement strand
CGGCAGGCCTCGAAGCATTTGTGGGCGGCAATATCGGCACGCCGCTGCTCTCCCTTGTTGAGTCGTCTACCGATGCGAGTGTCACCGTCGCGGAACTGAGCAGCTTCCAGCTCGAAAATGTCGAAGCCTTTCACCCCGAAATTGGCGTGCTACTGAATCTGACGCCAGACCATCTGGATCGCTACGCGTCCTTTGAAGAATACGCCGCGACGAAAATGCGCCTCTTTTCTAACCAGCTCGACCGTGATTGCGCGGTTCTGAATGCCGACGATCCCGAGATTACCAAGCGCATGCCATCGGGGCAGCAGCTGTTCTGGTTTAGCCGTCAGAAACGCGTAGCCGCCGGCGCGTTTCTGCGCGAGGGGCAACTCATCTTTCGCCGTGAGGGCGACGAGGTTTCCTTGGCCCGAGGTGAAGACATCCCCTTGCGCGGCGCGCATAACGTTGAAAACGTGCTCGCTGCATGCAGCGCAGCGTATCTTGCAGGAGCCGATCCGGCCGCGATTGCCAACGGTGTAAAGACGTTCGGCGGTATCGAGCATCGCCTGGAATTTGTGGCGGAAATCAGCGGCGTGGAATTCTTCAACGATTCAAAAGCCACAAACGTTGAAGCGGCACGGAAAGCGATCGAAGCGATTCCCGGTCCACTAATTGTGATTCTCGGCGGTAAGGACAAAGGCAGTCCGTATACTCCGCTGGTCGGGCCGCTCAAGCAGCGCGCTCGCACCGCAATTCTGATCGGCGCCGCCGCCGAGAAGATCGCGGCGGATTTAGGCCATCTGGTGCCTTACGTCCACGGCGAGACTCTCGATCGAGCCGTGCAGTTGGCCATCAGCGCCGCGCAGCCGGGCGACACCGTCTTGCTCGCGCCCGCCTGTTCGAGCTTCGATCAGTTCGTCAATTACGAGCACCGTGGCCGGGTGTTCAAACAACTCGTGCGCAGCGCCGCGGAGCGCTGTGCCTCGGGCAGGCCTCTAGGAAACGTGCAACAGAAAGGATAGGAATGCCTCGCAGCCTGCAACATGATCGACAGCTCTTCATTGTCACCCTGGCCTTGTGTTTTGCGGGCGCTGTGATGGTTTTCAGCGCTTCGGCGGTGACCCTGCGCGAACAGGGGCATAACGGCTACGCGTTCCTCGTGCGCCAGCTGTTGTGGGCTGCCATTGGCATCGCCGGAATGTTCTGGTTGATGCGCACCGATTACCGCAAGCTCCGCCAGCCGCGTGTGATCTTCACCGCGATATCGGCCACGCTGGTCCTATTGATCGCCGTGTTTTTCCTCGACCGTTCCCACGCGACGCACCGTTGGGTTCGCCTGGGCCCTTTCGGTTTTCAGCCATCGGAAATCGCCAAAGTCGTGGTTATTGTTTATCTTGCCTGGTTCCTCGAAACGCGCTCGGCGCCGCGTGCTGCTGGTATCAATAACATCCGCCAGACACTTCTGCCCGCGCTGGGAGCCGTCGTGGCCATCGTGGTGCTCGTCTACAAGGAGCCGGATATGGGCACCGCCTGCATGATCTTCTTCATCGCTACGGTGATGCTGTTCATCGCTGGACTTTCCTTTCGCTATATTGGTGGCGCGGTGCTCGCGGCCCTGCCTTTGATCTACATCGCCATCGCCAGCGTGCCCTATCGCCTTCAGCGTGTGCAGGCCTACTTTTCGCCTGGTGCTGACCCCCAAGGCCACGGTTTTCAGCTCGCGCAGTCGCTGATCGCCGTCGGCTCAGGCGGATTTTCCGGCGTTGGCCTGATGGAGAGCCGGCAAAAGTTGTTCTTCTTGCCTGAGGCGCACACCGACTTCATCTACTCGATTATCTGCGAAGAACTCGGATTCATCGGAGCCGTGATCGTGCTGGTGCTCTTTGCCGTGTATGGGTGGCGCGGATGTGTGGCCTCGCTGAAGGCGCCGGACGCTTTTGGCCGCTTCCTCGCGATCGGAATCACGACCATGGTCGTGGGCCAGGCGCTGGTGAACTTAAGCGTCGTGCTCGGCCTCGTGCCGACCAAAGGCATCCCCCTCCCGTTTATCAGCTACGGAGGCTCCAGTTTGATCGGCATGTTGCTGGCAACCGGCGTGCTCCTCAACATCAGTCAGCACGCGGATGAAACGTGAGTGCGGATGCCCAGGGCGAAGCGAAGACGTTACTTATAGCAGGCGGCGGCACAGGCGGCCACGTTTTCCCGGCCCTGGCGATCGCCCAGGAATGGCTCGGCCGTTCAGGCGACAGTGAACGGCGGCCAGCAGTAGAAAGGCGTGTTGTGTTTGCGGGGACCGAACGCGGAATGGAAGCGCGGCTTGTGCCGCAAGCGGGCTTGCCGCTGGAGCTGATCCGCGTGGCCGGCCTGAAAGGCATCGGAGGGGCCAAATTTCTTCGTAATGCGGCGATGCTGCCGGCGGGCCTGCTCGACTCTGAAAAAATCCTGCATCGCCATCGCTTTGACGCCGCCTTGGGAGTTGGTGGTTACGCGTCCGGTCCCATGATGCTGCTGGCCGCCCTGCATGGCATTCCGAGCGTGGTGTTCGAACCGAATGTCGAGCCGGGCTTCACCAATCGCATTCTGGCCCGTCTGGCTACCCGAATCGCCGTCGCAAACCAGCAAACGGCAGCCCGATTTGGCCCCCCAGCGGTTGTGACGGGCTGCCCCATCCGCAAAGAGTTCTTCGCGATCCCCCGAAAAGAGCACCACCAGCCCTTCCATGTCCTTATCACCGGCGGCAGCCGCGGTGCGCTCCCCATCAATCGGGCGGTCGTCGACTCTCTTGACCAGCTGGTAGTGCGAAAAAATCAACTTTTCATCGTGCATCAGACCGGCGAACGTGACTATAATGCCGTTCGAGTTGCTTATGCACGTCGCCAGTTTCATGCGGAGGTTGTCCCCTTCATCGAAAATATGGCGGAGAGGTTTGCCCAGGCCGACCTGATTGTTTGCAGGTCGGGAGCGATCACTGTCGCGGAGGTATCCGCCTCTGGACGAGCCGCCATCTTCATCCCTTTCGGCGCAGCTACCGACGCACACCAGACCCTTAACGCGCAGGCCATGCAGGATGCCGGCGCGGCCCGGCTCCTGCCGCAAGAGGAGCTCACGCCGGAAAGGCTCACAAGCGAAGTTTTTTCTCTCCTGGACCAACCCCGTAGGATTCAAGAGATGGAAGATTGCGCCCGCGCACTCGCTCGTCCGCGCGCCGTCGAGGATATCGTCGATCTCCTCGAAGAGGTGGCCCGGTCGTGACCGTCACCTTTCGCAATTTTCAGCGCGTCCACCTGGTGGGGATCGGCGGCAGCGGCATGAGCGGCATCGCAGAAGTGTTGCTATCGAGCGGCTATGCCGTTTCCGGCTCGGATTTGAAGTTGACGCCGGTCACCCAGCATCTCGAGAAGTTTGGCGCTACGATTTACGAATCGCATGCCGCCGAAAACGTCCATGGCGCGCATGTCGTGGTCGTATCTGCCGCGGTTGCAGACGATAACGTCGAATTGATCGAGGCACACCGCCAAAAAATACCGGTGATTCCTCGCGCAGAGATGCTGGCCGAACTGATGCGTCTGAAATTCGGCATCGCCGTGGCTGGCGCGCACGGGAAAACCACCGCAACTTCGCTGGTTGCTTCCGTCCTCGCCGCGGCAGGCCTTGATCCAACGTTCGTTGTCGGCGGGCGAGTCAACCATGCTGGCTCGCACGCTCGTGTCGGCGAAGGCGAATACATGGTCGTCGAGGCGGACGAAAGCGACGGCTCGTTTTTGTTACTGGCGCCTGTGATTGCGGTCATCACCACGATTGATCGCGAGCACCTCGATCATTACAAATCGCTCGATGACATCCAAGAAACGTTCCTGCAATTCGCCAATCGCGTGCCGTTCTACGGATCGGTGGTCCTTTGCCTCGATGAACCTAACGTGCAGGCGATCCTCCCGCGGGTGAAACGCCCCGTGATCACTTATGGCACTTCGAACCAGGCGGATCTGGTGATCTTGGATGTTAAACTCAACGGTCTTTCAAGCGAGTTTCGTCTGAAATACCACGGCGACGATCTCGGCGTGTTCGGCTTACCTGCGCCACCCGGAATTCACAATGTGCGCAACGCTTCCGCAGCTGCGGCGGTTGCGCTCGCTCTGAATGTTCCAGCCGACCTGATCCGTCAGGGCCTCGCAAAATTTTCAGGCGTCGCGCGCCGCTTTGACGTCAAAGGCAAATTCTGCGGCGTCACGCTGATCGACGATTACGGCCATCACCCTGTCGAGATTCGCGCCACACTTGAGGCGGCGCGACTGTGCGGCTACCAACGCCTGTTAGTGCTCTTCCAGCCGCATCGCTATACGCGCACGCAGCACCTTTGGGAGGACTTTTGGCTCTCCTTCAATCAGGCCGACGTGCTAGTAATCACAGACATTTATGCGGCGGGTGAATCGCCTATCGAAGGCGTCACCGGCGAGCGTCTGGCCGAGGCCATCAGCGCTGCTGGCCACAAGGCGGTGATCTATTCGAGCACCCTGCAAGGCGGTATCGAGTTCATTCTTCGCGAGGCGCGCCCTGGCGACGCCGTTTTAACCATCGGCGCGGGCAGCGTCGGCCGCGTGACGGACGAGCTGGCCATGTTGCTCGGTGCAAAGGCTGCGCTTCCACATGCGGATTAACGATCAACTGGTGGCGCGACTCAAAGAAGTTGGAACCCAAGTCTGCTCGGACGTTTCGCTGGCCGAGCGTACTTCTTTGGGAATTGGCGGCAGGACCGACGAAATTCTGTTGCACCGACATGAGACCGTCCCGCAAGTGATGCACTTGCTCGCCGAGGAGGAAATTCCGCATAAGCTTCTCGGCGGCGGCACGAACGTATTGGTGGACGATGACGGACTCTCCTTCATCGTCCTCCGTCTGCCCGCCTCACCTGCCGCTGTGCTGGTGGAAGGGAACACGGCATACGTTGACGCCGGCGCGGATTTGGGTGGCACGGTCACCCTTTGTGCGAAGCACGATCTCGGCGGCATGGAAGGGCTGATCGGCGTTCCCGGGAGCGTGGGCGGCGCCCTGCGGATGAATGCCGGTGCGTATGGGACGCAGATTGGCCCGCACGTGCGCGAGGTCGAACTCTACCGAGCTAGGTCGAGAGCCATAGAGACCCTCCGCGGCCAGGAGTTCCGCTTCGCTTACCGGCACACGTCGTTCGCCGCGGAGGATGTGCTGCTGCGCGTAAAACTCGAATTGCCCTCTAAGCCCTACAAGGAAATCCTGCAAGGTATCAAAATCTGTAACGCTAAGCGTCGTGCAAGTCAGCCGCTGAACCAAAAGAGCGCGGGCTGCATTTTCAAGAATCCGCCGGGTACTTCCGCCGGACGCATGATCGACGAGCTGGGCTTGAAGGGGCATCGTGTGGGCGATGCCATGGTTAGCGATCGGCACGCCAATTTTTTTGTGAACGCTGGTCGCGCTCGCTGCGTGGACATGCTGAAACTAATCGACGATGTGCGTGAGCGCGTGCGTAGCGCGTACGGAATGGAACTGGAAAACGAGGTAATCGTCTGGCGAAACTAAAAGCGATCGACGACGAGGCTCGCCTGTTGGAGGGGCCAATTTATCCGCAGGAAGTTATGGCGGAGGAAGAGCCGAAGTACCTTCGCCGCCAGAAGCCAGTCGAAATCAAGCGGCGGAAATTCAGCCGTCAGGCCTGGAAAACGTATCTGCGCCTCACCCTTTTTGGCGCGCTTGGCCTGGCCGGCGTGGCGGCAGCCTATCAATGCGGGCGTTTCTTGCTCACGTCGCGGCAGATGGCCCTGCTTCATCCCGACCAGATCAGCATTGAAGGCAACCACTACGTTCGGCTGCAGAGCGTACGTCAAATCTTCTTTGCCGATCGCGGCAAAAGTCTGGTTCAAATTCCCATCGACCAACGGCGGCACCAGATAGAAATGTTGTCCTGGGTGGACCACGCCGCGGTGCGCCGCGCCTTGCCCAACCGGATCGAGGTGGACATCACCGAGCGCACCCCGATTGCCTTCCTGCGAGAGGGAAGTCAGCTCTCGCTCGTCGATGCACACGGCGTCATCCTGGAGCGCCCGCTCGAAGGAGACTTTCATTTTCCCGTGGTGGCCGGAATCAGCCAGCAAAGCGCAGTGGAAGATCGCGAGCAGCGCATGCAGCTTTTCTCCAAATTCATGCAGGAGATCACTTCGGTCAATTCCAACGCAACCGATCAGGTGAGCGAGGTCGATCTCTTTGATGCGCACGATCTTCGTGCCACGCTGACTGGCTTCGAAAACGATGTTGCGGATGAGCCCAACCTAGGCGCGCCGAGGGCACCGGTGCTGGTGCATTTCGGCGATGACGATTTTGCAGGCAAGTACCAGACGCTTGTTGACGACTTTGGCGGATGGCAGGCCAAAACAGGGCGCATCGAATCGGTTGATTTGCGCTTCAGCCGCGAGGCTGTGGTGAATCAGGATACGACGGTCAGGCCGCATCCGACGGCCGGAAAGACCCATGCGCTGTTGCACTGAGAGAGATGAAGTGTAAGGAGAGAGCATTTTTTATCATGCGCTTCCGCGGGAGGGTCTATGGCCGACGGTGTAAGGACCAAGAGGAAATCTGACGGGCCAGCCCGTCGGTTTTTTGCGTGGGAGTCGTGAACGGCGGACAGGGTAAGGAGCGGAGAAGTTGACCAGGAAAGAACGGCATATCGTAGCGCTCGATATCGGCAGCACGAAGACCTGCGCGCTCGTCGGCGAAATGGACGACGCAGGCGGTGTGAAATTCGCGGCTCTCGGCGCGGCCGAATCGAAAGGCTGGCGCAAAGGACAGATCGTCAACCTTGATCTGGCGGTCAGCTCCATACGTCGCGCGATCGAAGAAGCGGAAACAATCGTCGGCGTCCCCGTGGAGTCGGCTGTGATCGGGGTGGCTGGCAGCCACGTGCGCGGGGTGAATAGCCGGGGCGGAATCACCATCGGCGGCCGGCCCCGCGACGTTCAACGCGAAGATGTGCGGCGCGCCGTGGAGGCTGCTCGCGCCGTCACACTTCCCGGAGATCGCGAGGTTCTGCACGTCCTTCCGCAGGAATTCTTCCTCGACGGACAAGACAATATTCGCGATGCGATCGGTATGGTCGGCCAGCGCTTGGAGGCGAACGTCCACATTGTGACGGCATCCGGCACGGCCACCCAAAATATCGTCACCGCCGTCAATCGCGCCGGCGTCCGCGTGGACGATACGGTTCTCGAGCCCTTTGCGTCCGCCGAAGCTTGCCTCACGCAGGACGAACGCGAACTCGGCGCTTGCCTGCTCGACATCGGTGGGGGCACTACCGAGCTGATTGCCTATACGGGCGGTGTGGTGCGCCACACGGCGGCGATTCCTGTCGGCGGCGATCATTTCACGAACGACCTCGCGGTAGGCTTGCGCACACCCATTCCCGAGGCCGAAAAAATAAAGCGCGATCATGCCCAAGTGTGTCGCGAATTGCTCGGCGAGGACAAGTCGATCGAGATTCAAAGCGTCGGCAATCGTCCGCCCCGCACGATCTTCACCCGCATGGTCGGCGAGATCGTAATCCCGCGCGCCCAGGAACTGCTTTCACTCGTTCGTGACGAACTGCGCCGCGCCGGTCTGGAAAAGCAAATTCCCGCGGGCCTGGTACTGGCGGGCGGCGGGTCGCATCTGCACGGCCTGCTGGAGCTGGCCGAACGCGTTTTCAATTTGCCGGTACGCGTCGCCGTGCCACGAGGCCTCGCTGAAATGAGCGAGCAGGTTTCCCAGCCCGAGTATTCCACGGCCATCGGACTCGTTCTTTACGGGGCGCGCACGCGCCGCGTCGCGGGGCCGCGTCCGACAGGCTTCTTCGGCAAATTAAAGAGCATGTTTGCGGGGGCATAACCGTTGTAGCGCGGAGTGGGTTTGAGGTCACGGCTTAGCCGCTCCCCGTTCAGGCGGGCGGGAGGTTTTAGGGGAATTCTAAATTTGAGATTTCAGCTTGGAGATTTGGAAATCTGCAACCGGGAGGCAGCATGGCACCAAAAGAATCGAACCTTCGGGTTTCGTTCAGTGAAGAACCGCAGGAGGGCGCCAAGATAAAAGTGATCGGCGTGGGCGGCGGCGGATGTAACGCCGTCAATCGCATGATTCGAGCCAAGGTGGAAGGCGTCGAATTCATTGCCGCTAACACCGACGCACAGGCGCTCAAGCTTTCGCAGGCGCCCGTCAAACTCCAGCTTGGCGCGAAATTGACCAAGGGTCTTGGCGCAGGCGCAAACCCTGAGGTCGGCCGTAAGGCGGCGCTCGAAGACACCGACAAAATTCTCGAGGCCCTGGACGGCGCGGATATGGTGTTTGTTACTTCCGGCCTTGGCGGCGGCACGGGGAGCGGCTCTGCCCCCGTCGTCGCGAACCTGGCAAGCGAACTCGGCGCCCTTACCGTAGCTGTCGTGACCAAGCCGTTCGCCTTCGAAGGCAAGCGCCGCATGCAGCAAGCCGAACAGGCCCTCAACGAGCTCATCGGCTGCATTGACACCGTCATCGTCATTCCCAACGAGCGCCTCATGGAATGCGTCGAGCAGGGAACCAGTTTCTTCGAATCGTTCCGCATCGCCGACGACATTCTGCGTCAGGCCGTGCAGGGAATCAGCGACATCATCACCATACCCGGCATTATCAACCGCGATTTCGCCGACGTGCGCACCATCATGTCGGGTCAAGGCTACGCCGTCATGGGCACAGCCGTGGCCTCGGGATCGAATCGCGCGATCGACGCCGCAAATCGTGCCATCAACAGCCCGCTGCTCGAAGACAATTGCATCAACGGCGCCCAAGGAATCCTGATTAACGTGACCGGCTCTTCCACACTCTCGCTCCATGAAGTCCATGAGGCATCCTCGATCATCCAGAAAGCCGCGCACGAAAATGCCAACATCATCTTTGGAGCGGTGCAGGACGACGCGATGAAAGAATCCGTCAAGATCACTGTGATCGCCGCTGGCTTTCGCGAAGTGGCCAACAAGAAAACGCACGCGAAGCCTTCCTATCTGCCGAAAACGTGGAAGGCGGGGCGCGAAGTGCCGGTTGCGCCGGAGCAAACGAACGTCGTGCAGCAGGTCGCGCACAATGTCGTCGACGTCGCGCCGGAGATCGCCGTGGACGATCTGGATGTTCCCACATTCCTTCGCCGGCAGGCCCAAAAAGCCTAGCGCGACGTTCTTAGGGCCCGCGCAGCTTTGGTTTTTCCGGTATCGGCTGCCTACGATCGGCAGGTGGGGTGGGCGTTCAGCGTGTGGGCGAATCGTCGAGAGTGCCTGTGTGCCGCCGCTTCAGCCGATAGAGGCTCGAAGGCTAATCCGTCAGCAGCACCAACTCCGATTTCGCAGTGGCCCCGCAGGGCCTTTGGCGCTGCGGGGGACCCATGCTGGTCAATAGGTGTGGGACAACGTTGCTCAACCCTCGGGTATAATCTTGCGATGCGTCGAACTATAGAAAACCAGCACCGGGCATTCGCTATGGGTCTCTCGCCCTTCTTGGCGATAGCCGTGAGCATCCTCCTGGTCTGTCGGCCCTGCCTTGCGACGGGTCCGATTTACGGCGAGGCACGCGCCTCAACGGCCGGCAGCGCAAGGACTGCTTCTGCTGTAGCTGGGCGCGACGACACCTCCTACGAAGAAACCAAGGACAAAGGCTACCGCTTTGAACGCGGCGGATGGATTTACCTCCACCTCGAAGGTACACCCTACGACATCGGCTATCAGCACGGCTATCTGCTCGCTCCTGAAATCGGCGATGCGTTCGCCACCGTTCGCCTCGAAATGACCCACAACACCGGCCGCGACTGGGACTTCTTCCGCCGCGCAGCGCGCACCATGCTGTGGCACAAAATCGATAACGAGTACCAGTTCGAGCTAAAGGGCATCGTCGATGGGCTACACGCTAAGGGCGCCAATCTCGACCTCGACGATATCGTCGCATTCAACGCCTTTTCCGAGTTGCCCGACTATTACGTTCCTTGGCTCAATGCGCAAACGCGCGCAGCGAATTCCACGCCGAATTTCCAGGCCTACGCGCATTGCAGCGCCTTCATCGCCACCGGCAGCTGGACGAAAGATCACCAGATCGTGATGGCGCACAGTAACTGGACCACTTATGCGGAGGGCGTGCGGTGGCGAATTATCTTCGATATCGTGCCACGGACGGGCTATCGCATCTTGATGGACGGTTTTCCTGGCGCGATCGCCAGCGACGATGACTTTGGCGTCAACTCCTCGGGACTCATGATCACCGAGACGACCATCGCCAATTTTCACGGCTGGGATCCGGAAGGCAAAGCGGAATTCGTTCGAGCGCGCAAGGCCATGCAATACGCGGATTCGATTGATGGCTTCGTGAGAATCATGCAGGACGGAAACAACGGCGGCTACGCGAACGATTGGCTAATCGGCGATCGCAAGACAGGCGAAATCGCTCGTTTTGAGCAGGGCCTCAGGCACGCGAAACTCTGGCGCACCACGGACGGCTATTATTCCGGCGCGAATTTTCCGAGCGATCCCGAGGTAACCAAAGACGAGACGACCTTCGATCCCAACAATCTCGCCAGCGGTCCGAACGGGCGCCGCATGCGCTGGGATCAGCTGTTGAACGGAAATAAGGGCAAAATCGACACCAGCCTTGCAGAAGTGTTCCTGGCCGATCATTACGACACGTTCACGAAAAGAGAAGGGGCGAACCGCCGCACACTTTGTGGTCACGGCGAGAGGCAAGCCGAACCGCTGCCCGGTTCCAGCAGTGCGCCTTTTGACCCCTCTGGCGCGGTCTCAGGCAAGGTCATCGATAGTAACTTGGCCGCGTCGCTGAGCTTCCTCGCGCGAATCGGCCATCCCTGCGGCATTAATTTCGACGCCGCCAAATTCCTGGAAGCACATCCGGAGTTCGCCTGGGAATCGGCCTCGCTGCGCGACATGGTCGCTGGCCCGTGGACCGAGTTCCGCATCGGCCAGCACATTCCCCAGCCCGGGCAGTGACTGCCGGCTTCGGCTATCGCGCCCGGCGCAGGTGCTTTGAGCGAATGCGAATCCGCCCGGGTGCGCCAGCCCCTCTGACAGAAGCTGGCGCCCCCGGTTCCGCTCCCTGCCTGACCGAAATCAGCTATTCTCGACCCGCAGATTGTTGATTACTGAGAACACGTTCGGCACTTGATTGGCCACCAGTCCGGCAATGTTTTTGTCGTTGGGATTGGCGACCACGCCTTCGAGCGTCACGTGACCATTCTTCACGATGATGTGGATCGGTGGTACGCTGCGGATCCTATAGATCTCCATTGCTGTAGTTCCATAGATGGCCCTAAATTCGGCCCGCCGAATCTGGTCATCCAGCGGTGAAGTGGGCAAGACTTCGATCTGGTTATCCACTGACTGCACGCCCTCCATCCGCTTCACCGCATTCGCTGCATCATATTTCAACTGCGGCCGCGCAACCTGCCCCATCAGGGTCACCTTGCTCCCGTCGACCCTGTACTGGAGATTGTCGAAAACAGAGAAATAAGGAAGCATCACCAACGCATGGCGGACCTGATTGTTCAGCCACGCCGCGTAGTTGCTGCTATAGGGCGCTGGGGGTGGCTGATTTGTCTTGGCCCCTGCCCGTGCCGCGGTCCCCGACAACGCAAGTGTAACTAATAGTGCGAACATGCTGATTCTTTTCAATGCGACTGCAAACGATGGCCACATAGAACCCTCCAGGGAATAACTTGTATGAGTCCAACCACTTTTAGTTGGATGCGCTTGCTGCCTAAGGAGTTCCTGAGCGAGCCTTTCGACAAGATAGAACTCCTGCCCTCGGCGAAACATCCGAGCAAATGTCGATCCGTCGGGTGTAAAGCTGCATGGCCCGCAGTCAGGCCTGAGCGGCGACCAGGGCAGGCCCCCGCACCTTGGAAGGCGGCCTCAGGTGCGCCAGGCAAGGCTTCTGGGGTGCTGCCTGATACGCACCACTCTAGAGGGGTTGCCTGGTAATTGGCTTCCGAAGATGTTAGAAAAAAAGAGCTTGTCCCGGAGTCGCTCCGTGGCAGATCCTTGCTCCGCAAAAGGGTGTAAAAGCGTCGTGCCAGCGGTCCTCGCTGACGAACACCTCTGCATCTTGCATTACACTCTTTTCATCGAGCAGGAGTGTGCCGAAATCCGTCGCGAGACGGCCCTCGGCAACGCCTCCCACGCCCGCCAAGTGGAGTTTATTGAGAAGATTGCTAAGCGGGGAGAGTCACTCGTTCAAATCGCTACGGGCGGTTATACCATGTCTGACGAAATGAAAGCGCGAATACTCAGCACGCTGCTCACGCTAATGAACTGTCGCGAAAACATGGACCGCGCCGCAATGCGGCAGTCGGCTCTGCGGCGATTCGTCGGCTAAATCTCAGCGAACAAGGCGATCCTTTGTCTTCCCGCTGGGCTACGGTGCCTAGCGCGATCGGGCAGGGCATTGCGGCCCAGGCGGACGACGGCCTGTGGCGAAGGACGGGTGGGCGGCCAATGAGGCGAGTTGGACAGAGATGATCACGCGCCGAGATAGCGTGCGTAAAGCGAACGTGCGATGGCGGGATCTTTCGTACCTTTGATAATGGCGCGGCCGTCGGAAAAGACGGTCATTTCATACGGGGGCACGCGAAAGCGCAGAAGAAAATCGTTGTTGCGGACCTCCGCTATATGAGCCGAGGCGAGGCGCCGCCCCAAGTCGGCGAGATCGAGCCGACGATTACGCTCGTGAATTTGCACGGAATCGCGCCCGCACAGGGTGATGTGGGGCTGAACTGCGCCGGCGAGATAGAGTAATTCGCGGCGCACACAGGCCGCGCAATGCGGGTTGCGCGGGACGCGGATGGACTGAAATTTTCCGCTCCATAGATCGCAAGAAACGAGGCGGCCATGCAGGGTTTGCGATTTTCCGGCAAGGATCTTCAGCGCCTCGGCGACCTCGATTGACGCGACCATGCCTGCGGCTGAACCGAGAACACCTAGCGTTTCGCAAGTGGCTTCGTCGCCGGCAGAAGCACTGTCGGATTCGAGCAAGCAGGCCAGGCATGCAGTTTCGCCGGGGCGCACTACCATCACCACGCCATAACTGCCCACGACGGCGGCGTAAATCCAGGGAATCCCGAGCGAAATGGCCACGTCGTTGACCAACAGGCGCGTTTCAAAATTGTCGGTGCCGTCTAAGATCAGTGAGCATCCATCGAGCAATTCCTCGGCGTTCTTCGGCGCGAGGTCAGCCACGATGGCCTCAACTTGGGTGTTGGAATTGATCGCCTGCAGATGGCGTTCGGCGGCAACTGCCTTGGGCAATGCCTCACCCGCGTCGAATTCATCGAACAGGGTTTGGCGCTGCAGATTGGAGCGCTCGACAAAATCGCGATCAATGACGCGGAGCCGTCCGATTCCCGCCCGCGCAAGCAGGCCCGCCACTGCAGTGCCAATGGCGCCGCAGCCTACCAGGACGGCACTCGCCCCGAGTATCCTTTCCTGGCCCTCCTCTCCAATGCCAGAGAAAAGAATCTGGCGGGAGTATCTTTCGCGATCTTCGGGTTTCATGGTCTGACGGGCAGATTCTCAACTATGATAGCGCCATTTCGCGCCGGACAGGCAACGCGCCTGTGCTAACCTCTCCTCTTAAGTTTCTGCGTCGAATGAAGTTTCCATGCAAACCGATCTGGCTTGCCCACGCCGAGGCGGCCTGCCGTCGAGCACTCCGATTGCTTGTCGGTCTTCTAGTGGTTCTCGCCGGCAGCTGGCTCACGCCTGGGCAAGAGACGACGGTCGAGGGACGGCGTGTTGCTGGGATCCATGTGAGTTATGAGTCCGGGGCAGGGGTCAGTGAAAAAATTCCCCCCTTGGCGCTGAAAGTCGGGGGCCCCTTCAGTTTCAGCGAAGAGCGCCAGAGTCTACGGCAAATCTACCGCATGGGAGACTACTCGGATATTCGCGTGTCGGTCCTAACTGCCTCCGAGGGACTGGAGGTGAACTTCGTCGTCAAACCCAATCTCTACAACAACGTGATCCGGATTGAGGGCCTGAGGCCGCCGCCGACCGAGGCGGTGGCGCTTGCCTCTTTGCGACTAACTCTCGGCGATCCGTTCCGTGAGAGCGCCCTGCGCGAAGCGATTGAACGCTTGCAGCGAGCGTTGCGCGACGATGGGCTTTACCAGGCCCGGATTAGTTGGTCGCTCGAGCCTCACCCCGAGACGCGCCAGATGGACGTGACGGTGCTCGTTTCGCCTGGGCTGCGTGCGCACGTAGGAGAGATCACACTGGAGAACAGAACGCCGTACTCAAACCAGCAGCTGGTGCACCGGCTCAAGATTTCCGCCAAGACGATGATCACGACATCGGGCCTGTCGCGTAGTAACGAGAGGCTAAAAAAGTTCCTGGCCGACCAGGGATACCTTGGCGTAGGTGGGGTAATCAGCCGCGGAACCTACGATCCCAAATCGAACACGGTGCCGCTCACGATTGCAGTAACGACAGGCCCGCGCGTACGAGTGGACATCGAAGGCGCGCGTTTGAGTAAGTCCCAGCAGAAGAAACTCATTCCCATTTTCCAGGAGGGCGCCGTTGACGAGGACTTGCTGCAAGAGGGTCGACGGAATATCCGAGACTATCTGCAGAGCCAAGGCTACTTCGATGCCGACGTGCAAGTTCGTTCGCAGCCGATGAACCAGCAGGGCGAGCATGTGATCACCTTCGACATTTCTCGCGGGAATCATTACCTTCTTGCCGGAGTTGCCTTCCAGGGGAACAAATATTTCGAGAGCGCTTTGCTATTGCGGCGCCTTCGGCTGCAGCCCGCGTCGTTTGCCTCGCGGGGGCGCTTTAGTCAGCAGCTCTTGCGCGGAGATACTGATTCACTCCGGGCCCTGTATGTGGCCAACGGTTTTCGCGATGCGCAGGTAACTTCGTCCATTGACGATCGCTATCGCGACAAGAAGAACAATCTGTTCGTTACATTTCAAATTGTGGAAGGCAACCAGGCGCGGGTAGCCGACCTGCGAATTGAGGGGAACCGGGCTATTTCGGCGGCTGACCTGCTGAATGTAGCCGGCTCGACTCCCGGGCAGCCCTTTTCCGAGTCGACTGTCGAGAGCGACCGCAACAACATCCTCGCGCTTTACTACAACGATGGCTATCCTGACGCGTCATTCCGCGAGGAGGTCGTACCGGGCGGGGCCCCGAATACGGTCGATCTCATCTATCACATCACTGAAGGCGAACGGATCGCAGTGTCCAAAGTGCTGCTTTCAGGATATGAATACACGCGCAGGGGCATCGTCGCGCGCCAAGTGTCGATCGAGCCAGACGGCCCCTTGCGCGAAGGCGACGTGGCCAAAACTCAGCGACAGTTGTACAACTTGGGCATTTTTGACCGCGTGCAAATCGCGCCACAAAATCCGGGCGGCACCAACCCGGACAAGGCCGTTGTGGTTGCCATGCACGAAGGGGACCGCTATACGCTGGGCTACGGATTCGGATTTGAAATTCAGCGAATTGCCGGAGGCAGCTCGAATCCCAGCGGAACCACCTTGAGTGCCAGTCCGCGGGTGATTTTCGAGATCGCCCGCAACAACATGTTCGGCCGCGCCGAGACGCTTTCTTTTAGAGGGCGCGCCAGCACGCTCGAATACCGGTTTGCGTTGGGCTACACTGCCGACAACTTTTTGGCTAACAGGAATTTGAGCTTGCAATTGACCGGATTCGCCGACAAGACGCAGGATATAAACACCTTTTCGTCGACGCGCTTTGAGGGCAGTCTCCAACTGGTGCAGAAGGTTTCCTCCTCAAGCTCTTTGCTCTACAGATATTTCTATCGTCGGGTGGAGGCATTTAATTTGGCGAACACCATCAGCCCGGAACAGCTTCCGTTGCTGAGCCAGCCAACCTTGGTTTCGGGATTTGGCCTCACCTACGCGCGGGACCGGCGCGATAACCCAGCCAACGCAAAGCATGGGACATTCAATACTGTCGACGTAAGCGACGCCATCCAGGCCATCGGGTCCGCCGCTGGGTTTTTCCGTGCATTCTTCCAGAACTCGTCATTCAATACTTTTGGCCGGGATTTTGTGTTTGCACGGTCGGTGCGTTTCGGGTTTGAGCTACCCATGGGCACCACAGTCGAGGGTAGTTCAGAGTTTAACCCCGCGCAATGCACAACGACCACCGTACCTCCTACCACCTTCCCGGAGATTCCTTTGCCGGAACGATTTTTCGCCGGCGGCGGCACAACGCTGCGTGGCTTCGGATTAAATCAGGCGGGCCCGCGCGATCCTTGCACAGGATTTCCGATTGGCGGGCTGGCTCTGCTGATTTTCAATCAGGAGGTGCGCTTCCCGATGCGCCTGCCCTTTGTGGGGAACCGCTTGGGCGGCGCTCTTTTCTATGATGGCGGTAATGTATTTACGGATGTGAATCACATTACCCTGGCGTGGAAGGCGCCTTCGCTTACGGAGTTGAACTATTTTTCGCATACGGTTGGTTTTGGTTTTCGCTACCCGACGCCGGTGGGACCAGTCGGTATCGATTTTGGCTTTTTGCTGAACCCTGCCCAATATCAAGTATTCAACACGACCACCTCGACCATTCAGGTCTTTCAACTCCCGCACTTCGGTTTCTCATTCAATATCGGACCGGTTTTCTAATGCGGCGGGCCGCACTGATCTGTGTAGGCATGGCCATTCTCGGGAGCGAGTGGGCCTGGCCGATGAAGGCGCAGACAGATCCCGCGGCGCCGGGTGATTCTTCGGTTTCGCGGATCACCGAGCGGCCGGACCCACGGACGATCGACGGCGTGGCAGCCCGCATTGAAGACGACATCATCACGGAAAGCGAAGTGCGCGAACTTGCCGCTTTTCAAGGATTGGTCGAGGGCCATTCGAAGCCGCGCGAGGAGTTGATTCGCGAGCTAACGGATCAGTGGATTGTGAGTGGGGAAGCAAACCTGGCGCATTATAGCCCGCCTTCGGAGAACGAGGTCAACCGTGCTTTCGAGCAGCTCGTGGCCAGGTTTTCCTCGCCCGAGGAATTTAAGAAGCGCTGCGCCCAAGTCGATATCACCGAGGCAGACGTCCGCCGCTCGCTCGCCAAACAGATTTATCTCTCCCAGTTTCTCGACTATCGTTTTCGTCCCGCGGCGCAAATCGACCGGGAGCAAATCGAGGCATACTACAGCAACGAATTGGTGCCGAAATTAAAGGCGCAGGATCAGCCCGTACCGGCTCTCGACGACGTGCAAGATACGATTCAAGAAGTGTTGGTGCAGCGGGCCATCAGCGAGCGATCCTCTGAGTGGCTCAACGAAACACGGACGCGGCTCAAGATCGACGTGCTACCCCGGGAGGATCAGCCGTGAAGCGGCGCTGGCTCCGATGGACGACCGGCGTAACCCTACTGGCCGCGCTGCTGGCGCTGGCCGCAGCGGTTCTCCTCGGGACGGGGTTTGCGGAGCGATGGGCTCGCCGGGCACTGCTCAACCGTCTTGAGCAAAGCACCGGCGCGCGCGTCGAGATTGGATCTTTTCACCTGCACCTGTGGAACTTGCGCGTGGAGATCGATGATTTGACGCTGCATGGCCTGGAAGCGGCCGACAAACCCCCACTGTTTCATGCCGATCACATCCAGGTAGGAGCCAAAATCCTTTCCTTCTTCGGGCGAAAAATGGCGCTGGAGGAGTTGATCGTAAAGCGGCCGCAAGTTGCCATCGAAACGGATCGCCACGGGCACAGCAACGTGCCTTCTCCTCACCGGCCTCCCAGCAAAACCTCCTGGCGCACGACGCTATTCAACTTGGGCGCCGCGCGTATGGAATTGCAGGACGGAAGTGCGGTGTACGACAATCAGCGCGTTCCCCTCTCCGTTTCAGGCCGTGACTTCCACTTTATCCTGCACTACGACGCTCCAACCAGCGGTCCCGATTCATATGTGGGGAATTTTGATTGGCAAGACGTGAAGTTAGCGGCAAAGCGCGACTTGCCGTTTCCCTTCGATATGAGCGTGAACTTCACCCTTGGCCGCGATTCGTTCGCGGTGAATGAACTCGCGCTGAGGGTGTTGCATTCCACCCTGAATGTGCAGGCAACTTTGCCGAGCTTTGCGCAATCGAGCTGGGACTTCAAGTACCGGGGGCGAATCTCCCTTTCGGACGTGCGAAAAATCATGCGCAAGCCGACCACTCCGAATGGGGATGCTGATTTCTCCGGCCAGGCGCATTACCGGGTCGTTTCCGCCATGACCAGCGAGGGACAGAGCGGGGATTGGACGGCGAGCGGCTATTACCTGAGCCGTAATATTGCGCTGCCATACCGTTTCTATCATGAGAAGGGAATTGAGACGTCGGGAGATTTCCAGGTTGCCAAGCGGAAGTTGATCGTTCGCGATCTCCGCGCTCGCGCGATGGGCGGAACAGTCGACGGTCAGCTGGAAATGGATTTTAAAGGGCTGGCCTTCCGTACCAAAACGCGCCTTCGCGGTGCGAGCCTTGCGCAACTATTCCATGCGCTCGACAATGACGAATTGCCTGTGAATTCTCTGCACTGGGATGCTTCCGCCGATTTGGAATCGGTCAACACCTGGAACGCGAACTTTAAGAATTTTCGCTCGAGCGGCGAAATGCGCTGGACGCCTCCGAGCGCGCCGGAACCAGGAGTGATCCCTGCTTCGGCTCGCATCGATTACGACTATCGCAGCGACAAACAACTCGTGACAATATCCCACAGCGAGATTTCCACCCCCTCGGCTCAGGTGGTTATGGACGGGACACTGGGCGCGACGGACTCCGCGCTCGAGGCCAGCTTCAGAGCAGACAATTTGCTCGAGTGGGACGACTTTATCCAGGCGATTCGCGGATCGGAAGGGGGGACACATCGCGTCGCTGGAAAGGTGGCGTGGCGGGGCAGAGTGGTTGGACCATTGACGGAAGTGTCTTTTGTCGGGCACGTGAGCACCAGCGGGCCACACTATGACAACCTCGTGTGGGATCACCTGGAAGGCGATATGGAATATTCGCCTGACGGTTTTTTGCTGAAGAACGCGGTTGTGCGGCACGGCTCCGCTCTCATTACCATGAATCTTTCCCTGCAATTCGCGGGGGACTGGAATTTTCTGCCTTCCAGCGAGTGGACGCTCGAGGCCCACGTGGAACACGCATCGGGCGACGACTTACAGGCATTGCTGAGCGCGCGCTATCCCGTCACGGCTCAACTGTCGGGTGAGGTGCGGGGCCATGGCACGCGCGCGGCACCGATTCTTGAGACGAATTTCGTCGCCGAAGACATCGCCCTCGCAAGTTTTCACGCCGATCGGCTGAGCGGCACGTTTCACTGGGAGCCGGGCTTGATCAAGCTCTCGAACGCAGAACTGCGCGAGAGCTTCGGCGCGGTGGCGGGCGATATTTCTTATCGGCCGCACGACCAGCAGGTGGAGTTTAGCTTTAGGGGGCGAACGATTGCCCTCGAGCGGATTAAGCCGTTGCAGACGGCTTCGCTCCCGATCGGGGGCCGGCTCGATTTCGATTTGCGAGGAAGCGGACCGTTGCTCGCGCCGGTTGCGCAAGGCGACCTGAAAATCACGGCACTTTCGCTGGCCAAGGAATCCGAGGGTGATTTCGCAGGTCAAGTTGAATCTGACGGCAAGACAGCGCATTTGATCATCGCATCGGCTCCGGCGAGCGAAAAGTTTCAAGGTGATCTTACACTCGCGCTAGGCGGCGACCAGAATATCTCCGGCAGGCTCTCGGTCGAGCAGTTCGACCTTGATCCGTTGATTGCTGCCGGGTTGCACCTTTCGCAATTGACAGGCCACGGCAGCGCGGATGCGTCGTTCACGATCTCAGGTTCGCTGCGGCAGCCGGACACGATCGAGGTGGACGCGAATATTGCACGAATTTCCTTCAACTACGAGTTCGTTCAGCTGACCAACGACCAAAATATTCGCTTGGCCTATCGCCGCAATGAAGTCCGGGTCGAGCAGGCGCGCCTGCATGGACCGGATACGGATGTGCAGCTCAGCGGGTCGGCGCGCTTCGATCGCGACAAGCGGGTGGATTTGGTTCTGACGGGCGGTGTGAATTTGCGCTTGATCGGCGGCTTCGTGCCGGACCTGCATGCCAATGGGCGGGCGGATGTAAATGTGTCCGTGCAGGGAACCATGGCATCGCCGCGCGTCACGGGCAAGGCAAATGTGAGCGATGCGTCGGCGACCTACGGGGAGTTTCCGCTTGGGCTCAGCCACGTGAATGGCGGGCTGGTTTTCGATAAGAGCCGGCTCCTGTTTGATCAGATCACAGCCGAAGCGGGCGGTGGGCAACTAAAGCTCAGCGGCAGCATGACGTACGGCGAAACTCCCCTGCGCTATCAGGTTACCGCGACGACATCGACGGTTCGCATTCGTTACCCGGCTGGAGTGAGCTGGCTGGCGGGCGGCACGCTCGAATTGTCGGGTACCAGCGACGCGGCAGTTGTGGGCGGGCGCGTCGAGGTACAGCGTGTGCTCTTTGCGCAGGGAGTGGACGTAGCATCGTTTTTTGCTTCGGGCCCCGATATTACGCCCAGCGCGCCTTCCACCTCGGCATTTCTGCAGAATCTCGCCTTCGACATCGGGGGACAGACGACACCCGGCGCGCGAATCGAATGGTCGGGGGCACATGTCGAGATGGATGGGAACGTTCGGCTGCGCGGAACGTGGGACCGGCCAGTGCTACTCGGAGACATTCATTTGCTCGGCGGCGAAATGCCGTTTCGAGGCAACACTTTTGAGCTTACCCGTGGCGATATCAACTTTGCGAATCCGTTCCGCCTGGATCCGGTGCTCAACGTCGAGGCCACTGCGAGCATCAACCAATATCAAGTGACCGTCGATTTCTCCGGGCCGTCGAGCCATCTGGCGCTGAATTATCGTTCCGACCCGCCCCTGCCGGATAGCGATATCGTGGCCCTGCTGGCGCTGGGAAGTCCGGGCACGGAAGCTGGTTTGCGCTCCCAGCCTGGCAGTTCAGGGAATTACGGGGCTACGGCCCTGCTCTCCGAGGCAATTTCAACCGGCGTGGGCGGCAGAATCGAGCATCTTTTCGGTATTAGCTCATTCAGAGTTGATCCATTTGTTGCCGGCACGGCGACAGAGTCCAACGCCGCTGCGCGGGTGACCATCCAGGAGCAGGTCACACGTGATCTTTCGATCACCTATTCGACCAATGCGTCCTCGAACCAGTACCAGTTGATTCAGGTCGAATTCGCGATCAAGCGCGGTCTGTCCATTCAATTTTTGCGCGATATCAACGGGACCTACGGAATGGACGTGAAGTTTGTCAGGCACTTTAGGTGAAGTTCACCTGCGCCACTTACTCGGGCATGACAAACAGGGCATCGGAGGCGAGTCTTATGTACCAGGGCTGCGAGCGATCTCGAAAATGCTCCCATTTCTCTTTGAAAACCTCGGCTTGCAGGTCATGGCTGCCGGATTCATCCGGCGGTTTATGCAGCCGCAAGTAGAGTGTGATTCGAAAGGGAGTCTCGGAGGAGCGCACGAGCCAGCAGGGGAATATGTTGTCATCCGTGGCGCCGGCACTTCGGTGCTCAGCAAAATCCAGGTGATGCGCGCGAATTCCGCAGTTTAGGATGGCGCCGGCCGGCAGCTGTGAGACGTGCAGGCGACAGCCCCAGTCAATTGCTTCGATCATGTGTTCTGTTACGGCCCGCGCGCGCGAGATGTTTTTGCAGCCAGTCAGCCGGGCCACCTCCACGCTGGGCGGCTTGCGAAAAACCTCTTCGCGCGCTCCCAAAGCAGCGATGCGCCCGCGGGAGAGCACGAGCAGCCGCGAAGTCAGCCGGTAGGCCTCTTCGATGTTATGGGTTACAAGGAGCGCCGGGCCGCGGTAGGCGGAGAAGGTTTCCTGAAGTTGTACCTCCATTTGGCTACGCAAGTGCGTGTCCAGAGCGGAAAGAGGTTCATCGAGCAAGAGCGCTTGGGGTTCATTGGCCAGCGCGCGCGCCAGGGCCACGCGTTGCTGTTCGCCGCCGGAAAGCTGCCTCGGGTAGCGCTCTTTGAGCTCAACCCCATGAACGCGCTCCAGCATCAAGCGCACGCGCCGCTCGCGTTCGGCTGCCGGGAGGCTTGTGAGGCTGAAGGCGATGTTCTTGCGCACTGATTGGTGAGGAAAAAGAGCGTAGTGCTGAAACAGCATTCCAATACGGCGTTTGCGTGCCGGCAGGCGAATACCCCGTTGGGTATCGAGCAGGGTCTTGCCGCCAAGGACCAAGCTCCCGCGGCTCGGATGCTCCAGGCCCGCGATGCAGCGCAGAAGCATGGTTTTCCCCGCGCCGGAGGGCCCCAGAATCCCGAGTGGTGCGTCGTCGGCTGAAAACGAGAGGTCCAGAGCGAACTCGGCCAGTTTTTTCTCGATGTGAACTTCGAGAGTCATGGTCACCGGCGGGCCCAGCGCGCTGGCCCCTGCGCGTGCGTCCAGTAATAGAGGCCGCTCAGTAGCGCGACTGAGATGATCAGGTCGGCCGCGCACCAAGCAGTGGCGCTGCGCATATCGTCCGCTTCCACCGCAAAGTAGATGGCGATGGGAATCGTCG
>Ga0126371_10001109_pt1 | contig 22585 bp, 14 predicted proteins | sample PanSoiMetaPlot_4_FD_110145 | JGI IMG/M metagenome (GOLD analysis project Ga0126371, IMG submission 110145) | Tropical forest soil microbial communities from Panama - MetaG Plot_4 | ecosystem: Environmental > Terrestrial > Soil > Tropical forest > Bulk soil | place: Panama | collected 2016-02-17 | reverse complement strand
CGGCGAGTGACCGATGATCGCCCCCTTGGGGAGTTCATCCGCGATCACGTCGCTCGAAAGCGTCAGCGGCCTTGACGGTTGCTGCGGGCAGAGACGCCATGGAGGCTGACGCGTACGGTCGATCGTGCGGCCGCAGGCGTGTCGCGGCGCTTGACGTCGAGGAGACGAGGCCTTCCAATTGCGCCGATCTGGCCGCGTCGCCTTGGCCCGTCGCCACGGCTGTGACGGCTGGCGCGAGCCGAGCGCGGGGCGATAGAGTTGCAAGCCGGAGTGTCATTGCATGGATAAGGAAGACATCATTTTCGTTGGTGTCTGCGATTTGGCCGGACACCTGCGCGGCAAGGCTTTCCCCGCGGCAGACCTTGAATCGCGCTTGCGTCGGGGCGTGGGATACACCGGCAGCAATATCATGATGTCGGCCTTCGGGCCTATCTATGATAGCCCGTTTGGAACCGAAGGTGATCTCGCGCTTATTCCCGATGTATCTACCAAAGTGGACGTCACCTTCGACGGATTTGCGCCGGAACGCTTCTATCTCGCCGACATCCAAACAACCGAAGGCAAGCCCTGGTCTTGTTGCCCGCGCAACTTCCTTCGCCGCGCCCTTGGGGATTTGCAACACGAGGCCGGGCTGAACGTAGTCTGCGCGTTCGAGCAGGAATTCGTATATACCGGGGTGGCCGGCCGGCAGGGAACAACCTACGGGTATGATGCTTATCGCTACCAAGGATTGTTCGCGGAGGCGCTGATATCGGCGATCCGACGGGCGGGCGTCACACCGGACTCCTTTCTGCCAGAATATGCGTCGCGTCAGTATGAAGTCACGGTCGCACCCGCGACTGGCATTCGTGCTGCCGACGATGCGGTCATCGTCCGGGAGATGGCACGCGCGGTCGCGTTCCGTCTCGGCCACCGCGTTATCTTCTCGCCCGTTGTCGAGCTTAGCGACGTTGGTAACGGCACCCACGTGCACTTGAGCCTTAGGGACACGCGCGGAACAGCGGTCATGTATGACCCTACCCGCCCCTACGGCCTCTCGGCGGCGGCCGAGCCCTTTGTGGCCGGCGTTCTGCGGCATTTGCCGGCGCTAGCGGCTCTCACGGCACCATCGGTTGTATCCTACTATCGACTACGTCCCAACCGTTGGGCGCCGACTTGGACTAACCTTGCCTACCGCGACCGGGCGGCATCACTGCGCGTGTGTCCGGTCTTTGACACGGCGCTGGAGGATGCCGTGCATCAGTTCCATATCGAGTTCCGCGTGTGTGACGCGACGGCCAGCCCCTACATGGCGCTAGGTGCCATCGTCCACGCAGGTGTTGATGGCATCCGCGCGGGGATGAAACTCGATGCGCTGCCGCCAAAAAAAATCTGGGAGATGACGGACGACGAGCGCCGGGCCTGCAACTTCACGCCCTTGCCGGGTTCCCTCGAGGAAGCGCTGGACAAGCTAAAGGCCGATGAGGCGGCGTGCCGATGGTTAGGTTCGGAATTCCTCGATGCCTATCTACGTTTGAAGATGTCGGAGGTGACCGCCGTTCGTGGGCAGAGCGAGGAGAGCGTTTGCTCGCGTTATGCGGCAGCCTACTAGCCTGCTTGGCGATGAACCAGCTCAGACGCGATCTTCCGATTGACCCGGCGCACACCGCTCTGCTGCTCATCGATGTGCAAAACTACAGCACGCAACCTACCGGGGGCTCCTTCGCCGCTCTCGACGACGGTGAGAAGAACGCCCGATACGCATATTTCATCGAACTCCTTGTGACGACGGTGTTGCCCAATCAGGCGAAGCTGTTGAGCGCATGTCGGGCCGCAGGGATCGAGGTCATCTATACGGTGATCGAAAATCTTACCTCCGATGGCCGAGACCGGAGTCTCGATTACAAGATTTCTGGCATCAACGTACCTAAGGGATCTTGGGATGCGCAGATACCGGAAATTGTCGCCCCGCTCGCCCGTGAGATTGTCTTGTCTAAGACTTCGTCGTCGGTCTTCATCTCGACGAATATCGACTACGTGTTAAGGAATCTCGGAATCCGTTTTCTGATCGTGGCCGGAGTGCTTACCGATCAGTGTGTTGACTCCGCGGTTCGCGACGCCTGCGATCTCGGATATCTTGTAACCGTCGTGACCGACGCGTGCGCCACTCATACGCCAGAACGGCATGCGTCTTCGCTCGCTAACAACCGAGGATATTGTCGACAGCTCGCCACCGAGGAATTACTGACGGAAATTGCCGGGCGAGAGAGCTACTGATTTTTTTCAAAAGGGCAGCCATTAGGTTCCAGCCCGGTGCATTCAGCGGCGAGGGCGCGGCCTGGACGCAAGGTCTCCGGCACCCTACGCGCGCGAATGTCCACCGACGGCAGTTAATGGAAGCGCGTCGGCCTTATGCCACATCTCGCAAGTTGATGTAGAACGTGCCCCCTCGAAATACTTGGTGCGAAGTTCGAAGAGCGCCTTCATCACGAGCCGTGAAACAGTCGCCCAACAATCGCGACGAGCGCCCCGATCCAGAGCACGCCTGCAGCGGCCGCTTGCACGGCAAAGCCGGTCCCGCGCTTTTCAGCCGCTTGCGTGTAGTCGCGAATGTAGACGATCCGTCCGCCGATCCAGAGAATGCCAATCGCCGCCGCGACCAAATCGCTACCGTAAAGCGCCAAGAGCCACATCGACGGAAGGAGGATCGGCATCCATTCAAGGGTGTTCATCTGCACGCGGAATGCGCGCTCGAACGCGGGGTGACCAACGACGGCGGGAGCCTTCACGCTGAATTTTTCGCGTGCTCGTCCAACCAGCAGACCCGTATAGAAATAGACGCCGACCGCCACGAGGGTAACAAGCGCGGTATAGGGGAGCATTCGAGTCTAGCCTCCGATCCACAACGATGTATGTTTGACCTAACGACGCGACCGTTAGGTAACGTTCGAAAGGGTGACGGCACCACGAGCTACTTTTCCGCAGCGCGCGCCCGAAGGCAGGCGGCGTGCTGACCTGAAAAGCCGTAGAGCATCTTCGCGTGTGGTTCAACAACGCCTCACTCCCACCGCGACGCTTTGCGCCGATAGCGGTCGCTTGCTGGTCTCGGGAGGGAGATCATTCGCAAAACAGCTGGAGGGGCCGCACGAATCGCCCGAGCGACCGTTCGTGGTTTAGCCCACGCATGTCGTGAGCATGAACAAGCGCAATCTCTGCTTTACGTCAATACCAACCCGGCTATGCTTACAATGCCGGCGCTTGATAATCATCAGAAACCGAACACGCCTGCGCAACAGCCAACTTCGCTCAATCCGAGGAACGACCGTGCTGTTCGTCTCGCTCCGCGGCTACAGCCACTCCTGGCTGCCGGGGGATTTGCTGGCCGCCATGACCCTGGCGGCCATCGCCATCCCGGAACAACTGGCGACCGCCCGGCTAGCCGGGATGCCCCCGATGGCCGGATTGCTGAGCTTTGCGGCCGGTTCCCTGGCCTTCGCGGCTTTCGGCGCCAATCGCTACGTATCCGTGGGAGCGGATTCGACCATTGCACCGATTATGGCAGGCGGGCTCGCCGTGATCGCCTCCGCCGGCAGCGGTCAATACGCGGCCATGGCGTCGCTGCTCGCGCTACTGGTCGGCCTTGTTCTGCTGGCGAGCTTTCTCCTGCGCCTCGGCTGGGTTGCTGACCTCCTCTCGGTTCCGGTAACGACCGGGTTTCTTGCCGGCATCGCTGTGCACATCATCGTCGGGCAACTGCCTCCAGTGTTCGGGATCGAGGTTGCGTCCCGCCACATCGTCGACGAGCTCGCTGCCATTTGGCAGCAGCTGCCGCACACCAACCCGCTCGCGTTGGCCATGGGGGTGGGGGTCTTCGTCAGCACATTGTTGGCTGAGCGCCTCAGTGCTCGCATCCCCGGGGCTCTGATTGGTCTCGTCGCCAGCGCCATGGTCGTCTGGCTGTTGGGCCCCGGGCATGTTGCCGTCCTAGGTGCCTTGCCGCTGACGCTCCCAGCTATGACTCTGACCGTCCCGAACTTTCAAGAGCTTGTCCGTTTGCTGCCGTTGTCGCTGATCGTGGCGCTGATCTGCATCATGCAGACCGCGGCAGTCGTGCAGTCGTTCCCCACCGATGCAAACGGCCGCGAAGACGTCAACCGCGATTTCGCTGCTCTGGGTGCCGGCAGCGTCCTCGCCGCGGTTTTCGGGGCGTTTGCGGTCAACGCGAGCCCGCCGCGCACCGCGGTTGTGCAGGAGTCCGGCGGGAGATCCCAGCTTGCCGGCCTGCTCGCCATTGCCATTGTCGCCGCGACGGTGTTGGTCGCGGCGACGACCTTCGCCTTCGTCCCGGAGGCTGCTTTAGGCGGCGTGCTGTTGTTTATTGGGGTTCGAATCTTTCGCGTGGCAACAATGAGGCTAATATACCAACAGGGTGGGTGGGAGATTTGGCTCGTCCTCGCAAGTGCTGCCTTGGTGGTCTTCTTGCCAATCCAGACCGGAATGGCGATGAGCATCGTGCTATCGCTACTGCACGGTATGTACATTATCGCTCGCCCGGACTGCGCGGTGCTGTCGCGAATTCCGGGTACCACGGTGTGGTGGAACTTGCCCGCCAAGGAGCCTGGCGAACGTGAGCCAGGGGTTTTGGTCTTTGCTCCCGGCGTCCCGATCTACTTCATCAATGCGACCGACATACATCGCAAGCTGATGGACGCGATTGCCGCAGCAGTCGACCCGTGCCGTCTTGTCGTGATCGAGGCAAATGGCATGATCGATATTGACTTCACCGGATCCCGGGTTCTTCAGCAAACCATCCTTGAATTGCGTCGTCGCAAGATCGATGTGGCAATTGCCCGGCTTGAATCCGAGCGCGCGCACCACGCCGCTGCCCGAACCGAGCTGATTGCCACCCTTGGCGCCGACCACGTGTTTCGTTCGGTCGACGACGCCATCCGCTGGGCCCGGACCCGAAAAATCATTTGATGTGGCGTATCCGGATGGGGACGCCCGCTTCGACTCGTCCCAGGTAACGCTGCCGACATCCGTTCCGCTGTCTCCCCGAAGCCTGAGCAGGTGAGTCTTCCGGATGGCAGCGATCCCGCGGTGCGACTGTCGCGGGGTCCTGCGTGCATCGCGTGGCGAATTGCGAAACCGGCGAGCAAATCTCGCAGACGGAAAGCGCACTGAACGTCCTCCCAGTTTTGGTGCTGGGCGGTCGTCGTCCCGGCCACCGGATGGCGATCGCAACCGCGCGTGCTGCCACCGCGGATCACGCGAACGCGGGCTTCTTAAAACGTCTTCAAAAATGCGATCAACGCATGCTTGTCTGAGTCGCTGAGGCCAGGCTCCTCCTTGAAATAGTCGGTGCCGAAATAATGCCCGCGATTGATAATGAAATCCGGGCACTTGCTCACCGACAGCAGGTCATCGACGACGTTGCTGAAGGTCTTGCGCGCATCCTGGTCGCTAGCCTCCTTGGGCAACGCCTTGAGGTCCTTCTTCAGCTTTAACAACAGCTTGGCGATCTTTAGCTTGTGCTCCAAGTCTTCGAACAGGTCTTCCCTCCTGTCCAGGTCTATGTTGCCCAGGAGAGCGACCGGGGTTCCCTTTGGAATAGGCCCGATCGCCACGCCGTCCTCATCAAATAAATGGCGCGTCAATTCGATCAGCGGGTCGAGGTTCCCCTCCGCCAACAGGTCAGGCAAGAATCCCTTGGGGACACGCAGATAGCTCGTTGCCGTGGTCAGATTGATCTGCCCACGCAACGTTTTCCCAGAGGCAGTCACATAGCTGATGTTGCCCGGGCGCTTCTCGGGCCAGAGCATCTGCTCGATCGAATTGTCGAACGAACTCATCCGGCTCTCGATCGCAGGGCTTTGGTGGAACTCACCCACGGAATTGTTGAGCAGAAAAGGCGCCGTGGACCAAAGGCTGATCAATGAGGCCGGACGGGTGTAGCCGCGCCCACCACCGGGCATCTCATAGGATCTCGGCTCTCCCGTATAGGGGTGATGAATGGTGATCGTTCCCACCGCCGGCAACTCCTTGTAGGAGGTCGATGAGAAGTCGTTCCAGATATTGCCCCTGATCGCATTGGTCGCGAGCGGACTGCACGCATTGGTCTCCAGCAGGGTCACGGGAACACGAAGATCGGTCGACAAGAAGTTGTCCGTCAGAAAATCATCGGCGGCCACAATACCTTTGATCGACTGCTTGAACTCGTCCGATTTCGTCCAGTTCCAGTAGTTGTTCCAGCACTGGAGATAGTTCCTTCCCGCACAGGCAGCGTCGGAGAAGAACGAATAGGCCTTCTCCGGCAACTTGCTCGAATGGCAGCGGGCGCATCGCTCAGCAAACACCTCTTTGCCGCGGTTCAAGTTAGCCGGATCGGCGGCAAGATAGGCCGCGCCGCCAGGGGCGTTTTTCAGGTAATCGGGCTTCGCCGTCGCGATGAGGAACAAAGCCAGGTTCGGGGTCTGTCGCTCGTTTGCCTGCCAATAGGACGAATTTGTCCGTCCTGTTCTAATCGTGATCGGGGAAATGCGTTTGCCGCCCACGATGGGGTTGAAGTGCGCCAGCCACTCCTCGCTGAACATTCCGATATTGACATAAACCCGATTGAGCGACCCCAGCGCCCCCGCGGAATCGGCTCCGTCCTTGAGAATATGCGGCGTAAACACCTGATCGGGCGGGACGTAGAACTGGGTCAGGGGTGTGCCAGGTGGCACGTATTCGTTGAGCTGCTTGTTGTCCCGTTCGCCCCCCGTCAGCTTTTCCCCACCGAGCTTCAAGGCGTTCTTCAACCGCGCACCCAGATTGTAGACGGCGTTCATCGTCCGCGGGTTGGCTATATAGTCCGTCGAGAGCAAAGACGTATCAAGCGACCCGGGACGCGACTGGTGAAAATACTGAAAACCGAAGTCCGCCGGGTCTGCCGTATAGGTGAATATGCGGTCCCACCAGAGATATTGGGCGCCAGGATTGGAATTAAGATTCTCCCACTTAGGGTTTTCCGGGTCGCGGGGCGGATTCGTCGGGTTCGGGCCGACATGACAGAACCCGCATGACATGCCGACCCGGTACGGGCGGATCAGCCTCTTGTCGTTGTAATATTCCGGATCGGTATAAAACCGCTCCGGATCCCACCTTTTCTCCGCCTCTTCATCGAAGGCAGGGTTGGGGAACAGGCGCAGGCCTAGGACGCCGGTAGCATAGCCGTAGTAGGAACCGACGGGGAACTTGTCGCTGCGTCCACGCGCACCGATCTTCACGCCCGGATATTTGGTCTCGTTCTCAAACGGATCAGGCGCACAGTTCGGATCGCGTTCGTCAAGCCAAAGACCGAAGCGGTCCTCGCGCGGTCCCGTTGGCTTACTGAAACACGGCTCGTTCACCAAGCCTAGACGATCCCATCGGTTGCTGCGGTTGAACTTCGTCTGGCTCGGGTGGCTCGACAGCGTTTTCAAGAAGTCAAGCTCGCCGAAGGATGATTTATTGAGAGCATCCCACAACCTGTCGTTTCCAGCGGTCCAAACGATCCAGTTGTTCCGACCAATTGCCGCGGCTTTGAGCGCCTGTTCTGGGGTTATGCCCGGAAGGTAGAGCGCAAGATCCCTCGCCAAGGCCCCGGGATCCTTGGTTGCCCCATTATCCATGTCGCGAAAATAATCTTCATCCGCACCCGGCAAGCTATCGGCCGTGCGGCCGACACACATGGCTTCATCCTTTATGCTCCCGGCAACCGAGCCGCAGTCCGGAAGCGAACCCGCGACGGAAGAGCCGGCAAACCCGATCACTCCCGACAGCATCACCAAACACGGCAGGACCGCATTGACAAGACCGTTCCCCGTGACACGCCCTCGCTGCATTCGCTCCGCGACGCCCGGGTCTTTCATTGGGTTTGTCTCCAAGGGTTTGGCGGCCGACCGGCCAGGACGACCTCTACGTTACTAGTCGCACTTCATCATCGATGGACGCAACGTTGCGCCCCGACCCAAGGAACAGTTTGTACACCGTGCGCCATCTTAGTATCTCACCGGCAAATCTTCAATCAAATAGTGGCACTCAATCCATCGCCTGTTAACTTTCCGGCTCTCGAGCGGCTTGAAGTCTCGACGTGAGCGTACGGTTGTCAGTAGAGCAAGCGTGAAGACTATAACTGTCCTGCGGCGCGACATGATAAATGAAAGTATCGCAAATGTAACGCCATCCACCTTGCTCGGACATGACGCCTCAGCGGCCGGGTGGATCAACTGTTGGCTTGAGGATATCCAGGCCTATCCGGCCGCCGAAGACGCCGCGAATAAAACCCGGTTTACGGCTCACCAGCGTATAAAGGCTCCCGCCGTTCTTATCTTTCCAAGGCGCTTCCCAGACCTGGAACGGCTCACCGCGCGCTTGCTTTAGTTTCTGCAGTGCCCCCTCGACCTTTATTTTGTCTACACCGGCGGTCGCGGCAACGCGTATCGCGGTGACGATGCCCGCCACATTGCGCTGGTCATATCTCGGATTGAGCAGCTCACCAAGCACCAATCTCACATCGTCAGCATCGAGTCCAGTATCTATCCTCGACAGATCCCAACCTTGAATCTGATCGCGGCGTACAAGGTCGGCAAGGAGGGTGAGCTTCACAAATTTAAGCGCTCTGTCGCGGATAAGGCCAGGAATATTCCTGATCAACGGCTTGAGAACGAGGCCAAGCAAAAAACCGAGGAAGCCCCCGACGTTCTGTCGGATAATCAAGGGAACCACTCGGTCAAAGCGCTGCGCAATTCTGACCTCTAGTCTTTTAAATTCGTCCACCGTGATTCGCGGCCAAGCGGGCAACGCAACTTCTTTTTCGGCGCCGCCACACAGCGGGATGAGGCAGTAATGAGCGCGCCGGTCCTTGCCTTCGGGCGTCCGAAACCGCTTGCGATCCACCCCGGCCGACCAGGCCTTGATGATGGGATTGGCCTCTGGCAGCGCAAAGCAGGTTCGTAAAAACCATTGGCAGTTACGGCGACCAAGCTGAAAATCATGATCGCGGAACGAACGGGAGACAAACCCACCAAAACCGTCAAGCAACCCGCTCGCAATTGCATAGCGTTGCTCTTTTCCGTTCACTACGCGACTTGGTCCAATCAGATAACGGCTGCCGTGGTTCTCATCGGCCGCCAGTGCTAGCTCATCGGGCTTGAATCGCGCCTGATTGATCAAGGCAGGCATGAGTGCGGAGAAGAGGCTTACAATGTCGGTACGCGGCTCGCCTTGGCGCAGAATGGGCCTCTCTTCAGGAAATGCCGAGATCATGATCACGGCTCGATCGACCGCTTCGAGCGTTGACACAAGCGGCTGATCCAATGTTTCTTTCAGCGAAAATCTAGCGTATTCGAACGGGTCATTGTCGATTATTCCACCATCGGCACAGGTGAACCAGAACGGCCGCTCCGTCAGGACCGACTTGTTAAAATTTGGCGTTATCCTGTCGTCGCCCACGATGTCTTCTATCGGAAAGAGACGACCGTCGTATTCATTGAGCGAGCTATCCGCGCCGAGCGTCGCTCCAATTAGGCGTGGAGCGAGCCCAACCGGAAAAGCCGACGAGGCGAGAGCGCATATGGCGTAGTCCTTCCATTTTGCCTTTTGCCCGCCGTTGCCCGCCGCAAGCCAGGTTGCCTCCAACTCGCGCTTCTTGTCACTATCAGCGAACTTGCTTTTTGTCGACCAAGCGCCAAGTCCCTTGAGAACGTAGTGAACCCGGTCTCCGTGGGAGATCATGTGATAATTGCCGCCGTCAAACGGGACTTGATACGGCACGCCGCGCAAATTCGTCAGTGTCATATAAAGGTGAAGCGTTTCGGAAACCCAGACCCGCGGCGATGTCCTCACTCGTTTCACCGCGATCGCCGCTTTGGCGATTTCGTCGAGCAGCTGAGCATTTAGAACCGACGTGACAACTGTCGGATCAGCTTCGCCCGGCCGTTCGATACCGGAAGTACGCGAAAAGTCATCCTCTACATTTGGGCGAACATCAAGATCGGTGAGTGATAGAAAGTCCGACGTGCCCGGCGCAGCGACGAGCGTAGGTTTCTCCACCCAGCTCTCATAGAGTTTCGGTAAGTAATGATAAGAGGAAGGATCCTGGATATTCGATTGTCCTCTTTCCTCTGCGAGAGCGACAGCCCCAATCGCGGCAGTGATGGCGCCTGCAGAGGCGCCAGACATCACCTTGAGCCCGATTCGATGATTTGGAACCGTCGCGTCGGTCCGACCCTTCTCCCATTCGTCGAGCGCCTCTATCAGAAAGTCGAGGACGCCGGCCGCATACGCTCCTGCCGAAACCGCTCCAGATATCGCAAGACCAATCTGAAATTCTTTCTGCCGCAAATCAGACATAAACCCAACCCCAAATCTAAATATCGACCTTGTCGCACGACTTCACGCAAGAGCGCAAGGGAGGTTGAGCTGGCTAAAATAATAAGCGACGATTGTGATAACGAAGACACCTTGGCTGCTTGCCAACAAAGCAAATCACATTTTCAGGCGGGAAACGGGTATAGCAAAATAGAAAGGCGCCTCCAGAGCGATCCCGCGGGGCGGATTGGAAGTAATCGGTAGCGGAGTGACGAGAGTTATTGTCGCGGTGTGTTCGCTTGGAGGCGATACCAAACCTTCAAGCCCTTCTTGTGCCGCGCCTATTCGCGATTTCCGCGAGGAACGTTCCTGCGCACGAGGGACGAAAGTTAACATCAAACTGAACAAAGTAAGTTAGCGAAGGTCTTGCGAGCAGTTTTAGCAAAATGTTAAAGAGTAACAACGGCAGGTCCGAAAATGGGCGAAGGGCAGCGGTTTGAAATTGCTGCGACGGACCACGCCTCTCTGTTGATTACTGTCCAACTACCACGCGAGAGGAGCGTGCCCTGGACGCCGAGCTATGCGTGGACCTCGGCTCTTCGCACCGTTTGGACTCGGGAACCACAACTGATCGGCCGCTCAAGCGAACCCGAAAGGGTCATGTGCTTTCTCAGAGCCAAGCCCAGGAGGAGGAAATCATGTCGCAAAGCTTCGACTTCATCGTCGTCGGATCGGGGGCGGGCGGTGGAGTGCTCGCATCAAGGCTTGCACGTAATAATAAGAACCTCAAAGTGCTGCTCATCGAGGCGGGCGGCGACCCGAGCACCAACACGCATTACCAGGTTCCTGGCTTTCATGCGCTCGCGAGCGAGGATCCCAAGCTGCGTTGGGACTATTTCGTCGAGCATTTCACAAATCCCGCCATTGCCTCGAGAGACCCCAAACGCTCGGATAGAGGCATATTTTATCCGCGCGCGAGCGCAATTGGGGGCTGTACTGCGCACCATGCAATGATTACGGTTTATCCTGATCCCTCCGATTGGGACAACATCGCCAGGATAACCGGAGATCCGTCGTGGGGCAGCGATGCCATGTGGCGCTACTTCGAGAGAGCGACAGATCAGCACGGATTCGGTTGGCTTACCATTGAGGCTGCCGGAGTCGCGACGGCCGTCAGCGCTGCCCTTGATCCTGCGGTGGACAAGATTGTCCTTGCACCTGTCACGCATCTCGTCGAGAACAAACGCGAGCTCGCTAAAGACCTCTGGGGCGCCGCCGTAGGCAGCATTGACCAGCTCTTCCGCGCCATGCCGCAAACCGTCTTCGGCGATACCAATCATCTACGACAGATCATGCGCGATCGCGAGGGCCTATACAGGATTCCTCTCAGCACAAAGAACGGTAGACGAAATGGCGTCACCGAGTTCATTTTGGCAACGAACCTCCATCGCAAGTATCATGACAATCTCACTATCTGGACCGATACCCTTGTTACGCGGCTTATATGCGAAAATGGTCGCTTTTCCGGCGTAGAATTCCTCAACAAGGAACGCGCCTATCGGGCTGACCGTGACGCCGCAAGAGGAGACGGGAAGAGTTGGGAGGATACCAAAAGGGAGGTTCTAACTGCCTTTGCCAGTAAGGAGATCATCGTCGCCGCGGGCGCATTCAACACACCACAATTGCTAATGAATTCCGGCATTGGGCCAGCGCAGCACCTGGGAGAAATCGGGATACCGACGATCGTTGATCGGCAAGGCGTCGGTGCCAATCTGCAAGATCGCTACGAGATCGGTGTGATCGACCAACTTGATCATGAGTTTTCCCTGCTCGATGGTTATGCCTTCGACGCCGGTCCCGACGACAAGGGCTTCTATACCTGGACTCATGGCAGATCGGGATTTTACAGCACGAACGGCGGCACCATCGCGATCATGCGGCGCTCCGATCCAAGCGCGACCGGCGATTGCGATCTGTTCATCTTCGGCGTGCCTAGTGAATTCGCCGGCTACAAGTTGGGCTATTCGGAGCGCGTCCGCACACATGAGGGACGCAGCCGGTTCACATGGGTGATCCTCAAAGCGCACACAAACAATACAGGCAAAGTCAAGCTACGAACAAACGATCCGCGCGATCCGCCGAGAATCAATTTCGAGAATTTCAAAGACGGTCAGAATTCAAATGACCCTGACCTTGACGCGCTGGAACGAGCGGTGGAATACGTGCGGGATTTCATGGCACCGGTGCGCCAAAATGGAACAACGACAGGAGAATTCTTGCCAGGCGTCGGCGCATCCGGCCAAATGCTGCGCGGGCAACAACTGCGTGATTTTATTATGACTCAAGCTTGGGGGCATCACGCTTCTTGCACATGTCCTATCGGCCACGAAGACGATCCAAATGCTGTTCTCGACAGCGAGTTCCGCGTCCTCGGTGCGCCCGGCGGGAGCCTACGAGTTGTTGATGCATCGATATTCCCCAAGATTCCCGGATATTTCATCGTCTTGCCTATTTATCTCGTCGCCGAGAAAGCCGCTGACGTAATCTTGGGGAGCTATGGAGCGACCACGATGCCTGACTAAAGCATCGATATTCGGGCGCGCCGTTTTCTTACCCCTGTCTTGCGTGCCGGGTTCAAGCAAGAGTCGCGATCGACCCCACGAGGCGCCCGATAACATCGAAATTCCGCCATGATGGTGAACAACATGGTGACCTCATTGATTTTGTGCTCGCTCACCGCGGGATCAGTTGTCGTGCGCGCCGGACGCAGCATCCAGGTCTTCGATCGACATGCTGGTCATGACGGCCGACGGGCAAAAACGGCGATCGACGCCATAGCACCAACGCGCCGTGGGACTTCGCACCCGGCGATCATCCGCCAGGTCGACCTGACGGACGATAAAACCGCAGCCGCTAGCGCAAGACAACGAGACCGTCGACCGCGCATACGCCACGGCCTTCGGGTAGCACGACAAGAGGATTGATCTCGGCCTCGACCAGCCGGTCGGCAAGCGCAACCCCCATCGCCGCCATGGACAGGATCGCATCGACAAGGGCGCCGACATCGCAAGGCTTCGTGCCGCGAAATCCAGACAGCAGCCGGCTGGTCTTGAGCTCGCCGATCATCGCTTCAGCGTCGCGGCGGCCGATGGGCAACAGCCGGATCGCAAGGTCGTTGAAGAGGTCGACCGCGACGCCGCCCATCCCGAGCAGGACGATTGGACCAAGCTGCGGATCCCGGTGGACGCCGAGGATCATCTCCACGCCCCCTTCAATGAGCTCTTGGACCAAGAAGCCCTCAGGCTCCGGGGCAGCGGCCGCGCGGAGGCGGGCAAGCATCTCGTGGCAGCACGCGTCGACCTCGTCTGGCGCGACCCCGACCTTGACGCCGCCAAGATCGCTCTTGTGGAGGATGCGTCGAGAGCGAATCTTGAGCACGACCCGTGGCCCTAGACGACGCGCGGCAGCCTCGGCGTCCGCGCCGTTGGCAGCGGCTTCCTCGCGCACGACCGGAATGCCGAATTGGGCGAACAACGCCTTGCTCTGCACCTCGTCCATGGGACCCGCTGTGAGCTCGCCGGGTGCGGCCCGGCGCAGGCCGGTGTCCGCCGGATCCGATTGACCGGGCGCGAGCGCGCGCATCTGCAGCGCTTCGAGCACCGAGGCAAGACTTTCGGGCGTGGCAAACGATGGGACGCCCTGCCGGTTGAGCAGCCGGACGAGGTGCGGCGCATGGGGGCTGACGTAGGTCAGCAGCGGCTTATCGCTCCCGGCCTGGCACGCGACCACGGCCTCGACCACAAGAGTGGGTCTTGCCAGCGCCGATGACCCAACGATGACGATCACGGCGTCGTAGCTTGGGCTCCCCACCAGAACACGGACGGCAGAACGGAACAGCTCGGGTCGCAGCCCCGCCAACGTGACGTCAATCGGATTTCGGTGCGCCGCCGCCCGATCAATCCCTTGCCACTCAGCAAGATGCGCTGCGGTCGCCGCGTCCGGCGTGGGCAGGTCGAAGCCTGCGAGGCCACAGCCATCGGCGATGAGGGTGCCCGCCCCGCCGGTGGAAGTGAGAATGGCCACGCGGCGTCCCAATGCTCGCCGGCCCGACGCCAAGGCGGCGGGAATGTCGAGGAGATCGGAGAAGCTGGCCGCGCGGATGACGCCAAACTGTCGGAACAAGGCTTCGTAGACTCGGTCCGTGCCCGAGAGCGCGCCGGTATGCGAGCTTGCAGCGCGTGCCCCCGATTGAGAGCGGCCCACCTTGAAAACAACGATGGGTTTATTGAGCGCCCCGGCACGCAGCGCCAGCTTGCGAAACTTCTCCGGGTGACGCAGACCCTCCAGATAGACGGCAATGACCGAGCTGATTTCGTCGTCCATCAGGTATTCAATGAAGTCGGTGCAATCGAGATCCGCCTCGTTGCCGGTGGCTATCAGTTTGGCAACGCCGATGCCACGGTCCGCCGCGCGCGACAGGAGCGAACCGAGGATCCCACCGCTCTGGGAAACGACAGAGATCCGGCCCATGGGCAAGTCGTCGATTTCCAGCGCCCCGGAGGCTGAGAGGACGACACCATCGCTCAGATTGACGAGCCCGATCGTGTTAGGGCCCAACAGGCGCATGCGACCGGCTGCCCTCTTCAATGCCTCCTCGCGCCGCGCGCCCTCTTGGCCGGTCTCGCCGTAACCGCTCGCGAGCACGATGGCGGCGGCCGCGCCGCGGGCCGCAAGATCGCGAACGGCTTGCTGCGCGCCCTCCTGGCCGAGCAGTACGAGGCCAACATCCGGGACTTCGGGGAGCGCCGACACATCAGGGTAGCAGGCGAGCGACCCAATCTGCCTCACCCGCGGATTGACCGGGTAGATCGCGCCGGAAAAGCCGTGCTTCTGCAAGTAGTCGACCGGACGGCCCACCAATTTGGTGGCATCCGCAGAAGCGCCGACAATCGCAACGCTCCGGGGGCGGATCAAGCGTTCGATCGCGCTCATGGCCTGCCCGCCGTGTTCACCCGGTTTTCGACCAACTCGGCAGCCCATGAACGGTCTTCGGGCGAACCGTTGCATCGCGTTTGACGCAGACCCACACCGATGTCCGGCTGGGACACGTCCGTGTGCTTCGGCCCGATGATCGCCCCGCACCCGCGCGTGACCGCGCGACCTTGGCCACTCAACGCCACTGATAACCACAAGATTCGCGCGTCGGTCCCTGTGTTTGCTGACGAAACCTGGGCGTCGACCGCGATCACGAGTCGGCGCGATCTTGCGCTCGAGAGCCTGTTGGGCTGAGCGACAAGCGTGCTGGCGCGCCAACAGTCACAGCGCAACACAGGATGGCTTGCGGATCGAGGAGCGCCACCCTGTTCCGACGATATCCAATCAGGGTACCATTGGTTCATGTCCCGGAGATCGAGGGCAACGGCGGCGTGAAATTGGGGAGACCTTGATATGTCGTACACCGGTGGAATTGGTGCCGCGGCCCGATGGCTAAAGGGTTGCAGGTCGGCGTCGAGCACCCGGACCGTCCTTGGCGCTGCCGCCGTGGCACTATGGATTGCCCAGCCCGCAGGTGTCCAGGCCCTTACGCCACAACAGCAATTGGCCTTGGACGTCTACCAGGAGCTTATCGAGATTAATACCGTCACCGCGACCGGCGACACCGCCCACGCGGCGGAGGCTATGGCAGCTCACTTGCGTGCGGCGGACTTTAGCGAGGCCGATGTGCAGGTATTCAGGCCCGCGCCACGCAAGGGCAACCTGGTTGCGCGCCTGCGTGGGACAGGCGCCCGCAAGCCGATTCTCTTGCTCGCGCATCTTGACGTGGTCCCGGCGAACCGCGAGGACTGGTCGGTCGACCCGTTCACCTTTTTGCAAAAGGACGGGTATTTCTACGGGCGGGGCACCGTCGACGACAAGTATATGGCGGCGGTCTTTGTGGCCAATCTGATCCGCTACCGGCAAGAGAACTATCGCCCGGACCGCGACATCATCGTAGCGCTAGAGACCGACGAAGAGATTCTTGATGAGAACGGCTTAGGGATTCAATGGTTGCTCAAGAATCATCGCGAGCTGATTGACGCTGAGTTCGCCTTGAATGAAGGGGGTGGCGTCGGTCTCAAAGCGGGCAAGCCGATCAGAAACAGCGTACAAACCATTGAAAAGGTGTCCCTGACTTATCAGCTTGAAGTGCGCAACCGCGGGGGCCACAGCTCGCTTCCGACCAGGGACAACGCGATTTATCACTTGGCCGAGGGGCTGGTGCGGCTATCCAAATTCAGTTTTCCGTTTAGGCTAAACGACACCACCCGCGCCTATTTTGAACGATCAGCGCAATTTGAAAACGATCAGACGGCGGCCGACATTAGAGCAATCCTCTCCGAACACCCGGATCCGGCAACCCTGTCTTTGGTGCGTCTATCGACCAATCCGGCCTATAACGCGCAATTGCGCACCACCTGCGTGGCCACCATGCTGCAGGCTGGCCATGCGGTCAACGCGCTGCCCCAGGTGGCCCGCGCCATGGTCAACTGCCGCATCATGCCCGGCGAACCGGTCGACGATGTCAAAGCGACGCTGGTCCGAGTTCTGGCGGACGATCAGATTGCAGTGACACAACTTGGCGTGCCGGTCCTAAGCGCGCCGTCTGCGCTGCATGAGGAGATCATGGGGGCAATCGAAAAGCTCACCACGGAATTCTGGCCGGGTATTCCGGTCATGCCCACGATGAGCGCGGGCGCGACCGATGGGAGCTATCTGCGCAATGCTGGCATACCGACCTACGGCCACTCTGGCCTCGCTATCGACGTCGACGACATACGTGTCCACGGTCGGGACGAGCGCGTCCTGGTTAAGTCGTTCTTTGATGGGCAGGAATATCTCTACCGCCTGGTGAAGATGCTTTCGGGCGGCAACTAATTTTAGCCTCAGTGGCCGTCCTCAATTACCAAGCGAGAGAGGGGAGAAACGCCGGCTAATTCTCCACGTCTTCCCGATCCGTCCAACCCGGTTCCCAACGTTCGCCGACGTCGGGTTCCAGCTTTCCGATCTTGGTAAAATCCGCCACCGGGGTGCCGTCGTCTTCCCTGGACAAGGCGTCCACATAGCGCATACCAAAACGTATATCTTTCGCCGCATAGTTGCGGAAATCGTGCACCGATGTCACGAGCGTCGGGTCGCGCGCCTCAAGCATCACGAACACTTGCGCTTCCGCCGCAATCGCTCGCGCCGCATCGTAGCCGTACAACGGGCTGCGCTCGTCCAACACATGCTCAAGCGTCCAAGTGAGGGGAAAAAGCGGGAGATGCGCCCGCTCCAGCCGCAACTCCTGCGCGCGGTTTACCCGCGTGCCGTCAGGAGTCAACACGGACAACAAGACGTTGAGCTTTGCCGTTGCGTCCATGAGCACTTCTGCGCGCCCATTGCCGACTCGCAACATCAGTGACGGCTTGCCGTTGTGAATGGCGACCACCGGATGCGGGGCGAAGACAAACTTGGCTTGCGGCCGCGAGAAGCGGACAAAGGTCAGCCCGGTCAAGATGGCCGTGAAGGCCAGCCCGCACACGATCTCAGCCGCTGCTATCACGTGGCCGTACAGTGTCGCCGGATGCATGTCACCGTAGCCGACCGTTGCCAGCGTCTCGATGCTGAAGAAGAAGACATCCACAAAGCTATATGGTCGGGCATTAGTGACCGAACCGGGCGCTAGCCAAAATAGCGTGGCGAACACAACGTTTACTAACAAGTAAAGCGCGAGAAAGGCCACGAGGAATTGCGACCAGGTCAACGCTGTGGCGAGATGGTAGGGGTCTCGCAAATCGAAGCGCGAAACGCCTTTCTTCTTGAACTCGTAAGAGCCAAGGCGCGTCCGCGTTGTTTTTTCGCCTGCCTCTTGCTTAATGCGAATGCGGAGGGGTCGTGGCATTTGTATCCCGTGAACTAGTCCGCCTGCGGCAAACCGCCGGCGCGTTCGATAACGCGCCCGTTGCCAGCGAGGGCTTCAAGCATCATCGACGGCATCGCCACACTCGCCATGATCGGCATCGAGGTCTCCAAGGTGATTTGTTGAAAACTTATGCGCTGTTCTGCAGGTGCACGGGAATCGGCTCATTCGCTGCCGACGCGCGCGCCTTTGTCGGCCACCGAACGTTTCATCACGAAAACGACGACCATCGCCGCAAGCGTCGCGACGGCGAACACCCAAAAACAGTCGAAATACGCCAGTGCCGATGCCTGCTGGTGGCGCAGATTCTCGAGCGCCTGCCATGCCAGCTGCTGCGCAGCAGCCGGATCGCCGGTCTGCTGCAGGAAACGCGCTTGCGCCTGCTCAACGAACGAATGTACTGCTGGATTAAGCGGATCGAGGGACTCGCCGAGCCGCAGCGTATGGAATTGTTCGCGCCTTTCCTGCAAAGTCTGGGACAATGAGGTTCCAACGCTGCCTCCCTCGTTGCGTAGAAGGCTCAATAGGCCCACGGCCGCCCCACGCAATAGGGGCGGCGTATAGAGATAGGCGGCCACGTTCGCCGGCGCAAAACATATTGATAGTCCTAGAACAATGACAACCCGAGGCCAGACAACTTGATCGGGACTTATGAAGAGGTTCATCTGCGACATCCAATAGTTGCTGGCGGCCATAAGTAACAATCCGGCGCCAATCAACCATCGGGCATCCGTCTTTCGACCGAGCAGGAAGCCAACGACCGGCATCGCAAGGACTGCGGCGACCCCACCCGGCGACATGACCAGCCCCGCGTTTAGGGCGCTGTAACCAAATAACGATTGGAGTAAGCCGGGCAAAGAAGTGCTGGCACCGTAGAGCACAGCAAACGCGCAAAAGATAATGATACAGCACGCGCTGAAGTTACGTTCACCCAACGGCCGGAAATTGACCACGGGGTGGGGGCTGCGCAACTCCCAGAAGATCAACCCAACCAGACCCGCCGTAAAGAGAATGGCCAGCGTCTGCACGCGCCAGAATGGATCGCTCAACCAGTCCCACTCCTGGCCCTTGCTGAGCATCACTTCCCAGCAGACCATGACGATAACCAGCAGTGACAGGCCGATCGAGTCAAAATGGAACGGCCGCTTCCTCAATTCCATACGCTCTGTGGTAAGATAGTCCGGGTCGCGGAGCAGGGCGTAGCACCCCGCAAAGGCCAGGAGGCCGATAGGCACATTGATAAAAAAGACCCACCGCCATTGGTACTCGTCCGTTAACCAGCCACCCAGGGTCGGACCGATAACTGGCGCGAGCAGGGCCGCTAAGCCAAACAGCGTCATCGCCACGCCCTGCTTTTCCGGCGGGAAGGCGTCCAACAGCACGGCTTGACTGCTGGGCTGCAGACCGCCTCCCGCTAGCCCTTGAATTACGCGGAACAGGATTAGCTGACCAAGACTGCCGGCCATTCCACACAGTCCGGAACTTAGGGTAAATATGGCTATCGACAGCAGGAAGTAGTTGCGGCGACCCAGATGCGCGCTCAACCAGCCAGTGATCGGCAGGATGATGGCGTTGGCAGCAAGGTAGCTGGTGAGAACCCATTCGCCGTCATCGACCGTAGCCGACAGACCACCGGCGATATAGCGCAGCGCCACTATCGCGATCGTCGTGTCGAGCACCTCCATGAAGGTCGGCACGATGACTACGGCGGCCACCAGCCACGGGTTCCCGGCTACGGAGGATCTTGAGGGTGTTAGTGCCGCGTCCGTCATTTGTCAGCACCAACCGAGCTCTGGGATGGACCAACGGTTTGTGATCGAGGCACCAGGGTTTGTAGAAACTTCCCGGCATCGGGTCCGGTCAGCGGCTTGTTGAGGTAGACGTATGGAACGACAGAAGTCCCGATGAATAGCGGATTTGCATTTGGGTCGTATCCTTCGAGCTCAATGCGGACCGGTAGCCGCTGTACCACCTTCACGAAGTTGCCGGTGGCATTCTCTGGCGGCAGCAACGCCAGCGTCGATCCCGTTCCCATCGTGAATCCGGAGACCCGCCCCTTGAATACGTGTCGGTCTCTGTACATGTCGACAAAAAGATCAACCGGCTGGCCGATGCGCAAATCGCGCAGCTGTGTCTCTTTGAAATTAGCATCGACCCAGATCTCGCTGAGTGAGCGAATCGCCATCAGATTCTGCCCAACCTGCACGTTATTGCCCGGATTGACATTTCGGCGCGTCACAACCCCGTCAATCTCAGCCACAACGTCACAGTAACGAAGGTCGAGTTCGGCCTGAATGAGATCGCGGTTGGCGGATTCGAGCTTGGCTTGCGCCTGCTTGACGGCCGGCGCATCCGCGGTCAGTGCGGCAAGCGCGCGGTCGATATCGCCTTGATCGCGTTTCTCGAATTGCTCGACCATCTGCTTGGGGGACTGCTGATACGAATGGGTAACGCCAAGCTGCGCGGCCGTCTGAATCAGGGCTGCCTGGGCCTCGCGGACGGAAGAGAAGGTCTGATCGAGATCGGGCGGCACTTCGCCGAGATCTCCGCTTTCGGGCTGCGCCGGCAAGCCCAAAGAGACACGGATTTGATGGACATCCGCCAGGGCTTGGGTCATTTCGGCCTGCGCAACCGATAGGGCGGCCTGCCGTCGATCGTACTCCTGCCGACTTATGTCTGAGGACGGCAGCAATTGCTCAGCCCGGGCGAATTCAACTTGTGCCAACTTGAGTGTGGCCTTGCTTTTATCGAGGGCGGCAACACGGGCGCGCAGCAGGGCCATCCGGTTTTCGACGTCCTCCATGGCGTATTGCAATTTCCAGCGCAGGCTCCTGGCTTCTGCCTCAACGCCGCGCACCGCGGCTGTGGCCACCTGCAGATCCGCTTTCGCGGCGTCGACAGCCGCTCTTTTAACGGCGACTGCGTCCTGGTGGGGCTCCTTGTCCAACTGGACGAGAAGATCTCCCTTATGAACACGGTTGTTATCGTCAACCAGCACCCGGGCTACTTGCCCGCTTACGCGAGCAGCAACGAACGTGACGTGGCCGTTCACATATGCGTCATCCGTCGAGACAGTGTTGAGAGTCAATTGGATCCAGGGGACGCCGAATATCCCGATGGCCGCCAGCACCAAAGCAGCCGCCACTCCCATCGCTAACCTTCGTTTCCATCGAGCCCGATCATTCGCCGAGGTAACTGGTTTGGAAGGAAGACCGGTCTGCGCAGACTTGGTTCCGTGTTCAACCGAAGCGGCTTCGGCTCTAGGGGCGGCGTCTGTCAAAGTTGACTCGTCGCTATCCGCGCTTTGTTTCTCGACCATGGAGGACCTTCGATAGGAACGGGTTGTCAGGCGCTTCGGTAACACTGAGCCCAGCGGCGACCGCGTACGCAGTCTCGTTCCCGGTACCAGGATAGAGCGGGACCCGACCCAGAGGCAATCTGCATCTCGCCCCTCGTCTGCGCTCTCGCGCCCCGACATTTCGAGCCCCGACCGCGATCGGTCGACACCCTAACTGGCTCCGACACAACGCAGAGGTCGAGCGCAATGATGGCACCGGCGACAACCCGAGAAAGCCTGCTATTGAAGCAGGTCTCGGCGAAGTCCGCGAGGTGAAAACCGGCGTGACTCGTCGAGCACTTAGCCTTCTAAGGCGCGAGGTCAGGCGTAATCAGTGCGGCTGCCACTTGTGTGGCTGCGTCACATGCGGGGTGCGGTGAAGATGCGGTGCGGGCTGTGGAGCAGAACAGGGGCCATTGACGGGATAGCACTTTCCTTCGGCCGCATACGCACGGGCGGCTTGGTCAGCGGCGACTTGATTCCAGCCGGTCCCGGCTGTTCCGTAGCCGGCATATGCCGCGACCGATGTCATGGTCAACAACACTGCCGTGATAGTTAGAAGTCGTATCGTCACAATATATTCTCCATGCTTGGGCTTGCCTCCGGCAGCCGGGCTGAGCCTGGGGCACCCGTTTGTCCGGAGAGTGACTGAAAAACGCCAACAGACTGCTATACGTCCAGTTTTCAACCGATCCAGAGACGCCCCTGCTGCCTGAAATGTTGCGCCAGTCTCGGGAAACGATCCAGTGCGGCGCGCGCAAGAACGGCAGAGTCGGCGGTCCCCATGCTGTCACTCGTGCCGACGCCAGATTTCGTAGCCGATTTCCTTGGCGATCGTGCCGTCGCGAATGTGGAAGTTATGCAAGAGGCGCATCTTCACATGCGTGCCCACAGGGAACGGGCAGTTTTCGAAGCCGTCGCCAGTGAGTCGGAAGGTTGCCCACATGTCATCGAACACCCGATCCGGCGTTGCAAAACGCTCCATGGGCTGAAAGCTG
>Ga0126371_10001108_pt1 | contig 22588 bp, 22 predicted proteins | sample PanSoiMetaPlot_4_FD_110145 | JGI IMG/M metagenome (GOLD analysis project Ga0126371, IMG submission 110145) | Tropical forest soil microbial communities from Panama - MetaG Plot_4 | ecosystem: Environmental > Terrestrial > Soil > Tropical forest > Bulk soil | place: Panama | collected 2016-02-17 | reverse complement strand
CGCATAACCGCGATCACGCACATCGGGCGCTCGGTGATCGCACGCCCGAGGAGTTCCTAGCCCTCTACGAAACTACCGCCCCTCCACAGAAAACCGTGGCTGCATGACGGGGCTCATCCCAGAACCAAACCCGCAAACGGGCTCCCATCAGTATGTTTGAAGTTATAGACCACGATCTCGTTGCCACTCGAGTCCAGCTTGAACACGGTTCCGGATCCATGAGTGCCGCCGGCCGAGGTGGTACCGTAGAGGTTGCCGGATGCATCCCGAATCAGATCTCCCGTCGGAGTAGACCCATCTGGAGAACCACTGAAGTTATGGAGCACGGTGTAGTGTCGGCTCGCGTCCACCTTGAACACCACGCCGCATCCATCGTCGCCGGCGCAATGTGAGATGGCGCCACCATGCGCGGCGGTCCCATAAAGATTGCCGGCAGCATCCCGAACTAGACCTGCCAACGGACCATCCCCACCCCTCCTGCCGAAACTGTGGAGCACGGTCTCGACGCCGTCATGGTTCACCTTGAACACGACGCCTACGCCTGACGCTCCACCGTTGAAAGTGGTGCCGTAGAGGTTACCTGCCACATCCCGGACCAGACCCGCCATTGGGTTGGCCCCGTCCGGGCCGGTGAAAGTGTGGAGCGCCGTCTCTTGACCATTGGGGCTTAGCTTGAAAACGACTCCACCGCCAAGACCCTTATTATTGAGAGCCTGAGTGGTGCCGTACAGGTTGCCTGCCTCATCTCGAACCAGGTTTCCAAACGGTGCGGCCCCGTCCGCACCGCCAGTAAACATGTAGAGAACGCTGAAGCTTAAAGACCCCGCAATGTTTGGCATAGCACGATACTTTTGATTCGCGGTAGTATTTTGAAGTGGTTGCGGCATCGTCGAGGTTACCTTCGTGCAACCCACGAAGGAGAGAATACCAGCCGATATCACGAGCAAGAACGTACGCATATCATTGGCTCCGATCACATTGGGCTTCAGAACCTAGCGGACCATGTTGATCGCCAAGGCCGGGACGAGCGTCGCGGAGACGTTCATGCCCGCTGGATTCGTTCGCAGCCCGAGCAATATTCCGGCGTTCGGCGTCCAGTTATATTCGATCGCGGGAGCTACGAAATAAGCGTCGCTCGATCCTGAATTCGTAACGCTGCCCAGGCCTCCGATCTGCGTGTTCCCGCTGTGCTTGTACAGCAGATCTGTCGCGAAGACCCAGTTGCGCGTGATGCTGTACTCCTGGGCGAGGTCCAGCGAGAACGTCTTGCCCAGCCTTGCCGTGCCTTGAAACGCGGCGCTCGTGCCGTATACGCTGACTCCCTCGACAGCGACCGCGCTTGAGAATGACTGCGATGCGTCGACGCGCATCCGCAATACTCTCCCGCGATGGGTCCAGAAATAGGTCTGGGTATACAAGGATATCGTCGTGGTGTACGCTCCGCTCCCGAAACCGTTGCTCGGATTATCACCGAGCCGATCGTACTCGCCGGTCGGGAACGTCTCTTGCACGTTGATCGCCGTCATGGGTATCCAGCTGTCGCCCCGATACTTGGTCAGTTGGTATTGCGCGTCGACAGCCAAATCTCCGAAGCGGACGCCCAAAGTAGACGGGCCCCCGTGCGGAGCATTGACTCCGAATGTCGGGATCATGCCGACGCTTAGGCGCTTCGCCAAACCGTAGATGACGTAGGTAAGGGAGCCATAGCTATTGGCGTGAGCGGCGCTCGTGAGTTTTCCGTTGCGATCGTAGCTGCCATATTGAATTCCGTCGAACACATAGGGCTCGACTAACCAATGGCCGGGTGGGAGCGTGCCCGCCGATGGTGCAAGCATCGGACCCGTCCACCACGCATCGCTAAGCGCCTGTTGAGTTGGCGGCGAGGGTGATGGCGAAGGCGACGGACTCGGCGCGGCACCGCAAAGCAGAAGACCAAATACGGCACCGGCCAACGTTTTCCAGAAACGACTTGGGCTACACATGCTTCAGTCACGTCAAGGCTGTGTGTATTTGTGGTCGCGGTACTACACGCCGTCGGCGATATCTTGTCTCTCCGGCGGCTATGACGGACAAACTGCTGACACATAGCATATTCTGATGGATTTTGGCCGCGTGATGTCGCGGACTCGAAAGCCTTACGGGCGAAAACTCCAACGGCTCGTTCGAGGTGTGTCCGTAAAACGGAGGGCCTAACGATGGTCGTAACGCGACAGCGCACCGGAATTTTCGCTGCATATATCGGTTTGCTCTTGTTAATCCAACCCGTCGGCGCAGCGGCGCAAACGACGTCAGGGCCGGGCGCGAGCCCGTCGTCGGCTCGCGACGGCGCTCACGACTTTGACTGGGATATCGGGACCTGGAAAACGCACCAAAAGCGTCTGCTTCATCCGTTGACCGGCTCGACCACATGGGTTGATTACTCCGGCACCGATATCGTTCAAAGGGTCTGGGGTGGCGCGAATACCGGAAAGATAGAAGCAGATGGATCAGCGGGCCATCTCGAGATATACACTCTGCGCCTCTACGATCCGGACGCGCATCAATGGAACATCTACTTCGCCAGCAGCGCGGGCGGTTCGCTCAGCAAGCCGGTCGTCGGCGTGTTCAAGAATGGAAGCGGCGAATTCTACGACCAAGAGCCGTATCAGGGCAGGGAGATCTTCGTACGCTTCCGTGTCTACGACATCACTGCGACCAGGTGCCGCTTCGACCAATCGTTTTCGGCGGACGGTGGGAAGACGTGGGAGCCGAATTTCATCGTCGACGAAACGCTGGTGAAGCCGCTGAAAGCTGCCGAGGCGGAAGGCCTAAGCGGAAGGCCGGGAACGAAGAAAACTTGAAAAATCAAGGCATCGGGCGAATAGCTTAGCGGTAGAGCACTCGCTTCACACGCGAGGGGTCGTAGGTTCGATTCCTACTTCGCCCAATTGTCCTGAACCATTCCCAACAATGTGGGTTTCGCCTACCTGGGTCCCTGGATCACTCCCGTTTCGAAACCGATGCCGATAGCCGCCGGGCGTTATGCGCCCGGCGGCTTTTCGCTCGCGCTTACTCGCGTTAGTCCCTTAGCTGGCCACTGCGCGGCCGTTGGGTTGCTGGGCGTTCAGCGATTTGATCCACGGACCCGCGACTTGCTTCGTCGCGGCATTGATCCGATTGAAGGCGTTGATCCCCGCGATGTGGATGACAAGTGCTGCAAGGCCTCGTTCATCGTAGTGCCGCGCGGCGTCATTCCAGATCTCGTCGCTCACCGCGTCTGGACGATCGCTCAGGCGCGTCGCAGCTTCGGTGAGCGCGAACGCGGCGCGCTCGGCATCGGTGAAATACGGCGATTCACGCCATGCGCCGACTGCGAAAATGCGAGCATCCGTCTCACCCATATTCTTCAAGGCGTCGGCATGCATCTCGACGCAGACGCTGCAGCTGTTGATCTGGCTCGCGCGCAGGTGTACAAGTTCGAAAGTCCGCGGCGAGACGCCGCTTTGCGATGTCGCGGCGCCAAAAGCGATGAGCGCTTTAAGTGCGTTTGGGAATATGTTCAGCGGATTGTCGATTCGAGATTTGATTTGCGATTGGGTTTCCATTTGCCATTGCTCCTTAACACGCGGGCTCTACCGGGAGCCCTCATGCGCTAAGGACGAATCGGGCTGCTAACGCGTGACAAACGGAATCCGGAGAGCGGGATTCTACCGAAAGATTTTGTCGCTCGAGCGAGCATGCGACAAGTAAGCCGAGCTTCGCTCGGCCTACTACATTTCAAGTGGTTCATGGGCCGTAGTGCATCGTGAACGTTCCTGCATGCGACGGCATCTGTGTGGACCCGGTGCCAACGGCCCAGATGTCGGTGCTCGATGAAGCCGCGATCCCATTGAATATCGACTCCTGCAGGTTGTCGGGATTGGCGACGTTGCTCCAGTTCGAACCATCCCAATGATACGTGACGTTCTGGACGTTGTTGTTATTCGGCTGAACGACGCCTTGACCGACGGCCCACACGTCATTCGACGCGATCGCCTTGACGCCGACGAAATATGACGGCTGCGTAAGGTTCGGCAGGTAGACTTGCGTCCACGAATTCCCATCCCAATGGAATGTTAGAGCGCTATATTGCGACTGATCGTTGGTGACCGCGAAACCGGCCGTCCAAAGATCATCGCCTGCGACACCTGATATCCCGCGGATGATGATGTACCCGCCCTGTTCCGACGGGAATGTCACTTGCTGCCAGAACGAACCGTTCCAGTGTAGGGCGAGGACAGCGTTGTTCCCGACGACCCCGATGTTGCCAATCGCCCATGCGTCGTTCGGCCCCGAGGCAAAAGTGGCGAAAAGAGCACCGCCCGCATATCGTGAGGTGTTTTCGATCGTCCAGTGCTGGCCGTCGTAGTGCATGATGAGCGGCACGAAAGAGCCTTGCGTGATCCACTCTTGGCCGGCGACCCAGACATCGGTGCTCGAAGTGGCTGTGATGCCATCGATGTAGTCGGCGACGCCCGGATTCGGGCTCGCGATCCTCGACCACGATTGGCCGTTCCACTGCTCCACGATCGTGTGGCCGCACAAGCACGATGGGTTGTCGGAGTAGCCGGCCACCCACACGTCGCCCTGCGGGTCGGTCGTGGCAGAATTCAGTTGCGCGGTCGGCTGAAAAACGCGCGGCGTGGCGACAATCATCCAGCGCGTGCCGTCCCAATGCTCGGCGAGCGTTGCTGTCTGAAAACCGGTCGTCAGCGGTCGCATTCCGACCGCCCACGCATCGGTCGGCGACAGATCGGCGGCCGCAAGAAACGTATTCGCGCCAGGCTGCGGCCCCTGATCGGGACTCTTTACGATTCGCCATTTGACGGTCTGCGGCAACTGACGTTGCGGAGGCTGCAAAGCTGCCGATGGTAAGAAGCCGAGAGCGAGCACAGTCGAAAGACCCGCCCACGAGATGACGTGCTTGAGGTGCATGGCCGAGCGTCCTCCGGAAAAAGCCTGAGACCCCGCTGCCGACGCCCAGGCAGCGAGTTGCGCTTCCCGTTCCCACTTACGATGCCGCGTAACCTTCGGATGCCTCGGGGCCAGCGGCAGCCACGAAGTTCTAGAGGTCCAGCACGCGCTTCCGCAAAGTCTTCGCTCCTAGCACGTCACCGGTTCGCGGACGGGCTCTTCGTGTTTGCGCGTCCGCACCAGAGGAGGGCTCATGTCGCGGTTCAAGTTCGTGGCGGCCGTCGCCGCCGTTCTCGCGATCATCGCCTCGATCGCGCTCTACCAACATCCGACGCAAGTCGCGAGCGCCGATATGATGTCGGCGTCGACGTCGTCGCCGATCTCGGGATATACGCTTCACATCGATGCGAGCCAGCACTACACAGGTCATCCCGACGAGATCATCCATCACTGGTGCAAGACGTTCTCGTCGTCGTTCATCGAGTGCCAGCTCTACGACTCCGACGGTCCGAACGGTCACCTCGTCGGTGTCGAGACGGTCGTGCCGACATCGGTGTGGAAGACATATAGCGCCGACGAACGCGCGAAGTGGCACTATCATCGCGTCGAGATCCCGAAACTCAAAGTCGCGGTGATGCCCGGCTTGACGAAGGATCAGTCGGCGAAGGTCATCGCGTCGCTGCTCGAGACATACGGCAAAGTCTGGATTCTTTGGGATCCGAAGTCGACCGGCGGCAAGCCGACCGGCGATCCGACGATCACGATCCTCAAGTAGGCGGGTTGATGTGAATACGAGCGGTCGCTCGGAACGGCCGCTCGTATCCTCGTGGGGGTCCCATTATCACCTGACGCGTGTGTAGCGCGCATCGTACGCTTTGCGCCAAGTCGAACCGCCGTCGAGCGATATCTCGATCAGCTGGTGCACGGTGTTCTTGTCGAGCGGCGTTAGAGTCGTGCGATCGAGCACGATCTTCGAACCCGGCGGACCGGGCAGCATTCCTTGAAAGCGCGTTCCCCCATCAGCATAGATTGCGATGAGACGCTTCATCTTGAGGCCGCCGCGCAGCGTCGCTTGATCGGTGACCCATATCTGCGACCAAGTCTTCTCGAACGGCTCGTAGTAGAAGAGGCTCTTGCCGCGGCCGCCGCCCGCGTCGCGCCAGTCTTCGGTTACCGCACAGCCGTCGAGGATCTTCGTGACGACGTCTGTGCCGTCGTATCGTCCATCGACAGTCACGCGCCAAGTCCCGACCCAGAAGTCGAGCGTGTGAAAGCCGGCGTCTTTCTCGCAGGACGTGCCAGCCGATCGCGTGGGTGAAGTCGGCGGCGCTGACGCGGATGACTGCGCCAGCGCCGCCGACAATTGTGCGGTGAGTGCTGCGATCGCCGCTATACTCGCCGGGATCAAGGGCGCCAACGACCGGTTCAATGGATGCGCACGTACATGCCGTCGAAGACGTTTTGCCACGTCTTGCCGTCGTCCGTCGTGTAGTCCCAAACTTGGCGGACGTCGCCGCTCGGCTCAGGCGTCCAAACGATCCGGTCGGTGACGACCTTACCGGCACGATTGACGCGATTTCCGGAGAGCACCATCTTGCCGTCGACGAGGCCGCCATCGAGCCTCAACAAAAGCCCGCTGCTGTCGACCCACGTCTGATGCCATTTCTTGTCGCCGGCGTAGTAGATGTTGAAGCTCGTGCCGGTCAACCCGTCGCTGCCACGCCAATGTTCTTGTAGCACGCACGACCCTTGCTCGAGCGTGATGAGGTTATGCCCGGCGGGGCTACCCGTCGCTGTATCCTTGACGTTCCAATCGCCGATCCAAAAGTCGAACTGACGGTGCTCGGCCGACGAACACGGCCCCGAAGCCGCATTGGCTGCCGATTGAATAGACGCGCTGGCGATAGCAACGGAGACGGCGGCGAGAACGGCGGCCAACATCGGAAGATACCAACTCCTACTGGCTTTGAAATTGTGCAAAAAGCAGGTCGCGGAGAAAGTATATCACGACTATTGGTCCAAATATCACCAAAATACGCTAGCAATCCACTGGTTTATGGCTAGAATCACCATGAATGATAAAATAGACAGCGAAATAATCCGTCTACTCTCAGCGGATGGGCGGATGTCGTTCCTCGATCTTGCACGCAAAGCGCATCTCAGCCCGAACGCTACAGCCGAGCGCGTGCGAAAGCTATGCCGGCGCGGCATCATCAAGGGCTTCACGGCGATCGTCGATCAGACCGCGCTCGGCCGTCCGCTTATCGTCTATGTCGATATCCGGGTCAAGCCGGGCGCGGATTCACTGCGGCTCGAGCAGATGCTGCGCAGTCTGCCCGGCGTGGTCGAATATACGACGGTCAGCGGCAATTACGATTACCAAGTGAAACTCGCGTGCGCAGATCAGGACGATCTGTTCAAGAAAATCGTCAAACTAAGGCTGCAGCCCGGGGTGCAGGAAACGCACACGCGGCTGATCTTGGGCGAGACGAAGCTCGGAGCTTAGGGTCCGACCGATACCTGCACGAGAAAATCGTTATGTCGCTTGTCTGCGATGTCGATAGAAGTCGAGCCGGCTCCGGTTCCAGTCACGACGAATATGCCGCTCGTTCCACCGGGCTGGACCGTCGCTACAGACGCGTCTTCGCTCGTCGCAGACCAAGTGCCGGAATAGTGTTTCTCGCTGACGACGATCTGCTGGCTCTGACCCGCGCCCGAGAACGATATCGTAGACGGCGACACATCCATCACCAGTCTGACGAACACGACGACTTCCCACGGCGAACTTGCCGGCATCATCCATATGTTGCCATCAGCGCCGAAGGCCATCGATGCCATTCGCATCCCTTCTTGGGGCGCGATGCGATAGGACGTCGTTCCGTTCAGCGTGTCGAGGACGCCCAGGTATCCGCGCTCATGTCCTGTGTGGACCGGCGGTAACGCCGTAAAGAAAACGCGCGAGATGTCATCGGACGTCAAAAAGAACGGGCTGTGTGGGCTGGGATACGTGGCGGCGACGGTACCGCTGGTCGAAAGCAGAGCGACCCACTGGGAGCATGGGTCCGTGTAATACATAGAACCTTCCGGTCCCGAAATTATCTGAATCGGACACGTGCCGCCGGTTTGCGGACTCACTGGAAGCTGATAAGCGGTCATCGACCCATCCGGTGCGATTCTGTAAGCGGATGATTCTGACGGTGAGTTGTCGTTGACCGTCCAAACGTTGCCGTCCGGTCCGGCGATGAGCGACTGTACGAGATCGGTGTTCGGCGTCGGGTAGAACGCGAATGTTCCGTCCGGCGTCATCGAGCCGATGTGGCCAGGCCCTGCACCGAACCAGAGCTTGCCGTCAGCGCCGGCACCGATCGTTTCGCCCTCGTTCGGACCAAGCGGTCCAGGTATCGGATACTCCCGGATGGCCCCCGTCCGGGGCGAGATCGAGGCTATCATGGACTCACCACTGCCGCCGTACTCGCAGAACCACATCAGTCCGCGCGGTCCTTCGGTGATTTGATAGCCGTTCAAGCCCGATGGAATCGCATACGTCTGAGCCTGCCCCGAGTAAGAGAGCTGAATTATTCGCGTATGATCGATGATCCAGAGAGAGTCGCGGTACCCGCGCACGAGGCGCGCAAAACTGTCGATCGATTGCACTTGCAGCTCGATCCACTTCTCTGGGTTCGGGCCAGGTTGGACGATATTGGGAATGCCGGATTGACCACCCGGGGTGCCGACGAGCGGGTTTGATGAGGTTTGGCGAGCGCAGCCGCACAGAACGAGCGAGAGGACTAGGATTAGAGTCGCTCTTGTCAAGGGCGCGAGCTGTCGACCGCGCATTTAGTTCCCTTCGAGTTTTGTGATCTCGGCCGTCGTCTGTTTCGCGCTGTCGTCGTCACCGGCGATCTGGTATAGCTTGAGCGCGGCTTTCAGATCGGTGAGCGCAGCCGTCTTGTCGCCGAGTTTCTCTTCGACCAAACCACGCTCGCAAAAACCGTCGCCGTCCTTCGGCTTGCGCTGGATGTACGTGCCGAAATCCGTTTGCGCCGCCGCGAGGTTGCCGGCGTCGCGATTGGCGAGGCCGCGATTGTAGAACGCGACGGCATCGTCCGGGTTCCGCTTGATGTACGTGTTCCAGTGCCCCACCGCATCGGCCGCCTTACCGACGTTGCGCTCGGCCCAGGCGAGGTAGAAGAGGCCGTCATCGTTTTGCGGATCGATGTCGAGCGCGCTCTTGCAGTCCTCGAGCGCTTGGCTATACTTCTCGAGGTCGTCGTAGGCGTGGCAGCGGCCCGCGTACGAGTTCGCGCGGTTCGGATCGTTCTTGATCGCGACCGTGAAGTGATTGACGGCCGAATCATCGTTGTTCATGTCGAGATCGAGATAGCCGTAGCGATCGTAAGCGTAGCTGTCGGTCGGGTCGAGCGCGATCGCTTTCGCACAGTCGGCCTTCGCGCCGGCATAATCGTCGAGCTCGCGCTCTGTGTCGCATCGAGTCGCATAGCCGTACTGGTAGTTCGGATTGAGCTTGAGCGCGGTGTTGTAGTCCGCAAGCGCGCCGTGGTGGTCGCCGCTCACGTCCTTGACGTCGCCGCGGAGCGCGTACGCCGACGCCACTGTCGGGTCGAGCGCGATCGCCTTATCGCAGTCGGTAAGCGCGGTCTTGAGATCGTTGTTGTTGAACGCCGTCCTGCAAGACTTGACGAGCGTTTCAGCTTTCGCGGTGTTGGAATCGGACCCGAGCATCGAGACCTGCGTCGGGGAACTGCCCAACAACAGAGCGACAAGCGTCGGAACGATCAATCCGGCCATCGACTGCGCCTCCATCAGCGGTACGACGGCGCTTTACAGGCGTCTTTCACCCATGCGCCGGTTCGTGCGCCTATCGTTTCGAGGCGTGCCGTGTGGCGGCCTCCGATTGGATGTGCAGGCGCGGCGAGCGGGTCGCGCCGAAGACGCTCGACGACCTGACCGTCGCGACCAATGCATTGCAATGCATGGGCAGACGCGTCTTTGCGCACGACGCGACCTCACTTGACGCGAGACAAGGAGCCGACGTGACACCGCACATCCCCGCATTCAACGGTTTCAATACCGCATTCATGCTCATCTGCGCGAGCCTCGTCATGCTCATGACGCCGGGGCTTGCGTTCTTCTACGGCGGCCTCGTCCAACGCAAGAACGTGCTGACGATCATGATCCAAAGCTTCATGTCGCTCGGCTGGACGACCGTCCTCTGGTACGTATTCGGCTACTCGATGTGCTTCGGCCCGGATTGGCACGGCATCATCGGCGACCCGACGTACTACGCGTTCCTGCACGGCGTGACGTTGCAGACGATGTTCACGGGCAACGACGCGGGCATCCCGCTCATCGTCCACATCGCGTATCAGATGATGTTCGCGATCATCACGCCCGCGCTCATCACCGGCGCGTTCGCGAATCGCGTCACATTCAAAGCGTATTTCCTCTTCCTGACGGCATGGCTCGTCGTCGTCTACTTCCCGTTCGTCCACATGCTGTGGAGCCCGGACGGTCTGTTCGCGAAGTGGGGCGTCCTCGATTTCGCCGGCGGCATCGTCGTCCATGCGTCGGCAGGGTTCGCGGCACTCGCCTCGGTGCTCTACGTCGGGCGGCGTTCAGTGCTCGACAACAAACCGCATAACGTGCCGCTCATCGCGCTCGGCACCGGCCTACTCTGGTTCGGGTGGTACGGCTTCAACGCTGGCTCGGAGCTCCGGGTCGACCCGGTGACGTCATCGGCGTTCTTGAATACCGACATCGCCGCATCGTTCGCAGCGGTCGCGTGGCTCGTCGTCGAGTGGATCCGCGGGCGCCAGCCGAAGTTCGTCGGACTGCTGACGGGAGCGGTTGCAGGCCTCGCGACGATCACTCCGGCGGCGGGCTACGTCTCCCCCACGACGGCCGTCATCTACGGCATCGTCTCAGGAGTCGTGTGCTACTACGCCGTCGCATTGAAGAACCGGCTCGGCTGGGATGACGCCCTTGATGTCTGGGGGGTCCACGGTATCGGTGGCTCGCTCGGCATCATCCTGCTCGGCGTCTTCGCTTCGACGGCATGGAACCCGAACGGTGCAGATGGGCTGCTACTCGGCGGCTTCGCGTTCTTCGGCAAGCAAGTAACCGCTGCGGTCGTGTGCAGCTTATGGGCGTTCCTGTTCACCTACGCGATGCTATGGATCATCAACCTGATCACGCCGGCTAAAGTTGATCCGTCAGCGCAAGAGCGCGGACTCGACGTCGAACTGCACGGCGAAGAGGCCTATCCGTTCGGCCTCTAACTGAAGCGGTGTCAAGTCCATCGGGACTCGAGTCGGGATCGGCTCGAGTCCCATCATTTTTGGGAGTCCGCGGCTGATTCTACCGGAGACGCTTACTCATGAGGTACTCGGACGCACCGTCGATGATGTAGTCCTTCAATTCGCCGACCGTGGTATAACCGTGACGTTCGTAGAGCGACCTGGCGCGCGTATTAAAGGAAGACACGCACAAGAATATGTGGTTCGATGCCGGCCTCGAACGCTCTTCAACGAAGTCGAGCAGTCGACTGCCGATCCCCAGGCCACGAGATTCGGGCGTGACGGCGAGCGATGCTATATAAGGAGAATAGACGATACCGCGGTCTCGGAGCAGGAGAAATCCGAGGAGCGCTCCGTTTTGCCGCGCGATGAACAGCTCGCTGTCTTCACGGTGGAAGAGGGGCCGCGTCTGATCGATCGTCCGGCCGAGCGTCAGCCACGGCTCGGAAGAGGCCATGAGCTGCGCGCACCATTCGCGATCGTCGTCATTCGCCTCGTCGATCGTGATGTCGCCGAGAACGGCATCGCTCATCGACGCGATGGTTGGTGAGCGCTAGGGGTCTGCCCTGTGCTCCGAGACCGCGGCGGTCGACCATAAAGGTCGACCGCTCCATTCAATTAAGAAAGCCGAGCTTCGCTCGGCCTACTACATTTCGGCCCAGCCGCCGCCGCCGGCTTCGAAGCCCGCCGGAGGATCGATGAGGAGGCTGCTCAACCCGACGACCTCCATCAAACGCTTGACCGCTCGTGGCGCCAAGACGGCGAGATTGGTCACTGCCCGCGCCGTGACGAGAACGGCAAATCCTTGCGATCCGATGTACGTACAGCGCGTCAGATCGACGACGACGCGCTTCGCCGTCTTTGCTGCTTCTCGGATCGCCGCACGAAATTCGTCGTCCGACTCGATGTCGACTTCGCCGAAGACGTGGATGTACTGGTCGTCGCCGACCTTATTTCTGATGATCGCGGCGCGCGTGGCATCGCGAGAGACTGCCATATCAGAATCTTAGTACGAACCCGCGCAAGATACAATGCGGGTTATGTGGCGTGTTTTCGATTGACAAGCGGGGGGGGTTAGATGGTTTGTGGACCACCGCGAAGCGCAAACGAGCGCGCGGCCGCCATGAGATTCGCCTGGACTTCGGCTAGTGGTTGATCGCGTAGAAGTAGTGCGGGAACTGCGTCGTCGAGATGTGGGTTGCTGCCTTCGAACCACGCGCGCGCGAGCTCGCGGTCTTTCGTCCTGGCGATCATCGTCGCCAGCTGGAGCGCGAATCGCAAGACGTTAGGTCGTTGAGGAGTGCGATCGGTCGTCCATTGTTGGACGGCACGGGTTTCTCCGACGCCGCCGATCACCGCGACCAGGGGAGCGCCCAGCAGGTCGATCAGCTCGGACACGACCACCTGGATAGGTATCTCCATCGCGTGGCCGTGCGCGTCGACGTCCGAAAGAACATTGACTCGGTCGCTTTTGCCGTTCGGAGCCTGTGCCACGAGCCCATTATAAACATCCCGAATCACACAGTCAATACCAAGGCGTATCTACCTAGGTAAATTGGGGTAAAGCCCGATGTTCGCTTGCCCGACGACCAACCGCCAGAAGGCCTTGCGGAGCGCTAAATCAGGCCGCGACGCAGCGCGACGACCGCTGCTTGAGTCCGGTCGGCGGCCGAGAGTTTGCCGAGGATATCGCGGATGTGGCCTTTGACCGTTCCTAGTCCAAGGCTGAGACGATGCCCTATCTCGACATTGCCAACGCCGTCCGCGATGAGCCTGAGGATCTCAGTCTCGCGCTCGGTGAGCGGCGAACCTTCGGCCGGGTTGGCGACTCGAGGGTTACCCACGTGGCGGAGCACGATGTGCGCAACCGCCGGGTCGAAGTACGCTGCGCCCTCCAAAGCGGCTCGAACGGCGGCGATGACCGCGGTTGGCGTGCCCGACTTCACGCAGTAGGCGTCAGCGCCGGCGGCCAGCGCCGCGAGCACTTCATTGTCGAGGTCATGCATGGTGAGAATGACGACGCGCGTCTGAGGGTGCGCCGCGCGGATCCGCCGCGTCAGCTCTATCCCGTCGATTCCTGGAAGCCCGACATCGACGACGGCGGCATCCGGTTTCAGCCGGTCGACGGATTCCCAGCCGCGCAGACCATCATCGGCCTCACCGATCACCTCGAACCCTGCCTCTTCGAGCGCGAGCCGAAGACCGGCTCGCGTCAGCGAGTGATCTTCGACGATGACGACCCGTCCTTTGCGGGCTTGATGATGCGGGCGGTCAGGCATGCTGACCGACCTGCGCGTATGCCGGAATGATGATCGTGAACTCGCTCCCGTGCGGTTCGATCGGGCGATACAACGCCTCGCCGTCGTGGTTTTCGGCGATGCGTCTGACAATGTAGAGCCCAAGACCCGATCCGGATCCGACGCGTGAAACATCGCCTGTCTTCAACCGCTGGAAAAGCGACGAACGCTCGTCGGCGGGAACGCCGTAACCGTCGTCCACCACCGAGAGCATGGCCGTCTTGCCGTTGCGCCCGACGTTCACCGCGATCGTGCCGCCTTCGGGCGTCCACGACACCGCGTTCGCAACGAGGTTCATCACGGCGCGCCGGATCTCTCTCTCATCGCCGGCGGCGACGGCAGCCTCATCGTCTCCGACGCGCATGCGGATCCCCTTCGCGTGCCACAGAGGATCGAGCTCGTCGACGACGCTGCGAGCGACCGATCCGAGCTGCACGGGTCCGCGCTGCGTCGAATGCTCGCCCGATTCGTACTTCGCGACCATGAGGAGCGTCTCGGCGAGACGTCGCAACTCGCTATTCGATTCGATCGAGCGCCGAACGATCTCACGATATTGGTCAGGTAGCGCGCCGAACTTCCCGTCGAGAGCTTGCTGCATCGTCATCGCGGCTGCCGAGAGCGGCGTCCGCAGGTCGTGTGAAAGCGCGTAGACGATGTCGCGGATCACCTGACCGCGTTCGTCGATCGCGCGATTCGCGAGCGCGAGTTCATCGTTCTTGCGGCCAAGTTCGGCGAATGTCGCCGCATGGGCGATTGCAGTCGCGGCCTGCTCGGCGAACGATCGGATCCAGACGTCGGGCTCGCGATCGCCGAGCGCACCGTCGGTGTGTCCGCCTACGAGAACGAGGACCGCGAGCGTCGCGCGGGCGTCGGCAAGCGGCACGATCTTCGATGCATCGGCTTGGAGCGCGTCGAGTGCGAGTCGTGCGATGGGATCGTTCGGCTCGAGCGTCACAAGATCGCGACGATCGACGGCGCGGCGGATGAATTGCGCCAACGCGGGAGCGAGCGTCGCGCGCTCGACCGTGACGTCGGGCTGATCGGCGTCGAACCGATATGACAGCTCGGGTTGTGAAGACTCGTCGAGCAAGAACAGGTGCGCCGTTCGGGCTCCGAGCGTGCCGATCGCCTCGCGGACGATCGCTCTTGCGACGAGGTCGACATTGAGCGACGATCGGATGCGCTCGAACGCACGCCGGGTAGACTCAGCGCGTTCGGCCTGTTTATGCCGCGCGGCGAGCCGGCCACTTCGCAAAGCGGCCGTCTGTGCGGTGCTTCCAAGAACGCCGACGAGGACGATCGAGAACGCTGCAAGCGCGCGGTTTGCTATCGCAATCGCCGTCCAATGGCCCCCCTGGTGAAGACCGTTGTACCAACCCGCTGCGATGTCGGCGATGATTGCCGCCACGACCACCCATGCCGTGAAACGTTTTTCCAAGAAGAGGCTGGACAACGCCACTGGGACCGCGAGGAGAATCGCCGCGACGAGCGATTCCGGCGTGAACATATCGGCGATCCACGCTCCTAAGAGGAGCGCGATCGTCAGCCACATCGCAAGGCGGGGTTTCACGTATGAGATTTCCCTTTCCAGAGCTTAGCTGACCTCTAGACGGACGGCGCGTAGGCTGCGGCGAAGTCGCTCGTGCCGTGGCCACCGCGGATAACCGATCTCAGGCAGAAGAGATCCTTCGAGACCTGGGCGCACAACCGCGCCTCACGGTGTATTTGGGGTATGCACCCGGCGGCGGGAAGACGCATCGGCTTTTGACCGAAGCGCGTTCTCTTTCCGATAGCGGCGCTCGCGTGGCCCTCGGCTGGGTCGAGACGAAAGGGCGATCGGACCTCGAGGCGCTCGCGGTCGGCTTGCCGCGCATCGCCCCACGCAAGGCCTCGGTCGGCGAGTCTTCGTTCGACGATTTCGACCTTGCAGCGGCCCTGGCATCGGACTATCAGATCTTCGTACTGGACGAGCTCGCGCACACGAACCTCGCCGGCGGCCAGCACGTCAAACGTTGGGAAGACGCGCTCGCGCTGAAGGCCGCCGGAAGATCTGTCATCGGCGCGTTCAACGTTCAGCATCTCGAAAGCGTCGCGCCCGCGGCTGAGGCGCTCATCGGTTTTCCCGTGCGCGAGATCGTTCCGACCTCATTCTTGCGCAGCGCCGATCAAGTGGTCGCCGTCGACGTCTCGCCGGAGCAGCTCGAACAGCGGCTGCACGCGGGGTTGATCGTCCGGCCTGAGGACATCGACCGCGCCCTCCAAGGGCCGTTCAGGCCGCAAACGCTGCGCGCGTTGCGCGGCCTCTTGCTCCGGACGATCGACGACATCGCCCGCGCTCGCGGCGAGGCGCCGCCGGCGTCGGTCGCGCTCGTCTTCGTGTCGAAGGACGTTGACGCGGCCGGCCTCGTCTCACACGCGGCTGCGTTCGCGGACGCGATGAACTTGGCGCTGTCGGTGGCGCCGCTCGAGAACGGCGCTTTGGAAAACGCGACGCGCGCTGCGCGCCTCGCCAATGCAGCCGTCGTCGAACAAGGCGCGGTCGACACGCACAGGTCCTTCGGCGCAGGCGGCGGCTCAGGCTCGGCGTCTTTGCTTTCGAGCGCGCCGGCATCGCTGGTGGCGCTTCCGCTCGGCGACCTCGCGCGCCGCGTCGCCGCCGGCGGCGCTGCACGCGACGTGCTCATCGTCGATGCTGCATGGGCTAACTCGAAAGAGAGCGCCGTACACCGGCCATCGAGCGGGTACGCGTTCGGCCAGACTTTGGCCGATCGGCAGCGCATCGGCTACGGCAAGCTCACCGTGTACCTCGGTGCGGCAGCCGGCTGCGGGAAGACGTATGCGATGCTGGACCGCGCGCATCAGATGGTCGATGCGGGAATCGATGTCGTCGCAGCGTTCGTCGAGACGCATGGGCGCGTGGATACGGCTCGGCTCATCGATGGGCTGGAAGTATTGCCGCGCGAGCGTATTGAGTCGAGCGGCATCGTCTATGGGGAGCTCGACGTCGAAGCGTTGCTTTCGCGTCGGCCCGCGGTCGCTTTGATCGACGAATTGGCGCACTCGAACGCACCGGGAAGCACGCGCGCGAAGCGCTACCTCGATGTGCTCACGATCATCCGCGCCGGCATCTCCGTGATGACGACGCTGAACATCCAACATCTCGAAGGGCTGAACGACGTGGTTCGCCGGCTCACCGGCGTCACGGTGCGAGAGACGATCGCGGACGGCGTCTTGGAGTATGCCGACGAAGTCGTCCTGATCGACGCCAGTCCGCAGACGTTGCGCGACCGGCTGCGTGCAGGCAAGATCTATCCGCCCGAGCGCGTCGACGGGGCGTTATCGTCGTTCTTCAGGGCCGAAAACCTATCGGCGCTTCGGGAGCTCGCGGTGCGCGAAGCGCTGCGAGTGCGGCGTCCGGCTCCGAAAGGCGTCGCTAGGGTCGGTGACCTTTTATTGGGGGTCGCGCCGCGCGATCGCGACTCGGCGCTCATCCATCGAGCGGCTCGTCTCGCCGATCGGCTCGCGGTCGACCTGCACGTGCTCCACGTCGCGAAGCCACGTCATGCGCGCGACGCCGTTGTGTCGGAGCTTGAAAGCGCAGCCGTCGCGGTTCGTGCGGGGTGGAGCGTCATCGTTTCCGAGCGCCCGCATGAAGAACTCGCGCGACGCGGCCGCGACATGCGGGCAGTTGTCGTCGTCGAAGGTGCGCGTGCGCGTCCGGGACTGCTCGCCGGTCCGACGGTCGCGCGCCGCGTGCTCGATGCAGGCGCGCAAGAGCTGCTCGTCCTCGCGCCGACATAGTCGAAGCGCAGATGCCGCGGGCCGAGGTAAGCTCGGCGACACGCGCGGCCCCGAAGGCTTGGACACAACCTCGATGCGTGTGATACACTTTGCGTGCAACCGTCATGCAAGAGATCGTTCTCCCGGACAGCGTCAAACCGGCGCTCGAGTGGGTCAACAACCGGATTCTTCAAAAAGTGAGTCCGGCGCGCAAACACGCGATCGCTCAAGGACGTTTTTTTTCGGCGTTGGATGCGTGGGCGAACGGACGCGGCGCAGGTACGGTCGGCACTGAATGGCGTTTTCAAGTCGCTCCACCGGGCGAGATCCGACGATCACTCGTGCCGGACGTCGGGTACCTCTCGTACGACCGCATGCCTCTCGACGAACAAGTGTTGACCGACTCACCGGCTGCAGCGCCGGACGCTCTGGTCGAAGTGTTGTCGCCGGACGACCGCACGCAGGATATCGAGGAGAAGATCCGCGTTTATCTAGCGGCCGGCACGAACGTCGTATTTCTGGTCGACACGAAGTCGCGCACCGTTGAGATCATCGACCGCGACGGCCGGCACGTGATCGGTGAGGACAAGTTCGTCGAGCACGACTCGTTGCCAGGTTTGCATTTCATCGCGCGCGATCTGTTCGACGTGCAAAAACCGCAGCGGTCGAGATAAATCTCGACCGCTACAGCCTTACGGACGATTGTCGATCAGTGGCAGCCTGGGAACTTGAACGTCCCGATGCGGGTTTGCCAGGGGGCGCTGCCCGTCGTCTTGATGTACTGGTTGACGTACCAGAACGTGCAATCGTCCACCGGATCGACGCTCATCGCCGTGTAGTCGCCCCAGCGGCTCGCCGAACTCAGCTGTGAGCCGCTGCCGTTTTGAATGATCCCTTCGCGCAACGTCATCGTGCCGAGCGCATCTAACGGCTTGCGGCCGGTGAACCGGATGCCCGGATACGTGCTATTGCCGTCGGAGACGCTGAAGCCGAGAAGCAAGTCGCCGTGATGATCCGCAGCGATGCTTCCCATCCAGCGGTTGATGCCGTCGCTCGGGGCGTACGTGCCTTGCTGATATATCGAGTAGACGCCGGCGATGCGGCGGATCTCGTACCAGCGGACTCCGGCGACGCCGGCACTCGCCTGTACCGACTGGTTCGTCACGAGCTGCTCGTACCCGACTTTCTTGCGGTAGGCGAGACGGAAGGTCGGACGCTGCCGGTAGCCGAGGAAGTCGATCTTCACCGCAGTGCCCGGCTGCGGGATGCACTGCCGTCCGCCTGCGCCGCACGGGAACGTCGAGTTGAACGAGGCCGTTGTGAGCTGCGTCGGACCTGTCAACGTCGATGCGTTCGGATTGCTCCACAACACCGTGAGGTCGTAGATGTTGAGCGCATCGGAGGTCGCGCCATACGGTCCGTTGTCGTCCTGGGTTCCGACGACCGGCGCCGGCGCGCCGTTGGCCGGGTATGCCTTTCCATCGACGTCGGATGGCAACAATCCATCGCCCATCGTCGCGATCGGCTGCTGCGACGAATCGAGGAAGAAGTGGACGCTGCGCGCGTTCGGGTTGCCGGCGACCATCTTTTTCTTCTCGAGGCCGTAGACGCTGATGCCGTACGAGCCGTTGTTGCCGAAGTCGCGTGACGTGAGGATGTACGAGTCGCTCCAATCACCGTACTTCGGATAGTCCGGGAAATTCGGTCCGGCAGAAAACGCATAGCGGTAGTACGCGCCGGTCGGGTCGCCCGTCTGCGAGACCGCGACGCAATTCCAATAGTTGGGTCCTGCCGTCGTGAACTGCGTCAATATCCACCGATCGTTCCGCCGATCGTACAGGACGACCGGGTCGCCGGAGTTCTGCGAGCAGTCGGAGATCGAGAACCCGCTGAAGAGCGTGCCGATCGTCGTCGGACCGGAGAGCTTGTTCCCGAGCCGATCGTAGACAGCGAACGACAAGTTCACCATCTCGACGAAATTGTTGATGCCGATCGCACCGTCTGGATCGGGCGGTAGAACGCCGTTAAGGTTGGGGAGGCCTTCGAACGTGAGGCCAGGCCCGACGTTCGGCTGCGTTCCCATCGCTCGCTGGACGACCGGATCGTTGAAGACCGGCACGTTGCGGGGGAATGGTCCGTCGTACTCGTGGACTTCTCGATCCCCGCCGACGAAGTTCGTCACGGGCATCGAGCGCACCGGACGTGACACGTCGAACGCGACCGCCTTGGTGACGATCGGTTTGACGATTGCCCATGGTTGAGCGTCTGCCGGTGTCGTATCGGCGAACGTCAATCCGAGCGAGAGAATAGCCGCAGACACGGCGGCGGTCTTGATGTTCATCGTGACTCCTCCGCGAACATGATCGCTGACGACCTGAAATGACGATTACGCGACGGCTCGGAATCGACGTCGCGCAGGTCTACCTCCGCTCCACGCCTCAGTCCTCTGGGCGTTGCGCATCGCGTTTGCCGGTGTTCAAGGACGAGTTCTATATCATATGCGAATCGCTGCGAGGACAGCGGCCGCGGCTGAAAATCCCGCGCTTATCGGACCGTCAGATCTGCGTGCCGAGTTCGACTACGACGCGCGACTGGTTCGATGAATTGCCGTTCGGGTCGAACGCAAGTCCGGGCGCAGGGCCCGTGACGTGAGCTTGCGACAGGTCGACTCTGAAATAGGCGCCTCCGCCCAACTTCCACGCCGGCGTCAGCGTCCAGGTCGTAATGCCGCTGCCTGGCCCGTAGCCGATGAGATCGGCGTTGCTGCTCGTGTCGGTCTGCGAGCTCCCGTCGTGGAGCGATTCCCATCGAAGCGCGGTCGAGAACTTGCTCGACCATGTTTCATTCGCGAGGATTGCAGCCCCGAACGCGCTTTCCGATGCGGTATATCCGAGCGCCGCCGATGCCGGCGAACGTGCGTAGAGGGCGTACGGCGAAAGCTGAAGCGCACCATGCGTGCTTGAAAACACGAAATTGTAAAGTTCTTTGTTCGCGATCGAGGTCGTCGCGTTGGCGGGCGTTCTCGGATTCGGATCCAGCCAAACGGCGAGTAGCGAATCTGACGGATCGAGAGCGTAGCTGATCGCCGCCTCAGCAGCGCCGTACTTGCCTGAATAATAGCCGTCGTTGACGCCGAGCGTCAGCGTCGTCTTCCCTTGACTCCAGTTCGCGCGGACGCCGCGGCTCACAGCGTTCTCGACGTTCCACACCGCGCCACGCTGGATATCCCAATTCTGGTAGGTGAAGGTCGACTCTGCCCCGGTGAGCGTCGCCAAAATGCCGACGCTTACGTTGAAGTTCGAACTCGGCACATACTCGAGATACGCCAGCGGTACCGGCCCGTAAAGATCGGTGTTCGCGCCGGGTTGGATCGTCTTGTTGCCGGCGATCCCGACGGTCGGGAGGCTGTACGCGCCGGCTTGAAGCTCGAACTGCAGCGTGCCCGACGTCTTCGTCAAGATCGCGAACGCGTTGCTCACGTTGAAGCGGCTCGTCCTGTCGGCGCCGGTCGGCGTGTCGAAGCTGCCTATCGCGTTGACGCCGCTCGTATACGCCTCGGTCGCGCTGAAGACCGCGTGTGTCGCGATCGGAGACGGCGATGGAGCGGGGGTGGCTGAATCGGCGCTTGCGATATCGCGCGAATCGGCGAGTAGGATGAGAGCAGCTGCCGTTGCCACGAGCGGATGAGATCTCACGTGATCACCTTCGGAGGTAGTAGGCCGAGCGAAACGCGGCACATCTTGCAAGACGGCGGCGGTCGAGCGTTAAGGTCGATCGCTCGGTTCACCTTTCGGGGACGCGTCGAGGGCGAGATTGAGGGCGAGCACGTTGACGCGCGGTTCGCCCAGAAATCCCAGCTCGCGCGGTTCGATGTTCGCGGCGACGATCGCATCGATCGTCCGGAGGCTCAAGCCGCGCGCTTTCGCGACGCGGGGTGCCTGGTAATAGGCCGCTTGCGGGCTGATGTCGGGATCGATCCCACTTGCACTTGACGTGACGAGATCCATCGGAACCGGGCCGGTCGCGTCGGGGTTCTGCCTTTTCAGCGCGTCGATCGCCGCTTTCGTCGAATCGATAAGCTTCTTCGACGTCGGCGCGAGGTTCGTGCCGCCGGTCGAAGTCGGGTCGTAGCCGTTGCCCGCCGCAGACGGACGCCCGTGGAAGTACTGCGGCTTCGTCCAAGCTTGTCCGATGATGTCCGACCCGACGATATTTCCGTTCTCGTAGACGAACGCGCCGCCGGCTTGGGTCGGAAAGATCGCTTCGGAGATCAACGTCATGACGACCGGATAGATGATGCCGAACGCGATGACGGTGACGAGCGTGAACGCGATCGCAGGGGCGATGTGCCGCACGAGGCCGTCTTTTCCTTGCGTTATGTTCATTTCGTCTCTGCTCAAGTCAGGTGAAGGGCGGCGAGGAGCATGTCGATCAGCTTGATGCCGAAGAAGGGCACGATGACGCCGCCGACGCCGTAGACCAGCACGTTCGTGCGAAGGACCGCATTCGCGCCGATCGGGCGGTATTTCACACCGCGCAGAGCGAGAGGTACGAGCGCGATGATGATGAGCGCGTTGAAGATGACGGCTGAGAGGATCGCGCTCGCGGGCGTCGTCAAATGCATGACGTTGAGCGCGTTCATCGCCGGGTAGGCGGCAGCGAACATCGCCGGCAGGATCGCGAAGTACTTCGCTACGTCGTTCGCGATCGAGAACGTCGTAAGCGCTCCGCGAGTCATGAGCAGCTGCTTGCCGATCTCGACGATCTCGATGAGCTTGGTCGGGTCGGAATCGAGGTCGACCATATTGGCGGCCTCTTTCGCCGCTTGCGTGCCGGAGTTCATCGCGACGCCGACGTCCGCTTGTGCGAGGGCAGGCGCATCGTTCGTCCCGTCGCCAGTCATCGCGACGAGACGGCCCGAGCCTTGCTCGCGCTTGATGAGCGCCATCTTCGTCTCCGGCGTCGCTTCTGCGAGGAAGTCGTCGACACCCGATTCGCGCGCGATCGCGTCGGCCGTGAGCGGGTTGTCGCCGGTGATCATGATCGTGCGGATTCCCATGACGCGCAGGCGGCTGAAGCGGTCGCGCATGTTCGGTTTGAGGACGTCCTTGAGATGGATGAGCCCGAGGACTTGTCGTCCATTCGCCAGCAGCAGCGGCGTGCCGCCAGATCGGGCGACGCGCTCGACGTCGCGCGAGAGGACGATGCCGTCCTCGCCGCCTCGCTCGTAGACCCATGCTCGGACCGCATCCGGAGCTCCCT
>Ga0126371_10001106_pt1 | contig 22615 bp, 23 predicted proteins | sample PanSoiMetaPlot_4_FD_110145 | JGI IMG/M metagenome (GOLD analysis project Ga0126371, IMG submission 110145) | Tropical forest soil microbial communities from Panama - MetaG Plot_4 | ecosystem: Environmental > Terrestrial > Soil > Tropical forest > Bulk soil | place: Panama | collected 2016-02-17 | reverse complement strand
TCATACACATACTGGCGCATCATGAAACTAGGCTGAACGTCGAGAGTGACTTTTGTGATTACGCCGAGAGCGCCGAGTCCTACGACTGCCCCGTTAAATGTTTCGCCGTCTCGTTCGCGCGACAGGTTTACGACCCTGCCGTCCGCAGTCACTATTTCCAGTCCAGAGGCTGCTGTAGCCAGGTTGCCGTTTTTCTGACCTGATCCATGGGTCGCTGTGCTGCACGCGCCTGCCACGGAGATGTGAGGCAGAGAGGCAAGGTTATGAAGAGCAAAGCCCTTGCCGTCGAGATAGGGGCACAACTGTCCATACGTGATGCCCGCGGCGACGGTGACGGTGCGCTTCGTGGGATCGAGAGAAATCACTTCGTCCATCGGCTTCAGCGACAGGAATCTATCTTTACTGTCGGCAATGTTGTTGAAGCTATGCCGCGTACCGAGGACTTTCAGCTTGGGTCGCGTCTTGACGTATTCCTGCACCTGCGCGAGCGAACTGGAAGTCTGAACCAGGTTGGTGCTGTACTCAATATTGCCGGCCCAGTTTCTGAGTGTCTTCTGTCCCGCCCAAGCCAGAAGACGCATGACCGGAGCAGATGTCAGCGCGGCAGTGAAGAGTTTGATATTTGATAAAGGTCCTCTTGTTCATAAGGCGAACCTCCAGAATTATTTCGGGTGGGGCATTCTCGTACACTCACCGCGCGGAAAAAGATCCACGATTTTCCTAGGTTCATCCGGTTATAACCGAGCGATAGCCAATGATAAGTCCTTTATCGCACTTATCTAAAATCGCGCATCATTTCCCACAAGCCGACTTATGGACAGCGACTATTGGCAAGGTCCCTTTTCGCGTAATCCTAGCGGCGCGGCACTCCAGGGGAAATGGCCAAAGCCATGCTTTTCTTGGTCTCCGACGACTGCAGCTATTGCACAGGTATGGACTGGTGTGCGACGGCGGCATGACGCAGTTGGCCAACCGGTGGCCTGCAAAAAAACAGTTGGGACCGAACAGCAGAGATCCCCTGTAACATTGTTTCTGCGAAGTCCAGATGAGTGGCTCAATTTGGTGAAGAAGAAAGGAGTAGTTCCACATGGCTCTCCTGACAAACGAAGGCAGCAGCAACGTAAAGGACCATGCCGCTACCTCGCATGAGGAATGGCTCACTGCACGAAAGTAGTGGATGAAGAGTGTTGCGAAAGTGGGCTGAATCCGGGTTGCGTCGCCCGCGACGGTGCGGATTATAGACGGTTGGTGGGGCCCAATCTGGACCTCGGCTCAAAATAATCTTCGCGGGCCCAAGACCGGTATAAAATGGCTGCCGTTTTGGAAGTCAAAAAGGGAATTCCGGTGCAAACGATCCGCTGGTGTCACCGCTGACCCGCACGCGCCGCGCGACACCCTCGTGCTTCTCGCGACACCGTAACTCGCAAAAATCTTCTGGGGAAGGAGTCTATGGCCATGCTAGTGAGTAGAGTGTGGTTCTCACGTTTTGTACGCCTCGCACGGGCAAGCGTGCCTATCGCTGCGACGATGTTCTCGTGGGTGTTTCTGATAACGGTGTTGTTGGTGGTTGACGGGACCACTCTGTTGGCTCAAGCGAATTTCATTTACACGAACAATAACAACGCATTTGTTTCGAACACAGTCTCAGCGTTCTCGGTTGCATCAAACGGTCTTTTGACTGAGATTGCCGGTTCGCCTTTTCCGACGGGCGGAACAGGAAATGGCGCGAATGGTTTTATAGCCTCCAATCGCATCACTGCCTGTGGAAACTTCCTGTACGCGTCTAATAGCTTCAGCGGTGACGTAAGCGGGTTTTCCATCAACCCCACAACAGGGAACCTTACTCCAATCCCGGGCTCACCGTTTGCTGCAGGAGGTATGACTTTCTTCGGGATCTCGTTGGCGGCAACAGCTAAGTGTGACTTCCTCTTCGCTGCCAACGGAGATGCGTCCCAAATCTTCGCCTTCCAAATCGGCAGCAATGGAGTGCTTACTCTAGTGCAAGGATCTCCTTTCTCAGTTCCAAGTCAGCCCGATGGGGTCAGCATCAGTCCGGATGGAAAGTTCCTTAGTACATCATTGACCAATCTGGGCAGCGGTCAGGTTGCAATGTTCAGCATCTCTGTTACCGGAGCGCTCACACCCGTGCCCGGCTCGCCCTTTGCCATCTCCCCCGCAGCCCAAACACCCGCCGGAATCGAAATCAACTGCGCCAGCAATCTTCTTTTTGTTGCGGAATTAAGTTCGACGGTCGACGTATTCAATATAACGTCAAACGGAGCCATCAGCCTGATTTCGGGATCGCCCTTTAGTTCGCCCTCCGGCAACCTCGTACCCGCACTGAGTCCCAACGGTCAGTTCCTGTTTACGAGCAACCTGTCTGCTGGCGTCAATAGCTTTCTGGTCGCGAGTGACGGCGCTGTCACGGCGGTGACCGGCTCTCCCTTTTCAGCCGGATTAGGATTGTCGTCTGGTGTGGCCGTCAATAAGGCCGGGACGCTGCTGTACGTATCTGACTTCTTAAGCAATCTGGTCAGCGTAATGCAGGTTGCGAGCGACGGCACTCTTATGCTCGCGCCTGGCTCTCCAGTGACTACCGGTCAATCGGGCGGCTTGTTCTCCCTGGCAGCTTTTCCGCCACAGACTTGCGTTTCTGCTCTCCAAGTACCGATTGACATCAAGCCAGGAAGCGTTCCGAATAGCATAAACCCAAAAAGCAAAGGCACGATTCCGGTAGCCATCCTCTCCAGCTCCAGTTTCGACGCGGTGAACCGCGTGGATGCGAGCTCGCTCACGTTCGGCGAGACGGGTAACGAGCCGAGCCTTGCGTTCTGCGACTCAAGTGGGGAGGATGTTAATGGTGATGGCCTGCTTGACTTGGTTTGCCACTTCAAAACCCAGCAGGCCGGCTTCAAAAGCGGGGATACACAGGGCACTCTGAAAGGCAAGACTCTGGATGGCACCCCTGTTGTCGGAACGGACTCGGTCAATATCGTTCCAGAGGTCCAGAGGTACAAAGGTAGCCCCAATATGTAGTGTGCGGGGAGGGCAGAGGAATATCCCCGAACCTTGACGGGGTTGGAAGCGAGTTTCGGGCCGAGGAGGCGAGATGGCACGACGGTTTCCGCTGTCCGCGTTGTAGCAGCTGTCAGTCATGGCCGGTGTGAGTCGTGCTGCTGACCGAGTATCGCAACTTTGCCATTTGGTTTGAAGCAGGCGTGGCCTCGCCCACTGAATACAGTTAAGCCCGCGCCGATAATGTTTTGCCCTCCTGCATATGGGTTGCGGACGATGTAAAGGTGCCTATCTAACATTGCGAAATGCAAGACTGAACGCTGCCGGTCGTGCTGTGCATGATCGTGGAAGGAGATGCGCCTCGCGTCTTGGATCAGCAATATGTTGTCCAGAAACGCTAGTGCTGTATCGGACGCGCCCCATGGTGGAGTGACGGGCAGAGTTCGGGGGGGCGCGTCCGATACAGCTGTTTGAAGGAAGCCGCTGGTGAGGAAGCGCCTATGGAGATTCAATGCGTGTTGCTGTGGTGAGAAGGAGTCTGCGAATAGACGGTGGAGCGAATTGGAGGGCGGGGCGGGTTGATTGGATTGTGGTTTGCGTGTGAAAGTTCCAAGCCCATAGCTTGGCTAAGTGGCAGGAAGAGCGCACCAAGGCTATAGGTGAGGGTCAGAAGCCACCGGGAGACTACAGCCCCTGCGCCTTCTCGACTCTACTCGCGTCTTTCCCCGAGGGCGCTTGGCGCCTAGAGCCCTTCAGCAAATTACAGGAATAATCGTGATTCTGCAGCTCTTTCTACTCGTATTGCTTTGCCGATCCGGTCGGCCTCGATAGACCGAGTACCTGTCGCAAAGTCTCTAACACTCATCCGCGACGCATCTACCTCAATGATGCTTTCCAGGCTGCTCCACCATCCCGCCTTGGCGGATACCGATTCCTCCGAAGAACGCCGAACTGCGTGACGGTCTGGGCAGTGAACGAAGGAATTTCTATTTTGCGGAATCACTGAATCGTATCCTTCTTCTTGCTCTTCTCGCGTGGCGTGGCCAGTAACTTCATCAGCTCTTCGCTACTCGTGTCGGGCTGCTCAAGCGTCAATCGCGTGCGTGAAACCGGAGACAATCCGAACTCCGAACAGAATGCTCTGACTTGCCGCCAAGCTGAATTTGATACTGCCACTGCCGGATGATTCTTGATTTTCGTTCCAATCACTTCTCCTGTCGTGTGATTGATTATCGGTTCTTCTACTTGGCACCCGTGCTGAATCATCGCATCGGCTTGCACGGCTCTGGCGTAGTTGACACATGCACCTTCGAGCATCATTGCATCCGGTCGCGCGTCCAATTTCATTTCCTGCAACTCTTCAACCCAAAACTTCCATGCGGATCGCGCCACGCCCACAACGTGCTTAGGGCATGGCGGAAGTCCTCGCGCTGCTTTTGGCTCTTTGTCTAGCTGCTGTTGCAGTTTGCGCTTGCCGCGCTTGGCGGGATCGCCTTCGCTGATCTGGCGCTGAGTTGCTTTTGGTCTGCGTCCGCGAATTGCCATTGCTATTTTGTTTTCCTTTCGATTCCTAGATTTTCAAAAATCACGAGTTTCTATTCACGGATTTTTGTATTCGCCCGGCGAGCGGTCTCGAGGCCAAAGCGCTAGAGATTTCACTCCCCCATCCCCCTCGAGGCGACTCATTTCGCAACTAATAGAGATGGCGAGCGCTCAGAGGTCGAGCACCCGCCACAGCCGGAAAGAGCTTGAGACAGCCTCCGGCAAGCCTTCTGTTTTGGACCAGTAATGGACCTACTGTTTTGGACCAGTAATGGACCTAGGTTGAAGGTGTGGGTCTGTAAGTGGTTGAAATTTGGTGGAGCTAGTCGGGATCGAACCGACGACCTCATCGTTGCGAACGATGCGCTCTCCCAGCTGAGCTATAGCCCCGTGCGGATTCTTCGGAGTCCTGATTATTTTATCAGCCTTCGTGCGCAGCCACCAACTTGGCCAGATCCATCGCGCTGCCAAGCACATTGCGCCAACAAGTCCCAAACAAATCATCTTGACGAACACATGTCTCCAGCGTCTAACTACAATGAGATGGGTCGACTGACTGCAGAGCCGCTACCCGTGTTCACGCAATTGAATCCCGCAACTGGACGCCGGCAGTACTGGCTTCGAACCGGTTCGCTTGCACTACATGCTGTGGCACTCGTGTGGTTGTTGCATGCGCCAGAACCAAAACTGCTGAATCCTCAGTCCGTTGCTCTGGGAGAGAACGGCGCTTCTGTAACGCGCCTGTATTGGTCCAGCAAATCTCCCGATGACAGCACCCACAGTTCTTCTGACCTTGCGACTGTAAGGTACAAACACGAACGCCTGGGGCAGAAGCTGACATGGAAAGCGCCGGCAAAACCGGCAAACCTACCAGCACTCACAACGCCGCTGGCGCGCGCAGAGGAGCAAGACAGCTCAAAGACGCAAACTCTCTCAGCTTTGGGTCATGGTGCACAGGCTGGTGCGCGCTACGGGACGCTTACTCAGGGACAGTTATACGGCGACGAGGTCCGCCCGGCACTGCCGATTGCGACTTCTGATCCCGTGGTTTACCCATGGCAGCTTCCGACAGCACCTGGCAACGAAGTCATCGAAATTACAATCGACGAGCGCGGTGAAATCACAAACAAAACCGTGCTGCAGAGCCTCGGACCTGATATTGACACAAAGTGCCTTGCTGCACTCGAGAACTGGCATTTCCATCCGGCCACGCGAAACGGAGCTCCGATTGCTTCGAAACAAGATGCGATTTTCCCTTTCAAAGCCCGTGGTTGACGTAAGAGAGACAGTCGTTCGATTTTGCGCAGCCGTTCCTCGTCATTGAGCTGTCATTGCCACGTTTGTCAAAAGTTTTTCACCAACCTGTTAGCGTGCCTAATAGCCCGATTTTCCTCGCTATAATGGGTGCGTGACGAGTAACGAAGTGGAACAGGTAGCCTCTGCGAATTTTCCAACCCGCTGGGGTAATTTCAGGATTTACGGCTTCCGCGGACAAACCGCAAGCGATGCTGACCGTCGCGTCGAAGAGGCTGTCGCATTAGTAATGGGCGATGTGAAGTCTTTGGCACCGTTGGTTCGGGTTCATTCACAGTGTCTGACCGGTGATGTCTTCCACTCATTGCGCTGCGACTGCCGGCAGCAACTGGAACTGTCGCTGTCAATGATTGCTGACGGGGGTGCGGGCATCTTGATTTACGAGCAACAGGAAGGCCGGGGGATCGGTTTGATGGCGAAACTCCAGGCCTACGAACTGCAAGACGAGGGCCTCGACACCGTTGAAGCCAATGAAAAACTTGGCTTTAAAGCGGACCACCGCGACTTTACCCTGCCTGCCGTGATTCTAAAGGCGCTTGGAGTTACACGCGTGCGCCTGCTTTCCAACAATCCTGACAAGGTCGAAGCATTAGAACGGGCCGGTGTACATGTCGTGGAACGCGTGCCTTGCGAGGTAACACCCAGTCCACATGCCGAAGAGTACCTTAGAACGAAGAAAGAAAAACTCGGGCACCTGTTTACATCAAGCTAAAGCTCAAGTTCCCTTCTCTCAATGCGAAGGTCCCATATCTACCTTCTGTTGGCGTTCGTTCTTTCTTCAGGAACGGTCTACTTCCACCTTCGAATGTTTTTGCCCTACGCAGCGCAGCTGCGGAGCACTAAGGGGCTGGGTGGTGGCTATTCTTTCGGTACCGATTTCTATCCGATATGGCTGACTGCCCGCGAAGCTCAGCTCAACCACAGCAACCCCTACACTGCGGAAATGACGCGGAAGATTCAAATCGGCGTTTTCGGTCGCCCGCTTGACCCCAGAAATCCCTCCGATCCCCCCCTGGATTGCCGTGCTTTTGCCTATCCGGCCTTCACTGATCTCGTATTCTGGCCGTTATCTCTTTTGCCCTTTGAGGCCGTTCGCGTTGGCATTGTGATCGCATTGGCTGGAATGACTGCTGCCAGCATTCCCCTGTGGCTGACTGCTCTGGAATATCAAATGAGCCGCGGACAATTGCTGGTCCTGATCATGTTCACGTTGTCCAGTTACCCAGCGTTAGAGGGTCTCTTCGCGGCACAACCCGGACTTCTCGTGGCGTTCTTAATGGCCGCATCCTTTGCTGCCATAGTCAAGAATCGCCTGTTCGTGGCAGGCAACCTCTTCGCATTCACCCTGATCAAGCCCCAGATGTCCGTCCTGGTCCTTGCTTATCTACTCGTTTGGAGTTTTTCGGAATGGCAGAAACGTCGGAGATTTGTCATCGGCCTGTTCGTGTGGTCGAGTTTACTCACGGCAACGTCGATGATTGTATGGCCCCAATGGATCGTGCAATGGCTCAGCGTGCTTTCGTCCTATCGAAACTACACTCCACCGCCCCTGATCTCCTATTCGATGGGCCCCATACTTGGGCCAATCTTTTGGACAGCACTATTTGCCGTTTCGCTGATTTTGATCTGGAGAACGCGTAGGGTGCCTGCTACCTCCTCATTGTTTCTACTGAGTGCCGGCCTGCTTCTTGCAATGACCGCGATCATTCTGTTACCGGGGCAAGCCGTGTACGACCACATCATCTTGCTGCCCGGGATCTTGCTGGTTCTTAGGTCGTGGCGGTCGATCGTCTCTGACAGACGCTCGACTCGACTCGTCCTGATAGCTGGGGCCATCGCTCTATTCTGGCCATGGATAATCGCAACCCCACTCTTGGTCGTTCACTCTCTATCGAGCGGACAACCTTTCAACCGCAACATGCTCATGCTTCCCTTTCACACCGCCGGTTCCATTCCCATGGCAGTGCTGGCAGTCCTCGGTTACATAGTCGCCGGTGCTTTGCGACACGGATCTTTGGATCTGCAACCGCTGACGGGACTTATCCCCGCAAAACTTTCCTAAGACCGGCTGGTTTCTTATTCGGCAGGTATTCCAGGGCGGCGGATGCTAGCGACAGATAAACCCTGCGAGCCACAGGCACACTGCGCAATGCTTGTAAGTGCTTCTTGATGGTCGCGACATCTCCGCGGACAATCGGACCACTGAAGGCCTCATCCGGTGCAAAGGCTGCATAATTCGCAACTGTCTGCAGAACGATTGGGATTATTCGCCGTTTCGCTTCTCTTTCTGAAATACCGGCACTCTTCGCGACTCGTTGCGCTGTGGCCAATAGCGCTGTGAGCAACGGTGAGGCAAAGGTCGCCCATGCGTGGTACGCGCTTTTATCCTGCTTGCGAATTTGATAACTCAGCCCTCCTAGGTCGCGCACCACCTGCCTCGCAGCACGAACGGCAAGGGGCTCTCCCTCTATTGCAAACGGCACCCCCTTGAGCGAAGGCCTTGAATCACTGACGAAAGTCATCAATGGGTGGACCGAAGCAACGGCCACTCCCTTTTTGCGCAACGCGTCCAACTCATCACTGCGAAGAACCCCACTTGAGTGAAAGGCGATCAACCCTTTTCTATTGTCCAGACTCTTGGCTAGAGCACTGGATATTTTTGCAATGCTCCCATCGGGCACAGTGAGCCAAATGATCTTCGCTTTCGATTCCTTGAGACTGGCCCGCGCGCGTGTACTGACTTCTTCCGCCAATTCTTTTGCGCGTTTCAATGATCTCGTCCTCTGCCGAGTGATCACGGCCTCGATGACATAGCCAGCGCGCTTCAATGACACCGCGAGTGTCGCACCCAGATTCCCTGGGCCGACGATCGCAATGCTCGGCCTGACTTGCATGCCCGGCAGCATAACAGAACGCGATATCCGTCAAATGGTTGGAAACAAACAAGGAAACAAAAACAATGTTTTCTTGTTGAGTTCAAACAAAACAGGTATACACTCGCTCGCCATCAGGCATTGAGCCGACCAGATGGAGGTCCAATTGTCAACCGCCCGTATGGTTCTACTTGTAAGCTTGCTAACCGTCTCAGCACGGCCCCAGCAATCGACCATAACGCCACAGCTTCCGGGCCGAAATTGGGCGCTCCCTCCAGGGGTCAGGCCCGAACCGCCGCGCGAGTCCGAACTGAGAGTACTGCAACTTCAAGCAATTCATGAAGACGCCGAACTTTTGTCCGCCCTCAGCATTTCTCTGCAGTCAGATCTGCAGCAGTTGCAAAAAGGCATGCTGACAAAGGACCTCGCGGAAAACTTGAAGAAGATAGAAAAGCTCTCCAAAAAGCTGAGGCAAGAAGTCACGCAGTAACACTCCGTCAAAGTGGCCTGTTTTATATTGTGTGCATGGCCAAATCGTCCTCCGCAGCGAAAAATGGTTCCAAGGAACAGCCCAGAGTTCGTGTCGTCTCCTCACGCACCGCATATCGCGGCCCCGTCTTCTGGGTCACGACCGATCACATAATCGAGCCCGGAGGAATCAAGGTGCGCCGAGACCTAATCCATCACTCCGGATCAGTCGTAGTGCTCGCTGTTGATGACTCGTGCTCGACGCCGCGCGTCCTCCTCGAGCGTCAGTATCGTCACGCTGCCCAAGACTACCTTTGGGAGATCCCCGCGGGCCGCATCAATCCTGGTGAGAACGAACTCAAAGCCGCGAAGCGAGAATTGATCGAAGAAACCGGATACCGCGCCAAACGCTGGCGTCGAATCCTGAAGTTCTATGCCAGCCCAGGGTTCGTCGCCGAGACGATGGCGGTGTACATGGCCACAAACCTGCGGAAAGGACAGGCAGAGCCCGAGGAGGATGAGATCATTCATCATCAGATGGTTCCTCTACCGAGCGCAGTCAAGATGGTTCTGAACGGATCGATCCGCGACGCGAAAACCATCTCTTCCGTCCTATGGCTTGATCATGTGAGACGTGCACGATAGCCGGTCGAAGGAAACTGTCAAATCCTATTGAGTTGCATCTAGCACCTCAGTTGGTTGTGCGAAATCTTCTGCCAGCTTGCGCCACGCATTTCCTTGACACTACAAAACCTGAGCTTGAAAATGCATCTCAATAACTGCGGGCACGTCCTTCCGCCCCCTGAAGAGGACGTGCAGAAAGAGGGGCTCGTGGAACGCTTGAAAGGAACCGTAAAGTGGTTCAATAACGCGAAAGGATACGGCTTTATCGGGCGCGCGGATGGGCCGGATGTTTTTGTTCACTACAGCGCGATCAGCTCTGAGGGATACAAGAGTCTCCAGGAAGGTGATCAGGTTGAATTTGAAATAACGGAAGGTCAGAAAGGCCCTCAGGCTGCCAACGTCGTCAAGGCGGCCTAGAACTAGCAAGGCCCGAATTCGGAAATGGAGTCAGGACGGAGGAAAGGAATATTATTTTCCCATGAGCCGACGGGAATCGCGATCATTGTTTTTTTCAGCAACTTCCCTGTCCTGATTTTGCTCAGATCGAACTGTTGCGTGTTTCGCATTCCACCTCGGGATCTGTCTTCCGAACAATTCCTCTGCAGAGATTAGCTTCTGCCGATTGCGCATACTGTAGCTCTCCCTGCCGAATCTGATTTACCCTTGTTTCTTCCATGGACAACAAGGCCATTGCCAACATTCTTTTCGAGACTGCCGACTTGCTCGAAATCGACGGACAGGACTCGTTCCGCATTCGTTCGTACCGGAACGCAGCGCAGGCGATTGAAAATCATTCTCAGCAGCTCAAAGACATCATTGACGATCCGAAGCAAATTCTCGCTATTCCTGGCATCGGTAAAGGCATGCTCGACAAGCTCAAAGAGCTGTTCAGCACCGGCAAACTCTCGGCGCAGGCAGAACTGCTCGAAAAATATCATCCGTCCATGCTGCAGCTCTTGAAAATCCAGGGCCTTGGCCCCAAGACGATCGCCCTCATATGGGGCTCCTACAAGGTAAGCGACGTTGACGGCGTCGAAAAGCTGGCGCGCGAAGGAAAAATTCGCACCTTGCCCCGCATGGGCGAAAAGCACGAAGCCAAGCTGCTGAAAGCGATCGAGGACTACCGCAGGATCGGCGGGCGCTTCCTAGTTGATGCCGCTGAACTGGAATGCGAGAAATTGACCGCCTACATTGAAAAATTCAAAGGCATCGACAAGATCACGCCCGCCGGGTCCATGCGCCGCGGACGTGAAACGGTTGGCGATCTCGACATTCTGGTCACCGGCAAAGCGTGCTGCAGTGAAGAAGGTCGCCAGGAGGCCATCGCCTACATCGCCAAATATCCACCAATCATGGACGTCGTCGCCAGCGGCGACAACAAGATCAGCTTTCACCTTCGTGGCGGCATGCAGGTTGACGTGCGCCTGCTGCCTCCGGAATCATTCGGTGCCGCAATGCAATACTTCACCGGATCCAAGGCGCACAACGTTGCCTTGCGCCAGCGTGCCTTGAAGATGGGATACACCCTCAACGAGTACAGTCTGGCCACGCTCGAAGGAGAAAAACCAGTCGCTGGCCGCACCGAGGAGGAGATCTATAGCAAGCTCAAGCTCGACTACATTCCGGCTGAGATGCGCGAGAATCTCGGAGAAATCGATCTCGCACAGAACCATGCTCTGCCCCAGCTGATCACGCAAGAAGACTTGCAGGGCGATGTCCATATGCATACCGTTGAAACCGACGGCAAGAACACGATCGAAGAGATGGCCGAAGCAGCAAAGGCGCACGGCTATAAATACATGGCCATCACCGATCACTCGAAGAATTTGGCCTTCGCCAACGGCCTCGACGACAAACGCGCCGTTGAACACATCCAGCGCATCCGCGAAGCGGGAAAGAAGATCGATGGAATCACCATCTTTGCCGGCATTGAAGTCGATATCCTCGCCGACGGAGACCTCGACCTCTCCGATGACGTTCTCGCCCAGATGGACATCGTCATCGCCAGCGTGCACTCGGTCTTCAACCAAGAACCGGCAAAGATGACCGATCGCTTACTCACGGCGATCGGGAATCCGAACACCTCCGTCATCGGACACCCGACCGGCCGCATCCAGTTGCGCCGCGATGGATATCAATTCGACATGCACGCCGTGCTCACGGCAGCCGCGAAGAACAAAGTCGCAATGGAGCTCAATGCCTATCCGGATCGTCTCGACCTCAACGACGTTCATCTGCGGCAAGCCAAACAGCACGGAGTAAAGATTGTCATCAACACCGACGCCCACCACACCTCGCACATGGAAAAGATCCGCTTTGGCGTCCTGCAGGCCCGGCGGGCATGGCTTACAAAAGACGACGTCCTGAATACGATGCCCCCACAGAAGTTCGCCAAAGCCATGAAACATGCGTGGTAACCGATTCAGACACAGGGCATTACAGTTTTCCACAGGGTTTTTTTCTTTTAACTTTTTACCCCGATTTTCAGACTTCCATACTGGGCTCGAAAACTCAGCAAGGAGTCGAACCTTTGAATTCAAACAAAGCCACTGAAATACAAGCCGTAACCGACATCAACTCGCAGGCGTGGACCTACCCCCAGAAGACCGGCGAACTCCAACAAGACGGCCAGCACGTCGCAATGGGCTATTCCGGAGCCGGAGAGGGTAAGAACAATCCTGACTTGCAGTCTGTCCGGAACCTCGGTCCCATTCCGCAGGGAGACTGGACCATCCTCGGACCTCCGGTCAACACTCCCGCGCATGGTCCGTACGTATTGGGGCTGACTCCGAAAGAAGAGACCGAGACTTTTCGGCCGCAGTGGCTTTCTCATGCACGACGACTCGAAAAGCGCGCCCGGAACTGTATCCCACGGTTGTGTCATTATGCCTCGGCCCGTGGGAGAAAAGGTTTGAAACAGCGGGGATCGTGATCTGCAAGTCGTCGCTGAGATTCCTGTGCAACCCGCTGAAGAGAAGTAGAAACGCGTAACGTACCTTCGCGGGGTTGCGAGGGCGTAGAATCAGGCAAGCACGGAGAACATATGTCTGAACCTGCCCCCACGCCTCCCGCAGCAACGCCTTCCACTTCCCCGGCTCAGACTGACAAACCCGCAACTCCCGCTGGCCCGACCATCAACATCGGCGAGGAGTATGGCACGGCGAAAAAGAACCTTCCGCCAGCCAAGATTGTTCTGATCGCTGTCGGCGCGGTTCTCGTGGTCGTTCTAATCGCGTCCTTTCTCAAGCGCGCCAAGCCGCAGGGGGCTGGCTCTCTGGACAACGTGGTTGCAGTGGAGATTCCCGGCCAAAACTCAACCATGGCGGCCTTAACGTTCACTCTGCACAACGCGAGCGAAAAGGCCCTTTACGTCCGCGAGATTCAAAGTTCGATCAAGGCTCCCAGCGGCGACGCTAAAGCGGATGCGGTCTCAGCTGTAGACTTCGACCGCTACTTTCAAGCCTTCCCCGAGCTAAAGAATGGCGCCCAGCCCGCACTAGCGCCCGAAACCAGACTGGAGCCCGGGCAGAGTGTGACCCGGACCATCATCGTTGCCTATGAAAAGCCGCTAAGTGACTTTAACCAGAGGCAGTCCATCAGCGTCGTAGTTTGGCCCTATAACGAGACCGTGCCGATTGTCCTGACGAAGTAATCCGCTTGCGCAAATGCCATCGGATAGGTTTCCATAGCGGGATGAAACTTTCGCGCCTTTTTGCGCTTCTGCTGCCCGCAGTTCTTCTTCTTCCAATCACGGCTGGATATGCCGCTCCGGCACCAGCACACGGCAAATACCTTTTCTTCGTCGGCACCTACACGCAAGACGGAAGCACCAGCAAAGGTATTTACGCCTACCGTTATGACGCGGCCAGTCACGAGATCACCGATTTAGGCGTGGCCGCCGAGACCACGAACCCGTCGTTCGTCGCTCTGAACCCGAATGGTAAATATCTTTACGCCGTCAACGAACTGCAGAACTACAAAGGCCCCAACAGCGGAGGCGTCAGCGCTTTCTCCGTTGATTCATCAACTGGCAAGCTGACGTTCCTCAACGAAGTTCCGTCGCGCGGCGCCGACCCGTGTTACATCACCGTCGACAAAACCGGAAAATGGGTGTTGGTCGCGAACTATACTGGCGGAAGTGTCGCTGTCTTTCCCGTACTCGCGGAGGGCAAGATCGGCGAAGCCAAGACTTTCGTCCAGCATACTGGCCACGGCGCTGACCCCAAGCGCCAGGAAGGTCCGCACGCCCACTCAATCAATCTTTCGCCCGACAATCGCTTCGCCTACGTGGATGATCTCGGGATCGACGAATTGCTGGTCTACAAGTTCGACAGCGCCAAAGGGACGCTGACTCCGAACGATCCGCCATACGTGAAACTAGATCCCGGATCTGGTCCACGCCACTTCGTGCTGGCGCCATCGGGCAAGTTCGCTTACGTTGTCAGCGAGATGAAGGGAACCGTTAGCGCCTTCTCGATCGACTCCCGCACCGGCACCCCGCAGACGTTGCAGACAGTTTCGACGCTGCCTGAGGGTTTCAAAGGAGACATAGAAGACGCTGAAGTTGAGATCCATCCGTCCGGCAAATTCCTCTACGCCTCAAACCGCGGTGACGGCAATAGCATCGCGGTATTTGCGATCGACAGCGCCAAAGGCACTCTGACGCCAGTCGAGTACGTGCCGACCCAGGGCAAAACGCCGCGCAGCTTTGAGATCGATCCGACGGGCAAGTTGTTATTCGCGCAGAATCAGCAGTCCAACAACATCGTCATTTTCCGAATCGACCAACAAACCGGGAAGCTCACTCCCACCGGGAAGGTTTTGGACGTGCCCTCGCCAGTCGACGTGAAGTTCTTGGCCGCCGAGTAAAGTTGGGAGGTTGTGGTGTCTGTATCAGTCATGCGACGGTTAGCGCTCCTTGTGACGATCAGCGCGTGTCTGCGGGCACAACCAACTGCCGATGTCGATAAGGCTGCCATCCAGCATGCCAAGAGCGTGACCGCGTCTTCGCTGGATGGCAGGCTTCCAAAGGTCACCCTGGAGTTCTTGCTGGATTACGAAGCCGGAGGCGCGGCGGTGACTTGGAGAGTCTGTGATTATCCAGAGCTGACCGAAAGAGCGAGCCCTGGCAGCAACATCGAGCCTTTGATCTATGTGGAGGCGAGTTTTGACCCGAATGACAGAACCAGCGTCAGTGTCGTGATTTCACTCGGGAAACCAAACGCAGAGACGCCTTCCAATCCAGTTCTGGTTCGCGCAACCGTCCGCGAGATGGGAGCGCCCTTTCGCACAGTCCATCGTCTGGGCGATCTGCCGATGGAGTTGCATCGTCCGAAAATGAGGCTGCCCCAAGAACTGCCACTTCAAGTCGGAGTGTTGCAGATATCGCAAGAAGGGGAAGGAATTGGCCGCTAGCATCCTCATCTGGGATGAAGCCCTACTTCTTCTGAATTCCCTTTCTTCGCACCAAGTGGGTATTCGCGTCGGGCTTGATCTCATCATACTTCAAGCACGAGATCGACCCATCCACCTCGAGCACCGATAACGCCACCTGATCGACGCTATTAATCCCATGCTCACGCAGCGCCCGGCGCAGTTCGTCCATGCTGACGTGCTCTTTAGCCATGTGGGTCTCGATGACCTTGCCATCGTGGACCAGTAGCGACGGTTGCCCCTGGATCATGCGCCTGAAGCGCCGATTGGTACCGGAGACTTCTGCCACGAAGTAATTGAGCACAAGCAATGTGCAAGCTGCGATGGCGCCGCCAGCGAGCGAAGTATCCGGCCCCGTCATCGCATTTTGTACGGAGTTCGAAAGAAGAAGCAGCAGGGTGAGGTCGAACGGGGTCATTTGTCCGACCTCACGCTTGCCGCTAAGACGTACGCCGATCAGGACTAGCAGGTAGATCACCCCGGTGCGCAACACGATCTGTAACAACACCTGCGCGCCGGGAAAAAACATGCTGTTCAATTGCCGCTACCCGATACTCCTCCCGCAGTCACAGGCACGGGAGCGTTCTTGGGCGTGCTCAGGTATCCCGTAGCCTTGTTCTTGTCGACCGTCCAGATCACGAGCTCAAACAATAGATGCTCGCGCCCGGAGTAGAACTGAATCGGCTCGGCGATATTGCGGTCTTTCTTCTCGAGCGTCTTGTCGTCCGAAGTGACGTTCAGCGTGAATTTGCCCTTCTTCGGATCGGACTTCTTGAGCTGCAGGCTGACGGTCGAGACCGGCTGGGGCTTCGCGCCCTTCAGCAGTGTGAACTCGTAATAATTGCGGTCGCCCTTGTGCTTGAGCACTTCCAGATCCGAGCGAGTGGTGGCGATGAGTCCACTCTGCACTCCCAGATCACCCACAGTACTCTGCAATTTGGCTTTTGTAGCCTCAAGGTCCGCTTTCGTGGAGGCAACGTCGGTCTTAACCCCGCCCACGTCGGTCTTAACGCCTGCGATATCGCCACTAACGGCGGTGATTGAAGCTTTCTGCTGTTCCGCGAGGCGCTGTTCGGCCGCCTTCTGCTCGGCCTGCAGTTCCTTGGTTCGCTGCGCCAATTCTTTCTTGGTCATACCAGCTTGCCGCGCCAGAGTCTCTTCCTGAGCCTCAGACGTTTGCATCCGGTTTTGCAGCTCTTTGACCTCTGCTTGACTGCTAGCAAGGTCACCATTCAGCTTTTGGATCGCCAGATGATTCGTATACTGCGCGTACCCGGCCACTGCTACCACAACTATCGCCAGCAGTATCAGAATCCATTTGCCGGCATTCGATTGGTTCTCCATTGGTACCTGTCCGCCTTCGTCGGCCATACACTCTCCTCCTCGGGAGTACAGAAAATAAATTGCAGGGATGACTAGATGGCTAATTGTTCAGCACAGAATCAGTACTGTCAAATACTGTCTAAGATGCAAAGACGCCCCTTTGCGTCTACCGGCGCAACTGTATTGCCGCCTGCAGCAGGGGCTCAGGATTCCGCCGAACTGAGACCGCTGCCGGGCCCAGCTGCTTCTCCAACCTGGCTGTAGTCACCCCTACTGATTCCGGGAGCGGCGATTTCGATGTCGTCTTAGCCACAGCCTGGGCCTTCAGGAGACATGCATAAGTCAGGCGTTCCGAGAACCCCGACTCCTCGAGGAACCCCCCATACGCAAACCAATCCAGAGCGCTCGCCGAATTGTCGCCGTTTGAAGCATCCAGCCGCAATGTCTTTTGATATAACTCCAGCGCCTCGTCCAGTTTACCCGCCTTCGCCTGCAGTTCCGCCTCGTTCACAGCGGCCACGCTCTCCAGCTTCGGCAGCTTTGTTTGTGCCGCGAGCTTTCCCGCTATCTGGTACGACTTCAAGGCGAAGTCGCCCTGCGACAAACGCATCTGGCAATCTGCCATGCGCAAAACGATACCAATAACGAGCTCTGGCGCAGGTTTCCTCTGACTGTTAGGGCGGCTGATCTGCTCCAGAAACGCCCGATAGTGGGCCGCCGCCTCCTGGGCTTTGTTCTCGCGATCTAATTCGTTCGCTAAATACAAATGCGCCAGACTCTGGTTCGGATCTATGTTCAGCGCCTGTTTCCAATCCTTCAGTGCTTGATTGGGGTGATCGAATTGAAGCGACAGAAACCCGTGATTGACCAGCAGATTTGGATCGTTCGGACTGTATTTCAGCGACGCCTCGGTCAGCGAAAGAGCCTCATCGAGTCGCTTCTGCTCAAGCAAGAACTTCAGTAAAGCCTGCTTCGGACCGGGGTCGGAAGGATTCGTTTGGATGGCGCGCCGCCATGCCGATTCCGCCTGGTCCGAATTTCCATTCTCCATTTGCTTGCGCGCCAGCCGCATTTGCAGTTGACTGTCGAACGCATCCAGGACCGCCGCCCGCTGCAACGAAGTCATATCCTCACTTCGGAGGGAAAGATAATGGCGCAACTGGTCTACGGTTCCCCACACCAACAGCAACACTGCAGCGCTTACCTGCAAACGCCGGACGCCGGGGGTGTCTCCCGCCAGCCAGCGTATCCTCGACACCACGGACCCACCCGCGTTGACAATCGCACGCTCGACCTTCTCTTTGGAATTCAATAGTAGCGACGCAACCCGCCCATCGCGTAGCTTCCAGATCGCCCCGTCGAGAATGAAGTGGTGGATGTTCACCAGAGCTCCGAAGATCAGGAAACTCGTGGTCAGGTCGTAGTGGAATGCCCGGCTCGCCAGCCATGGCCCGGGAATGAACAGCGCAATCCCTCCGGCCACTAGGACGGCAAAATATGCCACCGGCCGCCACTTCTGTTGTGTCTTATCACCTTCGCTAACCGCTTCACGCCGAGCGTAGTAACTCGTGATCCAGAGATACTGGGCCGAGTGCATCACCGCGAGCACACCATTGCTGTAGCGGCTCTGGGGAATATCAAGATGCTTGATCAGAGAGATTGTCGCCGGAAGAAGAAACCATAAGAACTGTGATGAAAACAACGTGAAAGACGGAAGCATGGGCCGCCAGCCGCTTTCCTTGGCAAGCCGTGAAAGTCCGAAGAGCGAAAGCACCACGAAGGCACCAAGCAGAACGATCTGCTCCCAGCGGCTTACAATTGCAGGAATTCCAATTGACACAAAGAGGGGATCGGTTGACGGTCCCGTGTGGAATCCAAGGAACAGGACCAGATACGAAACCATGAATGCTCCGTACAGCGCACCGCGGGTCCGCCTGTCGGGATTCACTCCGGCACGGCGGGCAAACATCATGAACAGGCCGTAGTTCTGCCCGCTGTAGTGCCAGGGACTCCACGTCAAGTAGAGGGTGAAGATCCAGGGTAAGAGCCATACCCAGAAGTGCGACACGACGAGTGTCAGCACCACCAGCGCGGTCGTGTGCACCGTGAAGATGCGGTATTTTTCAAAGTCTTCGGCACGATGATAGGCGCGGTAAATCGTCGCCATGTAATGCGGGTAATTGAAGAAGATCGCAAGCCCGTAGAAGAGAACCGACCACGCGCGCGCGCTCGAAGCCAGCACAAGGTACGCGATCAGCAGCATGGGAAGAGACCACGCCCCGCATCCCACAATCAAGTCGAGCCACGGATTGTAGATCCAGAGTGTGCCCGGCTGTTTCGACTGGCCTGATTTTGCCATGGTTTTCCGTAACGGGGTGCTCGTCCACAACTTCGCGTTGGAGCGGCGGAGTCCGCCGCTGCACACGAGCGACAACTTGTGTGGCTTGGGAAAATTATAAGTGGTATGCGCACAACAGCAGATACCCCGAGGGGTTCCGTGGCGGTAACGAAAGTAACGGTTCTAGTTGACCCGAGGATAGCGGTACGGCGCTATTCGAATCGCCACCGCGTGGATTTCGTCTGGAAGTACTTCTCCCATAGTGCGAAGACGACCTTGGGACGTACCGAGAAAACCGGCTCCTTCATCGAGAGTATGTCATCCTTCATCTTCGAAAGATCCCAGTCGTACTTGCGTTCGTAGGCGGGAATCATTTTGCGCCGCGCGGCGACATCCGCGATTTCGGCGACGCCCTCGACAATGACGGCTTCGTGAGCGTGCTCGGTGGAGACCACACAGCTTGAATTCTGCGCGAGGTTTTGTGCCTTTCGCGACTTGCTGCCGGTGCTGAAGAGAAAGCGGCCGCTCTGCCACATACCCCAGACCACCATGACGTGCGGTGATCCGTCAGGCCTGACGGTTGTGATCCAGTAATTGTGCGATTTCTTCAGGCGCTGCTCGGCCCACGACCATGCAAGCAATCCTTTAGTGCCTTCGGGAAAACCATATCCCGGTGCCTTTGGGCGACTGGACTTCGGAGTTTTTGGCGTTTTCGTGGTAGGCATGAGCTATCCCCAAGAATACTGGTTCCGTGCGTCGGAAAGAATGAGCATTAAGTGCCGCGCCTCGATCCGCGTGGCCCCGTGTATCGGCGCGAAGGCCAAAGACTTGAACCACAGGGGGCGCAAAGGATCACAGGGGAAACCGCGAGTGCCGTCACCGCCGGGTAAATGCTAATTGCCAGGTGCTGGGTTAGACATTTTTTTCGTCCACTGATCGACCCGCTCAAGCGCCTGGTGCAGGTTCTCCAGCGAATTCGCGACGCTAAAACGTAGATATCCTTCGCCGAACTCACCAAACGACGTGCCCGACAGGGCCGCGACTCCAGCTTGCTCAAGCAACGCATCGGCTAGCGGCTTCGACTTCCATCCAGTCTGGGTGATATTCGGAAACACATAGAAAGCCCCTTTGGGCATGCGGCACGAGAAGCCCTTGATCTTGTTCAGACCAGCTACGACCATATCCCGACGGCGCTGAAACTCATCGCGCATGTGATCGACCGACTTCTGATCCCCTTTGATCGCCTCGATGCCGGCGACCTGCGTGAAGCTCGCCGTGCAGGAATTTGAGTTCGTCATCAAGCGGGTCATGTGGGTGGCCAGATCGGCGCGCATCACGCCGTAGCCCATGCGCCACCCAGTCATCGCGTATGTTTTCGAGAATCCATCCAGCAAAATGGTGCGTTCCTGCATGCCTGGCACCGACATGATCGAAAAGTGCTCGGCGCCATCGAACAACAACCGGCTATAGATTTCGTCCGACAGAACCATGATGTTGCGGTCGCCAATGACTTTCGCAATCTGCTCAATGTCTCGACGGCTTAGTACGCCGCCGGTCGGATTCTGCGGCGAGTTCAAGATGATCAACCGGGTGCGATCGCTGATCAGAGCCGTCAACTCACTCACATCGAGGGAGAAATCGCACTCTTCGCGCAGACGGACCGGAACCGCCCGGCCGCCGACGTATCGAATCATCGACTCGTAAATTGGGAACCCCGGATTGGGATAGATGACCTCGTCACCCTCATCGATCAGCGACAGTATGGTGAAAAAGATAATCGGCTTTCCACCCGGGACGACCACCACCTCATCGCTAGTGACCTTTACCCCGCGCGTTCGGCTGACGTATTCCGCCAGCGACTGTCGCAGTTCCGGCAGGCCCGCCGACGGACCGTAATGAGTCCAGCCCTTGCGCAGTGCATCCACGCCCGCCTCCACCACATTTGCCGGGGTATCGAAATCCGGCTCTCCAATCTCAAGGTGAATAATGCTTTTTCCCTGACGCTCCAGAACGCGGGCCTTGTTCAGAACTTCGAAAGCTGTCTCGGTGCCGAGCCGGGACATGCGCCGAGCAAGTTGTAGTTCGTATTGCGTGGCTCTCTCCATGGCGGGAAAACTCCTAAAAGACGCAAACGGGTTATTATACCCCCGGTTCTGCGGGCGGAGTTGGGCGCCACTCGATGTCAGTGGGTTGTCTTGAACACCGCGCCCTACCCCTGGCGTCATCCCGAAGCGCGCGCATTTACCAGCGGCGCGAGGGATCTCGCGTGAGCTGCGACTACCGATTACACTGATGCTTCCCCGCACGAGGAATCCGTGAACACCTACCTCGACGAGCTCTACACGCATCAGGAGTGGGCCGACGCCGAGCATTGGCATGCTTTCGAATCTCATCCAGCAGCGCTCGCGACAAGGCGATCCGCGAACGCCTCTTCCACATTCACCTGGTGCAGCATGCTTTCTTGTGGATTACCGGACCGCGGACGAACGCCTTCGAAGTCAAGAACCTCGAGGATTTCTCAAGCACGAAGGCCCTGCGGGACTACGCGAAGGAAGGTCTTGCGCAGCTGCGAGAGTTCGTGAAGACGGTCGGCCCAGCCGAGGAAGTGATCGAAGTACTGTGGTTCAAGCCACCAGCAAAGATTTCCATCCGCCACGCCCTGATGCAGGCCGCCATGCACAGCCATTACCACCGCGGTCAGAATGCCACGCGACTGCGAGAACTTGGGGGCGTTCCTCCGACTACGGACTTCATTGTCTGGCTGCACAAAGGACAGCCCGCCGCGACGTGGGAGTAGAGGAGTGGTGCCAGTGCGCACAGAACACTGTCGAGCTTCACTCGACTGGACAGCCGGGGCGGCTGTCCCCACATGGTATCGGAGTCATTCCGAGACGCTGTGCTCTTCGTTCTGCGAACGAAGCACTCGGTCTACAGAATAGGGGGCCCGCCGGCTCGGCTCGTGGTAGTGCCGCACCTGCATCTCGCCCAGCAATCCGATGGCAAGCAGGTTCAATCCACCAAGCAGAAGGCCTAACGCCGCCATCATGAGCGGCCCGTGGTTGGCCATGACGTGCTGATGCCGAACGAACTTCTCTACCCCGAGCCATGCCACCACGCCGCTGCCTGCCATGATACTCATCATGCCGAAGCCACCGAAGAAATGCAGCGGCCGCGAAAGATAACGCAGAAGGAAGCGGATGGTGAGGAGATCAAAGAATACCCGGAAGGTCCGCGAGATACCGTAGTGCGACGCGCCGCGTTCGCGGTTCACATTCTTGATCGGCACTTCGCAGATCGTTGTGCCGTGCCACGATGCGAGCGCCGGAATGAAACGGTGCAATTCGCCGTAGAGAGGAACCTGCTCCAGGATGTCGCGGCGATATGCCTTGAAGGTCGTTCCGAAGTCGTGAATATCGACGCCGCTGATCTTCGCCATCATCCAGTTGGCGATCCGCGACGGTATCCGGCGCATCCAGAAATTGTCGACTCGATTCTTGCGCCAACCACTGACGATGTCATACCCGGCCGCGATCTTCTCAAGGAACATCGGGATGTCGTTGGGATCGTGCTGCAGATCGCCATCCATGGCGATGATGTACTCGCCGCGCGCATGGTCGAATCCAGCCGCGAGTCCCGCGGTTTGCCCAAAGTTCCGGCGGAGTTTCACGACCGTAACGCGGCTGTC